>Ga0182027_10000326_pt1 | contig 82859 bp, 71 predicted proteins | sample 712E1DmetaG_FD_121300 | JGI IMG/M metagenome (GOLD analysis project Ga0182027, IMG submission 121300) | Permafrost microbial communities from Stordalen Mire, Sweden - 712E1D metaG (Illumina Assembly) | ecosystem: Environmental > Terrestrial > Soil > Wetlands > Permafrost | place: Sweden... | reverse complement strand
TTCGGTCATGCCAAAAAGTGTTACTGGGTATACGGTAACCGACAACAATGTTGCAGGATGCAGTGGTTGGGCACAAGCCGCTCAAAATTATACTTGTAATGTAACCTATACGCCAGTGTCTTCTGGTTCAACTCCAATTTGTCCATCAGGTATGGAATGGAATACGGTTGTAGCTTATAATTGCAGTGCATCTCCAACTTGCCCAACGGGTATGGCGTGGAACACAGTTGTATTTGGTAATTGTAGTGGAGGAAGCCAACCGTGTCCGACAGGACAATGGTGGGACAGCAACCATAACACCTGCGATGCAAATCCTTTACCGTGTCCGACAGGACAATGGTTTGATAGTAATCATAATACCTGCGATGCAAACCCGACTTGTCCATCAGGTATGACCTTTAATAGTTCAACAAATTTATGTGTTGGAGGGTCAACAGCTTTCAATTTTGCACAGAGCAGTATAGCATCTATTTCTGATGCGATTGCACAGATTGCCGCAGAGATACAAGCAATGTTAAATAAATAATTAATTGTTGAAACCAGCCTCCATAATGGGGCTGGTTTTGTTTTGAAAAAATTGATACAATGTTCTATTATGAGAGAAAAATCAGCCGGAGCTATAATTTTTAGAAGAGCCGACGGTAAAAATTATTACCTGCTTTTGCATTACGGTTCCGGTCATTGGGAATTTCCCAAGGGTCATATTGAAGGTAAAGAGAGCGAAGAAGAAACAGTGGTGAGAGAAACGGCAGAGGAAACGGGAATAAAGGATTTGCAAATTTTGCCGGGATTTAAAAAATATATGAAATATTTTTTTAGACAGTACCAAAATAAAATCCCAAGCCCTAAAATCCAACATCCAAAAACGCCACTTGCCTCGCCGAAGTCCACGAGCGGAGGCGGCTGGATTTTTAAATTGGTTACATTTTTTGTGGCGGAAACAAAAACAAAAGAAGTGAAAATTTCATCAGAACACACAGGTTATTTATGGTTGCCGATTGATGAGGCAATTAAAAAAACAACATTTAAGAATTCGAAGAAACTGTTGAAGGAAGCAGATGAATTTGTTACGAAAAATGTTCTGTTTTAATTTGTAATAAATAATAAATTGTGTTAATAAAAAGGCGAGGTCTTATAAGTGACCTCGCTTGTTCGTTGATAAATTTTTTGGAAATTAACCATTCACTTGAAAGGAAAAATCTATGTGCGGAATAATTGGAATAGTCAGTAAGAAAGAAGACGTTGTCGCGGCAACTGTTTTAGGGCTCCACGATCTTCAGCATCGCGGACAGCAAGCCTGCGGGGTGGCAACTTCTGATGGCGATAACTTTTTTCATCACTCTGATGAAGGTTTGGTTTCAGTGGTTTTTGGTGAAAAAGACAGAGAAGCTCTTTTTTCAAAGCTTAAGGGTCATTTCGGAATTGGTCAGGTTCTTTATTCTACTGTCGGCAGAAGCGGAGAGAAAAAGCAAACTAAAACTTTCCAGCCGCTTGTCGGTGATTTTCATGGTCGGCCGTTTGCTCTTGGCCATAACGGAAATTTAATTGAGTTGGACGCCTTGAGAGATGAAGTTAGGCAGTTAGGATATCAATTTAAGTCAGAAGTTTCTGACACGGAAGTGATTGTTGCTCTTATTTCAACTTCCAAAGAAACAGATTTTGTGCAGGCGCTGAAGAAAGTATTGCCAAGGTTAAAGGGGGCATTTGCTTTGGCTATTTTATATAGGGATAAAGTGATAGGCGTTAGAGATAAGAACGGAATCAGACCTCTTTGCATTGGGAACAACTGGCATAGTTTTGTTTTAGCTTCTGAGAGTTGCGCATTCTACACATTAAACATAAATTTTATCAGGGAAATCAGGCCGGGAGAGATAATTATTTTAGGAAAAGACGGAATTGAAGCTTCTTTTCTCTGGGCAGAAGATACTAAACTTAATTTCAGTATTTTTGAATTTGTTTATTTTGCCCGACCAGACAGTTTGTTGTGCGGTAGAAGCGTCCGGGGATACCGCTATGAGGCAGGCAGAATGACAGCGAGAGAAAGTCCGCTTGATGTAGATTTTATAATGGCGTCTCCGGAATCAGGCAGAATTTATGATGAGGGATTTTCTGCCGAATCCGGAATTTTGAACTGTCAGGGACTTTTTCGGAATCGTTTTTTCACGACAAAAACTTTCCTGACAACCAGAGACACTGACCGAAGAGATCTTCAGCGCAAGAAAGTTCATCCTTTGAAAGAAGTGGTTTTTGGAAAAAGGGTGGGAGTTATTGAAGATTCGTTGATTAGGGCATCTGTTATTCCTGAAACAGTGGGAATGCTGAGAGAAGCCGGAGCGACAGAGGTGCACGTAAGAGTGTGCTCGGCTCCTGTATGTTTTCGTTGTGTGTTGGGAATTGATATGCCTGATGAGAAAGAACTAGTGGCAGCGCATTTTAGCGTGAAAGATATAAACAGTAATTTTGTCCATGCTGACTCTCTGTCTTACCTCAGCCTTGATGGCATGATTGCGGCAACGGGTTTGCCGAAAGAAAGCCTTTGTTTAGGGTGCTTTACCGGCCAGTATCCGATTGAATTTAAAAAATAAAAACCGCCTCCAGGGGAAGCGGTTCTTTTTTTGCTTTGTCGCGTCGTATCTTTAGCGAAGGGGGATTTCTACTTTTTTGCCTCTTCTACAATTTTTATAAATATTTCGGTATGTTTATTCGCTAATTCAGATAAAATTTTTCTGTCTAACTCTATTTTATTTTTTTTCAGTCCGTTAATCAATCTGCTATACGTAATACCATTTTGTCTGGCGGCCGCGTTTATCTGTAAGTTCCATAAATTCCTGAAAGTCCTTTTTTTGTTCTTCCTGTCTCTGTACGCATAAGTCCAAGCATGCCTTAATGCATCTTTTGCCGCTTTGAATTTTGATTTTCTTGCCTGTCTAAAACCCTTGGCGAGCTTTGTTATATTTTTTCTATGCTTGCGGGCGCCCACGGCCCTTTTTACTCTGCTCATGTTTATCTAAAATATTTTTTTAGTTTTTTTGCCTCATTTGGGGCTAACGCAATCCATTTGCGACCTTTTCTCCTTTGTTCACCCGTTTTTTTTGACCTGTAATGATTCTGTCCGGTTGCTCTTCTTAAAATTTTTCCGTTTTTTGTTATTCTAAATCTTTTTGTTAACGCTTTATGTGTTTTATTCATAAAAATAAATAATTTAGTATTTAGTGTTTAGTATTTTGAATAGAATATTGAATTTTTAATTCCATTCTAAATTCTAACTTCCAACTTCAAAATTCTATAATTTAGAGACAATCATTGTGAAGCCCCTAGGTTCACGCTTCAATTCCCTCTCAGTTTTAATTGGTATTAACGAATTCAAATTTTCTAAAAATAATTTTACTTTTTCTGTGGCAAAACCTCCCATCGCTTTTTCTCTACCCCTTAAGGACATATTTATTTTTACCTTATCTCCTCCGTCCAAAAATTTTTTTGCCTGAGTTGCCCGTGTTTCCATATCATGAGGAGAAATATTAAAAGTTAATCTTATTTCTTTTAATTCTCCTCCTTTAGGCTTTGCCATTTTCTTTTCTTTTTTCTGTTGCTGGTAAAGATATTTTCCGTGATCGGCAATTCTGCAAACTGGCGGATCAACTTTTTCCGTGACTTGGATTAAATCCAAACCTTTTGATTTTGCCAAATCAATTGCCGCAAAGATGTTCATAATTCCAAGCTGTTCTCCGGTTTCCGAAATTACTCTGACCTCTTTTGCCCTTATAAAATTGTTGATTAATATTTTATCCAATGAATTAAATAAATTATGTTTTGCTTGCCCTGAGGAGCGAAGCGACGAACGGGTGGAAGTGGCGAGATTGAACTCGCGTCTGAAAAGTTTTTAAAAGCAATTCTACAAGTTTAGTTAATTTTTATGTTCGGGTATTAAATAAAAAATTAACAAAACTTTTAATACCTTATCTCCTTAGTTTCAACAATCTGTCGGAGAACCGGACTGCCTATCCTAATAATATAACACCCTTGGTCCGTTTATTAGGAGTCAACGGTAAGGATGCAGCATTAAGCTAAAGCCAACGCTGGTTGCCTATTAAAGTTAAATAAATTAGCAATTATGTTTTTTCTTCGGAGATTAATGAGCCCAAAGATCGCTCAACTTGCCTTACTTAAAAGAACTATTCATCGAAACATTCACTCCCGCGATAATTCGCGGTTAACCTCTCTTTCCACATCCCTTTTCTTTATTTTCTCTTTTTTATCGTATTTCTTTTTTCCTTTGGCTAATCCGAATTCAAGTTTTATTCTACCACTCTTCTCATAAACTTTCAAGGGTATTAAGGAAAAACCTTTCTGTTTTATCTTTCCGATAAGATAATCTATCTCTTTTTTGTTCAGAAGTATTTTTCGTTGCCGTTCTTGGTTATAGTCAGCTCCAGCATTATTTGGCTGATATGGAGGCACTTTTACACCGACTAAAAACGGCTCTCCACTGTTTAAAGTAACATATGATCCAGATAAATTTATATGTCCGGTTTTTATAGATTTTACCTCCTGTCCAAACAAAACCAGCCCTGCCTCATATTTTTCCAGGACCTCATAATCAAATAACGCTTTTTTATTTTCACTGAATATCTTCATATTTTTATTATATCATTTATTGTAGCACGGAGACTGTCCATTGACAAGAGTATCATAATATGCTATATTTTGATTACAGATCTTTGAAATTGATTTTTGGCGCATTTGTTGTTTAGCGTCAGAGATTATAACCCCAAACAACGGAATAAGGAGGAAGTTGTGTCTAATACTAATGCCGGTTTTTTAAGAGAGCAATTGATACAGTCTCTTTCCGATGAAGAAATTGCCACTTTGGGTCAAGAAGTGAAAAAAAATTTCGGTTTGCGTGCTAAGGGAGGTGAGGCCTTGAAAGTTGTAAACGCCAAGAAGCTTTTTAGCTTCTTACACTTCAAAATTTTTGGCACTCGGGGCGATAGGGAACGTTATGTGACAAGAGTCGTGGAGTCTATGGATAAAGTGAAAGAATTCATCCATGGGCTTCCCTCCGCTCCAATTTTCAAGGTCAAGGATGAATATCCTCAGATGCCGCAAAACCTAATCATTAGTAATGAGGGTGCTGGAACTGTGGTTGTAAGATTTCACGCATGGAAGAGGCTTATTGAAAGGTGGCCGGGGCGTTTAGCCCATAATCCGCCGGAGGTAGTAGCTAAGATACTGCAAGATTCTTTTGCAGGGGCAACACCTACTACGCTGGCAAGACCTCATCGTGTGACACGCCTCATTAATAACGATTTCGTCCAAGCAGAATATTATATAAATGCGCGGGCGCAACTTCGTTTCGTGGTTTCGACAGAAAACGGTCGCAAAGCCTTGGTTACAGTAGAGAGACCGTACTAGTCAAGGAAGTTCCAAATTTATTTAAGCGTACGACCTTCGGGTACGGCGCTGTTTTTTTTTGCATAAAAAGCTTTATTTTTACCCTACTTTATGATAAAATTTTAAAATATAGAGATAACTTCGTTATCTATATAATTAATCGTTCGGTCGAAATAAAAATAAATTTTTACTTCTCCTTCTCTCATAATTATGAACAAGGAAACAATTATAATATCTTTGGGTGGGTCGTTGGTGGCCCCAGGTGAAATTGATTTAGGATTTTTGAAGAATTTTAAACATTCTTTGCAGAAATACTTGCCACAGAAAAGATTTTTTATTTTGGTTGGCGGAGGAAAAATAGCGAGAATATATCAGAAAGCTCTTTTGGAGTTTGGCGCAAAATCCAATGACAGAGACTGGATTGGAATTAACATTACAAAATTAAATGCGGAAATTGTAAAACAGATGTTTTTAGGAAATACTTATCCTAAAATTATTACAGACCCGAACAAAAAAGTTAAAACAAACAAAGATGTTATTATTGGAGCTGGCTGGAAGCCCGGCTGGTCAACTGATTACGATTCAGTCTTAATTGCTAAAAATCATAACATAAAGACGATAATTAATTTAACAAATATTGATTATGTTTATGATAAAAACCCTAGTGAATTTTCCGATGCTAGACCATTGAGAGATGTTGATTGGAAAAGTTTTGAACGTATAGTGGGTTCAAAATGGCTCCCCGGTCTTTCAATGCCATTTGATCCTAGGGCTTCCAAATTGGCAGCATCTTTAAAATTAAAAGTTGTAATGATTAACGGAAAGCACTTGGATCGTTTTGAAGACTTTTTAAATAATAAGCCGTTTATAGGCACGATCATAAAATGAAAGATAAAATTAAAAAAATAATTGAAAAAGCTATAAAAGATCAGCAAATTTTTATGGGAAGTCCGGCTTCACATAGTTTTTCAATTGGAGTTTCCGACGATAAAACTCATGGAGACTATTCAACAAACATCGCATTAATTTTAGCTAAACCCGACAAAAGTCAGGGCCATTTTGACGGGCCCGCCATAATCTCGCCGAAGGCGAGTTTAGGCGGGAAAAGCGCTAGAGAAATTGCTGAATTAATAAAATCAAAAATCAAATTAGATATTTTCTCGAAAATAGAAATTGCAGATCCAGGATTTATCAATTTTTTTATTTCTGAAAAATATTTACAGGAGCGGTTAAAGGTTATTTTGAAAGAGAAAAATAAATTTGGGAATTCAAAAATTGGTAAAAACCAAAAAATAAATATTGAATTTATTTCGGCAAATCCAACAGGCCCTTTGACCTTGGGTAATGGCAGGGGCGGTTTTGGAGGGGATGTTTTGGCAAATGTTTTAGGGAAAGCGGGATATAAAGTTTCCAGGGAGTATTACATAAATGATACCGGAGCCCAAATTAAAAAATTAGGACATTCTGTTATTGGAGACGAGGAAGCAGTTTATAAAGGAAACTATATTGATAAATTGAGGAAAGAGTTATTGGGACGTCAGACGTCCCAATTATCTGCGGAAAAAATTGGCCAAAAGGCGGCTAAAATTATTTTGGGGGAAATGATTAAACCATCCGTGAAAAAAATGGGTATTAAGTTTGATAAATGGTTTTCTGAAACAACTTTGTATAAAGATAAGGAGGTGGACAAGGCGATAGATGAGTTAAAGAAAAAAGGATTTACTTATGAAAGCGAGGGGGCCTTGTGGTTTAAGTCAAAAGATTTGGGGGATGACAAAGACAGGGTTTTGATAAGGGAAGACGGAGTCAAAACATATTTTTCATCAGACATAGCTTATTTGAAAAACAAGTTTGAAAGAGGTTTTGGAAAGTTGATAATTTTTTTGGGCGCTGATCATTATGGATATGTTGCCAGATTGAAAGCCGCCTGTCACGCTTTAAGTTTTAACAAAGATAATATTGATATGATTGTTTTGCAGTTGGTCAAACTTTTTGAGAACGGCAAGGAGGTGAGGATGTCTAAAAGAACCGGCATATATGTAACCATTGATGAATTGATAGGTGAGGTGGGCCTGGACGTTGCAAGGTTTTTCTTTTTACAAAGATCGCTTAATACGCACTTTAATTTTGATATGAATATTGCAAAAGAGAAATCAGATGAAAACCCAGTGTTTAAGATTCAGTATGCATATGCACGAATACATAGCATTATTTTAAAATCCAAAATTAAAAATATCAAACCAAAAAATTTGGAGTTGTTGGAAGAAACAAGTGAATTGGATTTGATTAAGCAAATAATCAGATTGCCGGAAATTATTGAGGACACTGCCAAAGATTATCAATTGCAAAGATTGCCAAGTTACGCTATTGGATTAGCAGAATCATTTCATAAATTTTATGAAAAGTGTAAAGTAATTACGGAAGATAAAAAATTAACTGATGCCAGATTATCTTTAGTTTTGGCGACAAAGATTGTTTTAGAAAATATATTAGAATTAATGGGAATATCAGCCCCAAAAGAAATGAAAAGGAATGAGATTAAGAAATAAATATTATATAATGCGGCATGGGCAGGCGATTTCCAATGTGAAGGCACTTTGTTCTTGCTGGCCGGAAAAATTTAAAAATCCGCTTACGAAGTTAGGAAAGGAATTGATCAAGGGTTCTGCCAAAAAATTATTGAATGAAAAAATTAATTTAATCTTTGCGTCGCCTTTGTTGAGGACCGAACAAACTGCAGAGATTGTAGGAAAATTGATTAAAATAAAACCAAAATACGATAAAAGATTGAGAGAAATGGGTTTTGGCATCTTTAATAATAAAAAGCTGGAAGGAATGTGGAAATATTTTAAATCAGAAGAAGAAAGGATTAAACATGCTCCGCCAAAAGGAGAAACATATGCAGAAATACTAGAAAGGATAATGAGTTTTTTAAAAGATGTTGATAAAAAATACAAAAAGAAAAATATTTTGATTATAAGCCATGAAGGTCCGCTATCTTTGCTGCAAGGGAGAGTTATGGGTATTTCTTTGAAAGAAACCATTAAAAAATTTCCTTTAGAAAAAAGAATCCATAAAGGCGAAATAAGGGAATTAAATTAGTATGAGCGAAAAAACGAGAGAACATTTTGAAGAAGAAATAAATCCGGAAGAACAAAAACCAGAATATAATTTTGAGTTAATGAAGGAAATAGAGCCGGCGATGATTTCTTTGGTTCAACAAATGAAAGATAAGATTGAAAAAGGAGAGTACACTGCTTTGTTGAGCGACGAAGTTGGCGGCAGAATCCCGACTTTGATTCTAAGGAAAATATTACAAGAAAAAGGATCGAACAAAAATATCAAAACGTATTTTTTAGCAGCAGGTCAGGGTATGCCAGGGTGGGAATTTCCAGATGAAGAAGATTTTAGCATGGTTCGTGATAATATAGAACCTCGCATATCAAGAAAGGAAGACTATGAAAAGATGAAAGATTATCTCTCAAATTTAGATTTTGGAGATAAGAGAGTGTTAATCATTACAGAATATACCTTTAAAGGCAAAACTCTCGAAAAAATAGGTCTCGCTATGCAAGATGCTGGCGTCGAAAATAGATTTGATTTTGCGATAATGCATAATACCGGATTTGATGATGTAACAGACAGGTTAAAAACGCTTAAACGCATGAGTGGCGCCAATTTTTTTATCGGCGAGGAAAATTATGACTCTAATTTTTCAGAAGGGCACAAAGAATTAGGTGGAGTGAGAAAATCAAAAAAATATTCTCCTATCCCCGTAAAAGCATTGAAGAAAATGAAGGAAGAAGGAGAAAGAGAGTTAACGAAGGCAGAATTTCAAACAATTTTTGGAACCACTGATGGATTAAGCCCAAGCGAAAAATTCGATAACTTGAACGATCCTAGAAGGGCGGAAGAATATACGAAGAGAAAAAAAGAACCTCTGACAGCAGACGAAGAAAAAGAAATACAAAGAAAAGTTAATTTAGCAAGGGAAGACGTAGATACTATGGCAAAAAGAGTCATTGAACAAGTTTGGAAGTAGTTATTTTTTGATTGATTTGAAATTATAAATTAGAAATTCATTGATATGGCGTATAATTTTTCGGAAGAAGACTCTCCTTCGCTAAAGCTTCCGCCTTCGTTAAAACTACGGCGGGACAAGTTGGAAGGGAAGGAAATAAAATACTTAAAATAATATGTATAACTACTCGGAAGAAGAAAATAGGATGCTCAAGTTTTGGCAGGAGAATAAGATTTTTGAGAAATCTCTTGAGAAAACTAAAAAAGGAAAACCTTTTGTGTTTTATGATGGTCCGCCATTTGCCACAGGAACTCCGCATTATGGGCATTTACTTCAGAGCGCGATTAAAGATGCAATTCCTAGATACAAAACTATGCAGGGTTTTTATGTTGAAAGGCAATGGGGCTGGGATTGCCACGGCCTTCCTATAGAAAATATTGTCGAGAAAGAGCTTGGGACAAAATCCAAAAAAGATATTGTGGCAATGGGAGTTAAGAAATTTAATGATTTATGTAGGGCACAGATTTTTACTTTTATTCATGAGTGGGAAACAATAATTCCTCGTTTTGGCAGATGGGCAGACATGGCGCATCCTTATAAAACCATGGATTTTGAATACATGCAGTCAGAATGGTGGGCGTTTAAAGAATTATATAAGAAAGGACTGATTTACGAGGATTATAGGTCAATGCATATTTGCCCAAGATGTGAGACAACTTTGAGCCAAGGGGAAGTTGCCGACGGATATAAAGACATAAAAGACTTATCGGCAACAGTAAAATTTAAAGTAAAAAATCCTGAAAAACACAATTTACCAGAAAATACTTATTTATTGGCATGGACGACGACTCCATGGACTTTGCCCGGTAATGTTGCTTTGGCAGTCGGCGAAAAAATAAAATATGTTTTAGTGAAATCAGAAAATCAAAATTATATTTTAGCCAAAGATCGCCTCTTGTCATTGCGAGGAGTCGCAGTGACGAAGCAATCTAATGAAAACGAGATTGCCACGTCTTCGCACGTGGGCTCGGCTCGCAATGACGGCGTGCCGGCTATTTTAGAGGAATTTTTCGGAAAAGATTTGGTTGGAATAGAATATGAGCCGTTATTCGATTATTATTCCAAAAAAGGCGATTTGAAGAATAGAGAAAATGGTTGGAAAGTTTATGCGGCTGATTTTGTGAATACAGAAGACGGAACAGGTATTGTTCATATTGCGCCCGCTTTTGGATCTGATGATATGGTGTTGGGCAAAAAAGAAAATTTGCCTTTTGTTCAGCACGTGAAAATGGATGGCACTTTTAAAGAAGAAATGGACGAGTTGGCTGGATTAGACCTGAAGCCACGCGATAAAGATAGGCCGGAAGAGGTGCGTAAAGCAGATATTAGGATGTTGCAAGTACTTGGTGATAAGATTTTTGCGAAGGAATCAAAACTCCATTCTTACCCTCATTGCTGGAGGTGTGATACAGCTTTGTTAAATTATGCCACAAGCTCGTGGTTTGTGGCTGTAGAAAAAATAAAACCTACATTATTAAAAACTGCAAAAAAAATCCAGTGGTCTCCTGCGCATATAAAAGAAGGAAGATTTGGCCAATGGTTAGAAGGCGCGAGAGATTGGTCTATTTCCCGCCAGCGTTTTTGGGCAAACACAATCCCGATATGGAGATGCGACAAATGCAAAAATAAAATTGTTTTTGCGTCAGCCGCAGAACTGGAAAAATCCAGCGGGACAAAAGTTAATGATTTGCATAAAGATGTAGTTGATGAAGTGGTTTTTAAATGCGAATGCGGCGGAAAAATGCAAAGAGTGCCTGATGTCTTGGATACTTGGTTTGACTCTGGATCTGTGCCATTTGCCGCCCTGCATTATCCAATAGAAAATAAAAACAATTTGAGAAAAAGATTACCCGCAGATTTTATTGGAGAAGCCCAGGACCAGACTCGCGCATGGTTTTATTATCAGCACGTTTTGGTTGGAGCGCTATTTGGAGAAGAAGCATTTCGGCACTGTATTGTGACGGGAATTATTTCAGCTGAAGACGGAAAAAAGATGTCCAAAAAATTAAAAAATTATCCCGATCCGACGGAAATGATGGAAAAATATGGAGCAGATGCGATGCGCTTTTATATGTTAAGCTCTCCTGTGGTTCAGGCCGATAATCTTTTATTTTCCGAAAAAGGCGTTGATGAAATCGCAAAGAAAAATATTGAGCGATTATATAACGTGTTTGCTTTTTACCAGCTTTACCAAGATGGCACGCAGGCTTCAAGCGCCAGCAAAAATATTCTTGATTTATGGATAATATCCCGTCTCAATAATTTGATAAAAAATATTACAGAAGGATACGAGAATTACCGTGTTGATTTAGCGACTAGACCGCTTACTGATTTTATAGATGATTTTTCGGTGTGGTATTTGAGAAGAAGCCGAGAGCGTTTCAAAAAAGAGGGATTTAAAGAGCAATCTGACAAAAAAGACGCGCTTGCTACTTTGCGCTATGTTTTATATTCTGTTTCACTGCTGATGGCTCCTGTTATGCCGTTTTTTGCAGAAAAACTTTACCAGCACCTAAAAACAGAAGATATGCCAGAATCGGTGCATCTGTGCGCTTGGCCAACGTTTGATAAAAAACAGATTAATAAGGAATTAGAGGAAAAAATGGATGAAGCAAGATCTGTTGTAAATTTGGCTTTGGCCGAGAGAACTGCAAAAGGAATAAAAGTAAAACAACCGCTCGCCTCGCTCAAAATTAAAAATCCAAATTTCAAAATCCAAAACGAAAATGGTTTGTTAAATTTGATAAAGGATGAAGTAAATGTAAAAGAGATTATTTTTGATGCAGGTATTAGCGACGAAGTTGAGTTGGATGAAAACATCACAGAAGAATTGAGAGATGAAGGAATTGTTAGAGAAATAATAAGAGCTGTTCAGGCACAAAGAAAAGAGAAAAATTTAGTTCCGCAGGATAAAATTTCCGTTTGGTTGTATGTTCCCCAAAAAGAAAAGTTAATAATAGAAAAAAATAGAGAACTTTTATTGAAAGAATTCAGGGCAGCAGAAATTTTTGTAGAAGAAAAGATTTTTTTAGACGAAGAAATAAAAGATAAAAATAAAACATATTCAATAAAAATTGGAATCGTTAAATAATGTCCATTGATTTTTCCATACTAAATAATATTGATTTTGCAAATACGGACACTATATTATTTTTGTCTATATTTATAATTATAGCCATTATTATTTTATTGGTTTTTTTTGTGATTATAGCTAAAATTATAAAATTCATAAAAAGATCAGTCGTAAGTGTATTCAACATAGATGTTAAGCAAACTAAGTCGGGTCAAAAAGAAAGCGCAGGCTGGTCGCAACAATCACAAGATAATAAAGAGGTAAGTAGTCTGCCTAAGCAAAATTTTTTTGGAGGTGATTCTACGGCAAATTTTAATGCCGGCAAAAAAGATTCTGAAAAAGAGAAAAAGGAAACAGTAGAATCTTATAAAGAAAAAGAAGAAAAAAGCATTTCAGATAGTCTGGGCAAATTAAAAGTTGGCAATAGTGTAAAAGAAGATACCTTGGAATCAAAAATGCCGTCAAGACAACGCGAAGGAGCGGCAGATGATAATGTAGAAATAAAAATACCGAGAGCGGAGCGTTTTTTGGAGGAAGAAAAAGAAGAAACCGTAGAAAGTGGAGCGGACAATAAGACGATACAGATGAGCAAGCTATCTGCAGGAGAAATACCGGTTGTCGGGAAGAAACAAGAAGCTCATCTTATAGAAAAATTGAAATCATCTTTGACAAACGAATCATCGGAAAAGGATAAGGGCATAGAGAAAAGGTTGCAAGAATCAAGGAAATTCACAGAGAGCTCCTTTGTACGATGGGTAAAAAAAGTCAGCAGCAGGAAAAAGATAGAGAAAGGAAAAAAAGAGGGCGAAGATAACCAAGGAGTTGTTTTAAGTTCGGGTCTGCATGGGTCCCAACTAACTTATGAAAAAGAAAAAATAGAAGCGGCGAAGAGAACACTACATGGACGAAATAAAGGACTGATAGAAAAAATATTTGGTAGAAAAGAAAGTAAAATTGATCCGGCGGCTGACATCCTAAAAAATCCACAAACAGGAGAAGTGCCATCAACCTTGCAGGTGGAAAAAGAAAAATCAATTTTTGGAGGTGAGACAGGGGTTCCCAGAAGAACATTAAAACGAGAAATGATAGTAGATTCGGAAATTAAAAAAGCCGCAAGATTGACGAAGCTTGGATTAAGTCCGGCAGAAAGGGCTGATCTTGTGAAGGAAGTTTTCCCAAAAGTATATGGAGGGAATATTTCTAAAACCGATTTAAAGCGGAGCGTTAAAAAACTTGGCAAGCAAATGCGCGGCACAAATCCTTCATCTAGTGAACACAAGGTGCTTAGGAAAGAAGTTAAATTTTTTAAAAAAATCGGAGGAATAAAATGACGACACGTTATAAAACACGGGCTTTTGTTTTCAAAAAGAATGATGTGAATGAATCAGATAGAATTTTTTCTGCTTTTACCGATGACTTCGGCAGGTTGGATATTTTTGCTAAAGCGATAAGAAAAACCGTTTCTAAATTGAGGAGCGGGATCGACGTATTTTTTCTTTCAGATATAGAGTTTATACAAGGAAAAAACAGGAAAACTCTTACTGACTCAGCCATCATAGAAAAATTTAATAATATCCCTCAGGATATAGAAAAATTTAAAATTGCCAACAAAATAGGGGAAGTTTTGGATAATTTCATAAAGGGCGAGGAAAAGGACAAAGATATATTTAATTTAATAAATGAAACATTTGCCAAATTAAATGACTATACCCTAACCCCTAAACCCTACACCCTGATTTATCATTATTTTTTGTGGAATATTCTTTCCCTATTGGGCTATCATTCAGCTGTTCAAAGATGCGCCGTCTGTCAGGAAAAATTAAATCCCTATAATGTTTATTTTTCCAGCAAGGAGGGAGGCGTTATCTGTAAGAAATGTTTGAGTAAAGATAACTTTGCCATAAAAATAAATTCTGATATTGTAAAAGTATTAAGGATAATTTTAAAAAAAGAATGGCAGATTTTGTCTAAGCTGAAAATTGAACCTGCCAGCCAAAAATTATTCCAGAAAATTTCTGACGATTACTACTCTTATATATTATCCAGCCATTCATTTAAAAATGTTTTAAGTGTTGACGTTCTTTCTGGGGGAGGTATTATTAGATAATAAATAAAAAATAGATTTAAGATTTAAGATTTAAGAAAATTTAAAACTTAAAACTTATAACTTAAATCTGACAAAACATGAGAATTAAGTATTTTTTAATCACAGCTGTTTTAGCAACAGCGATTTTGTGTTCTGCGGGGTTTGTCAGCGCACAGACAGCGGACAACTCAGCGTTGATCGCTCAGTTGCAGGCGCAGATCGCTCAACTCACGGCACAATTGCAACAATTAATAACCCAGCAAGGCGGCCAAACATGGTGTCACACCTTTAATACTTATTTGGTGGCTGGGACTCATGATAGCTCGGTTCTTACTCCGGGGAGTGTCGCATCCCTTCAAACAGCATTAGAAAAAGAGGGGTTTCTTACAAGAAATGACGCAGGTTTGGATAGTGGTCCCACCACGGGTTTACCAGCTGTTTTTGGTAAAAATACAGCCGCAGGAGTAGTTTCCTTTCAAGGAAAATATAATATTAGGCAAACTGGCACGGTTGGACCAATAACCAGAGCAAAATTAAATTCGCTGTATGGGTGCGGGACGACCCCAACGCCCATTCCAACAACCTGCATTCCAAATTGGATATGCGGTTGGGGACCGTGTATGAACGGTAGTCAATCACAGGTTGCTATGGATTCTAACAATTGCGGGCTATCTTCGTCGGGCGCAAACATTGCTTGTCCTGCTTTAGCACGCCTATGTAATTCTTCCACTCAACCATCTATTACAATCACATCACCAAATACGGACACAACATGGACGGCTGGACAAACATATAAAATAACATGGCAAGAAACAGGTTTAGATAATGTTAATCTTACGATATCACTTGTTAATCAAGGATCTGGGTCAAACCTTCTAATAGTAGTTGGTATTCCTGCTTCTGCCGGTTCCTATTCATACACGTTGCCATTAGGTGCAGCTAATATCCTAGGTAGTGGATGCAAGATTTATATTCAGGATACTACTGGAGGAGTTAATAGCACTGGCAATATTACAGTCGTCGCTCCTTCAACAACGTGTAATCCTGCATGTTTAACGAATCAGACCTGTAGTTCAGGTCAGTGTGTGCCGACTAACGCCTCAATTACTATTACTTCGTCATTGAGCGGTGCCAAGTTAATTCCTGGTCAGACCTATCCTATAACATGGACTTCTTCTAATATTGATCCCAACGCACAAGTTGAAATCAGTCTTAATCCGAGCGGCCCTGGACCTGATTATACGGGCATAGCAATAACGAAAAATAGCGGCACTTACAATTGGACAATACCCGAAAGTGGATGGATGATACCCTATAATGCAACACCTGAAAGCTATTCTATCACAATCATCTATGCTCTATCATATGATTTATATACAGGAACTACACCTATAGCTACAAGTGCGCCTAGCGCTTCGTTTAATATCGTTCTTCAACCCTGTAATTTAGATTCTGACTGTGCGGTCAATAGGATATGTTCTAACAAAATTTGTATTCCGAATCCTAATTTTGTAGCTGGTTAGTTTATTTTTATTGTCGGCTTGGTAACAAAAAGCGGGGTACACTTCATAACCTCGCTTTTTTGGTTAAAATGCAGTAAGATAAAAATAATATAAGCAAAATATTTAACATATATCTAAATATGTCTAAAAAAATACTTTTAATATTATTCATAATTATTGTCGTAGTATTGGTCGCCTTTTTGTATTATAGGGAAAGCATGTTTTCGAAAGAGATTTTAAAGCTTGAAATTTTAGGTCCCGATACCGCTAAAGTAGGAGATGAAATACAATATACCGTGCAATATAAAAATAACGGTAACTTTGTTTTAGAGCAGGCAAAATTGACCTTTGAATTGCCGGATAATTCTTTGACTGAAGACGGCAAAACGATATTTACTCAAAATTTGAACGATATATATCCGGGCGACCAGGAGTCTGTGATATTTAAGGCGCGGCTTTTGGGCAAGGATGGGGATTTAAAAACCGCCAAGGCGGCTCTTTCTTATGTGCCTAAAAATATAACGGCGCCCTATGAGTCAGACACAACTTTTATAACGAAAATTGATGCAAGTCCCATTACTTTAAATTTTGATTTGCCGACTGAGGTGGAGCAGGGAAAAAGTTTACAATATGCAATTAATTATTTTTCAAATGTAGATTATCCGTTGGAAAATCTCAGCGTGAAGATTGATCCTACGCCCGGTTTTGATTTTGTATCGGCTGACCCGACATCTTTAGATAATACAGAATGGAAATTGCAAACTTTGAATAAAGCGCAGGGAGGAAGGATAAGCATAAAGGGCAACGTTTCGGCCAATGTTAAACAAAATTTGACTTTTTCAGCTTCTCTTGGAATGTGGCAGAACGGTGATTTTATTGTAATAAAACAGGCAAGCGTTAATGTGCAGGTTATACAACCGTTATTGTTTATTTCCCAGCAGGTTAATGGATCGGGTTCTTATGTTGCTTCGCCCGGAGAGATGCTAAACTATCAGATTTTTTTCACAAATATAGGATCGACTCCTTTCAATAATATATTTATGGTGGCAAAACTTGATGGTTCGGCTTTAGATATGTCTACGATACAGGCTCAAGGTAGCGGACAGGTACAGCCAAACGATAATATGATTGTTTGGGATCAAAGCCAAGTTGCCGCATTAAAACATTTAGATGTTCAGCAACAGGGAGAGGTTGATTTTAGCGTGAAGGTTAGAAGCGATTGGAATCCTTCTGCCACTGATGCGAACAACTCGATAATAACAGATGAGATTAATGTTTCGCAGATAACCCAGAAGTTTACGATAAAAGTTAATTCTGGATTGGTAATTTCTCAAAAAGGGTATTATAAAAGCGACGATATAGCTAATTCAGGTCCTATTCCGCCAAAAGTTGGTCAAGCAACTACCTATACGATAAATTGGGAAATTAAAAATTATTTTAGCGACGAAAAAAACGTCAAAGTAAAAGCAACTTTGCCGCAAAACGTTAGTTTAACCGGCCAGATTATGCCGTCGGACGAGGCTACAAACTTTTCTTTTGACTCTGCTAGCCGTGAAATTGTCTGGTCAGCCGGCGATATCCAAGCCGGCACAGGAGTCACAGGAGATCCTGTAACGCTCTCTTTTCAGGTTTCTTTAACTCCTGACAGTTCGCAAAAAGGTTCCATTGCACAGCTTATAGGTCAGGCGCAAATTTCAGGCGAAAACCAATTCACAAACACTACAATTGCATCGCAAGATTCCGGGGTAGATACAAGTTTACCAGATGACTTTGCTGATTCCGGAGGCGGAATTGTTCAATAATTTGAAATCTGTAAATTTTATAGAGAAAAATCCGAGATCGGTCTCTCGGTTTTTTTATTTGACTAAAATAGATAAAAATTGTAAATTATATTATTGCTATTTGTCAATTAAAAAAGTGAGACGCGAAAGGAAAAAATATGGATACAAATTGTTTTGTAATCGGTTATGGTTCTATAGGTCAGGAACTCGTGCGTAAGATCAGAGATTATGGGTGGTCTGTTAAATACATTGCTAAGTCAGACGGGGTTTATGTCATCGATTCGAATTTTAGATCATGGTCAGCAGGAGGATGGAAATCTCTTAATTTGAAAGATATTTCAATAGCTTTTATTGTTATCCCAGCTTCTCCTGGAGGGAAGACAAGTCGAGAATACGCCACTTTTTTTGCTCGCAGGGATATTAAAGTAGTGAGTTGTGAGAAAAGTCTATTTGCTTATTATCCCACCTATCTCGAATCGTTCGGTTTTACGGCGTCAGTTGGGGGAGGAAGTCATCTTTTGCCATTTGTAAAGGAACAGGTAAGGGGCAGATACGACGTCACAGTCCATCTAATTCTCAACGCCACTCTTAACTTTATTATGAGCAGCAGGAAGAGAATGAAGTCATCTGTAGCTGATGCCGTGAAGCTAAACCTTGCCGAACCTGGGGCTAATGACACTCTTGGAATAATTAATCGAGAGATAGAGGATACTGCTCTGAAAACCTGTATTGTAGTTAATCATTGTTTTTTACCTTGGCAAAGTATGCTTAGAGAAAGTGCAATGTTTAGGCCAGACGACATAAGTGTATCTTATTTAATAGATTCTGATATCGTCCAACTTGAGAGAGAAAAACGGGATTACCGCTACATCGTTTCTTTCTCAAGACAAGAGTTTAGTTCTAGTCATATTTTTGGTGGTTTCCGTTTTAAAACGGTAAATGGATGGTATGTCTCCGCTGGTTTTAAAAAAGTGGATGATGACCCGCAGTTCGCTCGGCTAATTGTTTCAGGTGTAAATAACAGCGCAGTGGTTTACAGCGAAGGATTAGAGAAGCCCCCATGTTATATTGCTGGTCCAGGAGCTGGACCGGAGCCGACTGTTGCAACGATGATGCAAGATGCGAAAAGACTGCTCGGTGTTTATTAGTTCGCCCTATGTTGTAACACAGGGCTTTTTTTATCCTGTAATATATTGAATTTAAATTTTTTAAAGGGTAAGATAATTTAATATCAAGAATTAAAATTCAAATATCAGAATTACATATGAAAAATAATTCAGGGTTAACTCGTCCCGTTAGAAATTTAATGTAAAATTTTATTACTAAATAATAATTTAAAAAAAATTTCAAAATATGAAAGAAGCGCGCTCAGAAAAAATTTCTAATGGGATTGATAAAATAATATCTTTATGTAAAAGAAGGGGTTTTGTTTTCCCGTCTTCGGAAATTTATGGCGGACTTGCGGCTATTTATGACTATGGTCATTATGGAACGCTTTTAAAAAATAATATTCGAGATACTTGGTGGAAACACATGGTGCAATTTAGAGATGACGTGGTGGGGTTAGACAGCGCTATTTTTATGCATCCTACAACCTGGAAAGCTTCGGGACATTTGGATAATTTTGATGACCCACAAATTGATTGCAAAAAATGCAAAGCAAGAATGAGAGCCGACCAAATTCTTGAAAATTTTGGCATAAACGCCGATAAGGCCCCATTAGAGTTTATAAATGCCGAACTTGATAAATTAAGAGAATCCGGTAAATTAAAATGCCAGAGTTGTGGATCAAAAGAAGTAACGTCTGCCAAAAGATTTTCTTTAATGGTTAAATCTAATCTTGGTTCGCCAACGGAAGCGCTTAGCGAGGAAAATGTTGTTTATTTACGACCGGAAACTTGCGGGGGAATATATTTGGAGTATAAAAATACATTAGATTCAACGCGCGTTAAGTTACCTTTTGGAATTGCTCAAATTGGTAAGGCTTTTAGAAATGAGATTGTAGCCCGCCAATTTATTTTTCGCACACGTGAATTTGAACAAATGGAAATGCAATATTTTTTGCATCCAGATGAAATGAAAGATAAATATCAAATGTGGAGAGATTTGCGCTGGAGTTGGTATTTGGAGTATGGTTTTACAAAAGACAACATGCAATGGCATAAGCATGAAAAACTTGCTCATTATGCGTCAGAAGCATACGACATTGAGTATAATTTTAAGGCATTGGGCGGGTTTAAAGAGATTGAAGGTATTCATGCCCGCGGAAATTGGGATTTATCTCAGCATTCTAAATTTTCAGGAGTGGATTTGAGTTATTTAGATGAAAAAACCGGTAAAAAATTTATTCCACATATTATGGAAACATCAGCCGGCCTTAACAGAATATTTTTTGCGGTTATTGATAACGCTTATAACGAAGAAGAAGTGGAAGGTGAAAAGAGGGTGGTGCTTAAGCTTGATAAGCGATTGGCTCCAATAAAAGTGGCGATTTTTCCTTTGCTTAAAAATAAGCCGGAACTTGTTAAAAAAGCCAAGGAAATTTTTGATGATTTAAAACTCAAATTTATGTGCGAGTTTGATGATAATGGAAATATTGGGAAAAGATATCGAAGGCAAGACGAAATTGGAACGCCTTTTTGCGTGACGATCGATTTTGATACTTTGGAAAAAGATGACGTGACGGTGAGAGATAGAGACACAATGAAGCAGGAAAGAATTAAAATTAAAGATTTACAATCATTCATCAATGGCAAACTTATATAAGAAAACAACTTTAAATAACGGATTAAAAATTATTACAGTCCCGATGGAAAATGCCAACAGCATAACGGTTTTGATATTGGTTGGCACGGGGTCTAAATATGAGACAAAAGATATAAATGGTATTTCTCATTTTTTAGAGCATATGTTTTTTAAAGGCACTAAAAAAAGGCCCAACACGCTTGATATTTCCGAAACGTTAGACTCGGTTGGCGGAGTATATAACGCCTTTACATCAAAAGAAGTCACCGGTTTTTGGGCAAAAGTTGATAAAAGACATTGTGACATTGCATTAGATTGGATTTCTGATATATTTTTAAATTCCAAATTTGACGAAAAAGAAATGGAAAGGGAAAAAGGGGTGATAATTGAAGAAGTAAATATGTATTTAGACACTCCTATGGCGTATATAGGCGACCTTTGGGAGGAACTTTTATACGGAAATCAGCCGGCGGGCTGGAAAGTAATAGGAGAGAAGGAGAACATATTAAGTTTTAACAGAAAAAAAGTTGTGGATTATTATCAATCCCACTATTCTTCATCTAATGTGATAGTGTGTGTTGCCGGAGCTGTTAACCAAAAAGATATTGAAGAAAAAATAAAAAGTTATTTTTCCCGCCAAGAGCGGGATCCCGCTGTGGCGGGAAAAAATATAAAAGTCGCCGTAAAAGAAGTTCAAAAATCGCCGGCAGTTTTATTGCATTATAAAAAAACAGACCAGACGCATTTTTGTTTGGGAGTGAGGGCGTATGATTTGTTTGATAAAAGAAAATATGCTTTAGCTTTGTTATCTGTTATTTTGGGCGGAAATATGAGCTCAAGACTGTTTATAAAAGTAAGGGAAAGAAATGGCTTGGCATATTCAATTCATACATCGGCCGATAATTCCACCGACACCGGATATTTGGTGACGCAGGCGGGCATTGACCATAAAAATTTGGAAAAATCCATAGAGCTTATTTTAGAGGAATACAAAGACTTAAGAGACAAAAAAATTACGGAAAAAGAATTGCAGAAGGCAAAAGATTATTTAAAGGGGAATACTTCTTTGTCTTTGGATTCTTCCGACAATCAGGCGTCTTTTTATGGTATGCAAGAATTGCTGGAAAAAGATATAATGACGCCCGAAGAAAAGTTTAAAAAAATTGACGAAGTTTCCGTTGCCGACATAAAAAAAATCGCAGAAGACATATTTATCCCGGAGAAACTTAATTTAGCCGTTATCGGACCCGTTGAGCAAAAGGATTCTGCTAAATTAAAGCAACTATTAAAACTTTAAAATTTTTATCCAATTAAAAATATGCCAGAGAAATTTGGAGAACAATCTGAAGAAGCGCCAGAGCAGTCTTTGCCAGAAGAGACGCTGTCTCCAGAAAAATTGGAGTCTCATGGTCGCGCGCCAATATCTGAGGAAAGAAAACAAGAACTGAGAAAAGTTTTCAGCGATTTTGTAATAACCAGAAAAAATAGCGGAGGGAATCAGGAAGCAGTGAGTTTCACTTCAGAAGAGGTTGAATCAATCATATCTGATGAAAGAGTTCAAAAACACTCCCCCGAAACCATTCAGTCGTCTTTGGCTAGCAGATTTAGAGAGAACGCCGACAACCTTGAAATACCTCTATCAGATTGGAAGAAAGTTATTTTAAGACGTCCTGAGATAATCACTTCTAAACCAGAAACACTAAATCATAACATCGAAGAATCTGCTAGGATGCTGGGAATAAAAAAAGAAGAATTTGTTGAAGCAGGTTTAAAGCAACCCCAATTATTCTATCAAAGTCCAGAAACTATTAACCATAACATCGAAGAGTCAGCCCGCTTAGTCGGAATAAAAAAAGAAGAATTTGTTGAAACAGGTTTAAAGCAACCCCAATTATTCTATCAAAGTCCAGAAACTATTAACCATAACATCGAAATTTCTACGCAGGTGTTAGGAGTAGAGAAAGAAGTTTTTGTAAAGGCAGCTTTGAAGCACCCACAATTATTCTATCAAAGTCCAGAAACTATTAACCATAACATCGAAGAGTCAGCCCGCTTAGTCGGAATAAAAAAAGAAGAACTTGTCAAAGCGGCGCTAACTCAACCATCAATATTTTCTTTGAAACCAGAAACTCTTAACCAGAATACTGAGTTATCTTCACAAATGTTAGGAATAAAGAGAAAAGTTTTCATCGAAGCAGCTTTGAAACAGCCACAATTATTTTTTCAAAAGCCGGAAACCCTTAATCGTAATGCGGAAGATTCTGCGAATCTATTGGGAATAAAAAAAGAAGAATTTGTCAAAGCTGCGCTAATTCAACCATCAATATTTTCTTTGAAACCAGAAACTATTAACCATAACATTGAAGAGTCAGCCCGCTTAGTCGGAATAAAAAAAGAAGAACTTGTCAAAGCGGCGCTAACTCAACCATCAATATTTTCTTTGAAACCAGAAACTTTGAATAATGGTATTGAAGAAAAATCCAAGCTTGTTGGAGTAAGAAGAAAAGTTTTTGTCAAAGCAGCCATGAAGCAGCCTTCTTTATTCCAAAATAGTCCCGAAACTATTAATCGTAAGATTGAAGAAGCTGCAAAAATTTTTGGTATAGAAAAGGAAATTTATGTCAAAGCAGCCTTAGTTCAACCCTCGTTATTTTTTCAGAAGCCGGAAACCATAAATCAAAATATTGAGTGGTCGGCCAAAAAGTTAGATTTAAGCAAGGAGCAGTTTCTTAAAATGGCCATAGCACAGCCCATGCTTTTCGTCTCAAGACCAGAAACAATTGAGAATAGATATAAACTTTGCCAGGAGGTATTACCAGAAACATTTGTAAAGTATCCCAACCTGCTAACTTTTTCTCCGGAGAAGATATTGTCATTTTATGTTTTGGGAAAAATTGCTAATAAAAAAGTATCATTAGGATATGTGGGTAGGAATATTTTAAGTCTTGCTAGAGATAGACTTTCTCCTGAAGATTTAGAATTATTTGAGCCAGCCTATAATTATCTTACAAAATTATCAAACAAGATGAGGGTAAGAAGCAGGAAGCGAGGTCAGGAAACCAAAATTTACGAACAAATGACCGCATTCGTGGAGAAATTTTTTGGCAAAAAAGATGAACCATTAACTAAAGAAAAAATAGATGGATTTAAATCATTTATTGCTAAACATTTAGAGAACGAAGATAAATAATTATTTTAAAATATGAAGAAAACCCCAGTAGTAGAAATTTGACAGCCGCCCACAGTACCCTAATTTTGAAAGCTTTCAAAATTAGGGTATATGATGTTGCGAATAAAAAAGTTAAATTTCACTACGGGGTGGATAGATTTTATGGAAAAGGAACAGGTTTTAGATATTTCGTGGGGGACAATAGCTAAAATATTTATAGCGATTTTTGTTTTTTATTTTATTTATTTAACCAGAGAAATTGCTCTTTGGTTTTTCTTTGCATTGGCAATTTCTGTTTTATTGGATCCGGCGATTAATTTTTTGAAAAAGTTTTGGCTGCCGAAAATTGTGGCGGTGTTGATTGTTTATTTATCCATTTTTGGAATTTTGGGAATTTTAATTTATCTTACAGCGCCAATTTTTATATCTGAGTTAAAGCAATTGTCGCAACATTTGCCTGATTACTTTGTGCAAGTTAGTCCGGTTCTGCGGCAAATGGGAATTGACACGGCAAAAACTTTCGACAGCTTCACCCAGCTTTTGGTTAACAGTCTGGCTCAAAGCTCTATGGGTATTTTGAGCGCCGTAATGACATTTTTTGGAGGATTGTATTCTACGGCTTTTATTTTGACAACAGCTTTCTTTCTCTCTTTGGAAGACAATGCTTTTGAAAAATTTCTAACGCTTATATCTCCAAAAAAATATGAAGGAAATATTACGACTATTTTTGAAAGAGCCCAAAATAAAATATCCGGATGGTTCGGCGCGAGAATTATTGCTTGCGCTTTTGTGGGAATAGCTTCTTTTATTATTTTGTATATTTTTGGGATAAAATATGCCTTTATTTTAGCTTTAATCTCCGGGATTTTAAATTTTATTCCTTATATAGGGCCATGGATAACTACCATTTTATTGATTGTATTTATCGCCGTATCATCCGGTTCTTGGCTGATGGTTTTGTATATTATAATTGCCATTACCATAATACAGGAAATTGAAAACAAGCTTTTAACGCCGATGTTAATGAAAAAAATGGCAGCCGTGCCGCCAGTTTTAGTTTTAATTTCTTTACTTGTCGGAGCGAAAGTTTTCGGATTTTTAGGAGTAATTTTTGCCGTTCCGGTTTTCGGCATTGTATATGAGTTTCTGAAAGAATTCTTGGAAAAAAGAAAAGAAAGTGATCTTGAATCAAGTTAATTTTTTAGCAATAAGATAGAAATGATAACAATCATCGCTTGGCTTAAGATTCTCCAAAATTTGGAGATTTTTTTGTTTTTGAAAACGTGAACTCTTTCTGGGTGAAACTCACTATGGATTTTTAAAATTTTGTTCGGCATAAGACTATTTAAAATGGTAAAACCGTCGGGTAGTATCGCACAAAAGGCGCAGATATAAACAATAGCCTGCCTGCCGGCAGGCAGGGCTGATTTAGAAAAAACAAAAATTAGAATGATTCCACAGAGAAAATCCAAAAAAACTTTTGCAAAATCCGGTAGCGATTTTTTCCATCGGTTTTTTTCTATGTTTTCAATAGAGTAATCAATGTGAGGAATAAAATCCAATAAATAATGGCTTAAAAATGCCAAGACAATGGCCAACGGAATATTTTTTATAGTAGAGCCTATAGCGGCCCCAAATAACAGATGCACAAGTAAAATCATAGAAATTTTTTTGAAGTTATGTTAAAGTTAGTCAATTATAGCTATTTTTATGAAAAATAAAAAGTTTTATATAACAACAACTTTGCCCTATGTTAATGCCGACCCGCATATCGGTTTTGCGTTAGAAATAATACAGGCAGATGTAATTGCCCGTTATTATAAATCTTTAGGCTACGATGTATTTTTTAATACCGGAGTTGACGAGCATGGTTTAAAAATTTTCCGCAAAGCTCAAGAAAGCAATTTAGACCCGCAAAAATACTGCGATATTTATGCCAAAAAATTTGATGATTTGAAGCAGGCGCTCAATTTGAGCTACAACAATTTTATAAGAACAACCGATCCGCATCATATAGAAGCGGCTCAGAATTTTTGGAAACTCTGCGATAAAAATGGGGATATTTACAAAAAGAATTATAAGATAAAATATTGCGTTGGATGCGAGTTGGAAAAAACAGAATCGGAATTAAAGGATGGCAAATGTCCGATACATCCCAATTTAGATTTAGAAGTAATTGATGAAGAAAATTATTTTTTTAGATATTCTAAATATCAGAAAAAACTTTTGGCTTTATATGAAAAAAATCCGGAGTTTGTTGTTCCAGCATCAAGATTAAATGAAATCAAACAGTTTACAGAAAGAGGTTTAGAAGATTTTAGTATTTCCAGGTTAAAAGAAAAAATGCCATGGGGAATTGAAGTTCCTAATGATGATAAACATGTAATGTATGTTTGGTTTGATGCGCTTGTAAATTACGTTTCATGCCTGGGCTGGCCGCCTAGCCCCGAAGGGCAGGCGAGCCTCGCCCCGAAGGGGCGGGCCCGAAATTTGTTCAAAGAGTTTTGGCCCGGACTGCAGGTTGCAGGAAAAGATAATTTACGCCAGCAAAGCTCGATGTGGCAGGCGATGCTTTTGTCGGCCGGTTTGCCGAATTCAAAACAGATTTTTATACATGGGTTTATAACAGCTGACGGGCAAAAGATGTCGAAATCATTGGGGAATGTAATTGACCCTTTTGAGTTGGTAAAAAAATATGGCACAGACGCGCTTAGGTATTATTTGTTAAGAGAAATTACCCCTACAGAAGATGGTGATTTTACTTATGAAAAATTTGAGCAAAGATACAACAGCGATTTGGCGTCGGGGATTGGTAATCTTGTGGCAAGGACATTGGGAATAGCAAAAAGCGAAATCAAAAGTCAAAAGTCAAAAATCAAAATTACAAATAAAAATTTAAAATTAAAAATACAAAAATCTCAGAAGAATTATAAAGAAGCAGTAGAAAATTTTAAATTTAATGAAGCGTTAATATCGGTTTGGGAAATCATAAGTTTTTGCGACAAATATATAAATGAAGAAAAATTATGGGAGACCCCTTCGACTCCGCTCAGGGCAAGCAAAAAATCAGAAGTTATAAGTGATCTTTTTTTTGCTATTAAAGAAATAGGAATCTTGCTTGAGCCATTTTTACCCCAAACCGCAGAAAAAATTAAAAACATAATTGATTCCCAAAAGTCCCGCCCCGAAGGGGCGAGGCTCGCCCAGCCTTCGGGCGTGGCGGCAGAAAATTTATTCCCTAAAATTTTAAAATAGTGATTATAGACACGCATAGCCATCTTAATTTCAAGGCATACGATAAGGATAGGGAGGAAGTTATAAAACGAACTCAAAAAGAGGGCGTTATTTGCATTAATGTTGGCACAAAATATGAAACGTCAAAGCACGCTATTGAATTGGCTGAAAAGAATGATGGCATGTATGCCGCTATAGGAATGCATCCGATTCATATAAAAACAGATTTAATGAAGTTAAAGATGGATGAAGAGGAAGGCGCGTTTGCCCCGCTTGGCGAAGAATTTGATAAAAATAAATATTTAGAATTGGCCCTCGGCCGTAGCCCTACGGGCGAGGCAAAGTCTAAAAAGGTGGTTGCCGTTGGCGAAATTGGCTTGGATTATTATTACAAACCAAAAGGAACTGCTAAGAAAGAAAAATTTAAACAAAAACAGAAGGAGGTTTTTATTCAACAGTTGGAATTGGCGGAAGAATTAAATCTGCCTGTTATTATACATTGCAGGATGGCGCATCAGGATGTTTCGGAAATTTTAAAAAAGAAAAAATTGAAAGGGGTTATTCATTGTTTTGTCGGCACATGGGAGGAGGCGCAAAAATACCTGGATTTGGGATTTTACATCGGGCTTAACGGGATAATTGATAAAGTGGATTTGAAAGAAGTAATTGAAAAAACTACGTTGGATAAAATTTTGGTTGAAACAGATTGTCCGTATTTAACGCCTTTGGCCGCCGTAGCTTTAGCGAAGGCGGGACCCGATGGCTATGTTCGAAACGAGCCGCTTTTCGTGAAACACGTTATCCAAAAAATCGCAGAACTAAGGGGAATGAGTTTTGACGAAGTCTGCAGGGCAACAACCGACAACTCGAAAAATCTATTTAATATTTAGAGTAAAAAAACAAGCCTGTTCAATAATTGCTGAACAGGCTTTTGAGTCGATGTTGATTTTTAATCGGGTATGCAGTTCCATATTTTTTTCCATGTTTTCTTTGAGAAGATTAATTTTGTCAGATAGAGTGAATTAAATCCAACAAGTAAACCTATGCCGAAGGCCGAAACAAAGGATAGGCTTAATCTCACGCCTAAATGCATGCCGAGGGCAAGGCACAAACCTATACTTATGGCTATGCCCAAAATTCCACCGAGAGATAGGCATGAATCTAGATCACAGAATATGCTGAATCCCACACCCAACCCCAAACCGAAAGCCCAATTAAGGGACAAGCCGAGGAATAAATTGAATCCTATGGCCAAGATTATGCCCGAAAGGAGCCCGAGAAACAAACTAGGAGTTGGAGCGTTTATCATTAGCTTAATTTCATTTTTGATTTTCATATTTTTCTTTCGTTTCAGAGGTTTAGTTGTTAAGTTGCATATTATGATGATAGAATATTACTAAAATTTTGTCAAGAGTTTACCGGTGAAAATAACTTTGCTATGATAGATAAATATTTATGAAGTATAATCCCAAAAAAATTGAATCTAAGTGGCCCTCCTTCGCTAAAGCTACGGACGGGCAAGCAGGAAAAATATGAAATATAATCCGAGGAAAATTGAACAAAAATGGCAGGAGAAGTGGTATGGCTCGTCTGTTTTTAAGGCCAAAAACGGCTCTAAAAAGAAGAAATTTTACCTTTTGGTTGAGTTTCCCTATCCTTCCGGCGACGGGCTTCACGTAGGCCATTGCAGGAGCTTTACTGCTTTTGATATAGTGGCTCGCAAGAAAAGAATGCAGGGATATAATGTTTTGTATCCCATGGGCTGGGATGCTTTTGGCTTGCCGACAGAGAATTATGCCATTAAAAAAGGAGTTTATCCTTCTGTAGTTACCAAAAAGAACACAGATAATTTTAGACGCCAGATGAAAGATTTGGGGTTATCTTTTGATTGGTCGCGAGAAATTGATACAACCGACCCCAAATATTATAAATGGACGCAGTGGATTTTTGTGCAATTGTTTAAAAAGGGACTGGCCTATAAAGCAAAAATTGATATTAATTGGTGCCCGAAAGATAAGATTGGTTTAGCCAACGAAGAGGTTGTTGACGGCAAATGCGAGAGATGTGGAACAAAAGTTGAGAAAAGGGAAAAAGAACAATGGATGATAAAAATTACCAATTATGCCGAAAGATTGATTAAAGATTTAGACTTAGTTGATTATTCAGAAAGAATTAAAATACAGCAAAAAGATTGGATAGGCGAGTCGCACGGGGCTATGGTTAAGTTTCCTGTTGAGGGGATTGAAGAATCCATTGATGTTTTCACCACCAGAATAGACACTATATTTTCTGGAACATTTTTGATTTTGTCGCCCGGGCATAATTTTATAGATAAATACAAAGGTAAAATTGAAAATATCGAAGAAATTTTAAAATACAGAGAAGACGTAAAAAATATTTCTGACATAGACAGGACAAATCAAGATAAAGATATAACGGCTGTCCAGTTGAAAGGAATTATGGTTAGAAATCCGGCGACAAATGAAGAAATGCCGGTGTGGGTCTCCGATTTTGTTTTAGAGCACTATGGCACAGGAGCTGTTTTTGCTGATGCGCACGATAAAAGGGATTTTAAAATGGCAAAAAAATATGGCATACCATTACGAACATCCATAAAACCACCCGCCTCCGTCGAAGGCTTCGGCGAGGCAAAGGATGAAGAATTATTTTGGCAGAAAGTAAAAAATTTGGAAGAATGTTTTGAAAAGGATGGAACACTTTATAATTCTATGCAGTTTGATGGATTAAAATCTGCAGAAGCTCGGCCGATGATAATTTCGTGGTTGTCTGGTAAAAGTTTAGCCCAGCCTAAAATCAGTTATAAATTAAGGGATTGGGTTTTTTCCCGTCAGCATTATTGGGGCGAGCCTATTCCGATGATTTATTGTAAAAGGTGCGCTTCCATCGGCGGCTCGGCGCAGGCCGGTTGGCAGACGGTTGACGAAAAGGACTTACCAGTTAAACTGCCAAAAGTGAAAAAATATAAACCGACAGACACAGGAGAGTCGCCTCTTTCTTTAATCAAAAAATGGGTTGATGTTAAATGTCCAAAATGTAATGGCGACGCGCAGAGAGAAACAGACACTATGCCTAATTGGGCCGGATCTAATTGGTATTACCTCGCATATGCTATGCTCGGAAATCAAAAATCAAAAATCAAAAATCAAAAATACGAATGGAATGAAGAAAATATGAAATATTGGATGCCGGTTGATTGGTATAACGGAGGAATGGAGCATACAACGTTACATCTTTTGTATTCAAGATTTATTTTTAAATTTTTATGGGATATTGAAGCTGTGCCAACATCAATTGGAAACGAACCTTATAAAAAAAGAACTTCGCATGGAATGGTTTTGGGTGAGGGCGGAATTAAAATGTCAAAATCAAAAGGAAACGTTATAAATCCGGACACTATTATAAAACAGTATGGCGCCGATACTTTGCGTCTTTATGAAATGTTTATGGGACCCTTTGAGCAGATGATTCCTTGGGATACTAAAGGAGTTGTTGGATGCCGGAGATTTTTAGAAAAAATATGGAATATTTTTTCAAATCCAAAATCCAAAGTACAAAATCCAAAACAAATCCAAAACCCTGAACTTAAAAAGTTATTGCACAAAACAATTAAAAAAGTTGGTGAGGATATTGAGCTTATGAAATTTAATACGGCGATAAGCTCTATGATGGAATTTGTAAATGCTTGGTCCCGCCTTAGCGGGATCCCGCCCGAGGCGGGACATGCTTCGAATCCGCCGGCTGGCGGAGGTTTGTCTCAAAAAGATTTAGCAGAATTTCTAAAAATTTTATCTCCTTTTGCTCCGCATTTGGCAGAAGAATTGTGGACCGCCGTGGGATTTAAGGAGATGTGCTGTGAGCAAAAATGGCCCAAATATGATGAAAAATTAGTTGAGGAAGAAAAAATATTGCTTATAGTCCAAATAAACGGTAAAGTAAGAGATAAAATAGAAGTAAAATCCGGATTAACACAGAAAGAGGCGGAAAAAATTGCTTTGAAATCGGAGAAAATAAAAGCATTGATAGGCCAAGGCGAAACAAAAAAGATAATTTTTGTGCCGAACAAAATAATAAATATAGTAATATAAATATTAAACCTTGCGAATTAGATTGTTAAAGTTCAACATGTTTTACGGCTCGCACCCTTCATATTAAAAATATGTAGAAGGCTGCAAGATAATTAATATTGTTATTTAAAATAAAAACAGCTATGAAAAAAGTTTTATTAGGAAATGAAGCAATAGTGAGGGCAGCGCTGGTATCCGGAGTTTCTTATGTTACCGGATATCCCGGATGCCCATCTGCTGAAATCGGAGATGAGTTTGGCAAAATTGCCAAAGAAAACGGAGTTTATGCCGAGTACGCAACAAACGAGAAGGTTGCTTTAGAATCTGCTGTTGGCGCCAGCTTTTCAGGATTGAAGGTTTTAGTTAATATGAAAAGCTTTGGGATTAATGTTTGTTCCGATGTTTTGCTGCCTTTAGCCTATACCGGTACAAAAGGCGGAATGGTTATTGTAGTTGCGGACGATCCTTCTTGCTGGAGTTCTGCGCAATCAGAACAAAATTCAAGGATGTATGCTTATTTGGGACATATCCCGATGTTAGAGCCTGCCGACCCGCAAGAATGTTATGATTTTACTAGAATCGGTTTTGAAATTTCTGAAAAATTTAATACACCGGTAATTTTAAGAACAGTCACGAGGGCCGCCCACCAAAGAGCAATTGTGAATCTTGAAGAATGGAATAAAAATGATGTTAAGGGAAATTTTGTAAAAAATCCGCATCAATATTCCACAATGCCTCCAAGAACCTTAGAGATGAAAAAAGATCTTTTGGAAAAAATGAAAAAGATTCAGGCTTATACAGAAAAATCTAAAATAAACAGAATTTCTGGAAAACAAAACAAAACTGGAATCATTGCTTCCGGAGTTGCTTATTTGCATGTTTTGGAAGCTTTAGAAGAATTAAAATTGGATTTGCCAGTTTTACAGATTGGATTTTTTTATCCATTGCCAACCGACAAAATTACAAAATTTATAAAACCATTAAAAAATGTTTTAATTGTTGAGGAGTTGGAGGGTTATGTTGAAAAGGAAATTATGGCCTTGGCAAAAGATGCAAATCTAAAGTTAAAAGTTTTTGGGAAGAATGTATTGACGGAGGTTGGGGAGTTAGACGCAGAGAAGGTTTGTGTTGCTTTAGCAAAGATTATGGGAAAGAAATTTGCCACGTTTAAGCTAAAATCCCTAGAACTACCGAAAAGAACGGCGCGGTTATGTGAAGGGTGTCCTTATTGGTATATATTGCCAACCGTAAAAAGAGTAGCGCCTGAAGGAACAATTTTTGGCGGAGATATTGGGTGCAATATGATTGGAGCATTGCCTCCGCATAGCATGTATGACTATATGTTTTGCATGGGAGCTTCAATTGGAATTTCGCACGGAATTAAAAAATCTTCTCCTGGCCAAAAAGTAATTTCGTTTATGGGTGATGGAACATTTTTCCATTCTGGAATTATGGGAATGGTTAATGCAGTTTACAACAAATCAAATCCTTTAATGATTGTAATGGATAATAGGATTACAGCAATGACGGGGCATCAGCCAAATCCTGGAATGGGAAAGAATTTAATGGGAGACCTAACACAAGAACTTCAGATTGCTGATATCGCAAAAGCCTGCGGAGTAAAAAATATAAAAGTTTTGGATCCTATAAATCAAAAAGAATTTGAGGAAACTATAAAAGAATTTTTGGAAAAAGATGAAATCTCTTTGATAGTTTGCAAAAGAATTTGCGCATTACTTGATCGTCGACAACAAAAGGCGAAAGGGGCTTAATTAAATATTAAAAGAAACGAATAATGTATCCAGCGAAAATTAGACCTAAATGTCTTGCACCCTTCTTGTTAAAAATATATAGAAGGCTGTATTCGATATATCATGGTCTAATTTTCGAGGCAATCTTGTTCGCTTCGCTTACAAGACCGTGGATAAAACATTTAATTTAATAGTTAACGGAGTAGGAGGCCAAGGAGTTATTACGTTATTAATTTTGATTGATCAAGCTGCTATGATTGAAGGATATGATGTGAGATCTTCTGAATTGCATGGGTTGTCTCAAAGAGGCGGAAGCGTGGAGACTCATATCAGGTTTGGAAAAAAAGTTAATTCTCCCTTGATTGGGAATGGTAAGGCAGATCTGATAATTTCTTTGGAAATTTTGGAAGGGTTGAGAGAAACATTAAAGTCTGGCAAACAGACGAAATTTTTAGTTAACGATTATTTTTTGCCTTTTCAAGGCTCTTTGTCGGCGAAAGAAATAAAAAAACAACTTAGCTCTATTAAAAACGAACTTCATATGATTCCAGCTTCTGCGACCTGCAAAGAAAAATTGCAGAATGAAGTTGTATGTACGATATATACTTTGGGATACGCCGTTGGCAAAAAAATTATACCTTTAAAAAAAGAATCCGTATTGCAGGCTTTAAAGGATATCGTGCCGCAGAAATATTTAGAATTGAACATTAAGGCTTTTGAATTGGGCTATGCCGGGCAGTGAAAATTCAAAAAAGATATGATTAAAAAAGTTGTTATAGCCGCTGCGGGCAAAGGGACCCGTATGCTCCATTTATCTAAAGACAAGCCGAAACATTTAATTGAGGTTAATGGTCGGCCCTTTTTGTCTTATCTCTTGGATAATCTTTTTTGGGCAGGATATAAGGATATAATTCTGGTAGGCGGATATATGAAAGAACAAATGATAGATTTTAAAGAAAAATATATTCCTCCGGAACAAGGGAAAATCAAGATTGAATTTTTTGATCAGTTTGAAGGTTTAAACCCTCAAGAGAGTATGGGCACAGCTTGCCCGTTAATGCGCGTGAAAGATAGCATAAAAGAGCAATTTTTATATATTTGCGGCGATAACTTTTTTTCTGTTGAAGATTTAAAATTGATGAACGTTGATGATGATTTTAATTATGTCGCAGGGTTAATACAAGAAAATCCGAAAAATTATGGCGTTTTGGTTACCAGCGGGGAATATTTAGAAAAAATTATTGAAAAGCCGAAAGAATTTGTAGGGAATATGGTCAACGCCGGACTTTATAAATTTACTCCGGAAATTTTTGATAAAATATCAGAGATTAAAAAATCGACAAGGGGCGAGTATGAAATTACAGATGCCGTCTCGCTTTTAGCTAAAGAGAGATACCCCTCGGGGCACACGAAAGTTAAAGTAAAGAAAATAACCAGCTGGCTAGATTTTGGAAGTCCAGAAGACGTAAAAAGAATCTCGTTGTTTTTAAAAAATGAAGGTCATAAAAGCAAATGATAAAGATATAAATAAAATTGTAACTGCTCTAAAAAATGGGGCAGTTTTAGCGTTGCCCACAGATACGGTTTACGGTTTGGTTTGTGATGCTTCAAGTGAGAAATCGGTAGAGAGAATATTTGAAATTAAGAAAAGAGATAAATCTAAACCATTAGGAATTTTTGTGAAAGACATAAGAGCCGCCAAAAATTTTGCTTTTATAAATAAGGACGACGAAAGTTTTTTAAAGGATAATAAAATTACCGCGATTTTTAAGACAAAAAAGGAAAATCTTTCAAAATTAGTTTATAAGAATGGGACGATTGGAATAAGGATTCCTGATTGCAAATTTTTGAATTTAATTTTAGAAGAATTTGGAAGCCCATTAGCCCAAACATCGGCAAATATTTCCGGAAAACCGGCTACTACGAAAGTTAATGACATTTTGGAACAATTTGGGAAAGAAGATGTTATAATAATTGATGGAGGCGATTTAAAAAAAAGCGAACCATCACGAGTTATAGATTTAACAAAAAGTAATATTAATATTCTAAGGCCATAAAATTATGAAACTAAAAAAGCAGGATCCGAAAATTGCAGAATTAATTAATTTAGAGACGGACAGGCAAAAAACTTCTTTACAGATGATTCCTTCGGAGAATCATTGCACTCCGGCTGTCAGGGAAGCATTGGGTTCGATTTTAGCGGATAAATATGCTGAAGGATATCCGGGCAAAAGATATTATGGGGGCAACCAAATTATAGATAAAGTGGAAACCTTATGTATTGAGAGAGCGAAAAAAGCTTTCGGTGTTCCTTTTGCTAACGTTCAACCATATTCTGGCAGTCCGGCAAATTTTGCAGTTTATTTGGCGGTATGCGAGCCCGGAAATGTTATAATGGGTCATAATTTGCCTGATGGCGGGCACATTTCTCATGGATGGAAGGTTAATATAACTTCGAAAATTTTTAAGAGCATTCCTTATCACGTAAAAAAAGATGGCTACATTGATTTAGAAGAAGTTAGGGCTCTGGCTTTGAAAAATAAGCCCAAATTAATATGGTGTGGAGCAACGGCCTATGTAAGAGAATTCCCGTTTGAGGAATTATCTAAAGTTGCCGACGAAGTCGGCGCTTATCTGGTTGCCGATATCGCTCATATCGCAGGATTAGTTATTGCCGGAGCGCATAAGAGTCCGGTGCCATTTGTAGATATAGTCACAACAACAACTCATAAAACTCTAAGAGGGCCGAGAGGAGGTCTTATAATGGTAACTGAAAAAGGTCTTAAAAAAGACCCTGAATTGGGAGAAAAGATAAATAGAGCGATATTTCCAGGAGGAGTGCAGGGCGGTCCTCACGAACATCAAATAGCCGCGATTGCAGTTGCGCTTAAAGAAGCGTTGTCTCCGGAGTTTAAAAAATACGGCAAACAAATTGTAAAGAATGCAAAAGTTCTTGGGCAAGAGCTGATGAAAAAAGGAGTCAAATTAGTTTCGGGCGGAACAGACAACCATATGTTGTTGATTGATTTGAATGATGATGGTGCCGGCAGAGGAGTTTTTTTACAGGATGCTTTAGATGCTTCGGGAATTACTGTTAACAAGAATACCATACCGCAAGATCCATCATCGCCATTTTATCCAAGCGGTGTCAGGCTGGGCACTCCGGCGATTACAACCAGGGGAATGGAAGAAAAAGAAATGAAGATAATAGCTGACTGGATAGCGCAAATAGTCAACGAAATTAAAAAATATAAATTACCGGCGAACAAAGAAGAAAGAGCGGTTTATTTAAGAAATTTTAAGGAAGAAATTAAAGTTAATAAAGCAGTAAAGAAGATTAAACAAGAAGTTTTGAAATTTTGTAAACGATTTCCACTCCCAAAATAATTTTTAGTTATCAATTTTCGATTATTAACTATTGTAGTAATATTTCAATGAGCTTGCACCCTTCGTATAGAAAATATATAGAAGGCTGCAAAAAATTTCCTTTACCCGCCTAAATTTTTATGAAAAATTTTGGTGGGCAAGCCAAAAATGTTCTCTGTTTTTAAAAATATAAACCAGTTTGCCGGCAAGTCAAAACTGCTTGACGGTTTTGCTATTTTTTGTGCCAGGTGGCTTATTTACATGATGGTTTTATTCTTGTTTTTATCGGCTGTTCATTTCCATAGCAAGGGGATATTCGTTTACCCATTATTATCGGGTTTGGTGGCAGCTTTTGTCGTCAGTAAAATAATTTATTTATTCTTTAAAGAACAGCGTCCGGCCAAACTTGAGAGCACAAAAATACTTATATCCGTCCCGAGCAATCCGTCTTTTCCGTCGCGGCATGCATCGCTGGCATTTGGTATTTCTTTTTATTTATTTTTTTACAGCGTACCCTTGGCTATCATTTTCCTAATATGCTCTTGTTTGGTCGGAGTCTCGAGAGTTTTCTGCGGAGTTCATTGGTTTCGCGACATTTTAGGAGGCTTGGCAGCAGGATTTATATCTGTCGTGATAATACATTATTTATTAGTAATTTTGAAATAACATGAAAGTAGTTTTTTTAGGCAATGGCGAGGCGTTTGACGAAAGATATCCAAATCATTCTCATTTGGTTTTTTCAGATAAGACTGTATTAATGCTTGATTGCGGGGATTCTGCTGTGCGGCAACTTTGGAAGTATACAAAAAATCATTCTTTAATTGACGCCTTGTATATAACCCACAGGCATTCTGACCATTTATTTGGAGTCCCGGCGCTTTTGGGAAGAATGCTGGAAGAGGAAAGAAAAAAAGAGTTGACAATAATTTGTTCCGAGCAAATTAAAGCAGATATTGAGAGATTAACCGAGCACGCCTACTTCGGAATAAATAGTTACGGATTTAATGTAAAATTTGTGATTGCAAAAGATGGGGGACAAGTTCATTTTCAAGATTTAAAATTATCTTTCGCCAAAACCGGCCACACCGCCTACTGCCTTGCAATTAGGATAGATGACAGCAAAAAAATAGTTTCCTATAGCGGAGACGGCCCGTTTGATGAGAATACAGAAAAAATTTATAAGGATGCGGACATTTTAATGCACGAATGTTATATGTTTGATAAAAGATTACCGGGACATGTTGCGGCTGTCGATGTTTTTGAAATGGCAAAAAGACAAAATGTAAAATGTTTGGCTCTGGCGCACTTCAAAAGAGCATTTAACGACGAAACAAGGCGAAGGGTGAAAGAAGCAATTCCCTCCACCGGATTAAAAATAATCCTGCCCGAACCCTTGGAAGAATACGAAGTATGATAAAAAATGCAGATAATCAGTCTTTATGTTATATAAAAAAATCGCGCAGAACCTAAGTTGTGCGCGAGGCGAAGAAAGAAAATCGTTAGAGCGAAAATGAGACACTTTTAATCGTGAAAGGAAGCTGATACTCCAGACGTTTCCTGATGAAGTCCACCACGATATTTTTAAATTTTTGCTGTTGTTCAACATCACAAGGGTTGTAATACTTGGCGAGTTCCTTGCTCATCTCCTCGTTGAGCTCATAGCAAATGAATTGCAATACATCTTGCACATATCGCACTCCTCGAACTCTCCATTTCGACAAGAATTCCATAAGGGCAAGATGCTGTTCCGGAGTTTTGTCAATTTCGATTACAATATTATAAAATAAGTCGCGAACTTTCGGGTTTTCTGTGATTGGCCGAAGATGCATATCAATTTTCACATATCGAGGATTTACGGTGAGAAGTTCGACGCCATCCAACAGTTTTTCATATTCCCACTTCCAACAAAGAAATTTTTCGGTGAATCGTCGGATAATTTTTTTATCCTTTACAAAAACTGAACCGGGACGAATAGTCATGATTGAATCATGGAGTTCACCTATTATAAAAAGTGTGATTATAATAAGGATTGTTGTGGAAACACATGTCGTTAATGCAAGATCTATGGTTTGGAGACCCGCCAGATGGGCATAAGCAAAAATGTCAAAGCCCGATAACGTCCAGAAGCCGAGGAAACACAGCACCAATAACATCGGAGAGTTTTTCCTTAATTCTAGCACTTTGTCTTCGATTTTCTTTTTCATAAGTTTTTCCGTTTATACCATCCCCAGCAATGGTGAGAATTGATTTTGTGGGCAGGCAAAACACGGAATGTGCATCGCCATAGCCCGAAGAAGCCGATAAGTTCAGCACCTGTGGGTTATGGCGATACTTCGTTTGTCAAAGGACTTTATGTTCGTAGTCTAATATGATAATTCGAATTTGTCAATTTTATACTTCACCCCAATAGACCAACTAATACACCAAAAAACCACCGCAATTAAAAGGTGGTTTTTAGTTTAAAAATTTGTGCCGGGGGAGGGAGTTGCACCCTCATGACCTTGCGATCGCGGGATTTTGAGTCCCGTGCGTCTGCTAATTCCGCCACCTCGGCTTAATTTTGCCTTATTCTATCATTTTTCCATCTCTTTTTCAAGCTTGATTAATCTGTTTTTGTTGTGTTAAAAGAATTTTTTGGGATTTCATATTTTCCGATAATATTTTTGTTCAGGTCGTTTATTTTAAGAAAAATAATCGCGTATTGGTCTACGAAAACCGGCGCCCAATTTTTGTCGTTTATCCGGTTGATTAGAAAATTTTGCGCCCATGGAGTGTAATCGCGATAAGAAAAGAAGATAACGTTAAAATTATATTTTTCATCTTGCGTTTTCCAGATATTTTCGTCTTCTTGCATCGGGATATAGATTTTTTGGAAAAAGGGAACAGAATATGCTTCTGGACGATTATCAACGAAAACTTTTTCTTGAGGAAAAAGATTGTAAATTAAATAACTGCCGATGTCATAATTATTAAAAATCGGTCCTTTTATATATTCTTTTTTAAAAAAATCAGCCGAAGCGTTATTGTTCGGGACTAGCCCCAACCCTTTATTTATATTAAATATTTCTTGATTATTATTAATGAAGACGAAACTGGCGATAATTAAAAATGAGATCAAAACGATTACCTCAGCAGATTCTTGCCGCAGGTTTATTTTTTTGAAAATTTTATCCAAATTATAAGCCAAAATAACTAAAGCGAAAAGTCCGAAAAGAGTGAAGTTTCTTAATGCTAAAGATGCCGTAATCCCAAAAATCATCCCTAAAATAAAAAAATTCAGGGAGAAATTTTTGCGGTTTATGAAAAATAATAAAATAAAACTAAGAATAAGCAAAGAAAATATAATTTCAAAAAGAAGCAGGTTGGGGTCATTGACGATTCCGATTTTTTGCAAAAACCAGACAGATTGGTTTTCTACTATTTGATAGCCATATTCTCTAAAAATATTTAAAGGATAAAGCGCCCCTTTTAGGCCGTTTGGTTGTATCAGGAAGCTTAGGGCAGTAGCGACAAACGCCAAAAATAAATTTATTATTTTCTTTTTGTTTTTTAACGACGGGACAATAATTTCTTCTAATAAGAAAATCCCAATTAAAAAGAGCCCGACAATAAAATAAATATGAAGATTAACCCAAATAATTCCCATTATCGGCAATAGGAATAACCAGCGACTAGAAATTAATCCTTGGCGATAGTGCCAGAGAATCCAAAAAAATAAGGCAATGAAAAAATAACTGAAAATTTCAGGCCTGATTTCTTTTCTTTCGGCAATTAAGGGAATTAATAATAACGCGGTTAAAGTTGATATTGTAAAATTTGAATTTTTTTGAGCTAATTTAAAGAATAAAGCAAAAACAACTAAGCTGAGAATAATATAGAACAGAGATAAGCCGGTAAAGCCGAATAATTTTTCAATCAAATAAAAAATTACTCCGCTTCCCCAATGATGGTTCACAAAAGGATAGTCGGGGCTGGTATAGGAGTAAAAATTGGTTTTGACGAGTTGATTAAATATTCCCGAATTGCTGAAAATAGATTCGATTGCAATTTTGCCATTTTCCAAATGTCGTCCTAAATCGGAGGTTGTTAAGTCTATTTTGTTAGCAATAAAAAATCCGTAGTAACTCAACAATAAGATAAAGACGGCGATTTGAAAAAATCTTTTATCCATTTTATAATTTTTGGCAGAATAACCCGCCTCCGCGGAGGCGGGTTATTCTATTATTTTAACCCCACGAGGCGTCGATTATTTTTTCCGGAAATTTTTCAGCTATTTTTTTGAGGTTATTGCACGATATTTTATGTAAAACGGCAGACCTATACTGGGTAAGGTAAGCGGACACTTTGTCTCCAGGCTTAGGGTTGCAGCATTTAGCGACATGAACAAGCATTCCTTTTTGTCCCGCCAAATAGATTTGCTTAAAGTCGCCCTCTTTAGCTTTTTGTTTTGCCTGCCGTCTTTTTTCTGAAGCTTCAGAAAACTCAGTAATTCTTTTTCTTATAAAGCCTGGCAAAGGGAACCTGAAACCGGATTTATTTTGGTCGGTTAATTTTCTGATGTGCGATTCCGCCAGCGACGTTTTGACAAATTTCAGCCAATCTTTTGACGGAGTTTTCTTTTTGTTTACGGTTATTTCTACGATATCTCCGTTTTTTAGAATATGACTAAGCGGCACCATCTTACCGTCTATCTTTGCCGACTCACAATGATTGCCGATGTCTGAGTGTACCGCATAAGCAAAATCAACAGGAGTTGAATTTTTCGGCAAAACAATAACATCTCCTTTTGGTGTAAAACAAAAGACTTTGTTTATGAAAAAGTCTATTTTAAAAGTTTTCCAAAAATCGGGGGCATCTTTCAACCATTCAAAATTTTTACCTTCTTTTTTAAGGTCAATTTTTTCTTTATAGGACCAGTGAGCGCAAACACCGTACTCGGCTTCTTTTTGCATTTCTTCCGTTCTTATCTGTATTTCGGTTATTTTGCCTTCTTCATGGAGAACTGTAGTATGCAAAGACCTATAACCATTAGGTTTTGGTTTTGCGATGTAATCGTTAATTTCCTCGGATATAGGTTTGAAATATTTGTGAATTATGCCCAAAACCCTATAGCAACTTTCGATGTCGGCGGTGATTATTCTTAATGCAAGCAAGTCGTAAATTTCGTCAAAGTTCATGCCATGTTTTATGAGTTTTTGGTAGGTGCTCCAATATGATTTTGCCCGATAATTTATGTCTAAAATTTTTATTCTTTCTTTTTTGAAAATTTTTTTGAGGCGTGGAATAAATTTTTTAAGATATTTTTCTCTTTCTTCGTATTGTTCTTTAATATTTTCTTTTAGCCATTTGAATCTATCAGGAAATAAATAGGAGAAAGCCGTATCCTCAAGATTTCTTCTTATTTCCGATAATCCTAATCTGTTTGCAATAGGCACAAAAATCTGCAAAGTTTCAAGAGCGGATAATTTTTGTTGGTCCTCAGGCAAATAATTCAAAAAATTTAGTCCATCTAATCTTGAAACGAGTTCTACTAAAACCACTCTTAGGTCTCCAGACAGCGCCAAAAACATTTTTCTCAAATTTTCAATTTTTTCCTTGGTAAACGACTTCTTGTTTTTTATGCCGATAGACAGGGAGTAGTGAACCTTGCTGAGTTCTGAAATTTTTTCCATTAAGAGGCCTATTTCCTTACCAAATTTTTTTTCAATTTCTTTTATTTCAACTTTTTTGGCCAAACCGGGAATATCATCTAATACGTCGTGGAGAAGCCCAAAGGCGATTGTCGTGGGGTCAAGGTTCATTTTATCAAGCATCAAAGCTACTCTTGTAGTATGAACAATGTAATTTTCTCCGGAAATTCTGTATCTTTCTTTATAAGCTTGATTCGCAAATTCAAAAGCATCTTCAATTAGTTTTGAGTTTGAGCTCCTATTTATTATTTTTTGGATTGACACGTCGGGCATATTTTTATATCTTTAGGATATGATAAATATAATAGAGAAAAAATCTAAAAGTGTTGCCGTGTGGCTTGTTTTATCTGATGGGGTGAATATAAATAAGGTTGCCATGCAAAGAAGGACGGAAAAAGATGGCGGAGAAGAACAATCTTTCCCCCATGTTTTTCAGCCGACATGGAATGGAAAAATGGAGCGGGGAGAAAATATTGAAGCCACAATAAGAAGAGAAGCAGTAGAAGAGCTGTGTCCTAATTTTAAAATACCAGAATTAACGCTTTTTTACAAAGCCAGATATACTTTTGAAGGCAAGCTATGCACGGCTTACAACTATTCAGGGTTTGTGTCTGGGAAAGAACTTTTAAAGGCAAAAATTCATTCGGCGGCTGAGCCAAACTTTTACTTTTTAGGAAAAGAAGATTTGCTAAAAATTAAAGTTTCAGGAGAGGGGAATTCAGACCCAAAAAAAGACATTGTTTTATTCAAGGACCAGTATGAAGCGATTAAAAAGTTATTTTTAGGGTAATTACTCTGTTTTTTTTATAAAATCGCATTCTTTGTTGGAGCATTTTATTTTATTTTTGCTTTTTTGTATTAATATTGAGTCGCATTTTGGACAAAATTCATTCACGGGTTTGTCCCACAAAGCAAAATCGCACTTTGGAAAACGATCGCATCCATAAAATGTTTTCCCTTTCCTTGTTCTTTTTCCCGTTATTTTTCCTTCTTTGCATTTAGGGCAGGCTATATTTAGAGTATCCGGGTCTCCTTCAATAGATTCTGTGTATTTGCATTCCGGAAATTTTGAGCAGGCATAAAATCTACCGAACCTGCCCATTCTTTCTATTATGGGCGCCCCGCACTTCGGGCAAATTTTATCTGTTTTTTGGGTTAGGTCTGACTTTACAACTTCTTTGTATTTTTCCTCCAGATTTTTGGCAAAGGGTGTATAAAAATCTCTGCAAGTTTTTTCCCAAGTGTCTTTGCCGTCTGCTATTTCGTCTAATTCTTTTTCCATTTTAGCTGTAAAATCGATATCAACGATTTCCGGAAAATTTTTAACCAAAACATCATTAACTATTACGCCCATTTCGCTTGGAAAAAATCTTTTTTGCTCATTTTTAGCCACATAATTTCTGTCTTGTATGGTAGACAATGTCGGGGCATAAGTTGATGGTCTGCCCACGCCATGTTTTTCTAAGGCTTTTATCAGACTGGCTTCATTGTATCTTGCCGGCGGCTCTGTGAAGTGTTGGTCGGAGTTTAATTTTAAAAGACTAAGATTATCGTTTTTTTCTAAGTCGGGCAATTCTGTCTCTTCAAATTTTGTGGGATAAACTTTCAAAAATCCGTCAAACTTTAATGTTTGACCGTTTGCTCTGAATGTATACCCGCCTGCATCGCTATGCGAAGCATTGCGGGCAGGATTTTTAGCGTTTATGTCTGCGGATACGGAATCAAAGATGGCAGGAGCCATTTGGCAGGCGATAAACCTCTGCCAGATTAAAGTATAAAGTTTCAACTGCCTTGCATCAATTCCTTTCAATGATTTCGGAGTTTTGTCGGCGTAAGCTGGTCTGATGGCTTCGTGCGCCTCTTGGGCTCCTTTATCTTTTGTTTTATATTTTACAACTTTTCCTGCCCAGTAATTTTGTCCGTATTTTTCGGTAATAAAATCTTTTGCTGAAATTAAAGACGATTCAGCGAGGTTTAAAGAGTCCGTTCTGTGGTAAGTAATATTTCCCTCTTCATAAAGCCGTTGTGCCAAAGACATCGTCATTTTTGCGGTAAAACCGAACCTTTGCCCGGCCGCCTGTTGCAACGTGCTTGTGGTAAACGGGGGAGCAGGATGTCTTTTTGTTTCTTTTTTTTCTACCGAATCTACAACATAATCTGCGTTATTTAAATCCTGCAAAATTTTGTCCGCCTCGGTTTTGTTTTTGACTTCTAATTTGTCTAAAGCTTTGCCATCTTTTTTAATTAGCGTCGCTTCAAATTCATTATTTATGATTTGGATTTTGTGGTTTGTATTTTTGAGCGTAGCGATTATGTTCCAATATTCTGCTGGTATGAATTTTTCGATTTCTCTTTCTCTGTCAACAATTAATTTTACCGCGACAGACTGCACTCTGCCGGCGGAGAGACCTTTAGCAACTTTTTTCCATAAAAATGGCGAAATTTTATAGCCCACAATTCTGTCTAAAATGCGTCGGGCTTGCTGCGCATCAACTAAATTCATATCAATGTGCCTAGGAGTTTCAAGAGCTTTTTCAATCGCCGTTTTGGTAATTTCGTGGAATACGATTCTTTGCGGATTTTTTAATTTTAAAGCTTCCTGCAAATGCCAGGCGATCGATTCTCCTTCGCGGTCTTCGTCAGTCGCCAGAATTGTATTGTCCGCCTTAGCTGATTCTTTTTTTAATTCTGAAACAATTTTTTTGGCTTTAGTTGGTATGATATATTTTGGTTCAAAATTTTTATCAACATCCACGCCAAGCTCTCTTTTTGGTAGGTCTCTCACGTGGCCGAAGGAAGACAAAACCTCGTAATCTTTTCCCAAAAATTTTTGTATTGTACGCGCCTTCGTTGGACTTTCGACTATAACTAAGCTTTTCATTTGTAAAATTAATTTAATGAATATGTGTTCGCCTTCAAATTGCATATTTTGCCCGAAATCTCCATTAAGGCAAGTGTTGTTGCCACAACAGAGGCTTCAAACTTTGTTTTTTCAATAATTTTATCTACCGGCAACGGTCCGTCTTTTAATGCGTCCAAAATTAATTTTTCTTCGTTGCTTGCCGGGTTAATTTCGCTTTGTTTTATTTCTAAATGAGAAAACCCCAATTCATTTAAAACATCATTCGTGTTTGTAATCAGTTTAGCTCCATTTTTTATAAGCTTATTAGGACCCGCTGAATTTATCGAATAGATTTGTCCCGGTATGGCAAACAGTTTTTTATTTTGTTTTATTGCGCATTCGGCGGTTATTAAAGAACCGGATTTTTCTTTTGCCTCTATTACTAATACGGCTAAACTCAGCCCGGAGATTATTCGATTTCGCCTTGGAAAAGAAAATTTTGATCCAGGGGTTCCATCCGGTAACTCAGAAATTAAACATCCGCCATATTCGATAATTTTTCTGGATAGGCCCAAGTTTATCTGAGGATAAATTGATTTTTCATCTAATCCCGTCCCTAAAACAGCTATTGTGCGTCCTTGTTTTTCAACAACAGCTTGGTGGGAAAATGTATCAATTCCCGGAGCTAGTCCTGAAACTATGGAAAGCCCGGCATTACATAACTCACCAGATATTTTTAGCGCAACCTGCTGGCCATATGGCGAGTAACGCCTTGTTCCGACAATCGCAACGCATTTTTCATTGGGGTTGGGTAGAATTCCCCTGTAATATAAAACCTTCGGCGCGTCTTTTATTTTTTTTAATTCTTGAGGATAATTTTTGTCCTCAATTGATATTTGTTTAATTTCCTCCATATTTATAAACTATAACATAAAAATACGAGCTGAGATAAATCCGACATCTCCAAATTGAATGCGTTGTAAAAGATATTTGATGTCGGAATTATATTTTTCTATGCTTTCCGACAGAACCCCGGCAGTAGAACGCTTCGCGTTCACTACGGGGGAAAATTGATAATTTTTATTTAAATTTTTCGATTGCTTCGGAAATCATCTGGGAATATAAATTTAGGCCGATTTTGTTTATGGCGCCCGATTGCTCTTTACCTAAAATATTTCCCGCGCCTCGCAATTCTAAATCTCTGATTGCGATTCTGTATCCCGCGCCCAATTCTTGAGCGTCTTCCAACACTTTCAGCCGTTCTTTAACTAATGGCGTTAATTTTTTTTCGTCATACATAAAGTAGGCAAAACTTTTTGTCCCTGATCTGCCGACCCTGCCTCTTATTTGGTGCGCCTGCGAAAGCCCCAGCCGCGTGGAGTCCTCTATTATAATTGTATTTACGTTTGGTAAGTCTAATCCGTTTTCAATAATTGTTGTGGCAACAAGAACGTTTATTTTTTCATTTTGGAAATCATCCATTATTTTTATCAGTTTTTTCTCGGGCATTCTGCCATGGATTAAACTAATCTTCGCCTGCCTGCCGACAGGCAGGCTTTTGGACAATATTTTTTTTAACTCAGCCGCTTTTGCTTCAATGGTTTGAACTCTATTATGCAAAAAATAAACCTGCCCCTTTCTTTTTAATTCTTCGTTTATTATTTTTTTAATTATTTTTTCGCTGTATGGCAAAACTTTTGTTGTGATGCTTTGCCTGCCATGAGGCGGAGTTTGAATAAAGCTTATATTTTTAAAAGACGAAAGCGCCAAATAAATTGTTCGCGGAATCGGAGTTGCCGACAAACTTAAAACATCCAAGCTGTTTTTTAGCTGGCGCAACCTCTCTTTTTGTTTTACGCCGAATTTTTGTTCGTCATCAATAATCAAGAGCTGTAAATTTTTAAACTCAACATCTTTTGACAAAAGTCTGTGCGTGCCAATTAAGATGTCTATTTTTCCTTCTTTCAAATCTTTTATAATCTTTGCCTGTTCAGATTTTTTCTGTAATCCCGAAAGCAAAGCAATTCTTACGGGCAGTTTCCCGAATCTTTTTTTGAAAGAATTAAAATGCTGGTTCGCCAAAATTGTGGTTGGGCAGATTAAAGCTGTTTGCCTGTTGTTTATTGCCGATAATAAGGCGGTCCTCATTGCCACTTCTGTTTTGCCAAAACCAACATCTCCGCAAACGATTCTGTCCATTGGTTTTGTTTTTTGCAAATCATTTTTAATATCTTCTATTGCCTGAATCTGGTCTGGGGTTTCCTGAAAAGCAAAACCGGATTTAAATTGCGATTCTAATTCTTTATCTTCTATATAAGGAGCTCTTTCCGTAACCTCTTTTTGCGCGTACAATTGCAAAAGTTCTTTTGCTAATTTTTCGACATCCTCTTTTATTTTTCTTTTTGTTTTTTGCCATAAAGAAGAGCCTAACCTTGAAACTTTCGGATCTTGGAATCCGACATACCTTGATAGTTTTCTTTCAAGCCCAACCGGCACATAAAGTTTATCACCCTGACCATATTCAAGCACATAATATTTGTTTTCTATTTTTGGAATTTGGAGTTCGGAATTTGATTGATAATTGGAAATTGATAATTGGAAATTCTCGATTCCGCAGAAGCGAGCTATGCCGTGATCTAAATGCACAAGATAGTCGCCGGGTTTTAATCCTTTCAGCTCAGAAAATAATTTTTGTGATTTTAATTTTTTTTTTAAAATATTTCTCGCCTTTTTCTCATCGTCAATTTTAATATCCAATAAAGTTATTGAATCAACTTCGTTTCCCAAAAAATCTAAACGCACGGCACTTATCAGGTTAATAGGGAAGACATCAATTATTCCTCCGCGCTGGGAAAATTCACCCGGGTCAGAAACTTTAAAAACTCTTTCATATCCCATTTCATCAAGTTTTCTTAAAAATTGAGAAAATTGTATGCTATGGTCTTTCTCTAAAAAAATTATATTGTCTTCAAAAAAATTTTGGGAATTCCTCGCCTCCAATATGCTTTGTAAGTTTTCGACGAACCAAAAAAACTCCTTATCTAAAAAATAAGGGGTGATGCCAACGATTAATAGCTGATTTATATTTTTACTTATTGTATTCATCCATAACCATATAATACAATAATGATAAACAGCGGTCAAACTATTGATAATGTTAAAATTTACATTATAGTAAGGATATAATAAAAACAGTTCTTTTATATCTAACAATACTTGTTTTTGCCATACCAGAAAGAGGTTTGAAACCAGACAGCTTTCTGGTATGGCAAAAGGGACCATAGAAACGCCGATATAGTTTTTCTCGCATGGCGTGAGGAGGATAAAATTCGGCAAAACAGAAAGAACAACAGATGAAATCGGCATCACACGATCAAGTCGGTGAAGTTATCACTTGTGCCCCATTTAACCCTTCAGAGGTTATCGGATCAAGTTGGTTTTTTTGGAGGGGTCCAAAAGACGGAAATGGCATAGAAGGCGAAGAAGAGCGCGACAAGGTCTCCTTGGCTCTTACGGAGGTGGATTTTGCCAAGATAGACTTTTTCAGCTGTCTGAAGGAGAACGAAACATCAATAAATGGCGAGGAGAAACTTATTCGTCTCAGGAAGTCTGGCCGCCAAATCTACGGCACAACCGTCGGCATGGGTCTCTTGCGAAACTACCAATCGTGCCAGAATAAAGCCGACATTGTGCTTGATAATCTGTATCAGCAGAAGGGCATCATTTGTATTGATTTTTTCGGTGATATCGTTCTCGCTCCTGACGGCCGTCGTAACGTGCTGCGTATCTGTCGCCGTGGCGACGGTTCGTGGCACTTGGACTGCGAATGGCTCGACTTTGAGTGGGATGGTCACTACTTCTCTGATGCTACGGCGACTGCCCAGCAAGTATCTTTAAGCTAATTATCAGGACTTTGAGATTTCTATCTCGCCCTTTTGATTCAGCCCTTTGCCCTGCGACATTGTTGCAGGGCACTTTTTTTATTCTAATTAAATTTATTCATTACTTTTTCTAATCCTTCTTTTACGAATAAATCAAGTGCGCTGATTACCTTTTTTATTGTTTCGTCTATTATTTTTTGCTCTTCTTTGGTGAACTTTTGCAATACCACTTCTTCGGCTTTTCTATCATCGGTTGCGATGCCGATTTTCAATCTAATAAAATCGTTATTTCCCAAATGTTGAATAATTGAATCTATGCCTTTATGCCCGCCAGCGCCACTTTTTTGCGCAAATTTAATTTTTCCTAGGGGCAAATCTATGTCGTCGTGAATTACAACAAGTAAGGGTGTAGGGTCTAGGGTGTAGGGTGTAGTTATAGCTCGCACTGCTTTGCCGGATTCGTTCATAAATGTCTGCGGTTTTGCAAGGAGTACGTCATCTTTTTCTGAAATAAGCGCATTTGATTTTTTTTGCAGCTTAAATCTAGGAAAATTATTTTCCTTCGCAAAAGCATTAATTGCAATAAATCCGACATTATGACGTGTATTTTTGTATTTTTCTCCGGGATTACCCAGACCGATTATGACTATCATGTTTATACATTATACCATTTTACTAAAATTTTAAAGTAGGGTTGACCCTTCACCCTTATGGCTATATTCTTATTCTTGTTGAAAAATTACATGATTTTGTAAGTTTGTTTTGTAAAAATATTGCCAGTAGGGTGAAGGGTTGACATTGACTTAAAGTGGGGATATAATAATTTTGTTAGCATAAGACAAAAGGAAACTAACAAATTACTTATGCACATTTACAATTTTTTAAAAGGAATGGGAAGGGAGGTGATAATTTTATGATGAGTCGGTGTTGGTTTTAACGGGCAGGAGGATTTACCTTTCTGTCAAAACTTTAACAAAAACATTTTTAAATTATGGCTCATAAAAAAATTAGTTCATGGAAGAAGGTCAAACCCGAACACAAAATAAAAATCTATCACGAAGCGATCCGCCTCAACGGAAGTGCGACATCTATGCGAGGGTTTACTCAATTACAGCGATTCGCGAAAAGAGAGTGTGACGGTATAATATTGAGCAAACTAACTCTGCGTCGCGTGATCAAACATACGCACGGTGAGGCTCGAACTTCCACGTGGCACTCACGATTGGGTAGTGGTATCCGGCCATCTTTTGCTGCCTGTAGCAGCACCTAAAACTTTTGCTTTATCCAAGGTCGACGACATTATGTCTTCGACCCCTTTTTTTTATTTTCGGTAAAAACTTCGTTGGAATTGGTGACGGGGTTAGTCAAATTACTGCTATTGCAATTACTTTAAAAATATAATAAAATAAACTATAAAAAAAATGGAAGAGAATACAAACGGAGCAAAAGAGATAAAAAATAATGAAAAAACCGCCCCTGTCCAAACTCCGGCGGACAAAGAGAGGATTGGCAAATTTGCATCCTTTGTTTGGGAGGTTGTTAAGATAGCCATTATAGCTTTTGTAATAGTGGCGCCTATACGTTATTTTTTATTCCAGCCATTTATTGTAAGCGGGTCGTCTATGGCTCCAAATTTTGCTACGGGCGACTATTTGATTGTTGATGAAATTTCTTACCGACTTTCTTCGCCGCAGAGGGGAGATGTGGTTGTTTTTAACGCAGGATTTATACCGGGATATGCCGGTCAGCGATTTATCAAAAGAATTATTGGTCTTCCGGGCGAAACAGTTGATGTAGCAAACGGTCAAGTCGAAATAGTAAAAGATGGAAATACTACTATTTTAGATGAGAAATATTTGCCAGATGATTTAAAAACTTACATATATAGCAGTTCGGGTATATCGTCTTTGCCAGAAGAGACTACTTTGAAAGCCAACCAATATTTTGTTATGGGAGATAACAGAACAGGCTCATTTGATTCAAGATATTGGGGAGTCGTGCCTAGGTCGGATATAATCGGCAAAGCGCTTTTAAGGGTTTTGCCCGTAACAAATTTATCAGAAATATCCAGGCCAAGTTATTAACAATAATCTGGTATTTGGAAGCTGGAATCTAGAATAGAATACTGAATAAAGAATTCAATATTCCAAATTTTATTCAAGCTACAAGATACTAAATTCAAGATTCTATAAAATGTCAAAGATAAAATATCAGTCTCTAACCGGAATGCACGACGTATTGCCGGAGGATCAGGCTTATTCCAAAAGAGTTCAAAAAGCAGTTGAATCTGTCGCTAATTATTATAGTTTTGAAAAAATCGAAACTCCTATTTTGGAATTTACCGAAATTTTTCAAAAGGCAGTTGGAGATGACACAGATATCGTCGGCAAAGAAATGTATACTTTTAGGACAAAGGGAGGAGATTTGGTGTCTTTAAGGCCTGAAGGAACAGCTTCTGTGATGAGAAGTTATTTAGAACATGGAATGCATAATTTGCCTCAGCCGGTGAAACTTTGGTACACGGGTCCATTTTTCAGATATGAAAGGCCGCAGGCGGGAAGATTTCGTCAATTTCATCAGTTTGGATTTGAAGCGATAGGAGAGGGAGGTTCTTCCATAGACAGCCAAGTTATACAAATGAGCTACGACGTTTTGAAAGAGTTGGGTTTTAAAAATCTGACAATTGAGGTAAATTCCATTGGCGACTCGGAGTGCAGGCCTTATTTTAAAAAAATTCTGGCAAGTTATTTCAGGTCCAGGCGTTCTTCTTTGTGCTCGGATTGTCAGAGAAGGTTAAAAGAAAATCCGTTAAGAATTTTAGATTGCAAAGAAGAAAAATGCCAAAGGGTAAAAGCGGGAGCCCCGCAAATAATCGACCATCTTTGCGAAAAATGCCACGCGCACTTTAAAGAAGTTTTAGAGTTTTTAGATGAGTTGGAGTTGCCATACACATTAAATCCCTACTTGGTTCGCGGATTAGATTATTACACAAAAACAGTTTTTGAAATTGTTGAAACCACAGAAGACGGGAAGTTGCTTGGCACATTGATTGGCGGCGGAAGATATGATAATTTGTCAAAAATGCTTGGTGGCAGGGATACAGCGGGTTGCGGATCTGCGGCAGGCATAGAAAGGATAATAAGTTTGATGAAAACTCGAGAAATGAAGACAGGTAAAAAACAAGAAGAGCCAAAAATATTTTTAGCTCAATTGGGTCACTTAGCAAAGAGAAAAGGCATGAAGTTGTTTGAGGAATTTAGGGCGGCTAAAATTCCTGTGGTAGAATCGTTTTCAAAGGATTCTTTAAAGGCCCAGCTAAGAACCGCCAACAAATTAAATATAAAATGGGTTTTAATTTTTGGGCAAAAAGAGGCATTAGAAGATTTTATTGTTTTAAGGGATATGGACACAGGAGTTCAAGAAGAAATAAAACTTAACAAGGTCGTAGAAGAAATGAAAAATAAGATTAAGAAGTAAATTTTAATGTGAATCTAGTATCTGGAAGATTGAATCTGGAATAGAATACGGAATAAAGAATTCAATATTCTAAATTCTATTCAAGCTTCAAGATACAAAATTCTAAATTCATAATATTATGCCAGTGCAAGTAACAAAAAAAGATAGAGAAACTTCTCAGAATTTGGTGCACCGTTTTACAAAAACCGTGCGCCAATCAGGCGTTTTGCTCCAGATAAGAAAAAATAGGTTTTTTAAAAAAGCAAAATCTGATTTAGCCAACAAAAAGTCGGCTATAAGGAGGGTTGAAGTAAAAGCGGAAAAAATAAAAGCAGATAAATTGGCAAAACCAAAATAGGCTGTTAGAATCGCTTTAATCGTTTTATCGCTTCGCCCCGCTTAGCAGGACTTCGCTCGTTTTAATCGTGCGACTAAAACGTTTAGAACGAGGCCACGAAGTGGCCGATGAAACGATTGAAACATTTTTATGTTAAAGCAAACCATTAAAACTGCCACAACAGAGGCGATGAAAAGCAAAGACACTTTTGCTGTTGGAACTTTGCGTATGCTTTTGGCATCAATTATTACAAAAGAAAAAGATAAAAGATATAAAATGGCGAAAGAAAGCCCGAATTTAACCGAAGAAAAATTGGTTAAAGAATCAGAATTGACCGACGAGCAAATAATTGAAGTTATATCTTCGGAAATTAAAAAAAGGAAAGACGCCATAGTTTTGTATCAGCAAGGTAAACGACCGGAGTTGGCGGAAAGAGAGCAAAAAGAAATAGAAATTTTAAAAAAATATCTGCCCGCGCAATTATCATCAGACGATTTGAAAAGAATAGTTCAAGAGTCGATTGTCAAAGTTGGCGCCAAAGAGATGAGGGATATGGGCAAGGTGATGGCAGACTTAAATCCGAAAATAAAAGGGAGGGCTGATTCTGGAGAGGTGTCAAAAATCGTAAAAGAATTATTATCGAAGTAATAAGTAAAGAGTAATAAGTAATTTAAACCGCCATGAGGCGGTTTTTGTTTTGACTGTTCTGTTTTAAAATTATATGATTAATTAAAAGAATTTTTTAAATTAAACGATGATCGAAAAAGTTGAAAGTTATATTAGGAGTTTCAATTTGCATAACAACATGCAGGGCGTTTTAGATTTTTTTCCAAGTAATAAAAAAGATACCGTTATTGAGTATCTTGAGTTGGCAGATAAAAAAATTCCGAAATACATCAATGAATTTTGGACTGCAAAACAGAAACAAGGTTCTTCTTTGCACGAAATTGCTTACCGTGCTTGTTTTAAGTCAGAATTACCAAGATTTTTTATAGAGCTTTTAAGTAACGAGGGAGATGTAGTCTATGATCCTTTTCTTGGCAGAGGAACTACGGTAGTTGAGGCCGGCTTGCTCGCGAGAAATACAATCGGAAATGACATTAATCCCCTAAGTAAGATTCTATCTAAGCCAAGACTGTTCATTCCATCTGTTAAAGAGGTTGAAGAAAGGTTAAGAATCATTCCAATAAATTGCGATATTAAGCACGATACGGATTTATCAATGTTTTATCATCCTGGAACAGAAAAGGAAATTTATTCTTTGAGAGAATATCTACTGAATAAAAAAGTAGATAATATAGATGAGTGGATAAGAATGGTTGCCACGAACAGACTGACGGGGCATTCTAAAGGATTTTTTTCGGTGTATACACTTCCTCCTAATCAAGCCGTTTCCAGTAAAAGACAGATTATAATAAATAAAAAAAGAAATCAGACTCCTGAATATAGAGATATCAAAAAACTCATTATTAGAAAAACCCACAGTTTGCTTAGAAATGTTAACGAAATTCAGCGTAATAATTTAGAAAAAATAAAAATAGATAGTATTTTTCTCAATAAAGATGCTAGAGAAACTAAAGATATTAGAGATGCTTCTGTCCAGCTGACAGTAACATCGCCGCCATTTTTAGACACGGTCCAATATTCTCAGGATAATTGGTTAAGATGTTGGTTTAACGGCATAGATCCTGAAATAATTGCCAAGAAAATCACTATGAGTAAAAATTTGAATGATTGGGTTTCGATTATGAGGGATGTTTTCAAAGAGTTGTTCAGGGTAACCAAGAAAAACGGCTGGGTCGCTTTCGAGGTAGGAGAAATAAGAGGAGGAGAGATAAGACTTGACGAGTATATATTACCGATTGGGATAGAGGCAGGGTTTAACTGTTTAGGGGTTGTTATTAACTCACAAAATTTTACAAAAACTTCTAATATATGGGGTGTTAAAAATAATAATTTTGGGACAAATACCAATCGTGTGGTTTTATTTCATAAGTAATAAGCTATAAAAAAATGAAAAAAGAAGAAATAAAAACGGTTAAAACAGATAATTATACGACCATGCTTGAAGATGTAATCAAGCAAATGATAAAACCCTTGAAGGGAATACCGTTCAAATTGGTTATAGAGGCTTTGTCTGGGCACAAGATTATCCCATTTAATAAGGAAAATAAAAAAGATAAGAGTGTTTTAAGGAATCTTATTAAAGTTGCCATGGATGTTGGTAAAGAAATTAATAGGAATGGGATAAAAAGGCCAAGACCAAATGAGGTTGGCAACGATATAGAGCCGATTGTAAAGTCAGCTTTAATGAAATTAAGATATAAGGCGGATACTCCTAAAACTAAAAATGGTAACAAAAAGACTACTGGCTATCCTGATGTGGAATTTATCGATGAGTTTAACAGGATTAATTATTTAGAGTGCAAAACATATAATATTGAAAACGTTGATACTACTCAACGCTCATTTTATTTATCACCGGCAGAGGAATTTAAAATAACAGAAGACGCGCATCATTTTGTTATCTCTTTCGAAGTTTATGTTGCCGAAAGTCGGGGCAAGATGAATATCTATAAATGTAAAGCATGGAAAATATTGAAATTAGAAGAACTTATAGTGGATGTGAAATATGAATTTAATGCGGATAATTTTAGACTATATTCTAAAAAATTAATAATAGCAGAAGGAAGAATAAAAATTAATTGAGGAGTAAAAGTTGTGTTAAATAATAAAGTTTGGGTGATACTAAGGCCAAATTATGGAATCTACGGAGAATTGCATGAAATTGGTATATGCGGTTCAGGTTTTTTCATTAATCAAAATATATTTATAACTTGTTACCATTGTATAAATCATTCTAGTTTTTGTCCAAACGGAAAATATAACAATACTGACTTAATATTATTATCTCCAAATCAAAATGAACACATCACAGAGTCAGACGTAATTAAGTATGATTACGATAGAGATATTACATATATTAGAATTTCTGGAACCAATGAGTATTTTGAAACAGATTATATTATAGAAGAAAAAGATAATGTTTATAATATTGGTTATCCTTCCCTTGAAATAAAGTCGCTTATTCAACCGATTCCATTAAAAATAATAGATCAAAGAGTTCAGTACGGTTTTATTAAATCAATAGAAGAAAACTATTCTATATTATCTAACGATGTGAAAATAAATAAGGCGAAGGCGTTTATTTTAAATTACTGTTCTTCGGAAGGGTATAGCGGAGGACCTCTTTTGCGTGATGACAAGGTTGTGGGAATTATGTCTCATAAATCTCCGAAACATAGAGGATCAATAGTCGCCATCGCGAGCAGTGATTTTTTTAAAAAATTAATTGAGAAATAAAAAATCGTCGAATGGGGCGGTTTTTTGTTGGCGCGAGTCATTTCCACTATTTAACCCGTTTCAAAAGTTTTCCACAGGTTGCGAGTGGGAAATTTTTTGTGGAATTGATATAATTGATAAACATTATTAATTTTTTATTTTTATGTCAAAAATACAAAAAATTTGGATGTGGATTTTTATAGCCATGTTCGCCATCCCCGAAATTTTATGGAGCCCGGTAGAAAATTTTATTTATATTTTTATAAGAAATAGCGATCCTCCTCAATTATTTAGAACGAATTTTTTAACGGAGGCGGGTCCCAGTTTTTTATATAGAATGATAGTGTTAATTCAGCTAATTGGTCTCCTCGGATTTTTGTTTATCTTGATGAAAAACAAGAAGAATATTCATAGAAGATGGCATTACTATATTCTATTAATTTTGGATTTATTGTTGATTTTATTAACATTTTTCGTGTTTTATTTAATAACTTTTTTGAATATAAGTTTGGTTATGTAATTTTTTTATGAAAAATAAGATTATTATATTTTTAATTTTATTTCTTTTTTTGACGCCTGCGGTTTCGCGCGCCATGATGATGTTGCCCACGGCAAACTTAACTGTTGTCGCCAACACTCAGACAGATGATTCGTCTTTTAATTTTGATTTAACAGAATGCCCCTCTATTATTTGTAATAATTCAACGCAGATTAATTTGCAAACGCAAAACCTATCAGCTACGGCATTGAAGTCGATTACCGCATTTTCGGGCGAGAAATATTACTTGAAAGAAGAAAGCGCTTCAGGTTTGGAAATTAAGAATATCCTTTGCGTGAGCAATAATCCGAATGATGCGTTTTTTTATCAACCTGACACTGTTATTTTTTCTCCGAAATCGGGAGAAAATATTACCTGCACATTTAATAATGTTAAAGCAAAAACGCCGGTTTTGATTGTGCCGGGAATACTGGGGACGGAGATGAACAGCGGGAGCGAATTATTGTGGCCAGATTTGTTAAGGATGGCCACAGATATTGGAGACAGTTTTATGGATCCATTACAATTCGGTACAGATTTAACTCCAACTGACGGTAATGTCATAGATGGTAAAGTAGTAGGAAATCCGGATGGATTGTTCAATTATACAGATGGGCTTATCAATGAATTTGAAAATCAGGGGTATACGGAAAATCAGGACTTGTTTACGTTTCCGTATGATTGGCGGTATGGGGTGAGTGGAAAATTTGCAGATGGGACAACAAATGTGGATTTGCTGGCGACAAAAATTCAAGATATTTTACAGCAAACCGGAAGCGACAAGGTTGATATTGTGGCTCATAGTTTAGGCGGATTGATTGTAAAAGAATATGCGATGAATCATCCGACAGATAATCATATCGGAAAGGCGGTTTTTGTTGGAGTGCCAAATACCGGAGCGCCGAAAGCCATCAAGGCTTTGTTACAAGGAGATAATTTTGGTATTCCATGGCTGGCTGATTCAGAAATGAAAAAAATTGCGGCAAATATGCCTGCCGCCTACGATTTGCTTCCCGACCAGCAATATTATAATAATGCCGCAGGAAGTTTTGTTTCATCAATTGACATCGGATATGGACTTGGAGTAAGCGAGCCGACGGAAAAAGATTTAAATTACGATGATTTCAAAAATTATTTAAATGACAAGGGATTAAATTCGACAGCGGCTGAGAATTCTGAAAATTTGCATACAACGGATTTTGATAATTTTGATTTAAGAACAGCAGGGATTGACCTTTATGCAATAGACGGATGCAAGGCGGCAACAATGACTAATTTTTTGGAAGTAAAGAGTCAAGATATTTTGGGAAATTATCACACAGATTACGACAACGTTGAGCTGAAAGCAGGAGACGATACGGTGCCTTTAGAAAGCGCAACTAATTTGCCGATTGACCAAAATAATAAATATTATGCTTTGGTTTCCGACCATGGAAAAATGCCAAGCGAAGATGGAATAAGGCAGGAGATAGTCAATTTATTGTCAGGCAGCAACTTGAATATCAGTAATAATTTAATTACACAGGATATAAGCCAGTGCCAGCTTAATGGAAAAGCTATTTCTGTTTTCTCGCCAATAAATATTTTTGTCACAGATCAAAACGGAAATCGTTTGGGGTTAGCTGACGACGGAAGCATTATCAACGAAATCCCAAATGCTGATTTTGAAATGATGGGTGATCATAAATTTATTTATCTTCCGCAGGACGAGGGCGAAATTTATACTATAAATATGCAAGGCACCGATACAGGAACCTACACAATAAAAAGCCGAGAGATTAGTAACAGCCAAATTACGAATACAGAAGTTTTTAGCGATTTACCCGTTACCGCAGAACTTACCGGCTCTGTTTTAATAAATCCATCAGATAACACAACGACGCTTTCTGTGAAACAAAATTCGGATGATTCATCAACAACAATTTTACCATCGGCAACTCTTGATGCCGCAACATCCCAAGATTTACTGCCGCCAGTTTCAATTGCCACATTAAATGGTGCGCCGGCTCAGCAAAATTCTTATAATGGAGATGTTTCGGCAAACATAAAAGCAACCGACGATTTGTCTGGAGTTTTGAATATTGGATATAATTTGGATAACGCCGGTTATCAAAAAGTTTTGGGAGATACAGCAGCATTTACAGTTTCTGGAGAGGGCAACCACACAATAATATTTTTTTCCACTGACAACGCCGGAAATAATGAGCAGGAGCAAACCATAACTTTTACAATAGAAAATCCGCCACCTCCGCCGCCTGCTCCATTACCTTTATCAACGCCGTCATCGCCATCTCCGCCGCCAGCATTGCCATCGCCAATTTTTCCTGTCGCATCAGGAAGCGGGGGAAATGCATACGTTCAAATTTTAAACAAACCAAGCCCTGTTATTGAAAATCAAAATTTTTCGGCAAGCCAGATTGCGCTTACAAGTGAAACGCCAGAGATACAGCAAACACCGCCACCATTATCGCCAACAGAAAATCCAAAACCGATTTTAAAGAAAATTACAAATAAGTCCAATGAAGTCATCGCAAAAAATTCAGCTCCCGCAATTTCGCAAAATAGTCATACAAAAAAGACAACCAACACCGTTATTACTTCGGCGCAGAAAAATCCCTTTCTTGCCTCAATAGAAAATTTTAGCAGCTGGTTTATAAATTTATGGCGCAGAATCTTCAATTAGCTATAAATTATATCTATATTCGGATCGTCTAAGACAAATCCGTAAAACTGTTGACAAAATGTTAATTAGTATTAATCTGAAAATATGAGCAAATGATTTGCTCTTTTACAAAGAAAGAGAGGTAGAAAATGCGACAGATAAATTTCGGAAAAAGTGATTGGGTGCGTAGCAGGCCAAACCCCAGCGAATTCTCGGACAATATTGTAGTTATCCCGGAAACAGGAGAGCTCCCTCCGCTTCCTCCACATTCGTGTATATTAAAAGGCGGACGACCATCCGGACCTGACAATAACTTCATGATTACTGCGGCGGTGGAAGACACCCCCGAAGGAATTGACATCCTTATATACTGGATTGAAGAAAGGGGAGAATGGGTCGCGATTATTCGTCGTAAATGGATTGAGATGGTCTTTACAGATGAGAATTATAGCGGTCCGTTCCGACTGGGTGAGGCGTGTTGCCAAAAGATTTTACAAGCTTACAATATACCCAATGGCAAGATTAGAATTGATGAGGTTGCAAAAACAAGTCCGAAGAAACTGGTGGAGTTAGCTAAATAAAAATTTATGGTGAAAAATAAATACAGACTTAATCTTGATCTTCCGGCTCCTGCAGAGGACACACTTAAGCAGTTGATTAAAGATACAGGTGCTGGTAGTAGAAACGAAGTTATAAGGCAAGCACTTAATTTTTATAGCTTTTTGGTGGAAAAGAAAGGTGAACGCGTTACACTGACCTTTAAAAACGGAATTTTACTTGTTCAAGAGAATAAGCCTCAATAAAAAAAAGAGGCTTTTTTTTACTTAAAAATCGTTAAAGTATTGACCGAAGGGTTGACAAATATAATTTTTGCTATAATATCAAAATACGTTTGTAATAACGTTTGCAAACGTTTGCAACTTGAAAACAACCAAAGAGGAAAAACATGAAAAAGATTAAAGTTTGTGTCGCCGGATTGTCGCCAAAAACAGACGAGGGGAAAATGGCCAAGCTTATTGCGGAAGCCATAGCCTCCCAAGAAGACATGGAATTGTGTCCTTATGGACTTTCTGAAGGGGTTGGAACTGTATTTATTGAATCGGAAGGTCCGATACAATTGGTTCCCATCGAAGAGCACGCGAGTTTTTTGAAGGCTCGGCGCGGGGACATTGACTTGATTGTGGATTTTACTGTTCCAAGATCGGTTAATCTCAATTCCGAAACATATCGCGAAGCAGAAATTCCATTTGTAATGGGAACAACCGGCGGCGACCGACAAAGATTGGTTGAGATAGTCCAAATGTCAACCATTTCTGCTGTAATCGCGACCAACTTTGCAGTTCCGGTGGTTATGTTCCAGGAAATGATTCGTTTTGCTGCTAAAACCTTTCCAAACTCTCTTAACGGCTTCACATTATTAATTCGGGAAAGCCATCAGGCGTCAAAGTCCGACCCCAGTGGCACAGCGGTAAGTCTTCTGGATGCTTTCAAGGAAGTTGGAATGCCACTCAAGAAGGAGCAAATCATTATGGTGCGAGACCCCGTGGTTCAGGAGGAGGAGATGGGCATTCCCAAGCAATACCTTGGCGGTCACGGGTATCACACCTACACATTTTTGTCTGCGGACGGCACTGTGAAGTTGCAGTTCATACACAATGTGTTGGGTCGGAGCGTCTATGTTGACGGCGCCTTAAAGGCCATCAGGTTCCTTCACCTGCAGCACGCCGAAGGCAAAGTTTTTTCCATGATTGATGTTTTGCGCGGATAATTTTCAAATTGAATTTATGCCCTGACACAGCGATGTGTTCAGGGCCTTTTTATTTTCGAGCGAGAGAGGTAATAAATAATTAGTAAGTTATTTTTTACCGAACGAGCGAAGAAAATATACTTTGCATATGCAAAGTATATTTTACTTTCAATTATAAACACCATTGAAAGAACCCTACGGGGAATCCGCCCGCGGGCGTCAAATAGTGACGGGGTTTTCTATTTCTATGTTTGACAAAAATAAACAAAAGTTATAAATTACATTATTGCTGTTTGACAACTAAAAAAAAGAGAAAGGAATACCATTATGTTGCCTATACCTGAATATTTTAGACGCGATGTTTATCCTCGATTGCCCGCGCTTATTAAAAAAGTCGGACCTACATTTCACTACTACAATAAGCCCGGCATAGTTAGAATTGCGAAAGCCATGAAAGTGGCTTTTGCACAAATACCTTATCGCCAGTATTTTGCCGTTAAGGCTTGCCCTGAACCTTATATTGTGGATTTTTTGATCAACGAGCTTCATTTTGGAAATGATTGCAGTTCAATCGGCGAAGCTGCCATGGTAAGAGCGCTTGGAGCGCGTGGTGAAGATGTTATCTATAATTCAAATGACACTTCGGAAGAGGAGTTTCTTTTCGCGATGAAGGACGAAGATTGCATGCTTGGCGTCGATGACATCAGTTTTCTCCCATTGATCCCCATTTTCCCAAAGAGATTTTTTGCACGAATTAATTCCGGTAAGCGTCTGGTTACACCTGACGGTAATGTGATCGGCGATCCATATTATGCAAAGTATGGCATCACTTATGGGCAAATTATTCCAGCCTATAAGATGGCAAAGCGTCGGGGAGCAAAGGAGTTTGGAATTCACATTATGGTTTGCTCAAACGACCGTCATGCAACTCATTTTGTAGAAACCGCGCGTTTCACGCTGGAGATTGCCGCGCTTCTTTACCGTAAGCTCAGAATTAGGGTTAAATGGATTGATATTGGCGGGGGATTTGGTACTCCTTATCGTCCGGCTGATCCGGAACTTAACATAGATTGGATTGGAGGAAAAATCAGCAAACTTTTCATTGATTTTGCAGCTCAGTATGGTTGGATGCCTATTCTAATGACCGAATGCGGACGTTTTGTTACTGCTCCTCATGGAATTCTGGTGAATCCGGTGTTGCACGTTATGCAAAAACATCGGCACTTCATTGGCGTTCCTGCGGCAATGACCGGTTGTCCGCGTCCGGCATTCTACAAAGCATATCATCACATTGATGTTTTAACTCCGAAGGGCAATCTTCGCCGGGGTCTGCGCCATTTTACTAACGTGGTTGGTCCGAAGTGCGAGAACTGGGATAGGTTGACGGCAACATCAAGCACGACGGTATGTCCGGAATGCGGCCACATAGAGCACACAAACGGTGAACGTCTTCTGCCGTGGTCTATTCAGCGCGGAGACATTTTGGTCACAGGCAATACCGGCGCTCATTGCCATATGGACGGCAATTATAATTTTCGCCTGCTTCTGGCAGGAATTCTTGATCAAGACGGAACAAATGAAAATACTATCTTGATTCGCAAGCCGCAGAAAAATATAGATTTATTTCGTCAAACAATTTTCCCGTCGGGAAAAAGAGAGCTCCTAGAAAGGTTGCTCGAAAATTCCTAATGGATAACAACGTAAAACCCCACAGATTCGCAAGAATTTAGTCGGGGTTATTTTTTTGTTTTGTTTACATTTATAAAATAAACAAAAAGCAAAACAACCCCTCACTAATTTTGCTATCTATAAAATAAAAAGAATGACGACAGGCGAAGCCCCGCTTAGCGGGGCGTAGCCGCTTCGCGTATTATCGTCTGTGTGTTTTTAAAAACGCCTAAATTGGTGATGGGGTTGGTCAATTTTTAAAACGTTGACATTGTTTATTCTTCTGTTAATATGATTTATCGTGTGTCCTTTTACAACTAACACATAAAAGAAAGCGAGGAAAAAATGAGAAAATCAAGATTGCCGAAGGGCGGAACGAATTTGTTTCAGGAAATCAAAGCAGTTTCTTCCAAAGCGCAGGAAGCGGGAATAAAATTAATTAAATTGTCTATTGGTCAGCCGGCGGGTCCAGCTTTATTGAGCGCGAGAACGGTTGCGGCGGAAGCCATTATGTTCGGTGATGAAAAGTGGCACGAGTATCAGGATAATACGTGCGTTGCCATCCCTGATTTTGCCCCTAGATTTGTGGCAGGTCATTTTAGCAGTGTTTTATTGGAAGGCGTTGATTATCTGCCGATTCCCGGAATCAAATCTATGATGCCGGTGGTTATTATGGCTTGTGGTGATAAACTCAAGGTTGTGGCAACTCACACTAACCCAGGTTATCCTACGCCGGCATATTGGGTTAAAAAACTTGGCAAAGGACTTTTTGAACCGGAGACAACTCCTGAAAACAAATTTCTTTTCAATCCGCGATCCCTGGGCAGAAATTCTTTGGGGAAGGTGGGATTAGTGATGACAAATATACCCCACAATCCTTCGGGAGCAGTTGCCGGCGTAGAATGGTGGATAAAACTTTGCCACTATTGCCAGAAGCATAACATAAGATTATGGAATGACGCCGCTTATGGCGCTATGAACTACGGTCCTGACAGCTGTCTTTTGTCCCAAGTCGCGCCTAATTTTACAAACTTATCATGGGGGGAGGCATTTTCTGCTTCCAAATTAATTGGTAATGGGACTGGATGGCGCGTGGGAGCTATGGTTGGGTCGCCAGATTTTATCGGCGACATTAAAACCATTAAAGGGAATTTGGATTCTGGTTTCGCTGCTCCTTTGGCAGCCGGAGCTCTTTATGCCCTCGAGCACGATGCGGTAGGAATTATCAATATAGTAGATCGTTATCACAGCCGGTCGGGACAGCTGTGCAATATTCTATCTAATGCGGGTATGCGTCTTGCACTGGAACCCCGAGCCGGATTTTTTACTCTTTGGCAGACGCCAAAATACACCTTTGGGAAAAAGGTAAAAAGTGCCAGGGATTTTAACTTTGCTATGATTGAAAACACCGGCCTTGTCGGAGTTCATTTTGATCCTTACATTCGTTACGCAGTCGCTTATTCAGACATCCAAGCGGTTGCTGACGAAATCAAAGTTGCCTTTGCGAAAGCAGAGGTAAGCTATTGATTTGTTTTTTAAAAATTTAAGCGGTTGCTGAAAAGCGACCGCCTTTTTTTTATTTCAAAAATGAGTTAAAATAAACGAACATAAATATCTATGATCGAAATAAACAACTCCGTTAATTTTTCTGTGGATAAAAAAAGTTTTTCACAGGTTGCAAAAGTTGTATTAAAAGGCGAAAATAGAGAAAGAGAAAATATCTCGCTTGCGTTTATAGGCAAGGTAGAGATGAAAAAGCTTAACAAGAAATTTCGGAAGAAAAATAAACCAACAGATGTTTTATCTTTTTTGCTTAACGAGAAAGAATGTTTTGGCGAAATTATAATTTGTCCTGAAGTTGTGGCAGGAAACGCTAAGAGATATGGAGTTTCTGCCCAAAGCGAAATGTTAAAAGTTTTTGTTCACGGCATTTTACATTTGTGCGGATACGACCATGAGAAGTCAGGTAAAGAAGCAGAGATAATGGAGGAAAAACAAAATTTTTACTTATCAAAATTTAATTTCTAATTATTAATTTATAATTTCTATTAAATTTTTAATGATTTAATTTCTAAAGATTTGAAAATTAGAAATTGAAAATTTGGTTATGAAGGGTAACATCGTCACAGGTTTAGATATAGGAACGCACAGCATCAAGGCGCTGGTGGTTCAGAGAAAAGGAAAAGATTGGGAGGTTTTGTCGTGCGCAGAAGTTCCTTCTTTTGGCCTTCGTAAGGGGTCTGTGGTTTCGGTTGAAGAAACTTCAAAAAATATTCAGATGATAATATCCGGCATTGAAAAAGATTGCAACAGAAAAATTAATTCTGTTTTTGTAAACATCGGAGGCAGTCATCTTTATGTTACTCCTTCTGACGGAATAATTTCTGTTTCCAGGGCCGACCAAAGAATTTCCAAGGAAGATGTTGAGAGAGTTCTGCAGGCGACGAGAGCCGTCAATATCCCTTCCAACGAAGAAGTATTAGATGTTTTTCCAAGAGAATATATTATTGATGACCAAAGGGGAATAAAACAGCCGGAAGATTTAACTGGCATAAGATTAGAGGCAAAAGTTCTTTTACTTTGCGTTTTTTCTCCTTATTTTGTAAAGTTGACTCAGGCTGTTTTGGCAGCAAAGCTGCAAATAAATGATGTAGTGCCCTCTCCGTTAGCCGCCGCTAATGCTGTTTTGACTCCGCAGCAAAAAGAATTAGGGGTTGCCTTAATTGATATTGGGGCAGCCACAACATCTTTGGCGGTTTTTGAAGAAGGGGAATTGATGCATTTAGCTGTCTTTCCGATCGGGTCCGCAAACATCACAAATGATATTGCCATAGGCCTTAAAACAGAAGTCGCCATTGCCGAATCAATCAAAAAACAGCACGGCACCTGTATGTTTGCCAAAACGGAGAAAGACAAAAAAGATCAGTCGAGAAAAAAGATTGAAGTTTTTGACAAGTCATCTTCGCTTAATTTTACAAAGAAAAATTTGGTAGATATTATTGAACCTAGAGTTTCCGAAATTTTAGGTTTGGTTCAAAAAGAACTCAAAAAAATTAATAGACAAGAATTGTTGCCCGGCGGAATTGTTTTAACAGGAGGCGGAGCTAAAATGCCTAAAATAAAAGAGCTTACAAAAGAGACATTAAAACTTGCCTGTGAGATAGGCATACCAAAGGGTATTGTGGGTTTGCAAGATGATCCTGCTTTGGCTACTGTGGTTGGTTTGGTATCGGAGGGGGTTGATTCTGGTGGAGAAGAGGGTATACTGGGAGTTGCTGGGAGTGTTGGCTCTATATTCAAAAATTTTTTTAGAGCCTTCAAACCTTGAAACTACGAAATTACGAATAAGTACTAATATACTAATCCGTTAATTTCGCAATTAGTATATTAGTAAAAAATTAGTAATTTAGTAGTAACTATGAATCCGAAAATAAAAGTTATTGGCGTTGGCGGCTCTGGATCTAATACAGTTTCGCGCATGGCGAAGTTTGATATTGCCGGAGTCGAATTGATTGCAGTAAATACCGATGCGCAGGCATTGTATTTTTCTGAAGCAGGTAAAAAAATTTTAATAGGGAAAGACGTTACAAAAGGACTTGGCACTGGTATGGATGCGGATTTAGGCAGAAAGTCGGCGGAAGAATCTAAAGAAGAAATTTTAGAGAATTTAAAAGGGGCAGATATGGTTTTTGTGACTTGCGGCCTTGGCGGCGGTACAGGAAGCGGAGCTGCGCCGATTATTGCTGAGATCTCAAAAGGGCTCGGCATTTTAACTATAGCGGTAGTTACAACTCCCTTTTCCTTTGAGGGTCAGGAAAGGAAAAAAGTGGCAGACTCGGCTTTGGAAAATTTAAAAGAAAAAGTGGATTCTTTATTGGTTATCTCTAACGACAAGCTTTTAAAAGTTATTGATGAGAAGACAACGGTATCTAGCGCATTTTTAATTTGCGACGATATTTTACGAGAAGCCACTGGCGCAATCACAGATTTAATTTTAGTGCCCGGGATTATAAATATTGATTTCGCATCGGTTTTATCTACAATGAAGAATTCCGGCCAGGCCCTGTTTGGCGTGGGTAAAGCCTTTGGCGAAAATCGCGCAGTTTTGGCGGCAGAAAGCGCGATTAAGTCTCCTTTGTTGGATTTTTCAATTAAAGGGGCAAAAGGAGTCTTATTTTCGGTTTCGGGAAACGATATAACTTTAAATGAGATTCAGGAAGCAGCCAAAGTCATTACTAAAAATGTTGACCCTAAGGCCCAGATAATTTTTGGCGCGGTAAAAAATAAAGAGCTTAAAAAAGGGGAAATAAAAATTACCGTAATCGCGACGAAACTGATTTAAGATTTAAGATTTAAAAATAATAAAGGTCGAGTTAATATAAATGAATTCTGTATTCCGAAGTTAGAATTCAGAATAGAATAAAGAATTAAGAATTCTGTATTGAAGATTCAATTCAAAATACAGAATACTAAATTCAAAACTCACAAAAATATGGTAGGAGAAATACCAGAAAGAGATGAAGAAAATTTAGTTTCAGGGGCGCCTGTGCCAGAGGGAGGTCCGGATTTGGGTCAGAGTACGCCAACTCCAGAAGCGACTGGGCCAGATAGTCTAGATTCTCTTGAGGGAGCGGCGACTCAAGGAGAAGTAAAAGTTCCAGAAACAGAAGCTGAGAAATTTGATTACGAAGCCGAAAGAAAAAAAATTGATGAGCGATACACTGAACGCACGAGAAAACTATCAGCTTTAATACAAGAAATGTTTACTGATAGAGATGATTATTATAAAGAAAAGAACTGGGCTCGTGATAAGGTGAACGTGGCTAAGAGTAAAAACAAGGAGCCGAATTTGAGTGCTGAAGAGCAATTAGCCCTGAGGATTGAAGAGAAAGCCGATGAAATAAATAGGGATCAAAAAGAAGGAATTAGGCAATTAGAAGAAAAAAAGAGAAAATTTGAGGAAGCACAAAAGAGAAGAATAATTGAGGGAAGATTAGGGGAAATTTAAAGGTTGTGATAAAGATAATTTTAAAAAATTATGAAAAAGATAAAAAGGAATGCCCCTCGGGGTACAAGAAAAATCGCAATCAAAAAAAAGCCGGTTGCGAAAAACCTGTCTTCGCATAAAGCTGCGGCGAGGCAAAGAAAAAAAGTTGCGGCAAAAAAGAAACCAGTTGCAAAGAAAAAATCAGTTTCTAAAAGACCAAAATCAATTATAGAGATGAGCAAGGAAAAATTTGACTATTTTATGGAAAAAATCGCCGCGATCTAATTTTGTAACAAAAATTAACAAAAAAGTTCCTACGGAACTTTTTTGTTTGAAGAAAAACAAAATTACCCAGCACTAATTTCAACCAACGGTTGAAATTAGTGCTGGGTTCTCGTCCCATTTCGTGGGACTCGAAGTTATCCACAGATTTACTATTGGAGACAAAATTTGACACAGGATTTTGTTGGAGTAAAATGTAGTAATGAACAGATTCAGTGCTTAAAAATTTTTCATTTTAAAGGTTTTAAATTTTTCAAAAATAATTAAAGCCGTAAGGCATTTTTTTATCCCGTTAGAAGCGCATTTTTGAAAGAAATTCGAGCTGTGCAAGATTTCAGAAGTTTCTAAAAAATCGCCAAAAGAAAAAGTAAAAATATTTTTCCGAAAAATATTTTTACCAAAGCTTCTAACGGGATTTATCTAAAATTCATGTCAGAAAAAGAAGAGGTTAAAAATCATATAGAAAGAGTTCAAAAAAGAGACGGAAGAGTCGCCAATTTTGAGCAAGAAAAAATTGCGGAGGCAATTCATAAGGCCGTTTCTGCGGCCGGTCAGGGCGATGGCGAGGTTTCCAAAAAAGTTTCAGATAAGGTTGTCAGTTTATTGAACCGCAGGTTTAAGAAAAGCGAAACACCGAACATTGAACAAATCCAAAACATTGTTGAAGAGGCGTTGATGTTGGAAGGTTTAGTTGAGACCGCGAAGGCATATGTACTATACAGAGATCAAAGAAGAGCTATCCGTGAAGCATCAAAAGTTAACGACGAATCTTCAGAAAAAATAGACAGCTATTTAAAAGAGATTGATTGGCAGGTTAAGGAAAATGCCAATATGACCTTTTCTTTGCAGGGATTAAATCAGTACGTCGGTTCTTATATTTCAAAAAAATATTGGTTGAATAAAATTTATCCGAAAGAAATAAGAGACGCCGCCGTCAACGAAGATTTTCATATTCACAACTTAGAATTATTGGCTCCTTACTGCGCCGGTTGGGATTTGTATGATTTTTTGGTGAAAGGATTCGGCGGAGTGTCCGGTAAAATAGAATGCAGCCCCCCCAAACATTTTGGAACTGCGCTAGGACAATTGGTGAATGTCTTGTTTACTTTACAGGGGGAAATAGCTGGAGCAAACGCTGTTTCCAATTTTGATACGCTTTTAGCCCCTTTTATCAGATACGACAAATTAGATTACAAGCAGGTAAAACAGAAAATGCAGGAATTTTTGTTCAGTTGCATGGTGCCCACTCGCGTTGGTTTTCAGACACCTTTTTTAAATGTTTCTCTAGATATAAAACCTCCGGCATTTTTAGCAAAACAGCCGGTGATTATCGGCGGCGAGCCGCAAAATGAAATTTATGGAGATTTTCAGCCGGAAATGGATATGTTTATTAAAGCCTTTTATGAAGGCTTGATGGAAGGAGACGCATCCGGCAGACCGTTTACTTTTCCCATTCCAACTGTTTCAATAACTAAAGATTTTGAATGGGATAACCCAAATTTATCAGCAATGTGGGAGGCGACGGCAAAATATGGAATTAATTATTTTTCAAACTTTATTCATTCCGATATGAGCCCCGACGACGCCAGGTCAATGTGTTGCAGGTTAAGGCTTGATAACAGAGAATTATACAAAAGAGGGGGAGGATTATTTGGTTCTTCTCCAAAAACCGGCTCAATTGGGGTGGTCACAATTAACTTGCCAAGAATTGGATATACCTCAAAAACAAAAACAGAATTTTTAGCTAAGCTAAGCCATTTAATGGAGCTGGCAAAAGAAAGTTTGGAAATAAAAAGAAAAGCTTTGGATAATTTTATGGAGAAAGGGCTTTACCCGTATGCAAGGCATTATTTGGAAGATATGAAAAAAATGAGAAATACTTATTTTGGAAATTATTTTTCAACAATTGGAATTTGCGGAATGAACGAAGCTTTGCTTAACTTTTTAGAGGAAGATATTACAACTCCAAAGGGCAGAAAATTTGCAATTGAGGTTTTGGATTTTATGAGAGATATAATGGTTAAATTTCAGGAAGAGACGGGAAATTTGTATAATTTAGAGGCTACCCCTGCAGAGGGCACAAGTTACAGGCAGGCAAAAATTGATAAAGAAAAATACCCCGATATTATAACATCCGGCACAAAAGAAGTTCCTTACTACACCAATTCGAGCCAGTTGCCGGTTGGTTTTACAGACGACGTTTTTCAAGCGCTTGATTTACAAAATGATTTACAGACAAAATATACGGGAGGAACAGTTTTGCACATATTTTTAGGAGAAAAAATATCAGATCCTTTAATGGCAAAAAATTTAATAAAAAAGATATTTGGAAAATACAGCTTGCCATATATTACTTTAACTCCGACATTTTCGATTTGCCCCACGCATGGTTATCTTTCGGGCGAACATTTTCAATGCCCTCAATGCGCTATAGAACAGCCGTGCGAAGTTTACTCAAGAGTGGTAGGTTATATAAGGCCTGTCCAACAATGGCACAAGGGCAAACAGGAAGAATACAAAGAAAGAAAGGAATTTATTGTTCCCGAAGAGGAATCAAAAAAAGTTTTAGAAAAAGTATCCTCCTTCTCTGAAGCTACGGCGGTCAAGGAAGAAAAAGCAGCGGTATAAGATTTAAAACAAAAAACTCTCTTTTCACTAAAACCAGACAGACGATAATTAATCTACTACAAATTCAATATTTTGACTGCAAAACCAGGAAAGCTCTTCGGCTTATCATCATATTGATAAACCTTATCGCTTTTCTGGTTTTTCGTCTGAAAATCTTTAATTTTCGTCACAAAAACTATCATCTGTCTGGTTTTTTAGGAGTTTTTTAGTTATCATAAACACATGATAATCGCCGGCTTGCAAAGAACTACATTAATAGATTATCCAGGCAAAATCGCCTGCGTGGTTTTTTTAGCCGGATGCAATTTTAGGTGCCCCTGGTGCTATTCTTCGGAGCTGGTTTTGCCGCTAAAAATTGTAAAACAGCCAAGGATTTCAGAAAAGGAAATTTTCGATTTTTTGCGTTCTCGCCAAGGTTTGCTGGAAGGCGTTGTAATTTGTGGCGGCGAGCCGACAGTAAACAAAGAGTTGGCGCAATTTATAGAAAAAATAAAAAATTTAGGATATTCGGTTAAGCTAGACACCAATGGGTCGAATCCGGAAATTTTAAAATATTTAGTCAGGGCGAATTTGATAGACTATGTTGCGATGGACATAAAATCCTCATTAGATAACAAAATTTATAAAGATATTTTGAGAGAAGGCGTGGAGCTTTCCGATATTAAACAAAGCGTGGATTTTTTAAAAAACGGCCTGCCTGCGCAGGCAGGGAAAGTAGATTTTGAATTTCGTACAACCGTAGTGCCGACAATTCACACAAAAGAAGATTTTTTAGAAATTGCAAAATGGATAGGCGGTAAAAATGTAAAATACTATTTGCAAAATTTTAGAGCAGAAAAAACCATTGATCCGGAGTTTTCCGCCCAAGGCGGACCCGCCTCAGGCGGGGAAAAATCAAAACCGTTTCCAAAAGAATTTTTAGAAGAAATTGTAAAAGAAATATCTCCATATTTTAAAGATTGTCAATTGCGCGCATAAAAAAAGCCGAAAATAAATTATGAGTCCGTCCAAGATATTATTTTTTCTTTGTCTTTCGTTTGTCGCCGGAATATTTTTAGAATCAATGACAAAAATTCCTCAAATTTTTATTTGGGGATTTTTGTTGCTGGGAGTTTTAGCAATTTTTTTTCCCGTCATTGCGGGGAACGAAGTGACGAAGCAATCTAGAGAGCATAGATTGCCACGTCGCCTGTGGGCTTCTCGCAATGACGAGCTTATTATTTTGGGCTTTTGCCTATTGTTTTTAATAATCGGAGTTATACGGGTGCAGATCTCCGATTTTAACGTTGCAAATGATAAATTAGCAGAACTAAACGGAAGAGGACAAGTTGTTTTGACCGGGGTAATTTCCGATGAGCCGGATGTCAGGGATACTTCTCAAAAAATTAAAGTCAAAGTGGGCAACAGTACAATTTTGGTGACAACCGGCCTTTATCCGGAATATAAATATTTAGACAGAATAAAATTGACCGGAAAATTGGAAACTCCCATAGTAACAGACGATTTTAATTACAAAAATTATTTACTGAAAGACCACATATATTCTGTGATGAATTTTGCTAAAATTGAAATTATAGGAAAAGTTGGCGGAAGTTCGCTGTCTAAAGTTTATTCAGGAATTTTATTTTTAAAGCAAAAATTAAACCAAAGCATACAAGACAATTCTTTGCCGCCGCACAGCTTAATTTTAGAAGGAATAATTTTGGGAAACAACAAAAATATGACCCAAGATTTGAGACAAAAATTGAGCAACACCGGCCTTCGCTTTTTAACCGCTATTTCCGGCGTGCACGTAATTATTTTAAGCGCAATTTTGGTTTCCTTTTTAATGTCTTTAAGACTGGGCAGAATTCAGGCGGGAAGCTTGTCTTTAATTTTTATATGGCTTTATGTGGCGCTGACCGGTTTTACTGCTTCGGGAATTAGGGCCGCCACAATGGGAAGCATTTTTATTTTAGCAGGAGTTTTTGGCAGGCAGAATACAAGCTCCAGAACAATAGTTTTAGCGGCATCCTTGATGCTTTTGCAAAATCCGTTGCTTTTAATTTATGATGTCGGATTCCAACTTTCATTTTTGGCCTGCCTTGGAATTATTTATTTAAAGCCGGCAGTAAATTATTTGTTTGGGAAATTATTTATGGGAAAATTGAAGGAACTAACAGATTTAATTTCCGTAACTCTTTCGGCTCAAATTTTCACTTTGCCCCTGATGGTTTATAATTTTGGCGTGATGCCATTGGTTGGTCCCATAACCAGCATTTTAATTTTGCCGGTTATGCCGGAGATTTTAGCGTTCGGCTTTATTTTTTCCATTTTAGGCGCTTTTTCTAAAATTTTGGGTTGGATTTTTTATGTGCCGTGCTGGATTCTGATTACATATTTTTTAAAAGTAGTGGATTTTTTCTCTCAACCTCAGATGGCAAAGCCAATCCCAAATATTTCTTGGACGTGGGTTTTGACTTCTTATTTGGCCATTGCCATTGGCACATGGTTTTTGAATAATAGGTATAGCAGAAAATATGTATAAAAATATGCTTTTATATTCTGATGTGATAAAATAGATAAATATCACGAGATATATCTGTATTAATATTCTCAACAATGGAAAGCAAAAAAGAATTATCAAAACAACATAAGACTGAAAGTCCTGAGCGAAGTCGAAGGGTTTGGGTCGTAGCGGCGGATATGGGCTATGGCCATCAGCGTACAGCCTATCCGTTAAGAGACATTGCTTTTGGCGGAAAAGTTATCTGTGCAAATAGTTATCAGGGCATCCCGATAAAAGATAAAAGATTCTGGCAGGAGACTCGCGCGGCATACGAGTTTATTTCTAGGTTCAAAAGAATCCCCGTTTTAGGAGACATGATATTTTCTATTCTCGACAGATTTCAGAAAATTTTAAATTATTATCCTAAAAGAGATTTGTCGCGTCCGGATATTTCTCTTAAAGAAATTTTTAAATTTATAAGGAAAGGATGGGGAAAGGACCTAATTGAAAGATTTAAGAAGAACCCTCTGCCGATAGTTTCTACTTTTTTTACTCCGGCTTTTATGGCGGAAGAATTTAAATATCCCGGTCAAGTCTATTGCACAATTTGTGACGCGGATGTCAACCGCTCTTGGGTGGCTTTAGATCCCAAAAAAAGCAAGATCAAATATTTTGCTCCTTGCACGTGGGTAAGAGACAGATTGAAGCTTTATGGAGTAAATCCTGAACATATTATTCTAACAGGATACCCTTTACCTAAAGAAAATATCGGCAAAAACAAGGAAATTATAAAGGAGGATATGAGGCATCGCCTTGTTAACTTAGACCCTAATAAAAAATACAGAAAATTATACAGTCCCTTAATAAAAGGTCTTTTAGGAAAATTACCGGAAAAATCAAACCATCCGCTGACAATAATGTTTTCCATAGGCGGCGCCGGAGCCCAAAAAGAAATACCGCTAAACGCCATAAACAGTCTGAAAGACAAAATAAAGGATAAAAAATTAAGGTTTATCATTGCCGTCGGCGTCAGAGAGGAATTGAGGAAATATTTTGCAGAAAATATTAAAGGTTTAAAGTTAGACGGCTGGGTTCATGTACTTTCTGCGATAACAACAGACGAATATTTCAAAATTTTTAACGAAGCGCTTAGGGAAACAGATGTTTTATGGACAAAACCGTCGGAAATTTCTTTTTACGCCGGATTGGGCCTTCCCATAATTATCGCTCCGACAATCGGTTCTCAGGAGGATTTTAATAAAAAGTGGCTATTGCATGTTAGCGCCGGCATTGCGCAGGAAAATCCCAAATATGCCGATCAATGGTTTTATGACCTGCTAAACGCCGGAGATTTAGCTGAAAGCGCTATGCAGGGTTTTATTGAAATAGAAAAAATGGGAGTGTATAATATAGAGAAAATATTAAAATCTTAAGGGTATTTGTTGAAAAAAGGAAAGTGAAAATTTTTTTAATGATAATTATTTTTTGTTTGGCGATAATTTTGGTTATATTGGCAATTATTTTTTGCTATTTTTTTGTCGGTAAAGCGCCCGAGCCCCAAAATATAACTTGGGGCGTAGATTTTTCCCAAATGCAGGCGCAATCTTTGGGGCTTAACTGGAAGGAAACCTATTTGGCAATAATTAATGATTTGGGAGCAAAAAATATAAAGCTTCATACTCAATGGAACTGGGTTGAAGGTCAAAAGGGCGATTATTATTTTGATGATATCGATTGGCAATTGGAGCAGGCAAAAAATGCCGGAGTAAAAATTATATATGTTGTGGGAATGAAATCAGGACGCTGGCCGGAATGCCATATTCCCGATTCGGTAAAAAATTTATCAGAGCAACAGCAGAAAGATGCAACCTTAAATTATATAAAAGAGGTCGTGCAAAGATATAAAGACAATTCGGCCATTATTTATTGGCAGGTTGAGAATGAGCCTTTTTTCCGTTTCGGCGAATGTCCGTCGTGGTATTATGATAACGACAGTTTTTTACAGCAAGAAGTGGCTCTTGTAAAATCGCTTGACCCTTCAAGAGAAATAATTATTTCTGATTCCGGAGAGGATTCTATGTGGTTTGGCGCGGCAAAAATTGGAGATATAGTGGGAACCACAATGTATAGGGAGGCATGGGTCCATATAACAAACAGCTTGGGTTTTTATTTTCATTATTTATTTTCGCCGGTCTATTATTCAAGAAAGGCCCTGATTATTAAAAAAATATTCGGTAAAGATGTAATGTGCATTGAATTACAAGCAGAGCCGTGGACATCAAAACCTTTTTATAACGTCTCTTTAGCTGAGCAGTCAAAAACAATGAATGCTGAGATATTTGAAAAAAATGTTGCATTTGCTAAGGAGACAGGGCTGGACAAATTTTATTTTTGGGGAGTAGAATGGTGGTATTGGCTGAAGACTGTCCAAAATCAACCAGCGATATGGAATGAGGCAAAAACTCTATTACAGTAAAATTAAAAATGTTGTCAATTGTAATACCAGCTTTAAATGAGGAGAAATATTTGCCCCTACTCTTGGAATCAATAAAGAGGCAGGATTTTAAGGACTGCGAAATAATTTTGGCTGATGCCGGTTCAAAAGACAAAACCATAGAAATTGCCCAAAAATATAATTGCGTAATAGTGAGCGGCGGATTGCCGGCAAAAGGAAGAAACGAGGGAGCAAAAATAGCCAAAGGAGAATTATTATTCTTTTGCGACGCAGATGTTGTTTTGCCTGATAATTTTTTCGAGAAAGCTTTAGCGGAGTTTAACGGGCGGAATCTTGATATAGCCAGTTTTTGTTTAAGTCCGATTCCGAAAAGCATAATTTCTTCATTTTTCATTAATCTTTTTTATAATTATCCGATTATTTTATTGGAGAAATTTTTGCCCCATGCTGCTATGGGTATTTTTATTAAAAAAGAACTTTTTAAAAAAATAGGAGGTTTTGACGAAACCGTAAAATTAGCAGAAGACCATTATTTGGCAAGGATGGCTGTTAAATTATTCCAAGCAAAATTCGGCATTATAAAATCTGTAAAGATTTATGTCTCAGACAGGAGGTTTAAAACAGACGGTTGGATTCATACAGGCATTAAATTTTTTCTTTGCGAACTTTATATGGTTTTTCTGGGACCGGTAAGGTCAGATATTTTTAAGTATAAATTTGGCCACCACGAAAAGAAAGATGAAACCAAAGTTTGATTTTTAAACGTATATATAAAAAATCCAAATTTCAAAATCCAAATTTCAAAACGATAATTCAATTCTGTGTTTTGACTTTTGATTTTTGACTTTGAGCGGAACGATTATGTATAATTTACCACAATCTAATTTAACAGAAACTAAAAATAAAATTATAAATATTTTTAAAAATAGAATATTTTGGAGTGTTTTGCTTCTAATCCTTGCGGGCTGTATTATAGGTTTTTCCGCGGGTATGGCTGCTTTGCATTATTTTCCATCAGAAACTCAGGCATTTTTACAATATTTTAAAATGCCGGAATCTAGTTTGCCAAAAAATAATAATCAGCCGTCCGCAAATTCTTATACCTCAAGCGTTTCTTATGAGCAGGCGATAATTGATGCCGCAAAAAATGTTTCACCATCCGTTGTCAGTATTGTAATTTCAAAAAATGTCCCGGTTTACGAGGAGCAGTTTGTAAATCCGCTTGGCGGAGATAGCGGAGACAATAGCAGTAATAATCCTTTTGGAGACCTGTTTCCGGGTTTTGATTTCCAAATTCCTCAACAGGTGCAGAAAGGCACTCAATTGCAGGAAGTCGGAGCCGGTTCCGGTTTTATAGTTTCGACAGATGGATTGGTTTTGACTAACAAACACGTTGTTTCAGATGATAAGGCAGAATATACTGTTTTCACAAATGACGGACAAAAATATACAGCTAAAGTTTTGGCTTTAGATCCGGTGCAGGATTTGGCTGTAATAAAAATCCAGTTGACTTCTGCGCAGACAAATAGGACGTTTAAGCCCGTGACTTTGGGGGATTCATCAGGAATACAGATAGGCCAGACAGCAATTGCTATTGGAAATGCTTTGGGACAATTTAGTAATACTGTTTCCGTGGGTGTGGTTTCTGGACTGCAAAGAACGATTTCAGCGTCCGACCAAGTGGGTTCATTTTCAGAAACATTAGAAGGTATTATACAGACAGATGCCGCCATTAATGCGGGAAATTCCGGCGGACCGCTGGTTAATTTGAAAGGTGAGGTTATTGGTATTGACACAGCTATGGCAGAAGGGGCTCAGGATATCGGTTTTGCGATTCCTATAAATATGGCAAAAAAAGATATTAACCAAGTGGTGGCAACAAATAAAATTGTTTATCCATTTTTGGGAGTTAGGTATGTTATAGTTGACGACCAGGTTAAACAAAAATATAATTTGTCAGTAGATTATGGAGCGTTGGTTTTAAAAGGTGATAACGGCGAGCCGGCTGTAACTTCCGGATCAGCGGCAGAGAAAGCCGGGATTAAAGAGAACGACGTTATTTTGTCAATTAATGGCGAAAAAATTACTTCAAATAACTTAATGTCTGCGATAATTCAAAAATATAACCCCGGAGATAAAATTACCTTGCATATTTTGAGGGAGGGCAAAGAACAGGATATTAGCGTTACATTAGGCGAAAGGAGTTCGTAGTATTGACGTATATCTTTGTTTTTGGTAGATTATAGATGTATGAAAAAAGTTAATCAAATCAACAGTGGGGTATTTTTCTTTTTTAGCTTCTTTGTGAGAGGAGTTGATTTGAGCATTTAATAAAAAAAATTAAAGATTCAAATAAGCTCCTCTCGTAGAGGAGCTTTTGCTTTTTGACAATTTAATCTATTTCATTGTTCATAATTAACATATAAACAAGGAAAACACAGAAAGAATTAAAATATGAAAAAAACGATCGGATATCTCGGACCGGAAGGATCCAATTCTCACGTTGCGGCTATGAGGTGGTATAAAAATGATGAAAAGTTAATTCCTCTGTCACAGTTTAGTTTGGCCATTGCTTTACGAGACGGGAAAGTTGATGAGGTGGTATTACCTGTAGAAAACTCAATTGAAGGCAGAGTAAAATGGGTTCTTGACCTGCTGGCGCAAAACAAAGCTGGGCATTTCGTCATTATTGGTGAGATGAATTTAAAGATCAAACACTGCTTAATTGGTTTTGGAACAAGAGAAGAAGCAGTTGTTATTTATTCTATTTCTACTGCCCTCGGTCAATGTCGAACGATAATCGGAACAACACAAACCAGAGTCACTGACAGCACAAGCGCCGCGGTAAAACTAATGGCTGAAAACATGGAAAGATCCTTTGCTGCCATTGGAACTAGGTTGGCGGCAAAAATTTATAAAGTGCCGGTAATCCAAAAGGATGTCGGAGACAGTCGGAAGAATGAGACCCGTTTTCTTGTGCTTGGGAAAGAAAGTCAGAAGTCTACTGGCCACGACAAAACCTCGATTGTTTTTGAAGCAGAGGATAAACCAGGCGCACTCTGCGACCCTTTGCTGATACTGCGAAATTTGAAGATAAACATGACAATGATTTTCTCCGAAGCTTCACTTGATCACGTAAGGGGGAAGTATATTTTCTTTGTTGATTTCGTTGGACATCAAAATGATAAACGCCCCAGTGTTGCACTTGATGTGATAAGAGAGGATACGAAATTTTTGAGAGTGCTTGGTTCTTATCCAGTAGCCTAGAGTGAAGTGAATATATAACACATTACCCAATTGGGTACATAGCGGTGGTTTTACCTCCGCTCTTTTTTTACAGTTGTCACTCTTGACTTGAGAGTGCTATTGATATATCATTTAATTTGAGCTAAAATAGAGATATAAAACGTATTAATAATAGGCTACTAATTTAATAATCTTTACTAATATACCAATTACGAATTCCGCTATAATTTATTAGTAGCGGAAAGCGCAAATTAGTAAATTAGTAAATCGTTTTCCGATGAACGGAGCAAATTTTACAAATAAAGCCCAAGATGCGTTAATGCAGGCACAACAGTTAGCTCAGGAAAAGGGACAATCACAAATTGACGCCCTGCATTTATTGCACGTTTTGCTTACGCAGGAGGGATCAATTATAATTACAATTTTGCAAAAACTTGGAGTTGATGCAGATAGTCTAAAAAAGAAAACTGAAACACAAATTACAAAAATTCCGGTAATTTCTACTCCGCAATCATTTGGTCAGTTTTATCTTACGCAAGATATGGCAAAAGTGCTAGACCGCGCCAGGCAGGAGGCGATAAAAATGAACGATGAATTTATTTCAATAGAGCATTTATTTTTAGCATTATTGGATACTAAGTCTGGAGCTAAAGACGTTTTGGAAAAGATTAATTTTTTGGCGTCCGGAGAAAATAATAATTTGAAGAGTTCAAAACTTGATTATGAAGCAGTAATGAAAGTTTTATCACAAATAAGGGGCGGCCAAAGAATTACCGACCCGGAGCCGGAGTCAAAGTATCAGGTGATCGAAAAATATACCAGAAATTTGACTAATTTAGCGGCCGCTGGAAAAATCGATCCGATAGTTGGCAGGGATAATGAAATAAGGAGATTGATGCAGATAATTTCACGCCGGACAAAAAATAACCCGGTATTAATTGGAGAAGCCGGTGTTGGCAAAACAGCTATTGTGGAAGGTTTTGCTCAAAGAATTGCAAGGGGTAATGTTCCCGATTTTTTGAAAAATAAAGAAATAATTTCTTTGGATTTGGGTTCTATAATAGCAGGGACAAAATATAGAGGAGAATTCGAAACAAGAATTAAGGCTTTATTGAAAGAATTATCAAGAGCCGCTGGAAAGTATATTTTATTTATTGACGAATTACACACCTTAGTTGGAGCTGGAGCCGCAGAAGGCGCCATTGACGCCTCAAATCTGTTAAAGCCGGCTTTGTCCCGCGGAGAACTAAAAGCAATCGGAGCCACAACCTTAAAAGAATATCAAAAATATATAGAGAAAGATTCGGCATTAGAAAGAAGATTTCAGCCGATTTATGTGCAAGAGCCCAATGCTGATGACGCTACTGCAATTTTGCGGGGCATAAAAGAAAAATATGAAGTTCATCATGGGGTAAAAATAAAAGACTCTGCCATAAAAGCAGCTGTGGATCTATCGAATAGATATATTTCCGACAGATTTTTGCCGGATAAAGCGGTTGATTTAATGGACGAAGCGGCCTCGGCTTTAAGACTGGAAATTGAATCTGATCCGCAGGAATTGGAAAAATTTAATGAAGAAATTACAAAATTAGAAATTGAAAAGCAGGCATTAAAAAAAGAAAAAGGAAGCGAAAGAAGGTTGAGGGTAATCGCCAGAGAACTGGCTAATTTAAATGAGGAAACAAAAGCATTGAGATTAAAATGGTCAGCTGAAAAAGAATTAATTAATAAAATAAAAGATATCAGGGAAAAATTAGACAATCTTTCCTATCAGACAGAGATTGCTCAAAGAGAAGCTGATTTAGAAAAAGTGGCGGAAATAAAATATGGCAGAATTCCCGAATTATTAAAAGAATTATCGGTAATTGAACAAAAATTAATTAAAATACAAAAAGAGCACAGGTTTTTAAAGGAAGAAGTTACAGAAGAAGAGGTTGCCAAAGTTGTTTCGCGTTGGACAGGAATTCCAGTAACACGCCTAATTACAGAAGAGGCAAAAAAATTGGAAACAATGGAAGGCACTTTAAACAGACGTGTAATTGGTCAGCAAGAAGCAATCTCGGCGATTTCAAGAGCTATCCGCAGGGCAAGGGCCGGAATTTCAGAGGAAAATAAACCCTTGGGCTCATTTTTATTTTTGGGCCCTACCGGTGTTGGCAAAACAGAAACAGCCAGAGCTTTGGCAGAATTTTTATTTGATGACGAAAAATCCTTGATACGCTTAGATATGTCAGAATATATGGAGCGCCATACGGTTTCAAAAATTATCGGTTCGCCTCCGGGATACGTAGGTTACGAGGAAGCCGGCCAGCTGACAGAAAAAGTCAGGAGAAGACCGTATTCTGTTCTTTTATTAGACGAGGTTGAAAAAGCTCATCCGGATGTTTTTAACATTTTGTTGCAGATTTTTGAAGACGGCAGGCTGACTGATTCAAAAGGAAGAACAGTTTCTTTTAAAAACACAATTATTATAATGACTTCAAATCTGGGTTCTGATTACATAAACAAGATGTCTTCCATTGGATTTGACACCAAAGAGCAATTAGTCCAAAGAGAATCAATGAGAGAAAAAATATTTGATTCTTTGCGAGATTCTTTCAGGCCGGAGTTTTTAAACAGAATTGATGAAATTGTGATATTTAATTATCTTAAAAAAGATCAAATTAAAAAAATTGTTGATTTGGAATTATCAAAAGTTGAAAAGCGCTTGGCCGCTAAAGAAATAAAAATTGAGATCTCAGAAAAAGCAAAAGAGTTTTTAGTAAAGGAAGGTTTTGACCCTAATTTGGGAGCCCGGCCGCTTAAAAGAGTTATTCAGCGTTTAATTCTGGATCCTTTATCAATAAAAATTGTTGTTAGCGAAATATCAGAGGGCAGTCGTGTTTTAATTGATGAGCAAGGTGGCAAGATGGTTTTTGAAGCGCCTAAGCAATTGCCTAAAGTGAAAAATACGCCGAAATTAGTGAAAGTCTCAATGATAAAACCGTCGGGGATCCGCGATAAAATAGGAACAAGAAAGTAATGATTAGATAAAAACAGCCCTGAAAATCAGGGTTGTTTTTATATTTTCTGACAGAATACCTCGCCTCGTAGAGGTGGGATATTTTTATTTGATAATATTTGGTTAAAATAACTTAAAGACTATAAGTTTGATTTCTTAGAAATGTAATTTAGGGTAGGGGAAAATTCTGGTTATTTTTTTGCGGTTATAATAAATTATAGTATAGGACAGCCTTAATTATTGGTCCTTTTTCAAAAAAGTTGGCAAAGGGGTTGACAATATGTAGTATGTCGTTATATACTATGACATTGGGACAAAAACCCAAATAACCAACAAAACCAAAAAACCGAAAGGAAATTTATGAAGATAAGGATAGTAAAGATAGCTTTGATGTTCTTTGTGTCGGCGGCGGTCGGATTGTTGCCTGCCTTTGCGGGTGGGACAAATTCCTACATTAACGTTAATTCATTTACACCCACAGCAGGTGGCAACTATTTGTTGAACGTGGCTTATAGTTCACCCAGTAACTCGTTCTCCGTGACGGTGAATTACACAACTGACTTAGTGGTATGGGTGGACAGCGGGACCAACCAAACGGTGGTCCAGTTCGTCCCAAGTTCGGCCACAGTTACAAACGGTGTCCACTATGGGACATTTACCATCACCGGCGGTAAAACGCCTTATTATTTCCGTCCGGTCCTTCACGAACGGTGATAGGACACGCCGACCTTACTTTTCGGGTCTTAATTCGTCTTTTGGCAACAAGAGATAAATTAGACCCGAAAAGATTTTTTTAAAAATAGAAATCTATGGGCTAATGCCCATAGTCCTAATCGGACTTAAAATTTTGCGATTGTTATATCTCGCCTACGGGCGAAATCACAAAATTTTACGATTTGTGTTATTTCCTCCGCTCCGCTTGCGAGCGGAGCTACGGGCTTGCCCTTAATCCATGGGCTTACGCCCGTGGTATTCAGGCAAGAAATAATAAAAGTTATAAAATTTAATTAGATAAAAATAAAAAAGTATGACAAAAAATTTAAACAAAATATTCTTTTTATTAATGGTTGCTTTTTTAATACCATTTTTTGCAAACGCAACGGTTGCAAATGCAAAGTCTCTCTCCGAAAGCACCGGTGATATCACATGCGCCCCGACACCATCATCTGTTTCAGAGAATGCTCCGGTTTCTTGGAGCGTAACAGGTTTAGACGCTTATGGCTCAGTCTCGTATTCATGGTCAGGCACCGGAGTTTCCGGTGTTACCACGCCAACAGCCACCAATTCAGCAGGCTATTCAACATCAGGCGCAGTCAGCGATGTTTCCGTAACTCTTTCAGACATA
>Ga0182027_10000325_pt1 | contig 82882 bp, 49 predicted proteins | sample 712E1DmetaG_FD_121300 | JGI IMG/M metagenome (GOLD analysis project Ga0182027, IMG submission 121300) | Permafrost microbial communities from Stordalen Mire, Sweden - 712E1D metaG (Illumina Assembly) | ecosystem: Environmental > Terrestrial > Soil > Wetlands > Permafrost | place: Sweden... | reverse complement strand
GTCGGCATGTTCGTCGATGCCGAGCTTGATTTGTTTTGCTTTGACGACCAAGACTTGCTCTCCTTGGTCCTGAGATCTGTCGCTGCCAGCTTTAACGGCATGGGTGGTTTTCATATTGGCAGGTGTAGCTCTCAACGGCTCACCTGCCAATCCCCATGCCATCTACAATCGATCGCAAAGATTCGGACGGCCTTACCGTCTCAAGGGTTTTTCCTTGAGCGAGGCTCGGGCCATCGTTAGACTGCCGCGTCATGCCTGAGGATAAACCGAGTCCCGAAGCAGTTCCCGATTTGTCGGAAGTGCGGGATAGAATAGACATCGCTTATGTTGCCCATTTGGCGCGCATGGAGTTGGGTGCCGACGAAATGGCGAAGATGTCCGCGCAACTCAAGGATATCCTGTCCTATGTGGCCAAGCTAAACGAGTTGGACGTCTCGAACGTGGAGCCGACGGCCCACGCTACGCCATTGGTCAACGTTCTTCGCAAGGACGAGGTGCGTCCGTCGATCGAGACGGAAAGAATCCTGAAGAACGCCCCCGACAGCGCGCGCGATTTGTTCATTGTCCCGAAGATTATTGAGTAGAAACCAGAACGCGAATTTTGAATTTGTTCCGTGTGCCATGAGCCTGCATACCCTGACCATCCACGAGCTTCGCCGGAAGTTGCGCCTGGGAGAGGTGTCAGCCCGCGAGGCGACGCAGGCGCTGTTGGATCGGATTCAAGCGGTTGACGGCAACATCCAGGCGTACCTTTGGCTGAATCGGGAGGATGCGCTTTCCCAGGCCGCCGCCATCGACCGGTCCGGCGACGCCAAGAAGGGTAAACCGCTGGCGGGCGTGCCGATTGCCATCAAAGACGTGATCAACGTGGAAGGGCAGCCGTGCACGTGTGCTTCGAAGATTCTGGCGGGATATACGTCGGTTTATGACGCCTTTGTGACCCAACGGCTTCGTGAAGCGGGCGCGGTGCTGTTGGGACGGACGAACATGGACGAGTTTGCGATGGGCAGCTCGACGGAGAACTCTTCCTGGGGCAGGACGAAGAATCCGTGGGATTTTGGACGGATTCCGGGCGGGTCGAGCGGTGGCAGCGCGGCGGCGGTCGCGGCGGATGAGGCGATTGCGGCGTTGGGCAGTGACACGGGCGGCTCGATTCGTCAGCCAGCGGCGGTGTGCGGGTGTGTGGGGTTGAAGCCGACGTACGGGCGGGTATCGCGTTACGGGTTGGTCGCGTTTGCTTCGTCGCTGGACCAGATTGGGCCGATCACAAAGGACGTGACCGATGCGGCGATTCTGTTGCAGGTGCTGGCGGGACATGATGCGAGCGACTCGACGAGTGTCGCCCAGCCGGTGCCGGATTACCCAGCGGCATTGGGTGGAGAGATCAAAGGGCTGCGCATCGGTCTCCCGAAAGAATACTTTATTGAAGGAATGGACCCGGAAGTGGAGGCGGCGGTGCGGGGGGCGATCCAGACGCTCCAGGGTTTGGGTGCGGAGATCGTGGAGATTTCATTGCCTCACACGGATTATGCGGTGGCCGTGTACTACCTGATCGCGACGGCTGAAGCGAGCGCGAATCTGGCCCGGTTTGACGGGGTGCGCTACGGGTTGCGCGTGGCAGGGAGGGACCCGATCGAGATGTACGGCAAGACGCGCGGGGCCGGATTTGGACCCGAAGTGAAACGGCGAATCATCCTCGGAACGTATGCGCTGAGTGCCGGTTACTACGATGCCTACTATCTGCGGGCGCAGAAGGTGCGAACCTTGATTCGGCGGGATTTCGAGCGTGCCTTTGAGACATGCGATGTGATTGTCACTCCGACAACGCCGACGGCGGCGTTCCGGTTTGGGGAGAAGACCGAGGATCCATTGCAGATGTATCTGAGCGATATTTTTACCATCAGCGTGAATCTGGCCGGCAACTGCGGAGTCAGCGTGCCCTGCGGGTTCACCCGCAATCCGAAATTGCCGATTGGCCTGCAGATCCTCGGAAAACCGTTCGACGAAGAGACGGTGTTGCGGGCAGCCAATACCTACGAGCAGGCCACGGAATGGCACAAACAAAGGCCCCTCGGTTGAACCAACCCAGGGTGAATCTCCCATGACCACGGAATGCGCAAGGACGAATCCCCGAACACGTGATGAATCATGGGTGGGCTGGTCTACCCGGGTGACGGGTTCTTTGGAGAGCTGCTGACATGTCCTACGAGGCGGTCATCGGGCTCGAAGTGCACGTCCAGCTCAAGACGCGCAGCAAGATGTTCTGTGGATGCGCAACGGAGTTTGGCGCGTCGCCGAACACGCAGGTCTGTCCGGTCTGTCTCGGCTATCCCGGCGTCCTTCCCGTGATGAATCTGGAAGCGGTGCGCAAGACCATCCTGACGGGGCTGATGATCGGGAGCGAGGTCAACCGGTTTTCGAAGTGGGACCGTAAGAACTATTTCTATCCCGACATGCCGAAGAACTATCAGATTTCACAGTACGACCTCCCGTTGTGCAAAGGCGGGACGGTGGCGATCAAGTTGGAGGGCGGTGTGACGAGACCCATCGGCGTCACCCGCGCCCATCTCGAGGAGGACGTGGCCAAGAACATCCATTTCGAGACATCCAGCGGAGTGGATTTCAATCGGGCGGGCGTGCCCTTAATGGAGATCGTCAGCGAACCGGACATGCGTTCACCCGAGGAAGCTTTTGCGTACCTGACGGGGCTGAAGGAGATCCTGATCAATGGCGGTGTGAGCGATTGCGACATGGAGAAGGGCCAATTGCGGTGCGACTCCAACGTGTCGTTACGGCCCGTGGGTCAAAAGGAATTTGGCGAGAAGGTGGAAATCAAGAACATGAACACGATTTCCGGCGTTCGTCGCGCGCTCGCCTACGAGATCGAGCGTCAGACGGCCGCGTTGAGGAAAGGGGAGCCGATTTCCCAGGAAACGCGGCGGTGGGATGACGCGGCCGGCAAGACATTTGTGATGCGGACCAAGGAATACGCACATGATTATCGATATTTCCCCGAACCCGACCTGATGCCGGTGGCGCTGAACGATGACATGCTGATGGAGATTCGAAAGCATCTCCCCGAGTTGCCGGAAGCCAGGCGGAAACGGTTTGTGCAACAATATGGACTGCCCGAATACGACGCGGGCGTCCTCGTGGCCGATGCCGCGCTGGCGAGTTACTATGAGAGAGCGGCTGCGTCATCGAAGAGCCCCAAGACGATTTCAAACTGGGTGATGACCGAGCTTTTGGGAAAACTGACCGAGGCGCGCCTCGGCATTCTGGAAAGCCCGATCGCACCCGAGCAATTGGCGGAACTGGTGGTTCAGATTGACAGTGGCCGAATCAGTGGGAAAATGGCCAAGGAAGTGTTTGCCGAGATGTTCGCCAGCCGCAAGAGCGCTGGCGCGATCATCCAGGAAAAGGGGCTGGCGCAGGTAAGCGATTCGGGCGCGATGGAAGGGTTCGTAGACGAGGCGATTCTCAAGAACCCGAAATCGGTTGCCGATTTCAAGAGCGGCAATCAGGGGGCATTGAATTTTCTCAAGGGACAGGTAATGAAACTCAGCAAAGGCAGGGCGAACCCGCAACTGGCCGGGGAGATCCTGCTGCGGAGGCTGCAAGGGCCATGACCCATTCAAGGCGTTTTCGGATCGGTTGTTGCGCAAGCAGTTTCCTTGACGGTTCAGGGCCGAGGCGGTACTGTTTGCCATAGCAATCTCAAGAAGGATATGCCAGCCCAAGACGAATACGTCGTAGAAATCCTGAGAGACGTCGGACTCATCAGCCACGAGGACCTGCTCAAGGCCAAGGATATGACCAAGCTGGGAGGCGTTGGTTTGCTCGACGCCCTCATCCGCATGGGTCGTGTCACGCAGATGGACGTGACCAAGGCGTTGGCCAGCCAGTTCGGGATGGACACGATCAATCTCGCGGAATACCGCGTGCCCGAGGAAGTGGTCGCCATGGTTCCCAAGCACATCGCCCGGCGCTACAAGGTCGTGCCGGTTTACAAACACGACAATACGCTTACGGTGGCGATCAGCGATCCGATGGATGTCGATACCGTTGACAGTCTCCGCTATATCCTGAAGATGAACGTGGAACCCGTGGTAGCTTCGAAGACGGACATTGAAGCTTCCCTGACGCGTTATTACGGCAGCTCGGACGACACCGTCGAGAACATGTTGCAGGAAATCACCGAGGGAGAAATCGACCTTGGTATTGCGGTAAGGCCGACCGACGTCAAGCTTGACGAGGCCACGGAGACCGAGGCGGACGCGCCAATCATCAAGTTGGTGGGTTTGGTGATCATGGAAGCCTATCGGAGCCGGGCCAGCGACATTCACATCGAGCCGCTGGAGAAACGGCTGCGTGTCCGTTACCGCATCGACGGTGTCCTGCAGGAAGTGGAAAACCCGCCGAAGAAATTGCAGGCGGCGATCATCAGCCGTCTCAAGATCATGTCTAATATGAGCATCGCGGAAAAGCGTGTCCCGCAGGACGGGCGCATTCAGATCCCCGTCATGGGGAAGACGTTGGATTTGCGTGTTTCCTGTTTGCCGACCGGCCACGGTGAGAGCATCGTGATGCGTATTCTGGACAAGAGCAGTGTGATGCTGGGTCTGGGCGACCTCGGGTTTTTCTCCGACCAACAAGAGGTTATGAACAAGATTATCGGGGCGCCCGATGGCGTGTTTCTCGTGACCGGCCCGACCGGTTCCGGCAAGACGACGACTTTGTACGCGTGCCTGAACACCATCAACAAACCGGATCGCAAGATCATCACGGTCGAAGATCCCGTGGAGTATCAGTTGAGCGGCATCAACCAGGTCCAGGTGAATGCGGACATCAATCTGACATTTGCCGCCGCCTTGCGCTCCATCCTGCGTCAAGCGCCCAATATCGTGATGATCGGTGAAATTCGCGATTTGGAGACCGCGAATATTGCCGTGCAGGCGTCGCTGACGGGTCACCTGGTGTTTTCGACACTGCATACGAACGACGCGCCGTCGGCGGTAACGCGTTTGATCGACATGGGCGTGAAGCCGTTTCTGGTGGCTTCGGCGGTGCGGGCGATCATGGCGCAACGGCTGGTGCGCAGGGTTTGTTCGAAGTGCAAGGAACCTTACCTGCCGACGCAGTATGAGATGGACACGCTGAAGCTCGACACCGAAGAGATGAAGAAGGCCGTGATATACAAGGGACGCGGTTGTTCCGAGTGTTCGAAGACGGGTTATCGGGGACGCACGGGCATATACGAGATTTTTTCGGTTGACGACGAGGTGCGCCGGCTGATTTACGAGAAGGTGCCGTCCAACGTGTTGCGCGCGCGTGCCCGGGAGATTGGCATGAAGACGTTGCGCGAGGACGGCATTCGCAAGATCATGACGGGCATCTCCACGCCTGAGGAAGTGATCTCGATCACGCAGGGCGATGAGGATTAGGTAGAACCTATGAGCACGTATTTCAACCCCACGATGGAGACTGAATAGCCATGGCGCTTCAGATGGATGATTTGTTGCAGGTAGTGGTCGACGAAGGAGCATCCGATTTGCACATCCGGGTTGGCGTGCCGCCCGTGATTCGTTTGCACGGCAACCTGGTCCAGATGGATTTGCCGATCCTGATGCCCGAGGACACGGAGACTCTGATGAAGGCGATCACTTCCGAGAACCACATCCAGAGGGTGCGCGAGCAGGGGGGGACCGACTTCGGTTTTGCTTTCGGCGACGTGGCGCGTTTCCGTGTGAGCGTTTTCAAGGAAAAGGGCAACCACGGACTGGTGTTACGCCAGATTCCCAACAAACTGCTTTCGCTGGAGCAAATCGGACTGCCTCCTTCCATCAAGGATTTGCTGTATCGTCCCCGCGGTTTGATCCTGGTGACCGGTCCGACGGGTTCCGGCAAGACCACGACGCTGGCCTCGATGATTGACATTGTCAACACCGAGCGAGATTGTCACATCATCACCGTGGAAGACCCGATCGAGTACTATCACAAGCACAAGAAGAGCATTGTGACGCAGCGCGAGATTGGAGTGGACGTTCCCGATTTTGCCGAGGCATTAAGGCGCGGCCTGCGACAGGATCCTGACGTCGTTCTGGTGGGTGAAATGCGTGATTTGGAAACGATGGAGGCGGCGATCACGGCAGCCGAGACCGGCCACCTGGTATTTGCTACCCTGCACACGACGGGGGCGGCACGCACGGTGGATCGTATTGTGGATGCATTCCCGACCAATCAGCAGGAGCAAATCCGCACCCAATTGGCATCGTCCATTGTCGCCGTCATCTCCCAATTATTGCTGGCCCGGGTGGACATCAAGGGGCGTGTTGCGGCGTTCGAAATCATGATTTGCACGCCTTCGATTCAGGCGTTGATTCGCGACAACAAGACGTTCCGGATCACCTCGGATATCCAAACAGGGGCGAAGTTCGGCATGGTCACCTTGGACGCGAATCTGATGAGCTTGTACGAACGCGGCCTGATTTCCTATGGCGATCTCATCACCAAAGCGCAGGATCCACAGTCCATTCAGCAAAAGATGGAAGGGGATCAGTCTGGCCGGAGGCGTTAGCCATGTTCGAGAGCGAAGCTGTCATATTGACCGAGCTGATTCGCGAGCGCAACCTGATCCGTCCCCAGCAACTGACGGAGGTTCAGGAAGAGCACGAGCGGACGGGCAAGCCTCTGTCGCAGGTGCTGGTTGATTTTGGGTTTGTGACCGAAGAGCAGTTGTTGCGGGCCGTGGCCGAGCACCTGAATCTGGAGTATGTGAATCTGGAAGACCTGGAAATTCCGCAGCCCCTGTTGCGGATCATGCCGGGCAGCGTCGCGAGAATGTATGGCGCCGTACCGGTTTCCATGGTGGGCAACCTGGTTTCCGTGGTCGTTCTCGATCCCTACAATCCCCAGTTGGTGGAGGAATTGTCGTTTGTGCTGGGCAAGGATGTTCAGCTTGCCGTGGCCCCGCGCAAGCAGATCGAAGCGGCGATCGCGCGGTATTTCAGTGAGGAAAGCGGCTCGTTGAAGGATCTGTTGGGGGACATGGAGTCCCAGCTTGCCACGTCCGAGATTGTTGAAAGCCTTGCCAAGGGCGGGGGCGGGACCGCTGCGCTGGAGGAACTGGTCAGTCAGGCGCCGCTGGTGCGATTCGTGAACCTGATTTTGTTTCAGGCGATTCAGGATCGGGCCAGCGACATCCACTTCGAGCCGTTTGAGGATGAGTTCAAGATCCGCTACCGTGTTGACGGCGCCTTGTATGAGATGGCCCCTCCACCGAAGCACCTGGCATTGCCGGTGATATCGCGCCTGAAAGTCATGTCCAACCTCAATATCGCCGAGAGGCGGCTCCCGCAGGACGGACGCATCCGCATCAATCTCGGTGGACGGGATGTGGACTTGCGTGTTTCGACCCTGCCGACGCAACACGGTGAGTCGGTGGTGTTGCGTGTGTTGGATCGCAGCGTGGTTAATCTCGAACTGGAAAGCCTGGGCATGCCGAAGGACATCTTCGAAAAGATGCTGGAAGTGATCCGCATTCCCAACGGCATTGTGATCGTGACCGGCCCGACGGGTTCGGGCAAGACAACGACGTTGTATTCCTGTCTGAAGCGGGTGAATACGGTCGATCTGAAGTTGCTCACCGCGGAAGACCCGGTGGAGTATGATATTGAAGGCATCATGCAGGTGCCGGTGAACGATGCGGTGGGAATGACCTTCGGACGGGCGTTGCGCTCGTTTTTGCGTCAAGACCCTGACATCATCATGGTAGGTGAAATGCGCGATCTGGAGACCGCCCAGATTTCCATTCAAGCGTCGCTCACGGGGCATCTGGTGTTCACCACGCTGCACACGAACGACGCGCCGGGAGCCGTGACGCGTATGATTGACATGGGCGTCGAGCCATTTCTCATCACCTCGACATTGGCAGGCATATTGGCGCAGCGTCTCGTGCGGCGGATCTGCAGGAAATGTCGTATCGCCTACGAGCCAACAGAAGCCGTGTTGGCGGAATTGGCACTGACAAAGGCCGACGTGCAAGGGCGACCATTCTATTATGGCAAGGGATGTATGGACTGCAACGAAACCGGTTATCATGGACGCAAAGGACTCTTTGAGTTGCTTCTGGTATCGGAGCCGGTGCGGGAATTGGTGAACATGCGGGCCCCATCAGGGGTGATCCGGGCAAAGGCGCTGGAATTGGGAATGCGGACGTTGCGAGAAGACGGGATCCGCAGTATTTTGGATGGTGACACCACGGTGGAAGAGGTGCTGAAATACACCTGAGTGCTGTGGCCTTGATGCCACAGGGGAGGTTCATATGCCGAAGTTCAATTACGTTGCGATGGATACCAAGGGCAAAGAAGTGAGCGGTATCCTGGAAACTGACAATCACACGATCGCTGTCAGCCGCATTCGCGAGATGGGATATTTTCCCACGAGCGTGACCGAGGTCGGAGCCAAGGCCAAGAAGGGCGGAAAGCCGACTCCAGGTCCCTCCGCAGGCCCCAAAGTTGCCAAAGGGGCGCCCAAGAAGGGTTTCGGTCAGATGGACATGAAATTCCTTCAAGGCAGCAAGGTGAAGTCGAAAATCCTGACCTCCTTCACGCGTCAGTTGGCGACTCTGATCGACGCAGGTTTGCCTTTGTTACGCGGGTTGGACGTGCTGCGCAAGCAGGAAAAAAGTCCCGTACTCCGGCGGACATTAACCCGCCTGGCGGAATCCGTCGAAGGCGGCAGCACATTCAGCGAAGCGCTGGCGCAGCACCCCAAGGTGTTCAACAAATTGTACGTGAACATGGTGCGCGCCGGTGAAGCGGGCGGCGTGCTTGACGTCACCCTTGTCCGTCTGGCGGAGTTTCAAGAAAAGGCCCAGAAGATCAAGGGCAAGGTCATTTCGGCGATGGTCTATCCCGTGGTCATCATCTCGGTCGCCATGACCATTCTGGTCTTTCTCCTGATTAAAATTGTGCCCAAGTTCCAGGAGATTTTCAACGAGTTGCTGGAAGGCGAGCCACTGCCTCCGCTGACGCAGTTCGTCCTGAACGTCAGCAACATCGTACAACATCAGGTTGTGCTGGTCGTTAGCTGTATAGCGGCCCTGGTGGTCGCCTTCAAACTGACTGCCAAGACCGTGAAAGGTCGCTACGCGATCGACACCATGAAACTCTATGCGCCCGTGTTTGGTCAAATGATCAGGAAGGTCAGCATCGGACGGTTTGCCCGCACTTTGGGCACGCTGGTGGCCAGCGGCGTGCCGATTCTCCAGGCACTCAACATCGTGCGCGAAACGGCAGGCAATGCCGTCATCGCCAGAGCCGTCACCCAGATTCACGATTCAGTCAAAGAGGGCGAACGGATCGTCCAGCCGATGGAAGCCTCCAAGGTATTTCCGCCCATGGTCATTAGCATGGTGGACGTGGGCGAGGAGACCGGGGCGTTACCGGATATGCTGATCAAAGTCGCAGACGTCTATGACGAGGACGTAGACAACATGGTGGGAGCGATCACGTCGCTGTTGGAGCCGATCATGATTGTGTTTCTGGCCGTGATCGTTGGCACCATTGTCATTGCCATGTTTATGCCGTTGATCAGTGTGATGGGCAAGATGAGCAAATAGCTGCCGGATACGCCGCACCAGAAACAGATTCGCCTCCCGCAGACTAAAACGCAAACAGGTCCGGAGTTTCGCGCATTCGCTCCTGAAGGTTTGCCAGTAGCGATTTGAATCCGAATCGTTGAAAGAGTTCCGACAGTTTTGCCCAATCGGGAGGGAGTACCTTCAGATCGTCCACGGTCACCGGCAGGATCAGATCGCAGCGCAACGCAATGACCTGGCGATTGATGCGCAAACGGTCTGCGGAGGCGCGAAGGGCGTCTCTCAGTTTGGGTTTTTTAATCTGCGGCAAAGATCCAAGAAGGTGTTCCATCGTGCCGTATTGACGCAGCAATTCTGCTGCTGTTTTTTCGCCGATACCCGCAACGCCGCGGATGTTATCCACCGAATCGCCGACCAGGCTCAAGAAATCAACCATCTGCCCTGGCAGAACTCCATAACGACTTTTCACGCCAGACTCGTCCATGAACACCGCCTCCTTTCCATTGGGGCGTATCAACCGGATCCGCGGGCTGACGATTTGCATAAAGTCCTTGTCCGGGCTGGCAATGCAGACGTCCGACTCCGTCCTGGCCGACCGCACCGCAAGGGTGGCAATAATGTCATCCGCCTCTTCACCCTCGATCTCAACAATCGGAGTTCGTAAGGCGGCGAGGACTTCGCGAATCCAGGGGATCTGGATTTCCAGGTCCGGGGGCGTTGGAGGACGTTGGGCCTTGTAGTCGGGCAGAACCCGCAATCGATGTTCAGGGGCTCCTCGATCGAACGCGACGGCACAATGGGTGGGTCGATGATCGACCTGGAGTTTCTGCACCATTTTGGTGAAACCGAAGACGGCGTTGACCGGCTCGCCGTGGACTCCGCTCAGGGAACGGATCGCGAAAAACGCCCTGTAAATCGTCGCGTAAGCGTCGATGAGTAGGACTTTAGCCCGCATGATCTCGCCAAGGTATCATGCAGGCACGGAGAAAACAACCCGTCCCGGTCGTGGACTCTTTCCAGAAGCGCTGGCGCCGTTTCGAACCAACAACCGCATGGCGAACCATGCGGCAGTTATTCAAATGGCAACCGTCAATTCGGAAGCGACGTGGCAGCAGTCTCTCGGCGATGGACAGGATTGCCTGCGGGATCGATGATGCGGGCCGTGACGAACATCAGCAGGTTGCGCTTTGTTCGACTATTCACTTTGCTCTGGAAGAGACGTCCCAGTATCGGGATATCCCCAAGGAACGGGATTTTGTCGCTTAGGACCGAAACATCCTCGCGAATCAACCCGCCGAGCACGACGGTTTGACCGTCAAAGATCACCACGCTGGTGGCCAATGCGCGAGTGGAAAACAGTGGCTGCTTGATGCTGTTGAAAACGTTCACAATGGTATTGCCCGCGGAAAGAGCCTCATTGCCGCCGTACTCGATGAATCCCAAGAATTCGGTCACTTCGGGAATGAGCGCCAGGTTGATGGTGTAGCCATCAGCGCCGACGGTCGGCAACACATTGAGGAGCACCCCCACCTCACGAGTGCTGAAACTGCTCGGGATTGAGGGGGTGACGCCGACTGATGCGCTTCCGGCACTGCCGGCGGCGGTTTGGGCAGTAGGGGCCGTGAAGGCCGTGGGATAAATAAACTCTTGGGCGACGCGAATCTCCGCCGCTCGACCGCTAATAACGGTGATCTTCGGTGCAGACAGAAGATCGGTGCTCGTCTTCTGGGAAAGGGCGTTGATTACCAACGAGAATTGCGGATCGGTCAGGATACCGCTAAGGGTTGCCACCTGGCCCTGTGGGGTGGCCGCTGAGCCGAAGCCGTTGGCCGTCAAGAGAGAGTCGATGGCATTCTGCTGGATCGAACTGGCCTGCCGCAAGCCGCTGGAGAGGTTGTTGGCGGCGGGGGCAGTGCCTCCGGGGAAGCCAAATGGACTAATGGGTCCTCCACCGTTCACACCAAAGCTGCCCAGGTTCTTGCCGCCAATGCCCCACTGAAAGCCCAATTCGTCAAGGTCGCTTTGCGAGATATCCACGAACTTCGCCTCGATCGTCACTTGGGGCGGCGGCGCATTGATCGTGGACAGGATTTGCTCAATCCGGGCCAGATTCTCAGGGGTGTTGCGAACGATGATGCTGCTGGTCGCCTCATGGTACACGAGAGTGGAATTCGTGGGCCACGATACGCCGGCTTGCGTGAAGAAGCCCTGAATCTCTCCTGTGCGTCGGGTGAACAAGGTTGCGGATCGGCTGGTTCCCAAAGCCAAAAATCCTTGGGAGCCGCCGCCGCTCGAGGTACGTCCTGCCGCTTGCGACTGGGCATACGAGGTGCCGGCCTGCGCGACCGTGCTGGTGAGAGCGGAACCGCCAGAAGAGAAGCCGATCGGATCGATATAATCTCCAAACGCGCCTGCATACAAGGGATAGGTTTGCGTGGGCATGTCCGGTTCGGGCGCGTTCATGGGAAGGATCAGCACGGCGCTCTTCTCGATCCGGTATTTCAAATCCGCCAACGTCGTGATGTAACTGAGCGCATCGATCATCGGAACATTGCGAAGGTTCAATGTGATGGGACGCACCGTTTCATTGGTGCTACCCGTTGGGGGCAACGGGGTCACAGGGTTTGGCCCGGATTCGGGTGGCATAGCCGGGGCTTGGGCAACTTGAGGAGCGCTGAGAACGCCTCCCAATACGATATTGACCCCGACATGCTCCGGATCAAGTTTGCGGCTCTCTTCGCTGAGGAAGCTGATCACGTCGCTGATGACAGCCTCGCGGAAACTGATTTCGGGGAACATGATCTCCTCGAGCTTCTTCTTGATCTTCGCCTGGCTCACGCTGGCTCCACTGATGGCGCCCCTGGATTCGCTCGAGGGCACCTTGACGTCGCTGCCAACCTTTGGCACCCAACCTTCGACAACTTCCCACAGCAGTTTTGTCCGGCTCTTGTCGGCCGCGTTCTCACCGAATTCAATGCGCGCCTTGTTGACCTGGTCCATCAACTGGTAGGCGTCGTCGTTATATCGGTCGATCAGCAGGACCTGCTTGAATTTCGCCTCCGCTTCATCAAACTGGCCTGAATTCAGCAGGATTCTGCCTTCCCGGAACAGCTTCTTGATTTCTTCTCTCTTGGCGAGAAACTCCGGGGAATTGTCGGCGGGAATGGGTTTTTTGACAAAAACCTCTTTTCCGGTCTTCAAGGATTCGTTGGCTTTTGCCAGGATGTTGGCGGCGGTGCCGTTGCGCGGATCGTATTCGAGCGCCTTTTGGGCAAACTGTTTGGCCTTGGCGGCGTCATTGGCGTGGAGAGCGACATCAGCCAGATGAGAGTAGGATTCAGTCAGGCCGTGTATCGCGCGGTTGTAATCGACTTCCGTTGCCTTCGCTCGCGGCAGGACTTTGATCGCTTGCTCCAACTGGACGATCGCCTCTTCGTACTGTCCGTTGTAATAAAGTTTCAGCCCGCTCTCGATCAACTGCTGCGCCATCATCTGGGCTTCCTGGCGACGGCGGATTTCGTCGCGGCTGACCTTTTCCACTTCCGAAGCAGGGATGGAAGAGTCTTTTTCCGAGGTGGCTTTCGAATCAACGGACGATGGTTGGTCGGAGGGGCTTGATGAAGGCTGGGCCGTCGCCGGCCTGGCGGGCTCGAAGTTGGTATTGGCTCCTTGAGCCTTCTCCTGAGCCATGAGTTCGGACGACACAACGCAGAGGCTGCCGATCAGCAGCACCAGAAAGATTTTCCTCATAAGACGATTCTCCATTCCATTCATTCTCGCGCCGCACTACGCGAGGGCACTACCGCATCCTGCCCTGTCCCCCAATTCAGTTGTCCCGAGACCCGCCGAAAATGAAAACTCGCTAGCCATAAGCGCTTCGAACACTACTTGGCCCCGGATAACGGGATGGTTTGCCGCTCCCCCGTCTTCTCATTACTGATTATCATTTGCTTCGGAGCGATGTCAACGACTTTGTACGACATGTCCCCGCAGGAGAACGATTGTTGACGGCGGACAGGGCGCGCTCCCGCTCCCTTGCACGCCACCCAGGCAACTGGTTCGCGTCCTTCCTTAATCTGGTTCAACACCAGAACGATCGGGTCTTCACCCTCCCGTTGCAGGGTGAGTTCCGAGACATCTGTTTCATGGTCTTTCCCCGTGGAACTGTTCACCATGATTTTCTTCCGGGTAAACTTCTTGATAAAATACCCCGTCTTGTAATACCGATCCGCAACCTCCATTCCCACGTCGGAAACGTAGAACGTTCGCGCCCAACTCAGGAAGTTCAATTGGAAACTGCTGCCTTCGCCCGTGTAGGCCATGAAAAGCAGGTTGAACGGCTCGCGGGTCACCCGCGTCAGGAACGGGCCCGGTCCTTCGGGTGATGTAGGATCGACAGTCTGCTTCGGTCCGATGTAGTCCGTCTCGGCGAAAAGGCGCGCGGGATCTCCGTTCCACAAGGGAGGATGTTGTATCGCGGCGATTGCGTTGCTGTAGCCTGCCACACTGTTGGTGATCGACGGAACGGCAGTCCCTTTTGGCTTGAGGCGGCGCACGACCTGCGCGTTTTCCTGGCTGAGGGATTCGACCTTGAACGACAGGAAGCCGGCGGACGCAATGAGCGCCAGCAGCGCCAGCGCCAGGACCATCTTTTCGTAATGTTTCTTGATAAAGTCCATGATCAGCAATACCCGGTTCCTATTTCGTTGGCTTCGGGCCGATGAACTCAACCAGGTCGATTCGCATGGTCACCAACATCACCTTGTGCTGCGCGGCAGAGGGTCGTTTGGGGCCGGTTGCTGTCGCCGCCTGACCGAAAGCTCCCGGAGTGGCGGTAGGGAGGACGACGCCCTTGGCATTAACGACCGCGCTCTCAACAATGAAAAAAGAATCCGATTGAGCTAGGCTGTTCAGAAACGTTTGCAGGGCGTGGGCGCCGCAGGTGAATACCAGGTCGAACGGCAGAAGCCGATACCGTCCTTTATCCTCGGGGAGTGGGCCCGGTAGCGTGTCGCCGCCCGAGCCGGCGGGTTCCACATCGACGCGCCGAATGGAGACGATGTTGTCAACGCCGTTGGTAACGGCCAGGGTCGTGAGCTTTTCGATAACCGTCAACTCCTTGGCCAGCGCGGTCAGGATGCGGGTGCACTCATCCGATTTGGCGGGAGGATTCCGGCAGGGGAAACTGTCTGCGTAACGGGAAAACCCGAAAGCGAAATTCGACTCGACCAACACGCCGTTCTTCCTCGCAAGGTCAGCCAGTCCATTCTGCACCCGCCGCAAACCGTCAACAAAATCAATCTCATTATGCGCGTTTGTGATCTCCAATCCGCCCCGCATCACGGCTTGCTGCAACGAGTCGTTGAGGTCCTGGATTTCGGTCCTCTGGGCCTGCAACAGTTGAATGTTGTCTCGAGAAGGATAAATGGGCAGACTCCGCAGCCGTTGGAGCGTCTCTTGCTGGGTGGACAAATCGGCTTCCACTTCCGTTCTCGCTGCCGAAGCCCTTTGCTCCATCCATATGATCGCCCCGAGCAAGATCACATAGACTGCCACGAAGATGACAGCAACGAGATTTCGTTTGATCCAGCGCAGGTTCATTTCATTTGACTTCGATTGGCTTGGCCAGAGTCACTCGCAACAGGAAAGTAAACGTGATCGCTCCCGCCCTCGGAGGACTTACAATATTCACACCGTTCGATGCAACAAAGGGAGAGTCACTCAGGTTCTTGGCAAGGTCTTGAACCAATTTGAAATCGGAATCGGGGGTATGATTGCCTTCGCCTTCAATTTGAATGATGTCAAAAGGTCCCAACTTGGTCGTTGCCGGCCCGGCCGCCGCGGCGAGGTCTGAGACGGCCTGATCCGGGTTGGGTCTGTCGCGAAAGGAGAGCGCGCTGGCTCCGCCACCGGAGCTCGCTTCGCCCAGATTGGCGCTGTTCGCGGGTGTGAAGGAGACGACCCACACATTGCTTACGAATCGCGAGCTCAGGTCATCGAGCAGTTGAGGCCAAAGGGAGCGCTGTTGAATCAGGTTCGTGATTTCGTCCGCTTTCTTTTGGAGGTCTTGAAGCGCGGCTTTTTCGCGCTGCACCTGGCGGTCGAGGGCTGACATGTTGTCCGCTTCCTGCCTGACATAGACAAGTTGTTGGACCTGGAGGGAGGTGGTTTTCTTTGTGTAAGCCCACCAGCAAAGCGGCACCAACAACAGAGAGAGGGCGGCTCCCGCCACATAGGACCGTTTTTGTTCGATCTGCAGGCGGTTGCGAATGGAGCGCGGCAGGAGGTTGACCTCGATGGGGCACTTCGCAAGTTTTCGCAATCCCAGGCCCACTACTTCACCGAAGAAATGAGCGCATTTGGCCAGCTCCTCTCGCGGGATGGACGGATTGATTTCGACGTTGCGGAACGGGTTGAAATACTCGATGGGGATCTGCAGCTTCTCCTGGAAGAATCGGTCCGTATAAGGCAGGACCGAAGTGCCGCCAGACAACAACATGAGCGACGGCGCGCTTCCGCCTTGTTGGCTGCGATAGAAATTGATCGAGCGGGCCACTTCGGCGTGCAGCCGGGTCATGACATTGCGGATGATCTTGCTAATACGCGCCTGCTGGTCGTCCTCAGGCTCCGCATAAGCGCCGCCGAGCGCCACGAATCCCTTGGCGCGCTTCAATTGTTCGGCTTCGAGGAACGGCACGTTGAATTCGGAGGCGACGCTCTGGGTGATAACGTTGCCCGCGATGGGAATCGACCGCGAAAAAACACGGTTTTTCTCAATAAACAACAAATTGGTCGTACGCGCCCCGATGTCCACAACCAGCATGCACTTGTCGGTGTCGTCGCAGTTGTAGCGGACCGCATTGTAGAGGGCCATGGGCGCCACATCGACCATTTCCGTTCGTAGATCCGCCGATTCGACGCCCTCATTCAAGTCTTCGATGATGTCGCTCTTGATGGCCAGCAATACGACTTCGAGTTCGCCTTGCTGGGTGTTCCCAATCAGTTGGTAATCCCAAATGACTTCGTCGATCGGAAAGGGGACGTTTTGCTGGGCTTCGTATTGGATGATCTGCACCACTTTCGACTCGTCCACCGGGGGCAACTTCACAAACCGGGTGAAAACCGATTGGCCCGAAACACTGAAGACGACGCTCTTGGTGCGGAATTTCTTTTCGCGAAGGACATTGCGGATCGTCGAAACGATCAGGGCCTTGCGATTCTCCTCGTGCTCGGGGTCGATGCCGAGGTCGGCATAATTGAAATTGGTCAGACACAGGCCGTGGGTCTTGGACGGCTGAAATTCGCCAACCTTGACGGTCGAGGCGCCAATGTCCAACGCTAAGATTTTACCTGGAGCTAGCATCGTGGCTGCTTCGTTGGAGGAGAATACCTATGGGTAGCGGTCGAGTTCCTCATATCGACCCGTCGCCGTGACCGACCCCGGGATGCGTCGGTAATTGAAAGAATAACCATGTCCGCTTTCAACGCGATTCCACCTTCGTGTCCTGAATGATCGGGCGCACATTGCGTGTGCGCCAGCCAACATTGTCTGATCAATCGTCATGCTCTTCTTACCTGGTATGGCGTGATTTGAATTACCCCCCCCGTCACAATCACCCGCCATCTCGTACTTTGCAACACTTTAAAGAACCCCCCAAAATCGGTCAATAGGAAAACGTTTCGTCCGACTGGATTAAGCGCATGTCAGGTTTTTGGCAAGGTGATTCGGACACGTGGGAAACGGCGCAGGCCCCTGCAAATCCTGATGTGCGCCCCGGCTGGATTGTTCGGTGACAATCGTTTTGAGCGCAATGCCCGACGCGGTGGCGGCATCACCCGCGCCGTCTCACGCAGAACGGCGAAGGAACGGATTCGTTGCCTTGCCGGTCTTTGCCGGGAACGGTTCGGGAGCACCTAAAAGCTAGACGATGAGAGGCGAAGCGGCTAAAGTCTGTGTTCGTAAATGAAATTCACCTGTAACTGGCTGAAGCAATATGTGGATTTTCAATGGGCACCGCCGGAACTGGCGGAAAGGCTGACGTTTGCCGGGATTGAGGTTGAGGACGTGGTCAGTCGGGGCGGGAACATCCCCGAGGGCGTCGTGGTCTGCCAGGTCCTTTCCAGCGACAAACATCCCAATGCCGACAAGCTGTCCGTCTGTCGGGTCAACGACGGCCAGGGCGAACGACAGATTGTCTGCGGCGCGAAAAACTACAAGGTCGGCGACAAGGTGCCCCTCGCAGTGCCCGGCGTCACCTTGCCCAACGGGCTGACGATCAAGCCGGCCAAGCTTCGCGGCGTGGAATCACAGGGCATGATGTGTTCGGCAAAAGAATTGGGGGTTTCCGATGATGCGGAAGGCTTGTGGATTCTTCCCGCTGACATGCAGGTTGGCCACCCGTTGAAAGAATCGATCGGCGGCGCCGATACGATGTTCGACATTGAGGTGACCCCGAATCGTCCCGACTGGCTGAGCGTGATCGGCATCGCCCGCGAGATTTCGGCGTTGACGGGGAACCCGCTGCGGTTGCCCGTCGTTGAAATCACAGAGGGCACGGAGGTCACGGAGCATTTGACGAGCGTCAGGGTCGAGGCGCCCGATCTTTGTCCGCGGTACACGGCGCGCGTGATTCGCGGAGTGAAGATCGGTCCGAGTCCTGCCTGGCTCAAGCAGACGATGGAAAAGATCGGGATGCGCTCCATCAACAACGTCGTGGACGTCACCAATTATGTCATGATGGAGTGCGGGCAGCCGTTGCATGCGTTTGATTGCCGATTGCTGGGCGAGCAGCGGATTGTCGTCCGCCGCGCGGTCAACGGCGAGCGGTTTGCGGCGATTGATGACAGCCAGCACGAACTCACCAGCGACATGCTCGTGATCGCGGATGCGCAACGCGCGGTGGCGCTGGCGGGAATCATGGGCGGCAAGAACAGCGAAATCAACGACGGCACCACGGACGTGCTGCTCGAGAGCGCGTGGTTTCTGCCTGCCAACGTGCGGAAGACATCGAAACGCCTCGGACTGGCGAGCGAGTCCAGTTATCGGTTTGAACGCGGCGCCGATATCGACCGCGTAGTCTGGGCCAGCAACCGCGCCATGCAACTCATCCAGCAACTCGCAGGCGGGCAGGTCGCGCGTGGAATGATCGACGCACTGGCCCGGCCGATTGAGAAACGGCGGGTCCGTTGTCGTTACGCGCAGATCAATCGATTGCTTGGGATCGAAGTTCCTCCCGAGACCGTAAAGAAGATTTTTGCGGGTTTGGGGCTCCGTGCCGTTTCGGAGGGTCGCGCTTCTGCGCGACCGTCCGAGGTCTATGGCCACGCAGAAGCGTGGCCCTCCGAGCATGCCATCGAGATCGAGGTGCCGGCGTTCCGGGTGGATTTGGAGCGCGAAGCGGATTTGATCGAGGAAGTCTGCCGCATTCATGGCGTGGAGAAAATCCCGGCGCAAATTCAATCCCACCCGGGCGGGACGGTTTCGGAGTTCGATGCGAAGTGGGATGCGCGCCGTCGCGTCCGCGAAATCCTGACGGGACTCGGATTTCACGAGGCCATGAACCAGACACTGGTCAGCAAGCAGCAGGACCCACCGGGCCGGAGCGAAGCCGAACGCACCGCGACCTCTCCTGCGGGAGAGCCGCTGCAACTGAAGAATCCGCTCAGCGAGGAGCAGGGAGTCTTGCGTTCCTCCCTCGTGCCGGGGTTGCTGGCGAACTTGCGCACCAATGTCTCCCGGCACCAGTACGACGTGAAACTGTTCGAGATCGGGCGGGTGTTTGCCACGGACGGCCGGGAGTCGGTGCATCTGGCGTTGGCCGTGACGGGACGGAGGGAGCCCGATTCCTGGGAACCGTCGCGGCGCGATGCGAAACTGGATCTTTACGATTTGAAGGGCGCCCTGGAGGAACTCGCCGAGAGTCTGAGCGTGGCCGGTATGGCCGCCACCGCCATTAAACCGATCGCAACCGCCCTGGCAAAGAAACTGGATTTGCGTGATGCGGTTCATGTGGCCGAATTGGAACTGGACTCGCTGCTGGCGGCGACGGACCGCCAGAAAACCTTCCGCGAGTTGCCGAAATTCCCGGCCGTGGTGCGGGACGTGGCGTTGGTGGTCGAAGAGAGCGTGCGCCATGGTGACGTTTTGGCGGCGATCGAGAAAAATCGGAATAAATTCTTGGAACGGGTGCAATTGTTTGATATTTTCCGGGGTGGATCGATTCCGACGGATCGGAAATCGATGGCGTACTCGCTGACGTTTCGAGCAGATGATCGGACGCTGACGGATGGTGAAGTCAACGAGGCGCATGAGAGAATCAAGCGGGAGTTGCAGCAGGCGTTGCGGTGTGAGATACGCGAAAGCTGACAGGTCGGGCAGGGTACAGCACGAGCGCAGGCATAATTGGAATGAAATTAGCTTGAAATCGCATACGAGGTTGTGTTATAAAACAGATGGTGAGAGCGGCGAGAGTCGCTCAGGTTCTTTGTTAATGGTGAATTTGCGAGATACCCTGCCATGTTCGTGATAAACGACGATTCTTTGAGCCAATACCGTCCATGACGGAGCTCGGAGTTCGATTGTGGCCTACATGCCTCTTTAGGAAGTAGAAAGCAGTCGACAGAGCACCCTTATTACTGAGGGTTCAAAGATAACGTTTGAACGGCATTACGGTGGGGTATTTCGTTTTTGTGCCCTGTCTGCTCAGCCATCCGCGCGAGACAAGTCGTATGACAGAGAACTTATTCAGCCTACAATCGTCCCCCGACACGCAAACGGCGGACAAGACGAGCGCTTCGAACGCACCACTGGCGACACGGATGCGGCCGCGCACACTCGAAGAGTTCGCAGGCCAGGGCCACATTCTGGCGGAGGGGAAACTGCTCTGGCGCGCGATCAAAGCTGACCGGATCAGTTCGATCATCCTGTACGGCCCGCCCGGGACCGGCAAGTCCTCCCTCGCCGAGGTCATTGCCAACGCCACCAAGAGCCGCTTCGAGCGCCTCAGCGGCGTCGAATCCAATGTGGCCGACATCCGCCGCGTGATTGCCACCGCCGCCAACCGCCTCGCCAACACCGCTCAAAAGACGATTCTGTTTATCGACGAAATCCACCGTTTCAACAAGACCCAGCAGGACGTGCTGCTGCCCGATGTCGAAAGTGGCGCGATCCGGCTCATCGGCGCCACCACGCACAATCCGTTTTTCTACGTCAACTCCCCGCTCGTTTCTCGCTCGCAAATTTTCCAGCTCAAGCCGCTGGCGCCGGAGGAGATCAAAGAATTGTTGCGGCGTGCGATTTCCGACAGGGAACGCGGGTTGGGGGACTACAACGTCGAAATCACGGAGGAAGCGCTCGGTTTTTTGGCGACGGCTTGCGACGGAGACGCGAGGAAGGCGCTGAATGCGCTGGAGATTGGCGCGTTGACCACGTCTCCCGCCCGAGTCCCTCACGAGACGGGAACGGGAAAACACGAAGATCGCGCCCGGGAGGGCGCTCCTCCATTACCCTTCACCCTCGCGATCGCCCAGGAATCCATCCAGAAGAAGGCGGTCGTGTACGATGCCGGTGAGGACGAGCATTACGACACCATCTCGGCGTTCATCAAATCCATGCGGGGCAGCGATCCGGATGCGGCGTTGTACTGGCTGGCCAAGATGATCGTGGCCGGCGAGGACCCGCGGTTTATCGCGCGGCGCATTGTGATTCTCGCGGCGGAAGACATCGGGTTGGCCGATCCGCAGGCGCTGGTCCTCTCGGTGGCGGCGCATCAGGCCGTGGAATTCATCGGCTGGCCCGAAGGTGAGTTGCCACTGGCGGAGGCAACGGTTTATTGCGCGACCGCGCCAAAATCCAATGCCAGCGCGAAAGGCATCTGGAGCGCGAAAGCCGACGTCGAAGAGGGCCGCACGCTCGAAGTGCCGGCCCACCTCAAGGACACGCACTACAAAGGTTCCGCACGACTCGGCCATGGGGAAGGGTACAAGTACGCCCACGATTTTGAAGGGCATGTCGTCGAACAGGAATACCTGGCCGAGCCTCGCAAGTATTACGAGCCATCGGATCAGGGCTTCGAACTCCGCGTGCGCGAACGGATGGAAAAATGGAAGGAACTGCTGAAAGGCAAAGGGTGACCATGATCTTTCCAGTTTTTTGTAGGGCAAGCGCTCCGCTTGCCGTGACTCCCCGAGATGGCAACGGGGCCCGTTGCCCTACAAATAGCACCAGACGCTGACGATGAATCCTGTGCTGACGAAACAGACATGGCGTGAGAGGATGCGAGACCAGTTGAAATCGCTCTCTTCGTCGGACGTGGCGCAGAGGAGCGCGTCGATCTGGGAGCGATTGGCCGTGTTGACGGAGTTTGTGTCAGCCCAGGGGCTGCTGATCTACGTTTCCCGGGGAAACGAGGTGGCCACGCACGGGTTGATTCGGCAACTGCTGGCGATGGGGAAACGGGTGACCGTGCCGAGCTTTGACGGCGCTGCCGGTCATTACGTGGCCTCGGAGTTGACGGATTTTGACGGGGAATTGGTGGGGGGCCGTTTCGGCATTCTGGAGCCGGGGCAAACGCACGTTCGCGCCGTGGACGCAAACAAGCTGGATGCCCTGCTGGTTCCCGGACTGGCGTTTGACGGAAATGGAAATCGGATCGGACGCGGGATGGGGTTCTTCGATCGCCTTCTGCGGGAGGCGCGCGGAACGAAGATCGCGCTCGCTTATGATTTCCAGCTATTGAACGAAGTGCCTGCGGACGCCCACGACGTGCGTATGGACTTCATTGTGACTGAAAAACGAGTCGTTTCATCTAAAGGGATAGACGAATGAATCAGGTACTCATCGACCTCGGATTGCTGCTCCTGGGAGCGGCGATGTGCTGGGTCCTCCTCCGCCTCAAGGCAAGAGGAGATGCCAAACAAGCCGCTTCCATGTTGGAGTCGGCTCGAAAAGAAGCGCAAACCATCCTTCGCGAAGCGCACATGACCGCCCAGGACCAGGTGTTCAAGGCGCGCGAAGACTTTGAAAAGGAATCGAAACAGCGGCGCCAGGAACTCTCCGAAACGGAAAAGCGGCTCGCGCAGCGCGACACCAATCTCGACCGCAAAGTGGATCTGTTGGAGCGAAAAACCGAGGAAATGGCGAAGCGGGAGCAGATCCAGAGCGACCGCGAGAAGGACCTGCACCGGATTCAAGAGGAGCTTGACCACTTGAAGAACCTCGCGAAGACGGAATTGCAGCGCGTCGCGGGTCTGACGGCGGAACAGGCCAGGACGCAACTCTTGTCCCAGGTGGAAGACGAAGTGCAGGCGGACGCCGGGGCGCTGGCCCGCCACATCCTGGACGAAGCCAGGGAAGGCGCCGAGCGCGAGGCGAAACGCCTGATTACGATCGCGGTTGAACGTTGCGCATCCAACCACACGCAGACCGCCACCAGTTGCACGCTGACGCTGCCCAATGACGAGATCAAAGGCCGCATCATTGGCCGCGAAGGACGCAACATTCGCGCCTTCGAAGCTGCGACCGGGGTCAATGTATTGATCGACGACACACCGCAGGCCGTCGTGCTCAGTGGATTCGATCCGGTCCGCCGAGAATTGGCGCGCGTGACGATGGAGAGATTGATTGCCGACGGACGCATCAACCCGGCGCGTATCGAGGAGGAAGTCGCGAAGGTCAATGAGGAGCTGGAGGGAACGATTCGACAGGCAGGGGAAGAGGCGGTCCTGCGCCTTGGACTCCAGAAGGTGCATCCCGAGGTTGTCAAATTGCTGGGACGCCTGAAGTTCCGGCACAGCTTTGCCCAGAACGTTCTCGATCACTCCATCGAGGTGTCGCAACTCGAAGGCATGATCGCTGCCGAGATGGGATTGAACCAGCCGATCGCCAAACGGGTCGGCCTGTTCCACGACATTGGCAAAGCCGTCGACCACAACATGGAAGGCTCCCATGCGGTGATCGGCGCTGAATTGCTGCGCAAGTACGGCGAACCGGAGGAGGTCTGCCAGGGCGTCGCGTCCCATCACCACGAGGTGGAGCCCGTGACCATCTACGGAGTTCTGGCCGGGGCAGCGGATGCGATCAGCGCCTCCCGGCCCGGCGCGCGCAGCGAGAGCATGGAACTCTACCTGCAGCGCCTGGAGAAACTGGAAGCGATTGCCAACGGTTTTCCCGGCGTCGAGAAGAGTTATGCCCTCCAGGCCGGCCGCGAGATTCGTGTCCTGGTCGAGCCGACCAAGATTTCCGACAACGAAGCCATTCAACTGGCGCGTCGGATTAGCAAGAAAATCGAAGAGGAACTGCAGTATCCCGGCCAGATCAAAGTAACCGTGGTCCGGGAGACGAGGGTGATAGAATACGCGAAGTAGCGACAGAACCCTGTCGTTCGGAGGGCGAGCCTCCCGGCGAGCCGCGTCCTTGGCCCTCCGACTCGTTGTAGAGAGCTCATCAAAGACCTTGAGCGACAGGGCGTAGTCGTTCGGAAGGTAGATGTGGACGTGAACGAGTTTTGTGCATGGTGCGCCGCACAAGACCGACCGTTGGATTTCTCCGCGACGGCAGAGTATGCGGCAGTACATCTTTGCGATTCACATCAAGGCGGCTAACACCACGCACAGCTCCAACAGGCTGGAAGCCTGTTCAACTCAGGCCGCCGCTTCGGCCATCTGGTCGGTGACTGCATCGTTCCGTCTAAGGGGTTCTTGTGTTGGAAACCGGGCGAGGATCTCCGGGAAAGCACTTTGGTCTTGCTTTAGCCAAAGCCTTGCGTGAGCTTCTTTCAAGCTTTGGGATTTTGTGCTTCCCTGGTCATTGGACCTTGGACATTAGTCATTCTATGAAAGTTCTCTTTATCGGCGATGTTGTCGGCAAACCCGGTCGGGCGGCCGTGGCCGCGCTTGCGCCGCGGCTCCGACGGGAACGCAAGATCGATCTGGTCATTGCGAATGGGGAAAACAGCGCGCACGGCGCCGGTCTGACGGCTTCCACCGTTTCTGCGCTGCTCGGCAGCGGAGTGGATGTGATCACTTCGGGGGACCATATCTGGGACCAAAAGGAAGTGTACGACGTTATCGAACGCGAGCCGCGGTTGCTGCGCCCGCTCAACATGCCGCCGTCGGCGCCGGGGCGAGGTTCGGCGATCGTTCATGTGGGCGACAAGACCGCTGTGGCCGTCGTCAACCTGATCGGGCGCGTGTTCATGCCCAACAACGATTGCCCGTTTCGCGCGGCACAGGCGGAAGTGGCCCGGTTGCGCAAACAGACGAGCCTCGTCATTGTGGATTTTCACGCGGAGGCGACGAGTGAAAAGATTGCCATGGGACGGTTTCTGGACGGGCAGGTGAGTGCCGTGCTGGGAACCCACACGCACGTGGCGACGGCCGACGAACAGATTCTCCCCAACGGCACGGCGTATCTCAGCGACGTCGGCATGTGCGGGCCGCACGATTCGGTGCTGGGCCGCGACATCCAGGCGGTGATCAAGCGGTTTCTGACCCAGATGCCGCAGAAGCTGGAAGTGGCGAGCGGCAATATTGCGTTGTGCGGCGTCGTCCTCGATCTTGACGACGATACCGGCCGTGCCCGTTCCATCGAGCGCATCCGAGTATCGCACGAGGAGGACCCGGAATGATTCTGCGAGCCAGGCTGGTCGTGCCGATGTCGCAGCCGCCCATCGAAGACGGCGCCATCGTGATCGAGAACGATCAGATCATCGCGATCGGCCCGACGACGGATATTCGGGCGCAGCACGCCGGTGCGATGCGGGACCTGGGCGAGGTGGCTGTTTCGCCGGGGCTCATCAATGCGCATTGCCATCTCGATTACTCGGACATGTTGGACGAGGTGGAGTGGCGCGGGAGTTTCATCGAATGGATCCTGCAGTTGGTGGCGTTGAAGCGGTTGCGCTCTGAAAAACAATACCGGGCAGCGATCCAATCGGGCATCGCGCAGTTGGTCCGGTCCGGGACGACCACCGTGGTCAATATCGAGTGTTTTCCCGGCCTGATCGAATCCGTGTTGCCGTCGCCGTTGCGGATTTGGTGGTGTCTGGAGTTGATCGACTTTAATCCTACCGAACCGTCCAATCTCGAAGATCTCATGCAGCAGGCGCTGGAGGGTATTTCAAAGCAACAGGATCTCCCTGGCGGGTGGGGGTTGGCGCCGCATGCTCCGTACACGGTCAGCGCCGCCTTGTACCGCCATGCCGCGCAGGTTTCACGCGAGATGAAGATCCTGTTCACGACCCATCTGGCCGAATCGGAACAGGAGGATGACATGTTCCGTCGTGGCACCGGACCGATGTACGATTATTTTTCGCGAGCGGGGCGCAGCATGGGCGACTGCAAGCGGATGGGGACGGTCCAGTTGCTGTCGGAATACGGGGTGCTCGGGCCGAATTGTCTGGCCGCCCACGCGAATTGTCTGGCGCCGCCTGATATAGCGCGACTCAAGGAAACCGGCACGCACGTGGTCCACTGTCCCAAGAGCCACCGGTTTTTCAATCGGGACACTCCGTTGCTCGGGTTGCTTTGGCGGGACGGCGTCAACGTTTGTCTGGGGACCGACAGTTTGGCGAGCAACGACACGCTGGATATGTTTGCCGAGATGAGGACTCTGGCGCGCATGTTCCCCGGGTTGTCGGCGGAAAGGCTGTTGTCGATGGCAACCGTTTGCGGGGCGAAGGCGTTGAACCTTGGCGATAAACTCGGTCAGTTGGCGGTGGGCGCGTGGGCGGATCTGATTGCTGTCCCGCTCGGTGGCGAAGGAATGGATTCTTACGAAGCGGTGGTGTTTGCGGAGAAACCTGTCTGTTTTTCGATGATGGGGGGAAAGGTGGTGTTCGATGAGAATGCGTGATGGAATGATCATCTCGGTCCTGGCATTGGTGCTGGCTGCCACCATCGCGGCCTGGGCGGGGGACACGAACCCGGCGCAACCGGCAAGCGCCGACGCCGTCCCTTCCGGGAAGCTTACCGATGATCAATTGGGCGATTTGCTGCAACAGGCCATCCTTCTGGCCAGGGTCGGCTTGTACGACGAAGCGGCGGCGCGTTGCCAGCAGATCCTTCAACAAAAACCGGATCAGACGACGGTGAAACAACTCCTCACCGAGATCGATCAGAAACGGCGAAAGGTTGCCCGAGCGGTGGCCGGGGTGGAATTGAAGCAGAAACTCGAAAACACCATACTTCCCGAGGTCAAGGTGCGGGAAGCGGCAGTCGCTGATGTGATCGAATCTCTTCGCGCGCAATGCAAGAAGCTCACGGGTGGACAGGAGGAAATCAATGTCGTCTGGCAGGTACCACCCGGACGGCAGTTGGCCAAGGTTACCCTGAGTTTGAGGAACGTGCCGGTGTTGGATGCGATTCGCTACGTCACGGAACTCGCCCGGCTGAAGTTCCGGGTTGACGATCACGCCGTGGTGATTTTTTTGGCGGAGGATGCCGTACCGGCAAAAGGGCCGTTCGCTCCCCCCGATCAGCATGGCCAGCCTTGACCAGCAGATTGCCGCCGAGTTGGAACAAATCCGCATCAGCGGTCTGTATCGCACCTTTCGGACGGTTGGCTCGGCTCAAGGTCCGCGCATCGCGATTGCGGGACGCGAATACCTGAACTTCTCCAGCAATGATTATCTTGGACTGGCTGACGACCCGATTCTGAAACGCGCCGCGACCGCGGCGATTGACACCTACGGTGTGGGCTCGGGCGCTTCGCGGCTCGTTTGTGGAAATCTCCAGCCTTACGACGAACTGGAAAGCAGACTCGCGGCCTTCAAGGGCAAGGAAGCTGCCATCGTTTTCGGAAGCGGTTACGCGGCGAACGTGGGGACCATCACCGCGCTGGTTGGAAAGGGCGACCTGGTCATCCTCGACAAGCTCGATCACGCCAGCATCATCGACGGCGCGCGACAAAGCGGCGCCACCATTCGGGTATATCCGCACAAGAACCTCAAGAAGCTGGAAGACTTCCTGAAGCAGTCTGTTGTGGGAGCCCCGACCCAAGCGTCGGGGCGAACTCCCCGCATCCTGATCGTCACCGAAACGGTGTTCTCCATGGACGGCGACCTTGCGCCGCTCGTGGAACTTGTGGCCTTGAAAGAGCGGTACAATGCCTGGCTGATGATCGATGAAGCGCACGCAACGGGCCTGTACGGCCATCACCGGCGCGGACTGGCCGAACCTCTGGGTGTGGAGGGCAAGATTGACATCACGCTCGGGACACTCAGCAAGGCGCTCGGCTGCGCCGGAGGGTTTGTCGTCGGTTCACAGGTGTTGATCGACTATTTGCGCAATCGCGCCCGCAGCCTGATTTACTCCACGGCGCTTCCGCCGTCGGTCTGCGCAGCCGCTGCGGCAGCGGTTGACTTTGTCATGAGCGATCAAGGGCACGAGCGCCGGGACCAACTCTGGCGGAACGTCAGCGAACTGAAGCAGGGATTGTCGGCGCTCGGCGTTCAAAACGAATCCCGGAGCCCGATCATCCCGATCATCATCGGCGACGAAGCCGCGACCGTGGAGATGTCGGCCAAACTTTTCGAACAGGGCATCTTCGTTCCCGCGATCCGGTTCCCCACGGTCCCGAAAGGCAAAGCCCGTCTCCGTGTGACGGTGACGGCGGGGCATGGGGGGGAGGACATACGGAAGTTTCTGAAGGTATTGGCCCAGAAAAACGCAAGAGGCGGGGCAGTTGTTGTGGGAGCGGTTTTCAACCGCGACCGGGGTTCCACGACGGCGATCGAGCCGTCCCGGATGCAATCCGCTCCCATATCGATGCAGCGGCCTGCGCATTCATCAGACTTGCGCAAAGGACGATCATCGATTCCAAACGAGTGCTATTTCATTACCACCTGCGTTGAGGGGCGAAACCAGGTTTTCGCCGATCCTGACGCAGCGCAGATCGTTGTCGAGTCCCTGCGTTGGCTGCGTGACGCTGGCAGAATCCGATTGCTTGGTTTTGTGGTCATGCCGGATCATGTGCATCTGGCCCTGGCGTTGTGTTCTCCATGGACCCTGCCACAGATCATGCATTCATGGAAGCGGCATGCGAGCCGCCTGATTCGTTCGCGGATTGTGGGAGCGGATTGCATCCGCGACGCCAGCCAGGCTCCGGTCGCGGTTAGAAACCGCTCCCACAGGACCGAAGCAGATCAACTGTGGCAATCGGGTTACCACGATCATTTGCTGCGTGATCGAGCGGATTTCGATAAGAGGCTTGAGTACATGCATGACAACCCCCGGCGAAAGGGATTGTCCGCGCATGCGGAGGACTATCCGTTCTCCACCGCGCATCCGGACTACCGGGATGAGATTGACTGGGCTTGGCTGGAGGGGGTGCGAAGGGAGGAGGATCGCGGTTGAAAACCGCTCCCACAGAACTGGCCTCCCTGGCTGACAAGGATCATCAGTTCCTCTGGCATCCGTTCACGCAGATGAAGGAGTGGATGCTGGAGGAACCGCTCATCATCGAATCGGGGCAGGGGGCGATCCTGCGGGACACCGCCGGTAAGGAGTACCTCGATGCGAACTCATCGATCTGGACCAGCCTGCATGGGCATCGGCATCCGAAGATCACGCAGGCGATCAAGGACCAACTCGACCGCATCGCGCACTCGTCGTTCCTAGGTTTGTCCAACGTGCCGGCGATCGAGCTGGCTGAGAAGCTGGTCTCCCTCGCTCAGCAGTCGCTTCACGCTCCTTTATCCGCCGAAGCTTCAGCGAAGGCGGAACGCTCCACGCTCCACGCCGCACGTCCGGGACTCTCCCGCGTCTTCTACTCCGACGACGGTTCGACCGCGATGGAGGTGGCGATCAAGATGGCGCTGCAATACTGGCAGCACCGCCAGCAGCCGCGTCGGACGAAGTTCGTCGCGTTCGCGGATGCGTATCACGGCGACACGCTCGGCGCGGTCAGTATCGGTGGTATCGAATTGTTCCATGCGACCTTCCAGCCGCTGACGTTCGACGTATTGCGGGTTGGAAGGAAGGAAGACTGCGGGAAACTGTTCGAACAACATGGCCGCGAAATCGCGGCAGTGGTGATCGAGCCGTTGATCCAGGGCGCCGGCGGAATGAAGTTGTGGCCCCGCGGACTGCTGTCGGACCTGAGGCGGTTGTGCGACGAATCCGGGGTGCTGCTTATTGCCGATGAAGTGATGACCGGGTTCGGGCGCACGGGAACGATGTTTGCCTGCGAACAGGAGCAGGTGGTGCCCGACCTGATGGCAGTGGCGAAGGGATTGACGGGCGGTTATCTGCCGCTGGCGGCAACGCTGACGACGGAGGAAATCTTCAACGCGTTTCTCGGTGACTACGCCGAGTTCAAGACGTTTTTCCACGGACACAGTTACTCGGGCAACCAACTCGGTTGCGCCGCGGCACTCGCGAACCTGCAGGTGTTTGAGGAGGAGCAGACATTGAGGAGGGTGTCAGTCATCGGTGAACAGTTGTCAGTGGGAATGGAACGGCTGCGGAAGTTGCCGCATGTCGTCGACGTGCGCTGTCTGGGCGGCATCGGCGCGGTCGAGATCGGGCCCTATCCCATCGAACAGAAGATGGGAATCAAGGTCTGCAGCGAGATGCGCAAGCGCGGCGTGTTGACTCGTCCGCTCGGCAACACGATTGCGATCATGCCCCCGTACTGCATCACGCGCGAGCAGTTGGACCGCGTCCTCGCCGTTCTTGCAGAATCCATCCGAACGGTGGTAAGTTAAATTCCCAACAGAACCTGCAGTCGCAGGCTTTATTCGTGGGTGTTACGGAGTCGCAAAGTCATGATTCGTCAACCTGCCGTTGCTGGAAAGTTCTATCCCGATTCGATGGACCGGGTCGAGGCCGCGCTCGACAAACTCATTCACCCCGGAGCCGAACCCCGCTCTGTCCTTGCCGTGGTGGTGCCGCATGCGGGCTGGATGTACTCGGGGGCGACGGCCGGCATCGTGTACTCGACCGTGCGCGTTCCCAATCACGTCATCCTGGTCGGACCGAACCATCACGGGGTCGGCAGCGATTATGCGGTGTACGATGCAGGCGTCTGGCGGACACCGGTTGGCGATGTGACGATTGACGAATCGCTGACGGCTGCCCTGCTCGGCAACTGCGATCTTCTGCTGAAAGATTCGCGGGCGCACAGCTTCGAGCACTGTCTGGAAGTACAGGCACCCATGCTGCGATGGGTCAATCCCCAGGTCCGGATCGCGCCATTGTTGATCGGCGGCGTCTGGCCTGAGAGTGGTGGCCGAGCCAACCTCCGCGCCATCGGCGAGGCGATCGCTGAAACGGTGAGGGAGTTCGGTTCGCCCGTGCTGCTGCTCGCCTCGACGGATCTGAATCATTACGAAGACCAGGAGACTTCCAACCGGAAGGACAAGCTCGCTCTGGACGCGGTGGTGCGTCTCGACGAAGACGCGCTGATGGACCGCGTCCGGGACGAGAGGATTTCGATGTGCGGCGTCGCGCCCACGTACATTGTCATCCATGCCGCAAAGAAACTCGGTGCGCGACGGGCAGAGCTCCTCGACTATCGGACCAGCGGCGATGTGAGTGGCGATTATTCGGCAGTCGTCGGTTACGGCGGGGTGGTGATCGAGTGAAGAAGGGGGTTGGTCGGGATGTGGCTGGCAGGTGGCGCAAGCGTCCCTGGTTGCGCCACCAATCTACCAGACACCATTTGACCGCCTCTTTGAATCGCACCCGGTTGTTCGCCCGCGTTTGACACTGGCCCGCGGAATTGATAGGGTAGCGATGGTCGCGGAGGACTGAATGATTACACTCACGGAGAATGCAACCAAACACATCAAAACGTTGCGCGAGGGTCAAGAGCCCGACGGGAAGCTGTTGCGCGTGTATGTCGAAGCCGGCGGATGCTCGGGCATGCAGTATGGCATGGCGTTCGACGACAAGCACAACGACGATGAGGTGGTAAAGCACGACGGAGTCGAGGTGGTCATCGATCCGATGAGCGCAAGTTTTCTGAAGGGAAGCGTGATCGATTACACCGACAGCCTTCAGGGATCGGGATTCCAAATCAAGAATCCCAATGTCGAATCAAGCTGCGGCTGCGGTAAATCGTTCCATTAATAAGAATCAGATTGGTTTGGGGTGTTCCGATCCCGCGACGGCGGGACGGGGCTGAGATCAAACCCACGGAACCTGACCCAGGTAATGCTGGCGGAGGGAAACAAATGAATAATAAAGCCGATTCCTGGATTCAGGATTGGCTTTTTTGTTTGTAGCCTCGAAGTCTTTTCGGGGAGGAGAGAATCATGATTGCACCGAAGAAACCAGAAGCGCACAGCAGCGTTCAACTGCCCAACTCCCGGCGTGTGTACGTCGCCGGTAACCGGCACCAGGATGTTCGCGTCCCGATGCGCGAGATTGCGCTTTCGCCAACGGTCAGCCACACCGGACGCATCGAAGTCAACGAACCCGTCCGCGTATATGACACCAGCGGGCCGTGGGGCGACCCCGAGTTCAAAGGCAGCGAGACCACGGGATTGCCCGGGCTCCGGCGGCCATGGATCCTTTCGCGAGGGGACGTTGAGGAATGCACTTCATCCCTCATCCCTCATCCTTCATCCTTTCCCCTGCGCGCCAAGCCCGGCAAGGTCGTGACGCAACTCCATTATGCCCGCCAGGGAATCACCAGCCCTGAAATGGAGTTTATCGCGATTCGTGAAAACTTGGACCCCGAATTCGTGCGCAGCGAAGTCGCTCGCGGCCGCGCGATCATTCCAGCGAACATCAATCACCCCGAATCCGAGCCGATGATCATTGGCCGGAATTTCCTGGTCAAGATCAATGCCAACATCGGCAACAGCGCCCTGTCGTCCTCCATCGAGGAAGAAGTCGAGAAGATGCGCTGGGCGACCAAGTGGGGCGCGGACACGGTCATGGATTTGTCCACGGGCAAGAACATTCACGAGACGCGAGAATGGATCGTGCGCAATTCGCCCGTGCCGATCGGCACCGTGCCGATTTATCAGGCGTTGGAAAAGGTCGGCGGCAAAGCCGAGGAGCTGACCTGGGAAATGTATCGGGACACGTTGATCGAGCAATGCGAACAGGGCGTGGATTATTTCACCGTTCACGCCGGCGTCCTGTTGCGCTACATCCCGATGACGGCGAGGCGTGTCACGGGCATTGTCAGCCGGGGCGGATCGATCATGGCGAAGTGGTGTCTGGCGCATCATCAGGAAAGTTTCCTCTACACGCGGTTCCGCGAGATTTGCGAAATCATGGCGGCCTACGACGTGAGTTTTTCTTTGGGCGACGGTCTCCGTCCCGGCTCCATTGCTGACGCCAACGACGAGGCGCAATTCGCCGAACTCAGGACGCAGGGCGAACTCAACAAGATTGCGTGGGAATACGGTTGCCAGGTCATGAACGAAGGACCCGGCCATATTCCGATGCACCTGATCAAGGAGAACATGGACAAGCAACTGGAATGGTGCGCCGAAGCGCCGTTCTACACGCTGGGTCCGCTGACGACCGATATCGCGCCCGGCTACGACCACATCACCAGCGCGATCGGCGCGGCCATGATCGGGTGGTACGGCTGCGCGATGTTGTGTTACGTGACGCCGAAGGAGCACCTCGGTTTGCCCAACAAGAAGGACGTCAAGGACGGCGTCATCGCCTACAAGATCGCCGCGCATGCAGCCGACCTGGCGAAGGGGCATCCCGGTGCCAGGTTGCGCGATGACGCGTTGAGCAAGGCGCGGTTCGAGTTCCGATGGGAAGACCAATTCAATCTCTCGCTCGATCCCGAAACCGCTCGCGAGTTTCATGATGAGACGTTGCCTGCGGACGGTGCGAAGCTGGCGCATTTCTGTTCGATGTGCGGTCCGCAGTTTTGCTCGATGAAGATTACCGAGGACGTGAGAAAGTACGCAGAGGAGCAGGGGATCGAGGAAAGCGAGGCCGTGAAGAAGGGGATGGAAGAGAAGTCCCGCGAGTTTGTCGAGAAGGGCAGCGAAGTGTACACCAAGGCTTAGTTGTGGTGAGAATCGGTGGCGCAGGCGTCCCTGCCTGCGATTGAACAGGCGACGGCCACAGGCAGGGACGCCTGTGCCACCACTGAATCGATCCGTACAATGCCGATTTTCTACGAGTGTCAACGTTGCACGGCGTGTTGTCGCTGGCCAGGGCAGGTGCGGCTGACGGACGCGGAGATCGACGCGATGGCCGGTTACCTCGGCCTGGCGGTCCATGAATTCACGGAACAGTTCACCCGGTTGCGCGAAGATCGGCGCGGGCTGGCACTCCGCGAAAAACCCAACGGCGAATGTGTTTTCCTGGAGGGAATCGTTTGCCGGGTCCAGCCGGTCAAGCCGCAGCAATGTCGCGATTTCCCCAGCCTTTGGAACTTCCCGGGCTTCGAGAAAGAATGCCGGGCGATCGCACGCATCGTTGGATGTCCGCTGCCAGGGCGGTCTGATCCAGATGAGCCATCCCTGACAGGAAACCTGAAAAGAACCGGAAGCTGACAAGTTTCGTTTTTACAGGCATGGCGCGCCGTCTTCGGCCGCAGATTTGTTGCCAGTTGGAGGCTGGGTTTAGGGGTTTGGGGTTCGGGGTTAGGCCATCGAGGGCCGTGGCGATCGGCGCGCCCGCTGGGGTCAGCGGGCCTACAAACGGCCATGTCTCGAGGTTCGATGTTTGTAGGCCGCGTGCCCTCACGCGGCGTCCCTTGGCAGTGCCGAGTTGCGCACGAGCCTCCGCCATGGCGAGAAGTGTGCTTGCTTTGCAGAAGCGGGCGCCTTAAATTGAGGAGAATCGCTGGCTAAATGCAGGGCGTATCGGTCTTGGGTTGCAGGGAAGAGTGAGTCGTCCGTATGAAGATACGTCTGTTTGGGTTAGCCTGTGGATTGTTCCTGTGGCTTCTGGCGAACTGTCCCTCCACCTACGCCCAGCGACAAATGGAGAATTTGGGCCGCGGCGTGGTGGCGGTGCGTACCAACAGCACAACCGCGTATGTCGGGTGGCGGATGTTGGGCACCGATCCCGACACCATCGGCTTCAATTTATATCGTTCCGCCAATGGCGGTCCCGCCGTTCAGTTGACGACCAACCAGACCCAGACAACGGACTTTGTCGATACCACCGCAGATCTGACCCAGACGAACTCCTATTTTGTGCGCCCGGTCATCGGCGGCTCGGAGCAGGCGGCGAGCGTCTCGTATGTGTTGACGGCGAACACGCCGATTCAGCAATACATTTCCATTCCGCTTAGCCCGCCACCCGGCGGAACTTCTCCTGCCTCGTGCGACAGTGGCGGTGACCCGGGGGGCGCTTATACGTATAGCGCGAACGATTGCAGCGCGGCTGATTTGGACGGCGACGGCGAGTACGAGATCATTGTCAAATGGGATCCCTCCAATGCCCATGATAACTCACAGGATGGCCATACCGGCCCCGTGTATCTTGACGCGTACAAATTGAACGGCACGCGTCTGTGGCGGATCAATTTGGGCAAGAACATCCGGGCCGGCGCGCATTATACCCAGTTCATGGTCTATGACTTCGACGGTGATGGCAAAGCGGAGTTGGCGTGCAAGACGGCGCCCGGGACCATTGATGGCCAGGGCAATAATGTGCTTATGCCGGGGGATGATCCCAGCATGGTGTATACGAACTGTTCCGGTTATATCCTGTCCGGTCCGGAGTATCTGACCATCTTCAACGGACAGACGGGCGCCGCGATGGTGACGACGAATTACGTGCCGCCTCGGGGCAACGTCAGTGACTGGGGAGACAGCTACGGCAATCGTGTGGATCGGTTTCTGGCTTGTGTGGCCTACCTCGACGGGCAGCGTCCCAGTCTTGTGATGTGTCGTGGTTACTATACGCGAGCGGTACTGGCCGCTTGGGATTGGCGCAACGGCCAACTGACACAGCGCTGGATTTTTGATACCGGGTTTAGCACCTCCAGTACGAATCCCCTGGCTGGCTATCAGGGGCAAGGGGACCACAGCCTGAGCGTGGGTGAACTCGATGGCGATGGCAAAGATGAGATCGTGTACGGGGCGGCGGCGATCAACAATGATGGGACAGGGCTTTATACGACGGGTTGGGGGCATGGAGACGCTCTTCACCTGGGCGATATGGATCCGAACCGACCGGGTCCGGAAGTGTGGAATGTTCATGAGACTCCGAACACCACCTGTGGCGGAGGCGAGTTCCGTGACGCCAGGACCGGCGCGATGATCTTTGGATTGCCTTCCACGGGAGATACCGGACGCGGATGCGCCGATAACCTCATCACCAACATGGTCGGGTATCAGATGTGGTCGGCAGGCACCGGTTCCTTATTCGATATCCATGGAAATAATGTCGGCCGTTCGCCTGGCTCGGACAATTTCCTGGTATGGTGGGATGCTGACACGAGCCGCGAACTTCTCGACGGCACCACGATCTCCAAGTACGGATCCAGCAGCGACACAACGTTGCTGTCAGCTTCCGGATGTTCGGGAAACAACGGCACCAAGAACACACCCTGTCTGAGCGCCGATCTATTCGGCGACTGGCGTGAAGAGGTGGTTTGGAGGACCTCCGACAATACGGCGCTCCACATCTATACGACGGACATCCCTGCGAAGAACCGTTTCTACACCTTCATGCATGACCCGCAATACCGGGAATCCATTGCCTGGCAGAATGTCGCCTACAATCAGCCGCCGCATACCAGTTTTTACATGGGATACGGGATGAACCCGCCGCCGCTTCCACCGGTGTCGAGCGCGACGCTGGTGTGGCATGGGGATGGCGTCAGCAACACCTGGGATGTTACGACCACAACCAACTGGTATGACAATTGGCAGATCAGCGGAATCTGGACGAGCAGCACTGCTGATGTTTTCAATCAGGGGAACTCGGTTTTGTTTGACCTCAGCGGTTCGAACAACATCCCGATCAACCTGGTCGGCTCTCTGACCGCCTCGGTTGTGACCGTTTACTCTCCCATTGATTACGTATTTGCCGGCGCCGGATCGTTCAATGGGACGACCACCGTGGTCAAGGCTGGGACGGGCATACTGACCATCAATACGACCAATAGCAACACGGGCGCGACGGCGGTCAGGGACGGCTATTTGTTTGTGAATGGCACACTCGATCAGAGTCCTGTAACCGTCTGGGGAAGCAAGTGGGGATTGGGAATGATCGGGGGCGTTGGACGGTTGGGAGCAGGTCTCACGCTTCAAGCAGGCTCCGGCGTGGTTCCCGGGAGCGGTCCGAACATCGCGGGCACCCTGACGGTTTCCAATGGCCTGACGGAAGCAGGCGGTGTGGTGAACTATTTCGATCTATCCGATGATCCAACGGGCGTCACCAGGACAAACGACCTGATCAACGTCATTGGCAATCTGAATCTCACCGGCGCCAACACGATTGCGGTGAACCTCCTCAACGGCAAGGTGTCGACCGGCACCTATCCATTGATCCAGTACACGGGTTCGATGGCAGGAGGCGTTTCGAATCTCACGGTTCGCGGCCTGGTGGCGTTGAATTACCTGACCAATCTGCCGGGTCAAATTGCCCTGGTGGTGCTGAGCAGCCGGGCGTCCACGAACCTGTTCTGGACGGGCAGCGTGGGGAGCAGTTGGGACACAAACGCCAGTAGCAACTGGTGGAACGGGGCGTCGAGCGACCGCTTTTATCCGTTCGACAGCGTGACGTTCACGAATTCGGCGGTGACCAGCCTGAGCCTGGTCGGCGATTTGAACCCGGGCGCCGTGATCGTGAACGCAACGGTCAACTACACCTTTGCCGGGAACGGAACGATTAGCGGCAGTACCGGTCTGACGAAAACAAATACCGGGATGCTGACGATTTCGACCACCAACGATTACACGGGTGTGACGTTCCTGAACGGCGGAACCCTGAGCGTTGCCCGGGTCGCCAACGGCGGTATCGCTTCCGCAATCGGCGCCGCAACGAACGATCCGACGAGCCTGGTGATCGATGCCGGGACGTTCCGATACACCGGGGTCACTGCCAGCACGGATCACGGTGTGACGCTCGGCGCCGGAGGCGGCACGATCGAGGTCACCTCCAGTAGCGCCATTTTCACGATCGGCGGGAGTGTGGGCAGCGGCGGCATCACCAAGATCGGCTCCGGGGCCTTATCGCTCGGAAGCGCCAACTCGTTCAGTGGCGGTGTGGCTCTGAATGCGGGCACCCTGACGATCGGTGACGCGAATGCTGTGGGCAGCGGCATCCTCACGCTGAACGCCGGGACGCTGAACAACAACGCCACGATTGCCAACAGCGTCAACGCTGGCGGCACGGTGGGCGTCAATACCGGCACGACGCAGTGGAACGGGCCGGTCACGGGCAGTGGCACGTTGAGCTTTAACACCGGCACCACCACGGCCACCTTTACTCTCAACGGGAACTGGTCCGCCTTTGCGGGGACCGTGAACCACAACACGGGATACTTGCGCTGGTACAGTGGCTCCAACTGTTTGGGCAGCAGCAATGCCGCCTTCAACCTCGGCAGCAGCACCGGCGTCATGAACATCCGCAATGCCGGCACGATCAACCTGGGCGCCCTGAGCGGCGGCGCCGCGACCGTTCTGACTGGCGCCTCCTCGGTGAATGCACCAACCTACTACGTCATTGGCGGCAGGAATGTCGATTCAACCTACAGCGGCCGGATTGCCGATGGCGGCGGTGGCGCGTCGGCGACGACGGTGATCCTCAAGGTTGGGAGTGGCACTTTCACATTGTCCGGTACCAACAGTTATGCCGGTGGGACAACGGTGAACGGCGGCACGCTGCTCGTTAATAATGCCAAGGGCAGCGGCACCGGGTCCGGCACGGTCGTCGTGGCCACCAGCGGCAGGCTGGGCGGTACCGGCGTGATCGTCGGCTCCACAACCATCAACGGCACGCTGGCTCCTGGCAACAACGGCATCGGCACGCTGACCATTAGCAACAACCTGGTGGTGAATCCGGGCGCGACACTGGCCTACGAGTTGGGTACCTCAAGCGACCGCACGCTGGTCAGCGGCAACCTGACGCTGGGCGGCACGCTCAACATCAGCAATGCCGCCGGCTTTACCATGACCAGCTATACACTGTTCACCTACGGCGGGGCGCTGACCTACAACGGAATCTCCATCGGGACCGCTCCTGCCGGGTATTCCTACGGAATCGACACCAGCACGGCCGGCCAGGTCAAACTACTGGTAGGGCCGCCGTTAACGGCGTGGCAGCAATGGCAGGCCAACTACTTCGGTTCGACCAGCAATCCCGCTGCGGCGCCCGATGCCGATCCTTTGGGGAAAGGGATGAGCAACACCAATCAGTTCCAGGCCGGCTTGAATCCTACCAACAGCGCGTCGGCGTTGCGGATCATTGCGGTCGTGCCACAGAGCAACGATGTGCTGATCACGTGGACGACGGCCGGCATGCGGACCAACGTGGTGCAATCGTCGGCAGGCGATGGGGTGGGCGGTTACGCCAACAGTTTCAAGGATCTCAGCGGCCCGATCACCATACCTGGCACCGGTGACACCACAACCAACTACGTCGATGTCGGAGGGGCCACCAACAGCCCGTCGCGGTTCTACCGCATTCGGTTGATGCCGTAATTTGAAGAGTTATCAAGTCATCCGCGGTCAACCAGCAGCAATAATTCTGGCTGAGCCGGAACGATGCAGTTGAGAGTTGGACAGGCACCACGTGAAACGTGGCAAGTCTCGCCTGTCTCAGCCGGGTTAACGGCGGTTCCGTCGAGCCGGGCAGGACTACGCCGCACCGTTCGGTATTCGCACCACGCACAACTCCAACAGGCTGGAAGCCTGTTCAGCTCAGACCGCAGCAAAAGGCAAGATATGCCTGTCCTACAATTTCCGACTCCTCCAGCTAGGGCGAAAAGTGCGCTTGCTTTGTAAAAGCGGGCACACTAAATTAAAATGAAACGCTGGCTAAAATCAGGGTGTACCGGTCTTGGGTTGCAGGGAAGAGCGAGTCGGTCCGATGAAGATACGTCTATTTGGGTTAGCCTGTGGATTGTTCCTGTGGCTTCTGGCGAATTGTCCCTCCACCTACGCCCAGCGACAAATGGAAAATCTGGGTCGCGGTGTTGTGGCGGTCAATCAGGGCGCCGGACAAGTGTACGTTGGATGGCGCATGTTGGGAACTGATCCGAGCAACATCGGCTTCAACCTGTACCGATCCACCGGCGGAGGGACCGCCGTCAAATTGAACAGCGTGCCCATAACAAACACCACGGACTACGTGAACACCGGTGTGGACACAAGTCAATCCACCGCCTACTTCGTCAGGCCTGTGGTGGGAGGAGTGGAACAGGTGCCGAGCGTCTCGTTCACATTGCCGGCCAATGCACCGGCCAATCCCTATCTCTCCGTTCCTCTTCAGGTGCCTCCTGGCGGCACGACACCCGACGGGACGAACTACACCTACAGCGCCAACGATTGCAGTGTTGGGGACGTGGATGGCGACGGCGAGTATGAGATCATCGTCAAATGGGATCCGTCGAATTCCAAGGACAATGCACAAGGCGGCTATACGGGCAATGTATTCCTCGACGCTTACAAACTGAATGGCACCCGTCTCTGGCGCATTGATCTCGGAAAAAACATCCGGGCCGGTGCGCATTATACCCAGTTCATGGTCTACGACCTCGACGGCGACGGTAAAGCCGAGGTGGCCTGCAAGACGGCTCCGGGCACGGTGGACGGGCTGGGCAATAACGTGATCATGCCGGGAGACAACCCCAACGCGGATTATCGGAATTCGTCCGGATACATCTTGAGCGGGCCGGAGTACTTGACGATCTTTAACGGGCAAACCGGAGCCGCTCTTGCCACGACCAATTACATACCCCCCCGAGGGACCGTCAGTTCTTGGGGAGATAGTTACGGCAATCGGGTGGATCGATTTCTCGCGTGCGTGGCGTATCTGGATGGACAACGGCCAAGCTTGGTGATGTGTCGCGGTTACTATACGAGAACGGTGTTGGCGGCATGGAATTGGCGGAGCGGCCAACTCACGAACCTTTGGACTTTCGACAGCAACAATCCCGGTAATTCCGGGTACGCGGGGCAGGGAAACCACAACCTGTGCGTGGCGGACGTCAATGGCGACGGCAAAGATGAAATCATTTACGGTGCCTGCACCATCAATCATGATGGGACGGGCCTCTATACCACGGGCCTGGGACACGGGGATGCGGTGCATTGCGGCAAGATGAATCCTGACCGGTCGGGCCTGTTGGTTTGGGACATTCATGAAACCCCCAGCACGTACAGCGCCGGGGAACTCCACGATGCCGCCACCGGCCAGATCTTGTGGGGGCTCGCCAGCACCGGCGACTCGGCAAGAGGAACGGCTGGCCACATCGATTCGTACCATCGAGGCTTCCAGATGTGGGGCGCGGCCACCGGCGGCGTTTACGACGAGAACGGCAACCTGATTTCCACCAACACCCCGTCCTACAATTTCATGACCTGGTGGGGATCTGGCCTGGAGCGCTACCTGTTGGATGGCACCAAGCTCGATGCGTGGAACGGCAGCGGCACGGACCGGATCATGACATTTTACCATTACGGCACCGCCTCGAGCAACAATGGCACAAAAAACAATCCCTGCTTGAGCGCGGATATTCTGGGCGACTGGCGGGAAGAGGTGATCCTTCGATCCTCCGACAGCACCCAGTTGCTGATCTTCACCACCACCACCCCGGCCGTCAACCGGTTTTATACCTTCATGCACGACCCGCAATACCGGTTGGGCGTGGCGTGGCAGAACGTTGCCTATAATCAATACCCGGATACCAGCTTTTACATCGGCGAAGGCATGTCGCCCCCGCCAACCCCGGATATCTACCTCGTTGGCAGTGGCGACGTTGCGCCGTCCGCTCCGAGTGGCCTGGCCGCCACGGCGGCGTCCAGCAGCCAGATCAACCTGGTTTGGACCGACAATTCCACCAACGAGACCTTCTTCCTGATCGAACGTTCTCCGGACAACGCGACTTTCACGCAGATCGGCTCCGTGAGCCCCAATGTAACCAACTACACGGACACGGGGCTTTCCGGAAGTACGACCTACTACTACCGGGTCCGGGCGGGCAACGGCGGCGGCAATTCGGACTACTCCGGCACCACAAGCGCGACCACGCTGGCCGCACCTCCTGGTCTGACCTGGCGTGGCGACGGGCTGACCAATGCGTGGGACAAGGGAAACAGCAGCAACTGGTTCAATGGCGCAGGCCTGATTCCCTACAGCGATGGCACCATCGTTACCTTTGACGACACGGGGACGAACAGTCCGCCCCTCAATCTGGTGGGCACGCTCCTGCCCGGTTCCGTGACTGTCAACGCCGCCCAGGACTACAAGTTTGACGGAAGCGGCATGCTCGGGGGCGCGATGGCCCTCGTGAAGTCTGGCGCGGGCTTGTTGACTCTCGCTGGCAGCAACAGTTTCTACGGAGGGGTCACGCTGAATTCCGGAATGCTGACGATCAGCAATGCGCTGGCGGCGGGCATGGGAATCATCACGCTGGCCGGTGGTGTCATGAATAACAACGCCACCATCGCCAACGCAATCAATGTGATCGCGCCAACCACGCTGAACACGGGCAACTCCGAGATGGACGGAGCGATCTCAGGCAATAGCACGCTGTTCGTCTACATCAGCGGCGGCAATACGTACACAACCAAGGGCAGCATGACCGGCTTTGGCGGGACGTTCGCGCTCGGCGCCAGCACGGGTTATTTCCGGATGTATGGCAGCCTCGGTAGCGCCACCGCGACGTTCGACCTGGGAAGCGGCACGGCCACCCTGAACAACCGAAACGGCGGAGTCACGGTGCAACTCGGAGAACTGACCGGCGGCCCGGGTACGACGCTTACGGGCAGGTCCACCGGCGGCGCCGGTTCGGTGACCACCTTCGTCGTCGGCGGCAACGGGGCCAGCACGACCTTCAACGGGAGGATCATCGATGGCAACTCGCCGACGAGAATCGTCAAGGTGGGGAACGGCGCGTGGACATTGACCAGCGTCAACAATACCTACAGCGGCGGAACCACGGTCAGCAACGGGACGTTGCTGGTGAACGGTCCCGGTGGCAATGGGGCCGGCACCGGTGCCGTCGTGGTGGCCAGCAGCGCAACCTTGGGCGGCAACGGCACCATCGGCGGGCCCGTGACAGTGAACAGCGGGGGAACGTTCACCCCGGGCGGCGACGACGTGGGCACGCTGACGATCAGCAATAACCTGATACTGAACGGCGTCGTCGCGCTGCAGTACGACCTCGGCACCAACAGCGATCAGACGATCGTAAGCAGCAACCTGACCCTGGGCGGCACGCTCAACGTGAGTGATGCGGGCGGATTTGGCGGCGGCACCTACACGCTGTTCACTTACGGCGGCTCGTTGACCTACAACGGCGTCACCATCGGAACGGTGCCCAATACGAACCATGTCTACACGATCCTGACCAATGTCCCGGGCCAGGTACAATTGCAGGTGATTGCGGCGCCGGTTGCCGTGTTCACAGCGGACCCGACCCGTGGACTGGCGCCGTTGACAGTGACGTTCACAGATGCCTCGACCGGGACGATCACCAATCGGCACTGGGACTTCGGTGATGGCAACACCCTCGACACCACCGCGACCAGCGCGGTTCACACGTATGCGACCGGCGCCTACACCGTGACGCTGACCGAAAGCGGTCCCCGAGGTGTCAGCAGTATTACCGAGTCGAATCTGATCGCGGCGGTTACTCCATTCCAGGCGTGGCAGCTCCTGTATTTCGGCTCGACCGACGCCACAGGCGCGGCGGGGGACGCGGACCCTGACGGCGACGGGATGAGCAACCTGGCCGAGTTCCTGGCAGGCACCGACCCGACCAACAGTCTGTCGGGATTGAAGATCATCTCCCTGGCGCAACAGGGCAACGATCTGGTAATCACGTGGACAACGGCAGGAGGAAGAACCAACCAGGTGCAGGCGACGGCTGGCGACGCGAACGGCGGTTTCATGACCAACTTCGTCGACGTCAGCGGTCCGATCATCATTCCGTCGGCGGGAGATATGACCACCAACTACGTCGAGACAGGCGGCGCGACGAACGCGCCAGCCCGTTATTACCGCGTCCGGCTGGTACCGTAGCCGGCTTTCGACAACAACTGATGACTGATGCGGAATTGATGAAAGGGCGACGATGAACAGGATCTCATTTTTCAATGGCTTTGATTTTGGGCGTAGGCTGTTCCTCTGTTGCGTTGCGTCCGCGCTGGCCGTGTGTTTTGCTGCGAGCTCGCACGCACAACAGCTCGCTTTCCCGGGAGCAGTGGGTTACGGCGCTTATGCCACCGGTGGACGCAGCGGAACGGTCTATCATGTCACCAATCTGAACGATACGGGTTCAGGCTCGTTCCGAGACGCCGTCAGCAAGCCCAACCGCATTGTCGTGTTCGATGTCGGCGGATACATCAACCTCGCTTCGGCCGTCTCAGCGGCCAACAATCTTACGATCGCCGGCCAGACGGCGCCCGGTGACGGGATCGGGCTGCTGGGTCACGAACTCTCGTTTACCAGCCGCACCAACGAAATCGTCCGATTCCTCCGGATTCGTCCGGGCAGCATCGCCAGTTCCACCGAAGACGGAATCAATCTCGGCGACGGCACGAACATGATTTTCGATCATGTCTCGATCGAGTTCGCTCCGTACAACGACATCGATGCCCACGGCAACGGAGGTTCTTCCCTGTTCACATTTCAGAATTCCATTATTGCCGATCCCATCGGACAGCAGTTCGGCTGTCACTCCGAAGGGTTGACCTGCAAGGTCAGTTGGTATCGGAATCTGTGGGCCAATGCGCACAACCGCCAGCCGATGGCCAAGATGAACACGGTGTTCATCAACAACGTCGAGTACAATTATCAATCCGGCTACACGGTGGCGAATACCTCGGGGCATTTCACCCACGACATCGTGAACAATTTCTTCATCACCGGCCCGTCCACCACGAGTCCCGGGAACGATTTCTTCCAGATGAATAACAACCAGACCGTTTACGCCACCGGCAATCTGCTGGACAGCGACAACAACGGCGCCCTGAATGGGGTGGACACCACCCCGAGCCCGGTGGTCGTCGCCAACGGCCCATGGTCGTTCTGGACCACGAACATTTTCACGGTAGGCACGACCAACGCCTATTACTCCACGATGTCGATCGCGGGCGCCTTCTCCGCAAACAACAACCTGTTCTACAACGCCACCAATTCCGTTTTTCGCGATCCGGTGGATAGCCAGGTTCTTGGCGACGTGATGACTCTCGGCACCCGGGGCCGCCAGTGGACCAGCCAGACCCAGAGCGGTCTGCCCAACAACGGCTTCGGCACGATCAACTCCGGGGTTGCCCCCACGGACACCGATCAGGATGGGATCCCGGATTACTGGGAAGCGGCCAACGGGATGAATCCGAATGACCCAACCGATGCCAACAACCTGGGGCCCGACGGCTACACCCGGGTGGAGGAATACCTCAACTGGCTGGCGAGTGCCCACGCCGTTGCCCAAAGCAATTCCTTCGTGAACGTCGATCTGTGGCAGTACACTTCGGGATACACAAACGCCAGCCCGACCTACGCCGTCCTCAATCCGACCAACGGCACCGTGACTTTGCTCGGAGACGGCCACACGGCCCAGTTCACCCCGACGTCCGGGTTTTTCGGGATGGCTGCGTTCGGTTACACGGTCACGGCCTCTTCTGGCGACGCGATGACCGACACGGTGAGCGTGGCTGTGACGAGTGCGTCTCCGCCTCCTCCGCCGCCGTTGGCACCCGGCGGGCTGACAGCCACGACTGCCAGCGCCACGGCGATCAACCTCGCCTGGGTGAATAATGCGACCAATGCGACGAGCGTCTTGTTGGAGCGATCCACCGACAATCTGACGTTCAGCCAGATCGCCTCGCTCGGAGCGAGCGTCACTAATTATTCCGACAGTAACCTTACGCCGGGTACGACGTATTACTATCGGGTTCGAGCCAACAACGCCGGCGGCAACTCCGGGTATTCCAACACCGCGCAGGCCACGACCACTTCGATTCCGGCCGTGACCTGGGTTGGAGACGGCGTGTCAAACAAATGGGACCTGGGAATCACGACCAACTGGTTCAACGGCACGAGCGCGACCGTGTTTTCCAACGCGGCAGCCGTCACCTTCGATGACTCCGGCTCCGCCAGTCCGCCCGTGAGTACGATTGGTTCACTGCAACCGCTGTCGGTGACGGTGACCGGTTCTCAAAATTATACGTTTGCCGGTACCGGTTCCCTGACCGGCTCGATGACGTTGACCAAGACTGGTTCAGGACGATTGACCTTGGCAACGAATAACACCTACAGCGGCGGGACCATCCTCAACAACGGCACGCTGACATTAAGTGCTGCAAGCGCCGCTGGCTCCGGAACGATCACATTGAACGGGGGAACGTTGGCCCTGGGTGTCGGGAGTCTTTCGATGGGCAATCCGCTGAATGTCGCGGCTGCGAGCACGCTGATTCCGAACGGCGGCAGCCTGAACGGGGCAATCAGCGGCGGCGGTACGCTGAACGTCCTGCCTTCCAGCACGTTGACACTTGGCGGCAGCATGAGTGGTTACACCGGGACGATGGCTCTTGGAACCGGCTCGGTGACTCTCCGGTTCACCGGCAGCACGGGCAGCAGCGGCGCCGTGTTCGACCTCGGCACCGGCTCGGCCCAGTTGCGGAGCCGGAACGGCAATGCCACGATTAACGTCGGGGCGTTGATCGGTGGTTCGAATACGATAGTGTCGGGCGCCACGGTCGGGGGAAGCAGCCTGGGTGCTACGATCTGGACGATCGGGGGACTCAACATCAATTCCGTCTTCCGTGGAACGATCACCGAGGATCCCGCGCGGGCAACCAGTTACAAAACGGCTGTCACCAAGGTTGGTTCGGGCACGTTGACGTTAACCGGCAACAGCAGCTTCGGCGGCGGGATGCAGGTGAACGGAGGAACGTTGTTGATCGATGGGACCCAGACGCTGCTGAGCAACAGCACGTTCACGGTGACCAATGCACTGCTCGGGGGTAATGGAACCATTTTCGGTCTCGTGACGGTCAATGCCGGAGGCGGGATCACCCCCGGCGACGGCGTGGGCGCGCCCGGCACGCTGACCATGAGCAATCTGACATTGAAAGGATCGACGATGGTTTTCGATCTTTCGAGCACGACCAACGGGCCGAACGACAAGATCACGCTCTTGGGCGGCCTGCTCACGATGAGTGGCACGCAGACGTACAATTTCAACCTGATGGGTGGAATCCTCAATGCGGGAACCTACACATTGATTGACGGCGGAACCAACACCTCGGCGTCCGGTGTGACCTTGACCAATAATCTTCCCTTGGGCACGCGCCAGATTTTCGCAATGCAGCGGCCTCTGTCTGGTGACGGGGAGTGTTACGTGCGACTCATCGTGACGGGAAGCCCGGCAACGCTTTCCTGGCAGGGGATCAACGGCAATGTCTGGGATCTTGGCGCCACAACGAACTGGTACAATGCTGGCAGCACGGACAGTTTCTTTACCACCGACGCGGTGATCTTCGACGATACATCTTCCAACGGGGATGTCAGCGTGACCGGCGCGGTGCAGCCACGGTCGCTCGTGATCAGCAATTCGGCCACCGCCTACACCATCACGAGCACAAATGGATTGATTGCGGGCAGCACCTCGCTGGTCAAGTTGGGTCCGGGCACCCTGACGCTGAACGGCAGCAATACTTTCAGTGGCGGCCTGATCGTCAACAGCGGCACCGTGGCGCTCAACGATGCGAACGCTGCGGGAAGCGGCACCATCACGCTCGCCGGCGGGGCGCTCGCCGTCAACGTGGGTAACGATGTCGGCATTCCAAACCCAATCCATGTCGCAGCCGCCAGCGGCCTCAGCGCGATCACTCTGGCCGATCTCGCCGGGCCCATCAGCGGGGGCGCCACGCTGAATGTCAACCTCCCGGGTGGCAACACGCTCTCGGTCAGCGGCGATTTGGCCGATTTCAGCGGAACGCTGGCCCTGGGCAACAGTACGGGCTGGCTCCGATTCTGGGGCAGTCTCGGAAGCGCGGCGGCTACGTTCGATCTCGGCACCAACACGGCACGCCTGATCAACCGCGATGGCAACGCCACCATTCAACTGGGTGCGTTGCTCGGTGGCACGAATACTTTGCTCGGCGGCGCTTCGGCGGCAAACGACCCGGCCACCTATGTCGTCGGCGGCAACAATGCCAGCACCACCTTCGATGGGAGCATTCAGGACGGAAGCGGTTCGACCGCCATCACCAAGGTCGGCAGCGGCACATGGATTCTCACCGGGACAAATAACAACTACACCGGCGGCACGACGATCAGCAACGGAATGCTGTTGGTCAACAATGCCGTAGGCAGCGGACTGGGCTCAGGTCCCGTCAACGTCAGCAGTGCAGCGACCCTGGGCGGTAGTGGCATCATTGTCGCGCCGGTGTCGTTGGACAGCGGAGCGATTCTGGCGCCGGGCGGCATCGACGTGGGCACGTTGACACTGGGCGGCGACAACTTGTTCCTGAGCAGCGGCTCGGTGCTGCAGTATGCGTTGGGGACCAACAGCGATCTGGTTATCGTGACGGGAGACTTGTTGTTGGAGGGTGTTGTGAATGTCGCCGACGCGGGCGGATTCGGTGCGGGAACCTACCCCCTGTTCACCTACGGCGGATCGCTCCTGACCAATGGGACCCCGTCCATCTTAACCATGGGCTCTGTCCCGAACACCAATCTGGTCTATTCCGTGGATATCAGTTCCAACGGGCTTGTGAACCTCATCGTGGCGTCTCCCGCGGTGGCCGGGTTCTCCGCCGCCCCGACCCATGGCGCCGCGCCTCTGGCGGTGACTTTCACCGACACGTCGAGCGGGTCGATCAGCAATTGGGCCTGGGATTTTGGCGACGGCAACACCACCAATTTTACGACGACCACGAACCCGCTGCACACCTATGGAGCCGGCACGTTCACCGTCACCTTGATCGTCACGGGCAGCGGAGGGATCAGCACGAATCTCCAGTCGAATCTCGTCACGGTGCTGACTCCGTTTGCGGCGTGGCAGTTGAACTACTTCGGTTGCACGAATTGTCCGCAGGCGGACCCGAATGCCGATCCGTTGGGGAAGGGGATGAGCAACACCAACCAGTTCCTGGCCGGCTTGAATCCGACCAACAGCACGTCGGCCCTGCGGATCATTGCGGTGGTTCCACAGAGCAACGATATGCTGGTCACGTGGACGACTGCCGGCGCGCGGACAAACGTGGTGCAGGCGGCGACGGGCGACGGGATGGGCGGTTACAGCAACAACTTCAGCGACATCAGCGGCTCGATCGTCATCCCGGGCGCGGGCGATACCGCTACGAACTGGCTCGACGTGGGCGCGGTGACCAATGGTCCATCCCGCTATTACCGGATCCGCCTGGCGCCGTAACGGGGAAGTCACGATTCTCAGGAATTGCCATTTTGGAGAATGGCTCGATTTATGGAAAACGGTGTAGCATTTTCCAGTGGATGAGCGATCTTTGCTATTGCGTGGCCGCAATAGGCACTGATGATAGGTAGGGCGAGACAACGAAAGAGGGGTCGCAATGAATAAGAGTAATGGCGTTGCAGGCCAATCCGGCTGCATCAGAAATGACCGGGGCTTTGTCCATGCAAATCGATGGCTGGTCTTCCTGCTGTGTCTGACGGCGCCGATGCGCGTGTTCGGCGCATTCGGCGTCACCAGCAGCGGTGGCAATTACGTGGTGGACACCGGCGCCGGTCTCGTCTTCCAAATCAACCAAAGCAACGGCGACATGAACTCGATTGTATTCAATGGCGTCCAGTACCAGGCCACGGATAAGAATTCCCAGATCGCTTCGGGGCTGGGGACGCCGACCACCGTCACGGCGACCAACATCAACAATCAGTATATCGTCGTGACCTCGCAGACTGCGACCAACAATGCCGTCGTCAACAGCCTGACGCATTATCTCATCGCCACCAACGGTCTCAATACGATCTTCATGGCCACGTACGCGACGGCGGAACCGGCGGTTGGTGAATTGCGTTGGATTACGCGCCTGCAATATTCCAAGCTTTCGCACGGCCCGGCGCCTTCCGACAACAATGGAAACACGGGTGCGATTGAGAGTACGGATGTTAATGGAATGGCCGATGGCACCACGAGGTCAAAGTACTACGGGGATGGGACTACCCACGGAAAAGACCGGGCCTTGGAACTCGCCTACTGCGGGGCAACGGGCACCAGCGTCGGAGTCTGGATGGTGTTCGACAATCCCCGGGAAAGCGATGCGGGCGGCCCGTTCTTCCGCGATATCGAAAACCAGGCTGGCACGGATCAGGAAGTGTACAACTACATGAATTCCGGGCACAACCAGACCGAATCCTATCGCGTCAACGTGTTGTACGGCCCCTACGCTCTGGTGTTTAACAATGGCGTGACTCCCTCGTTCCCGCTGGATTACTCCTGGATCGCGACTTCGGGCATCAGTAACCAAATCACGGGTTATGTTGGTAAAGCCGCGCGCGGCGCTGTGACCGGCACCGTGTCGGGCATTCCCGCCGGCTTCCAGGCAGTCGTCGGCTTTGCCAATACGACCGCGCAGTACTGGAGCGTCGCGTCGAACGGAACCTACACGACCCCGTTGATGAAGACCGGAACCTACACTGTCACGCTCTACAAAGGCGAGCTGGGGGTGGCCTCCAGTTCGGTGACGGTAAGCGCTGGCGTCACGAACACGCTGAATCTGACTTCCACCGAAACGAATCCGTTATACGTCTTCCGGATCGGGCAGTGGGATGGCACGCCGAACGGGTTCTTGAATTCGACCAACGTGTTCACGTTCAGCAAGCCAAACAACATCACGATGCATCCTCAGGATGTTCGCAATGCCAGTTGGGGCCCGGTGACGTTCACGGCCGGAACGGATCCGGATAGCAAGTTTCCCGCGATCCAGTTCCGGGGTACCAACAGCCCGACAACGATTCTCTTCAACTTGACGTCCGCCCAGATCAGCAACATGACCCTGCGGATTGGCGCCACTTGCGCCTACAACAGTGGTCGGCCTGACATCCACATCAATGGCGTGGACCGGAGTTACCCGATCGCCTCGAGTCAGCCCAGTTCTCGAAGCTTCACCATCGGAACCTACCGTGGAAATAATGTTCTCTGGACCTGGAACATACCATCCAGCACCCTGGTGGTCGGGCAGAACACGCTGACCATCAGCCCGGTCAGCGGATCGAGCGATCTCAGCCCATGGCTCAGCGCCGGCTGGGCCTACGATGCCGTGGAATTGGATGGGCCACCAGCCCCCACACCGCCGGCCGCGCCGACGAACCTGACCGCCACCGCTGGCAACGCCCAAGTTGCGTTGAACTGGGCTGCCTCCTCCGGTGCCACCGGCTATAATGTGAAGGATTCAACCGTCAGCGGCGGTGCTTACGCGCTGATCGCCAGCAATGTGGCGAGCACCGTCTACACCGACACAACCGTGGTCGCAGGCACGACCTACTATTACGTCGTTTCAGCGGTCAACGCTGGTGGCGAGAGTACCAACTCGACCGAAGCCGGTGTTTATGTTCTCTCGCTGCTCGAGCAATGGCAGATGAACTACTTCGGTTGCACCAACTGCCCGCAAGCAGCGCCCGATGCCGATCCGTTGGGGAAGGGGATGAGCAACACCAACCAGTTCCTGCTGGGACTGGATCCCACCAACCCGGCGTCTGTGTTCCGAGCTCTCTCGGCGGTGCTGCAGACCACCGACGTGGTGATCACGTGGGCTGCGGGAGCGGGTCGAACCAATGTGGTCCAGGCGGCCGCCGGCGACGTCGACGGCGGCTACACCAATGCATTCGGCGACATCAGCGGATTGGTTGTTCTCCCCGGTAGCGGTGATGTCACGACCAACTACGTGGACAGCGGCGGCGCGACCAACGTCCCCTCCCGGTATTATCGAATCCGCCTGGGCCCGTAGCCCCCCAGGGCGCGAAGTGTGCTTGCTTTGCAGAAGCGGGCGCCTTAAATTGAGGAGAATCGCTGGCAAAATGCAGGGCATACGGGTCTTGGGTTGCAGGGAAGAGTGAGTCGGTCCGATGAAGATACGTGTGTTTGGCTCAGCCTGTGGATTGTTCCTGTGGCTTCTGGCGAATTGTCCCTCCACCCACGCGCAGCGGCAGATGGAGAAGTTGGGACGCGGTGTCGTAGCCGTGCGCAGCAGCAGCACGCAGGTCTATGTCGGTTGGCGGTTGCTGGCGAACGATCCCGAAGGCGTCGGCTTTAATCTCTACCGCTCACAAGGCGGCGGTGCGGCGCAGAAACTTAATGCGCAGCCGATCACGAACACCACCGATTTTGTAGACTCCACCGCGACCCTCACGGTGTCGAACTCATGGTTTGTGTGTCCCGTGACCAACGGGGTTGAACTTGCCGCAAGCGCGCCGTTCGGCATTGCAGCCAACGCGGCGATTCCGGTGGATTTTCAAGGCAAACCTGCCCCGTATCTTTCCGTGCCATTGCAACCCGTTCCCGGGAACGGGTTCTACGTGCATCACGTCTGGCCCGCGGATTTTGACGGTGATGGCGAATACGATTTTGCCCTCACCCGCCTTCCTGATGGTACGGGCACAAACCCGGATTCCTTGGTCGAAGCCTATCTGCGCGATGGCACGTTTCTCTGGCGGATGGACATGGGTTATAACAGCACGAACCAGAACAGCGATTTTCCCGCAACCGGGGTCAGCGTGGGGCACTCTGACAATGTGACGGCTTACGATCTGGACGGTGACGGCAAAGCCGAGGTTATCGTTCGCACGGCCAACGGGGTCACGGTCAAAAATGCCGCCGGGGTCCAGGTGGCTTCGATGTCTGCCGGGAACGACATCACGCAATATATTTCAGTGATAGACGGCATGACGGGCGTGGAAAAGGCGCGGGCCACCCTTCCCAATCCGGTTCCGGCAGCCGGCCCGTTAAGTTCCCACATGGGCATCATGTATGGCGATGGGGTTCATCCGAGTGTGGTGTCTGAATCCATCAACCGAAATGCCGACGGCTCGTTCAATCTCAGCATCACCTGCTGGGATTACCGCAACGGGGTGCTGACTCTGCGCTGGCTGTGGACACCGCCGAACGACGGAAAGAATTATTCCCGCGCCCACCAGATTCGCATCGCCGACGTGGATCACGATGGCAAGGATGAGTTTTGCGAAATCGGCTTTGTATTGCACGATGACGGCGACCACGCGACTCCGCTCTACAGCACCATTCTTCAGCACGGCGACCGCTACCACATTGCCGACTTGGATCCAGATCGTCCCGGGCTGGAAACCTACGCCATTCAACAAGACAATCCCACCCTGCTCGCGACGGCGCTGCTTGACGCGTCCACCGGGAAACCGATAAAGGAATGGTATTCAGCCAGCGTGTCAGATGTGGCCCGCGGCAATGCCGGCGACGTGGATGCGAACACCCGCGGCGTGGAGGTATTCTCAACTCAGCCGGGTTTGTGGAGTTGCAAGGGGGACTTGGTCAACAACAGCCCGCCCTATCCCAATTTCAGCGTCTGGTGGGACGCCGACCTGCTGCGCGAGCAACTGGATGACGGGAAGATTGACAAATACGGCACCGGCCGGCTGGTGAGCCCTTACTACATGACCAGTCCGGCGAAGAGTGGTCTGCCGACGTGGCGCAACGCGCAACCGCTTTACGGCGATCTCTTCGGCGACTGGCGCGAGGAAGTTTTGTTTGAAAGCACCGACCACAGCAGCCTGATTATTTTCACTCCCGTATCGCAATCCACCACCCGCCTGGTGTGTCTGGCGCAAGACCCCGAATACCGCGAGTGCATGACCGTGAAAGGTTACATGCAATCCACCTGGCCGAGCTATTATCTTGGGGTGGGCATGGCGGCCCAGCCAATCCCGCCGGTATCCGATGCCCGGCTGGTCTGGCGCGGCAACGCAGGAACAAATTGGGACGTCGGCGCCACGGCAAACTGGCTGACGAACGGGCTCTGGATTTCCAACACCACGGCCGTCGCGTACAGTTCCGGCGACTCCGTGTTGTTTGACGTAACCGGCTCAAACAGCGTACCCATCAATCTCGATGGCACGCTCACGCCCGGAGCGGTGACGGTTTATTCGCCGAATGATTACACCTTCAACGGCGGCTCGCTCACCGGAGCGATGAAACTGACCAAGGCCGGGGCCGGCCGCCTCACGCTGAATAACACGAATACCTTCACCGGCCGCACGCTCATCACCGAAGGCTCGTTCATCGTAAACGGCTCGCTCTCGTCCAGCCCCGTCACCGTACGGGGCGGCGTCTGGCTCGACGGTCGCCTCGGCGGCAACGGCAGCGTCGGCGCCGGCGTCAGTGTGGAAACCGGCGGCGGCGTCTCCCCCGGCAATGGCACCAACGCAGCCGGCACGCTCACGATCGCCGGTGGCCTCACGCTGCTCGGCCGCACGCTCAATGATTTTGATCTGTCCGACGATCCCTCCGGCACCACGAAGACCAACGATTTGCTGAATGTCACCGGCAATCTGGTTCTGCAAGGGACCAACACGCTGGTGATCCACCCGTTGAACGGTTCGCTCTCGCCCGGCACCTACCCCTTGATCACGTACACCGGCACGCTAACGGGTGGCCTGACCAATCTTACCGTGACCGGCATCGACGGCGTGCCCGTCGAACTGTCGAATCCGTCCGGCGCCATCGCATTGACCGTGAAGAGCACGCGTGCGCCGTCGAGCCTGGCTTGGGCGGGCAGCCCGGGCAACAACTGGGATTTGGCCGTCAGTAGCAACTGGCTTAATGGTGCATCCCAGGACTGGTTTGTCCCGCAGGACAACGTCCGCTTCGACAACACCGGTTCCGTGAGCACGACGGTCAACCTCACGGGCGCCCTCAACCCCGCTTCCGTCACGGTGGACGCCACGGCCAATTACACCTTCAGCGGCAACGGTTCCATTATCGGTTCGTGCGGTCTGACCAAGACAAACTCCGGCAAGCTGACAATCCTGAACGACAACCAATACACCGGACGGACAATTGTCAATGGAGGGACCCTGGAGGTGAACGATTTGAGCGTGGCGGGCTCACCCGGTCCGCTCGGTTCGGCGGGAGTGAGTCCGACCAATCTGGTCTTTTACGGCAGCACGTTCCGACTGACGGGGGACCAGATATATACCGACCGCGGAATGACGTTGGCATCGGGAATGACCACTGTGGAAGTCGTCACCGCCGGCTACCTTGCGAACATTGCCGGGCAGATCACCGGCAGCGGCGGATTGGCCAAAACCGGGGCAGGCACGATCATCCTCAGCACCAACAACCCTTTCAGTGGCGGCATGCTGATCAGGGCCGGATCGGTACAACTCGCCAGCGAGAATGCCAATCTCAACGGGGTGGGAACCGGGACAGTGACCCTTGACGGCGGCACGTTGAAGATGCTGGACGACAGTGCTTCGTATTCCACCATCAATTGGAACATCGCGGTGCCCCTCGGTTCCACCGGCACTCTCAACGGCGACAGCCGCTGCGACATGTACGGCACGCTGACCGGCGGCGGCACGCTCACCTTCTGGATTCCCTACGTTCGCGCCACGTTGTACGGAAACTGGTCGACCTTTACCGGCCGGGTCAACGTCGTCACCGACAGCGATGGGGGCGATTTCCGCATCAACAACAGTTCCGGCTACGCTGGCGCGGCGGTCAACCTCGCCGCCCTGGTCAACGCCTACCGCAACGGCGGGGGCTCCGTCAGCATCGGGGAGCTTTCCGGCAGCTTCGGTTCGATCCTGTCCGGCACGACCGCGTGGACGATCGGCGCCAAGAACACGGACGCCACCTTTGCCGGCACGATCAGCGGCAACAGCATCGTCAAATCCGGCACCGGCACCTGGACCCTGACCGGCACCAACAGCACCTACAGCGGGGGCACCACGATCAGCATCGGCACGCTCCTGGTCAACAACACCCGCGGCAGCGGCACCGGGACCGGCTCGGTCACTGTCAACGCCAGCGGCACACTCGGCGGCGTGGGCGTGATCAGCGGGGCAGTGACGGTCAACGGCACGCTTGCTCCCGGCGGCAACGCCATCGGCACGTTGACGATCAGCAACAATCTGGTGGTCAACACCAGTGGAACCTTGAGCTACGCGCTCGGCACCAGCAGCGACAAGACGGTCGTCAGCGGCAACCTCACGCTGGGTGGCACGCTCAATATCAGCAACACCACCGGGTTCGCCGCCAATACCTACACCCTGACCACCTACGGGGGTGCGCTGACCTATAACGGGGTCAGTATCGGCAGCGCACCAGGGGGTTACAGTTATACGATCAATACCTCCACGGTGGGCCAGGTCCGGCTGGTGGTGGCAACTGCGACACCACCGACAGCCCTGTTCAGTGGCAGTCCGACCAACGGCGTGGCGCCCTTGCCGGTGAATTTCACCGACAGTTCGACCGGTACAATCACGAATCGGTTCTGGAACTTTGGAGACGGGGTGACCACCAACACCACGGTCACCAATATGAACCACACCTACGGGCCCGGCGTATATCCGGTGACGCTGATCGTCAGCGGATATGCCGGTGTCAGCACCAACAGCAAGTCGGCCTACATCACTGTGGTGACGGCGTTCCAGCAATGGCAGATGCAGTATTTCGGCTGCACCAATTGTCCGGAAGCAGCGCCCGATGCCGATCCGTTGGGGAAGGGGATGAGTAATACCAACCAGTTCCTGGCCGGCTTGAATCCGACCAACAGCGCGTCGGCGTTACGGATCATCTCCACGGTGCAACAGGGCAACGACATTCTGATCACATGGACAACGGCCGGCGTGCGGACCAACCTGGTGCAGTTGTCGGCAGGCGACGGGACGGGTGGTTACAGCACGAACTACGGTGACCTCGGTCTCCCGATCATCATCACCGGTACCGGTGATACCACAACCAACTACGTCGATGTCGGAGGGGCCACGAACAGCCCGTCCCGGTTTTACCGCATCCGGTTGGTGCCGTGATTTGGAGTGCTGCGGTTCATCGCGAGGATGTCTCACCACGAGCGGCTTGACGCAACCTTCGTCGGCGAGGCTCGACTTGCTGAAATCGCTCAAAGGTCGGGCGTCAAGCGACCCCCACGGCAAGGCTCCGACTCTGGTCGGAGCACTCCACAAGAGGCGGTTTATCGCTGAAGGGCCGTGCTTTACCCCAGATGAGCGTTGAATTGCCTGTCCTGAGCTTGTCGAAGGATTCAGCGTTCATTCGTTCGCCGCCCTACTTCGTGGTGTGACCCTCGACCTGCCAGTGGCCGTCGCGTCGACGGAAGGCGAACTGCCAGGTCACGGTGAGCCCGTAGGTTCCTTCCGCTTCCTGCATCTTGCAGACCGCCGTGGCGGTATCGCCTTTCTGGTCGATGCTCTGGACCGAGGCGATTTTCATCCCGAAGCCCTGGCTGCGCAAGTAATCGCCGATGGCGGCCTCGAACGGTTTGGAGTCAACGGAATTGGCCGCTTTTTGCTTGCTACACCCGGCGCAGCACAACGCGAGGCCCAGCGCGAGCGCCGTCAGACCCGCAAGGATAGGCCGATTCATGGATTTCATTCTTCCTCCCGATTCGATTGGAAGCCATGCTAGCCACGAATGGACACGAATGCACTCGAATCTTCGGAAGTCCGTTAAAGCCCGAATCTTTACGATCGTGTTCGTTATCAGGCCTGTCCTGGTGAAATTTGTAGGGCAAGCGCTCCGCTTGCCGTCGTCTCCGGATCGGCAACCGGAGCGGTTGCCCTACAATCGATCGTAAAGATTCGGGTTAAAGGAAAGGTCGATTCCACAGAACGACAGGATGGTCGCGCGGAAGCGCGACCCTCCGAGGTAATTGTTTCAGGCCTGGCTGATAGCTGACAGCCGAGAGCTGAGAGCTCAAATCCCCATCATTGCCTCCCCATTGAGCGTTGAACGTTGGATGTTGAACGTTGTGGTGTATCTGCGTTAGACTGACCCCCGTTATGTCATCGTTTGATTTGAAGAAAATCGTGGCGGAGCGGCTCGGGGAGAATTACGAACTGCACGAGAAGTATATCAGCCCGACGCTGGTAAAAGTGTTTCGCACCATCGGGTTCGACAAGGTGTATGCCAGGGCGAAGGGTCAATACCTGTGGGACAAGGAGGGGAACCGGTACCTCGACATGCTCAGCGGGTTCGGCGTGTTCTCCATCGGACGGAATCATCCGAAAGTCGCCCAGGCGATTCGCGACGTGCTCGACCTCGATCTGCCGAACATGATCCAAATGGATTGCGCGTTCCTTGCGGGGATCCTGGCCGAAGCGCTGGTCAAACGTTGTCCTCCGCACCTGGAGGCGGTGTTTTTCTGCAATTCGGGCACGGAAGCGGTCGAGGCGTCCCTGAAATTCGCGCGCGCCGCGACGGGCCGGAACAAGTTTGCGTATCTCGACCACGGTTGGCACGGGCTGTCGCTCGGTTCCCTGTCGATCATGGGCAACGAGGAATTTCGCGAAGGATTCGGCACCATGCTGGAAGGCGAACAGGTGCCGTACGGCGATCTCGCCGCGTTGGAACGCGTCCTGGCGAAGAAGGATGTGGCGTGCCTGGCCGTCGAATGCGTCCAGGGAAAAGGCGTGCGGTTGCCGCCCGACGGTTATTTCAAGTCCGCCCAGGAACTGTGCCGTAAATACGGCACGCTGTTTTTCTGCGATGAAGTCCAGACCGGTTACGGTCGGACGGGGAAACTGTTCGCCTTCGAACACTGGAATCTCGAACCCGACATCATTTCCACCAGCAAAGCGCTCAGCGGCGGTTACGTTCCGGTCGGGGCGATGATCACGCGGCGGTCCATCTACCAGAAATTGTTCAATCGGATGGACCGGTGCTGGGTGCACTCGACCAGCTTTGGCCGGAACAACCTCGGCATGGCGGTCGGGTTGGCCACGTTGCACGTTCTGGATGAGGAAAACCTGATCGAACGCAGCGCGGTGCAGGGTCAGAAACTGATCGATGCCGTCAACGGCTTGAAATCGAAGCATGAGGTGTTGATGGAAGCACGTGGCAAAGGGTGCATGATCGGTATCGAGTTTCACGAACCGCGCAGCCTGAAGATGAAAGTGGCGTGGAAGATGGTGCACGCCGCGCACGATGGATTGTTTGCCCAGATGGTCGTGATGCCGCTGCTGCAGAAACATCACGTGTTGACCCAGGTCAGCGGCAATCACGGCGACATCATCCGCATTCTGCCGCCGTTTGTCATTACCGACGAAGACATCAACTATTTCGTCAACGCGCTCGATGACGTGTTGACAGATTGCTACAAGCTGCCGGGACCGATGTGGGACCTGGGAACGAACCTCGTCAAGGCGGCGCTGCGCAACAAGGGTGAAAAGGAAGCGGTGCCCTCGGCCGTCCGGTGAAATGTGTATGAGGAAGAGGGCGGTGAGTTGGTGAACGTGGCAGGACCTCAGTGCCCATAACAAGAGCTACCCTACGGAGGCATTGAATTGTGGGCGCTGCCTTCTTGTCGTGATTCCGAGAACATTTCGACGAGCCGGTCGGGGCAGGAATGCCCCTTCCACGAGGCAGCGGAAATCTTCAGTGCTCATGAATCCTGACCAGCCGCATTTTACGGGTGTCATTTTCGACATGGACGGGGTGCTTTGCGCGTCCGAGCCGTTCATCGCGGAGGCTGCTTGCAGGATGTTCGCCGAGACGCACGGCGTCGCGGTGCAACACGGCGATTTCACTCCCTTTATCGGCATGGGCGAGGACCGGTTTCTTGGTGGCGTGGCGGAGAAGTACGGGGTGACGTTGGTCATGCCGCGAGACAAGGACCGCACCTATGCGATCTACCTGGAAACCATCAAAGGACGGCTCCAACCGTTGCCCGGCGTCTCTGAATTCGTCGCCGAGTGCCGGCGGCTCGGTCTGAAACTGGCCGTGGCGACGAGTGCCGATCCCGTCAAATTGGACGGGAACCTCGAGGAAATCGGCTTGCCAGCCCAAACGTTTGACGCCTGTATCACGGGCAGCGAGATCTCCCGCAAGAAGCCCGATCCTGAAATCTTTCTGACAGCGGCAGGCCGCCTGGGATTGCCGGCGACGCAATGCCTGGTGGTCGAGGATGCGCCGAGCGGGGTTCGGGCGGCCAAGAGGGCCGGGAGCCGGTGTCTCGCGCTGACGACGAGTTTCGATGCCGCCACATTATCCCAAGCCGGTGCGGATTGGGTGGCCCCGGGTCTGGCGCATGTGCCGGGGGAAATCCAGAAGCGCTTGTCAGGCTTGAATTCTTCCGGCAAATGATGCGATAAACACTTCTTACCCATGCGACAACGATTTCTGAGTGGTCTGGCTGGACTCATTTGCCGTTGGCCCTGGCTGTTCGTTCTGGGAGGCGTTGTGCTGGCGGTTACGGCCGGCCTCTACTCGGCCAGGCGGCTGGAATTCAAAACCAGCCGCAACGATCTGATCGGGCGCGACAGTGATTACTGGCGGATCTACAGCCGGTATGCCGAGGAATTTCGCGCGGAAGAGGACTACCTGCTCGTCGTGGAGGGCGATCGTCCTGATCGCAACCGCGCCGCCGTGGATGCCTTGGTCAAGCAATTCCTGACACCCGCCAATAATCCGTTCCCGGGTGATGCGCCCGTTGCGCAGCAGTTCATCAGCGAAGACGTGTTTTATCGGGCGGACCTTGAACCGATGCAGAAGTGGTTCCTCTATTATCTGTCTCGCGCAGAATTATCGCAGATTGGCGATTCCCTGAAGGAATTCAATCAACTGGTCAACGTGCTCCAGCAGAACCCCCGGTTGGCGACGTTCTTTGATGCGATGAATCAGATGCTGGAACAGATGACCACCGCGCCCGAGGACCAACGCCGTCGAATGGAAGCGTTTCTCCCGACGATCACCGCCATCGTCAAGCAGTTGGGCGAGCCCGACGGCAGCGCCGACAAATGGCGATTGCTCTCTCCGTGGGCCAGTGCTTTCTTCAGCGAGGAGATGCTCGGTCAGGCAGAACAGGAAATGAAATGGCAGGGGTACCATGTCTTCCAGGACGGACACATGTTTGTGATCCTTTTGCATCCGCGGTTGACGGGTCGGATCAGCGGCCCCGACCATCATGCGGCGACCGTGCCGAAGATTCGCCGCATCCTCAACGAGGTGCGCCGCGATTTCCCCGGTGTGAAACTGAGCCTGAGCGGTGAACCGGTCCTGGACTACGACGAGATGAATGTGTCCCAACGCGATGCCAAGAAGTCGTCGGTCCTGACCCTGATCCTGATCTCGGTCGTCATCGTACTCGGCTTCCGGGACTGGCTGCGGATGCTGTTGTCGATCTGCTGTCTCATCCTGGTCATTGCCGTAACGATGGGATACACCACGCTGGTCATCGGTCACCTGAATATCATCACCATCACATTCGCCGTGATGATTCTGGGCCTGGGCGAAGATCTGGGCGTGCAATTCATCTCTCGTTACGAGGAGGAACTGACCCGCGACCGCAACCGCTTCGACGCCGTGCGCGGCGCGCTGAACTCCACCGGTCCCAGCATCATCATTGCCGGTGTCACCAACGCCGCCGCCTTCTTCGCGATGGTGCTCAGCGGGTTCAAGGGCGTGGCCGAATTGGGCATTATCGCGGGCGGTGGGATGCTGTTGGCGACGCTGGGGATGACGGTGTTGTTGCCCGCGCTGCTGTTGAGCGTGCAGCGCCGCAATGAACCAGCCCATCTGCCCTTGCAAGTGAAGGTGACCGGCGTGGAACGCGCCCTCCTGCGCCGGCCCTGGGTGACCGTGGGCGTCTGCGCCACATTTGCGGTTGCGGCAATGATCGTCGGCTGGCATGCGAAGTTCGATTTCAATGTGCTCAAGCTCCAGTCGCGCGGTCTCGAGTCGGTGGATACCGAACTGCGCCTGCTGAAGGCCGGTACCGAGTCGTCAATTTTCGCTTCCGTGGTTTGTGATGATCTGGCGCAGACGCGGGTCCTGCAGCACAGCCTGACCGGGTTGCCGACGGTGGCCACTGCGCACAGCATCGCCGAGTTGATTCCGGAAGAGCAGGAGGCGAAGGTGCCGTTGATTCGCGAAATCCGCCAGCGCGTCGGCAAGGTGGAGTTCACCGTGCCGCCCTTCCAACCCGGCGATGCCGACGCGGTGGAGAACGCCCTGGGGTCGTTGCGGCTCCGGGCAAACAACCTGGCGCGCGGAGCTGCCGAGCGCGGCGACCGCGCCGCGGAGAAGGTATTGGCGGCGCTGGCGGATGCGGCCAGGGACACGCGCGCCCGGCTGCGGGAAATGCAGCCCGACAAGCTGCCGCAGCGGTTGAGCGCCTACGAGGGGCGGTTTTACAGCGATCTGCAGGCGCAACTCGCGTTGCTCGCCGGACAAGCGGACCGTCCGATGACGGTGGCGGACGTGACACCGGAATTGCGGCGCATGTTGGTGGGCAAGACCGGCAAATTCCTCGTGCGCGTTTTCCCGAGGGAGAACATTTGGGAACGGGAACCACTGGAGCGGTTCGTGGCGGATGTGCAGTCGGTGGCCCCCAACGCGACGGGTACGCCCTTGGGGTTGCATGAGTTTGTCAACATTCTCGTACGCGGCTACATCAAGGCGGCGTTGTGGGCGTTCCTGGTGATTGCGATCATGGTCTTTGTCGATTTGCGCACGGCGATGGCGACGGTGTTGACGTTGGTGCCGCTGGTGGTCGGCACGATCTGGTTGATCGGAGTGATGGCCGTGTGTGGGATCCGGTTCAATCCAGCCAACATTTTGGCGCTGCCGTTAATGGTCGGGATCGGGGTCGCCTACGGAATCTACATTGTTCAACGATATCGCGAGGATGGCGAAGCCACGTTCTACGGCAAGAGCACGGGTCGCGCGGTGATGCTGTCGGCCGTGACCGCGGTGATCGCGTTTGGGAGTCTGATCATTGGCGCTCACCGGGGGATCCGCAGCCTTGGCTTGCTGATGGTCATCGGGATCAGCGCCTGCCTGATCGCTGCGCTGGCGCTGTTGCCCGCATTGCTGGAGATCGCGCGCCGCAAGGGCTGGAAGGTGTAGTTGCGATACACGTCGGAGGCGTTATGGCAGTGCACCCGATGAACTAGAATCGGGCGTGACAGGTGATCTGCCCGTAGGGAGCGTTGTAACTGCGAACCTCGACTGACCGGTCGAAGAAATCCATGTTCCGGTATGGCATGAAGCCAACCCCCGCTTCGACAGTCAGATTGGGCAACGCCTTCCACGAACAGCCGGGACCGATGCGGAGTTCCGTGTAATCCAGGACGGCATTGTCCAGCTTTGGATTTCCGCGAGTGGTGCCGAAATGTTCGCTCATTCGGAACGTGCCGCCCTGCATTTCCGCGCCGAAGAAGAGCAAGAGGGTGTTGCTCAATTCATATTCCAGCCGCGGCTTCGGGAAGATGAGGTTCAGTGTCCACTGATCGGCGTATTTCCAACGGACGCCGATACCAGGCAGGACGGGATAATGGCTGCGCAGGTCCATTCTGAGGCCGACGATCCACTGGAGATCGGGGTCCTTGAGATAAACTGCGCCAAGATACAAGGGGGCGTCAACATCGTTCCATTTTACATCCCGGAAATCGCTGTACACCCCGGGTTCGACCTCGGCCCGCATGATCCACAGGTCGGCGAATTGGTAATCGAATCCCAGGACGAGGCTCGCCTGTTGAAGTAAATCGGGGATGGGCAGGTGCTCCGAAACGCCAAAATCGAAACGTTCCCACTCAGCACCGATCCGCAACAGCAGATCCTTGGTGATCTGGGGCGAGATCACATAGCGGACATCAGCGGAGTTCTCGTCGACTTTGCCTGCGTTTCGAGTGTGCGCCCCGGCAACATAGCCATACTCCGCGTCTAGTTCCTGGGATACGCCCATCGAAGCGGCGAATGCACGATGGCTGGATGGCAGAACCAGAGCGAGCCCAACAAGGATCAGCCATCCGATGCCGGGACGCTTCCTTGGAGGGTCCATCAGGGGAGCGGAGATTTGGGTTCTCATCATTTCGTCTTCAGGTCGTCCTGGAAGTCCCGGATTTCCTTCTTGATGTCCTGTAACATGAGGGTGCCATACGCGATTCGTTCCGTGCCTTTCGTGTAGGCGAGAACGGGTGCGGCAAAATAGTCACCGCGCCACACGAGGGCGCCTGATTTTTCTCCGCTCTGGGCCGGCCAGATTTCATAGAGAGTGGCCGACGTGTAGTAGTCGCCGCTGACGTAATACTCCAGGTCCACAACCTGGTAGTGCGTTTCGACTGGCAAGGCATACACCGCTCCGAGGCTGATTGTCCCGTGATGATTGGCATCGAAGAGTGTCCAGTAATAGAAGGGGGTGATCGACGGTTTGGTTTCCTTGCCGAGCAGGCCGATCTTTTTCAGGATGGGCTGGAACTCGCTGGCGACCGCAAGCTGTTCCAGGAGCATCGTGCGAAGTTGGGCGATTGGCGATACGGTGCTCCTCGTGAGCTCGTAGGGCGGCACGCCGGCAAGGCCGGCCTTTTGGAACCTGGACGCGCGGTCGAGCAACAGTTTTGACCAGCACTCGGACAGCTTCTGTGGATTGGGGCGTTTCTGCGAACACCCCGCCAACGCGTTGGCTTCCTCACGTGTCAAGTTCAATTCAGATTTCGCCCCGGTGGTGGCTGCTGTTTTATCCAATAACCAGCGGACGGGATACTCCCTGGATTTGAAGTCGAGCTGGTGAAAATCTGCCAACTCGCAGGGCACCGGGAGAGGGTGGAATGCATAGACCTTCAAATCCTGATGCGGGGACGGGTCCCAGGATTGTAACCGCTTTGCGGTTTCTGCGGCGGACAACGTCATTGCAAAACAGGTTTGCACGGAAATCCCGTTGGGAAACTCCATCAGGGAACCACGCTCCGACAACACGTCGCCCGCGAGGAGTCGATTGAGATCGATCTGCTGAAAATCGCTGAACTTCTTGATCCTCTCGACCGGTTCTTCGGTGTGTGCCGGCGCAACCTCAAAAAGAAATCCGCTCAACCCAACCACAAGGAACAAAGCCAACTGTTTCATAAAATGCTCATTACGTCTCGTTGAATTGGCTGTCAAAATCAATGCAAATCGGATTCACGAGCCTGCAGCCGGTGGCCCGTTGGGCTACAGATCGCGGGCGGCAAGGGCAGGGAGGTGCACCTGGCTTACGGCCAGTTCCAGGAACCGCGCGAGATTGTTTCCCGAACTCCTCGCGCGGTACCCGAGCCGGGCCAGATCCACGACGACCTTCGGGCGCCGCGCGCAGGCTGAAATGACACGCGTGGATTGAAGCTGTCCCAGGATAAAGAAATCGTTAAACTCTCTGGGCAGATCTTCGTGGTCGTTGTCGGTGATGCATCGAATCGCCAACAGATCCGTGTCGTGCGCCGCGGCGACTGCGGCCACGGCGCTGGTTTCCATGTCGACTGCGAGGGCGCCGGTGGCCTTGCCCAACCGCTGTTTGTAGGCTGCCTTCAGAACCATCTCATCCACCGTCAAAATCTTCCCATAGTGAATGCGCAAACCGTTGTCGTTAATCGTGAGCTCCAGATGACGCGACAAGCGGCTGCTGCTGCAGCAACGGATCTGGTCTCCGTTGTCTCCAAAGAGATCGAGGGCTTCCGTGCCGATGACGATATCGCCATCGGTCACCGAGTCCTGGAGTCCGCCGCCGAATCCGGCGCTGATGATCAGATCGGGGCGGTAATAGCGAATCGTCATCTCCGCGGCGATGCGAGCGCACTCTTTGCCGATCCCAAGGGCCAGGAGAGCCACGGATTGTCCGCCGAGGGTGCCTTCGTAAAAATCAAGATGTGCCTGGCGCACGACGTGATTCGCCTCGGCGCGCTTGAGAATGGGGCGCAGCTCCTGGCGGACGGCGACGAGAATGGCAATCATGAAGATCGGGAAAAGGTTAAGGCGGTTGAAATCGTTGAAGGATCAACCTCCGCCAATCCGCTGGAAGCGAGGACCGGGCTGACCATGCTGCTTGCTCCTTGTCTTCGTACCGGTCTCGCCGGTACCAACGGCTTTAGTGATCTTCCTCGCAGCAGCCGTCGCCCTGGTTCTGGGCGGCGATGGCGGCAGCGACTTCTCGCTCTGCGAGCACCAGCGGCACATTGCCCGGCAATGGTGCGCCCTGTTTCGGACCGGTGAGGTGGCCACGGCCGGAGCTGACCCCGTTGTAGGCGTCGACGTGGGCCGCGTCGGCAATCGGCTTGGGCTTCGAACCGAAATTGTACCGGATGAGTTTCCAGGTGTCGCCCGACTCCTTGTCGATCCCGAGCGAAGGCGTGGGCTCGTACCCGCAATGAACCATGCAATTCTCGCACCGGGGATCGCGGGCGACGCCGTTCGAAACGCCGTACTTGTCCCAGTCCACCTTGTCGAGCATCTCCTGGTATCGCTCATAATGACCGTCGGTCATCAGATAACAGGGAGCCTTCCATCCTTTGACGTTGCGGGTCGGGATGGCCCAGGCCGTGCAATGCAGGTCGCGTTTGCCGGCAAGGAATTCCAGGTAAATGGGCGAACCCAACAACGTGTATTTCTGTCCCCACTCGACGATTTTGGCAAATTTTTGCTGCGTCAGTTTCCGGGTCAGGAAGAAGTCTTCCGGGCGTTTGTTGAGCCGCTTGAGCATGTCTTTCTTGGCGGCGTCGTACTCGTACCCGGGGCTGATCGTGTGGCCGTCCACGCCGAGATGGGAGAGGAAATCGAACATCTTCTCGATCTCATCCATGTCGGTTTCCTTGTAGACGGTCGTATTCGTGGCGACCTGATATCCCAGGATCTTGGCCATCTTGATCGATTCGATGCATTCTTTGAAGACGCCTTCGCGTTCGACAATCAGGTCGTGGACCCGTTCCAGGGCGTCCACGTGGACATTCCAGTACATCCACTTGGTCGGCGCGATGCTGGGGCGGCCGTCGTTCTTGCCTTTGCGGATTTCGGCGGCTTCCTTTTCGGTGATCAACTTCCTGGCGATCAACTCCGTCAGCTTCGGCTCGGTGTTTTTCGCGGTGTAGGTGCGGGCGAGGTGTTCACGCATTTTCTTGCGCATGAACATGGCGTTGGTGCAGATGTAAACGATGCGACCCTGGTCCAGCAGACCCTCGACAAGTTCCTCGATCTTCGGATAAATGGTCGGTTCACCGCCGCAGATGGAAACCATGGGGGCGCCGCATTCCTGCGCCGCCTCCAGACAATCTTCCAGGCTCATCATGTCCTTCAGCGAGGTCGAGTACTCGCGGATGCGGCCACAGCCCGTGCACGTCAGGTTACAGGTGTGCAGCGGCTCCAGTTGGAGCACGAGTGCAAACTTCTCGGTCTTCTTGATTTTGTTGGTGATGATGTGCCGGGCAATTTTTGCGGAAAGCGCCAATGGGAATCTCATGCGAAACGTCTCCTGGTTCTCTTCTTTAGACCTCGTCCAATTGCGCCAGCGCCCGCAGGCGGGCCACTTTTCGCAGGAGGCGAGGTTGACGAAAAAACATTTTAATCGCGCGGGATTTCTCGCCGTCACGAGGGACCGGCGGGAACGTCCGCAGCGTATGTCGGGTGTACATTCCCAACGCCATCAGAGGGAAGTAATGCCGATAATCATGGTAACGAAGGTAGAAGACGCGCGGGAACCCGGTGCCGGTGAACGCTTCTTCGTCCCATGTGCCGTCTTCGTTCTGCGCGTCCAAAAGGTACTGCACGCCACGGGCTGCTTCCGTCGAGTTCACTTCTCCCGCCGAGATCAATCCCATCAGGGCCCAAGCGGATTGTGAAGCCGTGCTTTCGCCCTGGCCTTTGAACTGCGGATCGTCGTAGCTACGCAGCGATTCCCCCCAGCCGCCATCTTCGTTTTGAGCGGATTTGAGCCAGGCGACCGCCCGTCGTACGTAGGGAAGCCGCATGTCCTCGCCGATCGTGCGCAGACCGCGCAGGACCTGCCATGTCCCGTAAATATAATTGTTGCCCCAACGTCCAAACCACGAGCCGTCGTTGCACTGGTCCGGTCTCAGGAAAGCGATGGCGTCTTGCACGCACTCGTCCTCGCGTGTAAATCCAAAGTGACTCAGGCATTCCAGTGTCCGAGCCGTAATATCCGACGTGCTTGGATCGATCATGGCATTGTGATCGGCAAACGGCACCTGGGTGAACAACCATTTGTCGTTGTCCTTGTCGAAACTGGCCCAGCCGCCGTCGCGTCCCTGCATGCCAAGCACCCAACGGATGCTGCGGCGGATGGCAGCGGATTTTTCGCGGTCGAAATCCGTATGAACACGGTTGAGTGCCATCAACACCATGATCGTGTCATCGACATCGGGATAAAACTCATTGTGATACTCGAAGAACCAGGCGCCCACGGGTTTGTTCGGCTCCGTATAACGGTGGCTCTCAGAATGTTTGATGCGCCAATCCCCCGGCCGTCGCACTTCCTTGTCCAATAGCCAGCGCATGGCCATTTGCAGGGCCGGATGCCCGGAGGGCAGGCCCGACTCATTCAGGGCGTTGACGCTGATCGCGGTATCCCATACGGGCGAGAAACAGGGCTGGAGCCGCACCGTGTTGTCTTCTTCGATCTCCAACTGTTCCATTTCTCGAATGCCGTGCGCAACCAGATAGCTTTCGTTCGTGTAACTCAATGTTCGCAAAGACATAACGTAATTGGCCATCGCGGGGAAGATCGCGCCAAGGCCCCCGGGCGTGCGCCCGTGCTCGATGACCCAGCGTTCCGCCGTGCGCAGCGCATATCGCCGCAATGGCGGCAGGGGATGATGACGATGCACGAACTTGAGGAGATTATCGACCACCAGAAAGAAATTGTGCCAGGTACAGGTTTCTGGATCCCGCGATAGAGACACATCAGCCTGCTCGCGTCCGCCCACCCAAAGTTCGTCAAGATTCCATTCGGCTGGAACGGACTTGACGGGTTCCAGCGATCGAATGATCGACAAGGGCACAATCATGGCTCGTGACCAGGCCGACATGTTGTAGATGCTGAAGCTGAACCATTTAGGCAGAAGAATCAGTTCCGGAGGAATCGCGGGGCAACCATGCCACGGGTACAACCCGAGCATGGCCAGATAAATCTTGGTGAATGTATTGCATCGAGTCACGCCGCCCGCATTGAGTATGGCCCGCCGCGTATCGATCATATGATCGGCATTGGGAGAATCACCGGCCATCTTGAAAGCGAGATACGCTTTGACCGAACTGCTCAAGTCCATCGGCCCGCCCGGGTAAGGCGATACACCACCATCAGGAAGGAGCTTGGAACGAATGTAATTGGCCGTCTTCCGAGCCTTCAACGGGTCAAGTTTGTCAATGAAATGGAGATAAATCAGATATTCTGATTCAAGAATCGTGTCGCCTTCGAGCTCGGCACACCAGTGACCGTCCGGTGCCTGACGCTCCAGAAGCCATTTCTGAGCGGCGCGCATCGCCGCCTGAAGCGGTACACGCATCCCCAAAGCATAATGTTCCCGTGCTTGAATCATGAGTCCCCCGAGGTCCCTCCTTCTTTAGAAGCTAAATTATAGCCGTATACGGTGCCATGTAAAGGAGTTTCAGAGGCCGGATTCCCATCGATTCGCGCCCAAAACCGGCGCAATTCCACGGCCAAACTCTCCCGTCCCAACCCTTCTTCCGAATCGTCCCGCCAATCCGGCGGAAAGAGCGCGGAATACCGGGGTTCGGCAAACCGACGGCAGACAAGCACGGCCACCCCACAGTCCGTTTCCGACCGGATCAATCGTCCGACCGACTGGATCACCCGGTTCATTCCAGGGTAAATATAGGCGAACTCCGATCCCTTTCCATACCGTTGCTCAAAGTAGGCCCGCATCAGTTCCCGCTCGAAACCGACCTGCGGCAGAGCGGGGCTGACGACAATGACCCCCGAAAGTAGTTCGCCGGGGTAATCGACTCCCTCGGCGAACAGCCCCCCTTGCACGGCCATCACCAACTTGGGTGGATCCAGATTCTTGAGCGAATCCAGAAGCGTCTGCCGCTCCGTCTCGGACATTCTCGGCTCTTGTACGATCAACTGCCAGCCTGGAGGGCGAGCCTCCCGGCGAGCCGCGTCGTCATCAGGTCGTTCGACATCCCGGACCTCTCCCTCCAATCGTTCCGCCACGCGCCTCAGAAATTCGTAGCTGGGAAACAACGCCATGTAATTCCCGCGACGGGCTTGTGCCGTTGTCGTGATGATGCCGGCAATTTTCGCGTAATGGCCCTCGCGCTGGCGAAAGGTCGTCGATACGTCTGGCACGACAATGATCTTGCGGTTCTCGCGCGGGAAGGGCGAGGGGAGGGTCAACGGGTCCGTGCGATCCGGATCGAACCCCAGCATCTGACGGTAAAACTCCATCGGTTCGAGCGTGGCCGACATGGCAATGACGCTGTGGAAACCCTCGATGCGCCGGGCCAATGGACGCGATGGATCTTTGCAGACGATCTTGATCGACTGTTCTTCCGAGTCGTCGAACACATGGGAAAATTCCTCGCCTTCCATGGCCAGTACGGCACAAAACTGGCCAAAGACCGAAAAGAACTCCTCCACGGGATCGTCGGGAACCACCCGGCCTCCGCCGATCTTGTCCAACAAGTGGCGTGTGGTCAGTCGGTTGAACGCGGGTTTCAATTCGTCGAAAAAGGGGCGCGGCGAGTCGATCAGAAACTTTTGCTCCCCGGTTCCCAGGCTGGCGATCCTGGGGAAGGCATCGTCCAGTTCCGCCAGAAAGTCCCTGATCTCCTCTCGCAGGGACGGCCGGACATGTTTCATGTCGGCCATCAATTCCCGGACCTGTCGCCGCCGCAGAACCGGGGAATAATAGTCCATCGCCCGCGGAAGCAGGTTGTGAGCTTCATCGATGATCAGGATGGCATTGGAATAATCTTCGTCCTGAAAAAACCGGCGGAAATAAACCTGGGGATCGAACACGTAGTTGTAATCGCAAACGATCACGTCGGTCAGCTCGGCTTCGAGCAGCGCCAATTCAAACGGACATAGCCGTGCCTGCTTCCCTGCCTCCATCAGGACTTCCGGCAGGATCAGCCGCTGCGCCAACAGCTTCTCGATCACACGGGTCCGCTCCAGTTTTGCGGGGACATCCCGCAGGTGCTGACAGAATTCTTCGTGGCAGGCATACACGTCGTTGATGCACATCTTCTCCCGCGCCCGGAACGAAACGGCGGTAGGGGCATCGTTTATTTGTGGGAGCGCCTTTCCAGGGGCGACGGGTTGACCTTTGCGTCCAGAGGCGCTCTGACGGCCCTCCATCCTCCGCAACGTTTCAACGGCAATCGCTTGCTGCGTATTCTTCGCTGTGACGAAGAACACCCGCTTGTCGTTGGCCAGCGCGTATTTCACCGTTGGATACAAAGCAGCCGCCGTTTTGCCGATTCCCGACGGCGCTGAAACCATCAGATGGCGGCCTTCGGCCAGCGCTGTTTCGATGGCCGCAATCATCCGGTCCTGATACTTGCGCGGGTTGGCGTGCGGGAAATGCAATTCGGTCGAACGCCGGCGACGCGATTCACGTTGAGTTTCTTCGTCATACGCCCTGCCGATCAGGATTCGCACCCGTTCGGCGATCAGCCGTTCGCAATCGTTAAACGGCCCCAAAATCTCGATCTCTTTCCGCGAGTCATCCAGCGCGTTGACGTAAAGCAGGCGGCCGACGACGCGTTGTTTGCCCGGCTTTGTAGGAGCGCCCTTCCGGGCGCGACCGGCCGGGCCCGGTCGCACCGGGTTGGTCGTCCGAGCTCCAGTGGATCCCGCTTCTTGCCCGACAAAAAAGCAATACAAGCGCAACTGTTCGACGTAGTGGGGATGAGAATTGGCGTCCAGCGCGGCAAACATCAAGGGCGGGAGCACGACGGACTTGATCTCCTCGATGATCCATTGCTCGCCGTGATGTCCGACCGCTTTGGCGGGTGGTGGATAGACGCCGTCGATTCGACCCTGGATCGTCACCTTGAATCCGTCCACGACGGTGCCAAAGCGGACAGCAACCTCCTTCGCGTAGCGTTCGTGCAACTCGGCTTGTGAGCGCTGATGGTTCGTGTGGACCTCGCGCCCTATCGCCAGACGTGCGCGCGTCCATGAACCCGCAGCCCCCCGCGTCCCCAGACCCTCCGCCAGCAGATCGCCGACGCCGAGGGAGATTGTCTTCCTGGTCAAATCAATTTTGACAGCCATCGGTGCGGCAATATACAGTGGGACACGTCCCCGGCAAAGCCGGGAGAATCGTTGAGAGGAATCATGGCTTTAATCCAATGTCCCGACTGCAAGCGGCAGGTCTCCAGCGAGGCGAAAGTCTGTCCGTCGTGCGGGTATCCCATCGCGGAACGGCTTCAAGCAGGCGACATCCCTGCCGCGTCCGCGGAAACGGGTGGCCTGCTCCTGGAAGTGCGGCCTTCCTGGTGGAAGTTTTTCTGGCATCTGGTGTTTTTTTGGCTGGTGATTCCGTTGGTGGTGGCGATCGTGCGACGCAACTCGTTCCTGATGCGCATCTACTCCGATCGCGTCTCGCTCGAGCGCGGCGTGTTCACCAAGGAACATCGCGAGTTGTTCATCAAAGACATCCGCTCCATCGACGTCGATCAAACCCTGTTGCAGCGGCTTGTCGGTATCGGCGATCTCACCCTCTCGACAGCGGCAACGCTCGACGCGGCGGAAGTGATTCCCGGTGTGCCCGATCCCATGCGCGTGAAAGATCTCCTCATCGCGCAACGGCAAACGCTCACGGGTTGACGGCTCTTGTCCGAGACGCCGCCATGAATCTCTTGCTTATCGTCATCCTTGCCGCTTCGCTGCCGACATTTCGCGATTTCAGCCGGATCGATCGGGAACGGCGAACAACCGGACAATTCCAAACCGCAGAATCACTGCAAGCCACGCGGGTCGATCCGAAATTGATCGCGTCCACGGTGAAACAGCATGCCGACGATCCGGAGATTCTCTGGGGCGCAGCAGAATTGTTGACGGATTGGCCCGGCCAGAAATCGATGTTCGAGTCCGCGTTGCGGGCCGGCGGCACCAACGTGGCGGTGGCATTGCGGTTTGCCTGTGCGGCGGCACGGCATTCCGATTTCGACCTGGCAGCGCGCTGGCTTCGCCATTGCGAGGAGAAAGATGCCGCCAACACCGCGCCGTGGCTCGTGGAACTGTGGGTGGAGCATCAGCAAAAACTCCCCGGGAAATTGGCCAATCCGGCTGGGAAACCTCCGACGGAATTTCGAGATTACGGCGCGGACACGGCGCGGACTCGGATCCATCTGCTGGAAGCGGCGGGCTATTCGCCGTATTCGGCGCGCCGTTTGGGATTTGCCCCCGACTCTGCGCTGTTGAACATGGCAGGCGACCTCTGCCGTCCTCCCGTGTCCGATGCCGCGTTGCCTCTGTTGGAGGGTGCGGCGAGGGTCATGCAGCGGCATCCGACGTTTATCGCGACCGAATTAGTCGGAGAATCCGTCGAGCGCAAATTGTTGGCTTTGAGAAAAGATGCCGGCGCGAACGAGACGATCCAGGCCCGGGTCGAAGAGATGCGCGCGCGCCGCGAAGAGCTCATCAATCTGATTTCGACCGTGGAACTCAACACCATCGACCTGGCGAGTGAAGAGCAGATGGTCCACTACTTCGACGACGTTTTCGAGTCCGGTGAGGAAGCCGCCATGAGGCAACTGGCCATCGATGTTCGCCGCCAACTGCAGCCCTAGCGGCAAAGTCAGCAAGCCGTGACACGCACTTCGCCAATTTCGCCCTCCTGCACCCGCACCGTTACGGTCATGGGGTGACAGCAGATCTCGCAATCGACGATGAACTCGGCGCTGCCTTCGCTGGCGTCCAGCGTGATTTCAAACGATTCCCCGCAATGCGGGCATTGGATGGAGAGGGGTTCGGTCATGGGGAAAGAACTCGCGCAAGGATTGTCGCAAAGGGTTCTTGGAGGGCGAGCCTCCCGCCTGCGCGGACGAAGCCGCTTCGGCGCGGCGAAGGCCCGGCGAGCCGTGATTGGGATGGCAACGAAGCGGCTCGGCAGGAGCCTCGCCCTCCAAATCTGGTTTGTCCCGGCATCAGTTTGCGTGCGCTTTGGTCCAAACAGCATACCGATCCAGTGCCCTCTTGGGACCGTTGCCGTACCATGCGTAACCGTTCCGACGTTCCTGAGAGATTTCGTTGACGTCGTCGTGAATGCTCTTGTCACGGTCGCCAAAGATCGGCCGGTCGGTCCCGATTTCATAATAGCGTGCCCAGAGCGGGCCGTTGCCAGGAGCGGCAATGAGTCGCCGCCCGTCGTCCCCTGAACGGCGATAGGCCACGTCTGAGATTTTGGTCTTCTCAAACCACGCGGCTGCGGCGTTCACTGCTGCAACCACCTGCGGGCTGGGGTGGGGGAGTTGCATCAGGAAGATCATGATGCCCGCGCTTTCTCCGGCCGACTGGGCCGGCATTTCGTAGTTGCGGGCGGATGTGGGGTGCCGCGTGATCGGGTCGTGTTGCTGGCACCAGACGGTGCGGCGTCCGTTCACGAAGATCTGATCCGCCAGAACGCATTCGATCCCGCGTTTGAGACTGGCGGCGGCAAGCGCGCGGGTGTGATCGGGCACAAAAGCGAATTCATTGATTCCCTCGGCGACGTCGCGCAACAGGCTGAGGATGTTGATCATCGCATCGTCGTTATAGGTAATGACATCGTGGTAGCCGCCCTGGAGAGGCCACACCTGGGGCCAGCCGCCGTTTGGATACTGCGCGGCAAAAATGTAGTCCAGCCCGCGTAAGAACGCGGCGCGATAAACCGCACCCTGAAGAGGACCCACGCCAGCCCTGACCTTGGCCAGGTAGCCCAGCTCCGTTGTCGTGGCATCATTGTCGAAGGTGCCAACGTAACTCCAATGCATGTTGTGGGGAGCGTCGAAGTCAGCATTGCCGAGGTAGCGGGAACTGTTGTTGGGCGCAAACCCTTCGCCCGGCGCTCGTGAATGACGTGTCAGGTCCAGGTTCTTGCTCCAGCCTCCGGCGGGAGTTTGAAACGAAACAACGATATCGGCGAGATGTCGTCCCTCGGCTGTGCCGTACCAGATGGCAGCCCGATTCAGGGGGATCGATCTCGTCGAGGAGCCTGATGGCGGAACAACGGACTCTTTCATGCCGTGCTTCCGCATTTCGTTCTGGAGAAACATCTGATCGGCCCGCAACTGCTTGTTCGACCGTTCCAGATACGCGTTCCAAGGGGGCTGTTGCCCCGCAGGCAGCCCGTCAACACGATCGATTGTCAGCGCCTGCGCGGGCGGGTTCGTGCCGATGATCGCGGCCGGCACGAGCGGGGCGGCGCCGAGAAGCAGCACAAAGAAGAAGACGAATCCGCAGATCGAACAAGTTTTGGCGCCAACTGTTGAAGTCATAAAACAGTCGGATTCTACCGCCCGGCTGAATGACTTGTCGAGGGGTCAGTTGCCAGGGGGCTGCCGTGGCTGGTCTGTCGACTCATTCCCGCTTCCTCTGTTCCCCGTATTGACAACCTTCCTGCAATGGTTTAACACCGGTCCAGATAACCTTCCCAATGAATGGCCAGACGTGAAACAGGAATCGAACTTATGACCGACAGCCGGAGAGTCTTGGTTGCGTTGGCCGCTTTCACTGTGTTCTCCCTGAGGCCCGCGGTCCGTGCCGACGAACTTCACGACGCCGCTGCGTCCGGCGATCTGCCGACCGTAAGACGATTGCTGGCCAGTGGCTCCGATGTCAACGCCAGGACCGGCCGGGGTTGGTCCCCACTGCATGTGGCAGTGCAGAAAGAGAACAAAGAAGTGGTCGAGCTGCTTCTGGCCAAGGGCGCCGACGTCAATGCCAGGGACAACACGGGCTCGACCCCGCTTTGCTGGGCCAGCGAGGCGGGCCAGAAAGACCTGGTCGAATTGCTCCTGGCCAAAGGCGCCGATGTCAATACGAAGCTCAAGAGCGGGTGGACTCCGCTCGAACTCGCCGCCGGAAACGGCCACAAGGAGGTCGCCGAATTGCTCCTCGCCAAACATGCCGACCCCAACGCGCAAGATATTACTGGTTGGACCCCCTTGCACCGAGCCGTTGAAGGAGATCACAAGGACGTCGTGGAATTGCTTCTGGCCAAGGGCGCCAACGTGAATGCGAAAGACAGCCGGGGTTGGACGCCCCTGCATCGAGCTGCCTTTGGCGGCCGCAAGGATGCGGTCGAACTTCTGTTGGCCAAGGGGGCTGATCCCAAAGCGAAGACCGACGGTGGCGAGACACCGTTGCGAATGGCGGCTTATGGAGGCTACAAAGACATCGCCGTGATGCTCGTCGCCAAAGGCGCCGACGTTAATGAAAAGGACAGCCAGGGCCGGACAGCATTGCACCGGGCGGTGTCAGGGGCCTACATAGAGATGGTCCAGTTCCTTGTGGAGAAAGGCGCCGATGTCAACGCCAAGACGGTCGAGGGATTGACCCCGTTGGAGGGAGCAGTTTACGGAGGCGGACGGGAGGTGGCCGAGTTGCTTCTAGTCAATCATGCAGACATCAACGCAAAAGACGGTGGCGGACGGACGGCTCTGCACTGGGCGGCTGCGTTGGGCAACATCGACGTCGCCGCACTGCTCCTGAACAAAGGCGCCGACGTCAATGCGGTGGACAAGGAAGGCCGGACCCCGTTGCATTATGCGGCAGATGGAGGTAGTAGAGAAATCGTCCAACTATTGCTGCTCAAACGAGCCGACATCAACGCGAAGGACAAGAGTGGCCAAACGCCGCTGCACTGGGCGCGGGTCGACAACCAACAAGATGCGGTGGACCTGCTGCAACAATTTGGAGGCCGAGAATAGCGGCGGTCAACCCCACCCGCCGGGTCTCTTGGGAAATCCTTGATCGAGCATCGCAAATCTGCTTTGATGGATCCGTCCCGAATTGGTTCGGGGCACGGTGAAAGAAGGAGGAAGAGACAATCCATGCACGACACCTCACAAACAGCGCGCAAGTGCTGCCCCAGAGTCATGCAAGAGGCAGTCTTCTTTGCGGTTTGTGTCGGTCTTCTCGTTCTGGCCGCTTGTGCCGGTCCCCAGACAACGACCCCCCACAAGGTCGGTCAAGCAGAAGCCATCCAGATCGCCTCACAACTGGCGGTTGGAATGACAGAGGACGATGCCACGAAGTTTCTGGAGCGGAATGGTCTCAGGAGCGGTGGAAGAATCGGAAGCAGTCAGGGATGGTATAGTTTCTTTCCCTTGGCGAATGGCATCAGCCTTGGTTTGAACATCCGACCGAAGGAGCCCAAACCCGACGCTGGCTGGGCCAACGGGCTGCTTCAAGCGGCTTTTCTACAGAGCAACGGCGTCATATTCAGTTCCATCACCCTCACAAACACGCCGTAGCCGGCGACCACGCTTCCCTAGTGACCCGGATTGGGGAGAAACCGCTTCAAGATATCCTGGCGGGGGATGGCTTGTTTCTTGAGCGTTTCCTGGCGCTCGGTTACTCCCGCGGCGTAGGTGGGTCGGGGCTGGGGATTGCGATACAAAACGCCGGTGTACAACTTCGTGCCGTAATCCCGCGCCAGTTCCGTGGCTCGCGCACGGTCGCTCGGGTCGTGCTTGAGCGATTCCAAACTCTGCATCTTCGCCTTCTGCGCTTTCAATTGCGCGTCTTCTTCCCCGTAGGTGACACAGGGAGATTGGACGTTGATGAAGGCAAATCCGGGGAAGCGGATTCCTTCCTCGATGATCTTCGCCAGGCCGGGCATGTCGGCAGGCGTTCCCTGGGCCACAAAGGAGGCGCCGTATCCCATGACATACAACAATGGGTTGACCGGTTCTTCCAGGCTGCCAAAAGTGGACGTGACCGTTTTCCGTCCCCGCCGGGAAGTGGGCGACAATTGGCCCTTGGTCAGACCGTAGATCTGGTTGTCCATTACGATGTAGGTGAGGTCGATGTTGCGACGGATCACGTGCGGCACGTGCCCGCCGCCGATCGAAAAACCGTCGCCGTCGCCGCTCGCCACCAGAACCAGCAATTCGGGATTGGCCAACTTGATGCCCTGGGCGATCGGGAGCGCACGACCGTGGACCGTATTGAACCCATAGGCGGCTGTGTAACCGGGGATGCGACTGGAACAGCCGATGCCCGAAATAAAGGCGATCTCATACGGGGGCCGTCCGATTGCCGCCAGCGCGCGGGTGATGGCGCTGACGACGCCGAAATCGCCACAGCCCGGACACCAAATGGGCTTCAGGTCGCTCTTGTAAGCGGTGGCTTGGTATTTCTGGATGACGGCATCGGTTGGAATTGTGGCGGTGCTGTTCATAAACAAGTCTCCTTGAAAAACTGTCGTACCGCTAATCCCCGGCGGGTTCAGGTTGATGGTTCCGGTTGCTCTGCATGGCTACCACCATTTCCCGCAGCCGTTCCACCACTTCGATGGGCTGGATCGGGTTGGAGCCGCTTTTGGCCAGTGGCTTGACCAGGGAGGGAACATCCACGTACATCTTCACCAACCGGTACAGTTGTGCCTGGAACGATTGTTCGATAAACAACCCGCGTTTCACCGAAGCGAAAAAGTCCTGGTACACCTGCTCCGCCACCGGGTACAGCAACTTCGGGACGAGCAGCTTCACGTGCAGGCCTTCGGCCTGTGCCAGCCGCAGGGATTCCATGGCCACTCCGGCCACGCTGCCCCAACTCACCAGACCGATCTCCGCATCGGGATCGCCTTCGACGACAAACAGGTCCCGCCGATTCTTGAGCGGATTGAATTTGCGGAACCGTTTCTCGTTCATTTTCGCGTGCATCTCGCCGCTGGCCGTCGGCCGACCCAGTTCGTTGTGCTCGATACCCGAGGCGAGGTAGTTGCCGCCCGGAAGGCCCGGTTGGCTGATCGGGCTGATGCCGGATTCCGTAATCCGAAAGCGCGAGTAATTCACCATTTCCGCTTCGGTGGGCTTGCGCCGGTCCACCACTGGAAACGCCGAGGTGTCGATCGGATCAACGGTCTCTTTGCGCTGGGCGATTTCCTGGTCCGACAACAGGATCACCGGCGTCTGGTAATGCTCGGCGATGTTGAACGCCTCCACGGTGATGCCGAACACATCTCCCACGCTGATCGGCGCAAGCACGGGCCGCAGGCAGTCGCCGTGCGCCGAAAACACCGCCTGGAACAGGTCGGACTGTTCGGCCTTGGTCGGTAGGCCGGTGGAAGGGCCTCCTCGCTGCACGTTCACGCACACCAGCGGCAACTCGGCAATGGTGGCCAATCCCAACATCTCCGTCTTCAGCGACATGCCGGGACCCGAGGTCGCGGTCATCGCCTTCTTTCCGGCAAACGAGGCGCCCACCACCGCGCCGATTCCGGCAATCTCGTCCTCGGCCTGCAACACCGTGCCGCCGTACTTCCAGATCTCGCGGTCGAGAAACTGCATAATCTCCGTGGAAGGCGTGATCGGATAGCCCCCGAAAAAGGTGCAACCGGCAAAGATCGCCGCCGCGGCGCACATGTCGTTGCCGTCGGTCAACAGCTTCGCTTCGCCGACCGAGGAGGGAGCCTTCAGTTTCCGATCGTGTTTGAGCGGGTGGGCCCTGGCGAAATCGAGTCCCGCCTGAAACGCGCGGGCATTGCCTTCGACGACCTCCGCGCCTTTCTTCGCGAATTTCTTGCGGATCCCGGCCAGCATGCTCTCGCGGCCGATGCCAAACCACCCCGCCAATAGACCGACCACGACGACGTTCTTCGCCTTTTCCGTTCCGGCGGTTTTCTCGGCCATCTCGGTAATCGGCACGCTGAACACGACTGCGGGCGTCACGCCCTCCAGCGGCAACTTGTCAGGCGCGACACCGGTTTGGCTCTCGTAAATCACAATCGTGTCCGATTCAACGGGCAGTTCCCCGCCGAATCTGCGGAAATCCTCCCAGTTCAATGCCACCGCCACATCGAGCGGTCCGTTGGGATTGAAGATCGGCTGCGTCGACAATCGCAGCCGACACGACGCCTCGCCGCCGCGGATCTGGGACCCGAAGCTCTTGGTCATCATGGCGTGGTATCCCTCCAGCGCCGCTGCCGTGATCAAAGATTCGCCCGCGGAAATAATTCCGTCTCCGCCCGAACCTGCCATCCCTATAATCAAATCATTACTCACAAATGCCTTTCCGAGTTTGGTGGAAGCACAACTGGTTGACGTAACTGGGAAAATCATTCTGAGCTTTTCATTCCGCAGAATCAATCGTTTTCGCAGACGGGGGATGCTTCCGTGGTTTGATTTCAACTTGGCCAACCATCGATGAAGACGTACACTCTCACCCGATGCAGGACCACTCGCCATCAGACAGGGGCGTTCTCATCGCGTATTTTCGCATGACGCTGTTTGTGCCAGCGATCGCTGTGGGGTGTTTTGCGGGCTGCCATGTCCTCACGCCATCGTCTCGGGCAGACGCGCACCGGTCCGTAATCACGGACCATGGCGCGATCGGTGATGGGACGAATCTCAACACCGAGGCCATTCAGAAGACCATCGATCAGGTCGCCGCTTCCGGGGGAGGAACCGTCATCATTCCGGAAGGCGTGTTCCTGAGCGGGGCGATTTTCTTGAAGGCGGGCGTCAGTCTCCATCTCGATCGGAACGCCGTACTCAAGGGCTCGACCAACGTCAGCGATTATCCCAGGATGATGACGCGAATCGAGGGGCATTTCCAGCCCTGGCTGCCGGCGCTGGTCAATGCCGACAAGGTCGATCACCTGCGGATCACGGGCGAAGGCACTCTGGACGGCAGTGGAAAACCTTTCTGGGATGAATTCCGTCGCCGGGTCCGGGCCGATCGGACGACGAAAAACCTGGATGTGGAACGGCCACGATTGGTCTTCATCGAGAATTCACAGGACGTGCAAATCAGCGGCATTCACCTCAAGGATTCAGGGTTTTGGAACCTGCACCTCTACCGCTGCCGTGAGGTGGTGCTGGATGGACTGGACATTCAGGCGGTGCCGGGATCGCCGAGCACCGACGGAACGGACATCGATAGTTCGCAGAACGTCACGATTCGCGGCTGCCATTATGCGGTGAACGACGACTGCATTGCCCTGAAAGGCTCCAAGGGATTGTTGGCACTGGAGGACAAGGACAGCCCGCCGGTGGAGCACATCCACGTTTCCGATTGCACTTTCGAACGGGGCGGCAGCTTCGTCACTTGCGGCAGCGAGGCCACGATCGTCCGCGACGTGGTGGTGGAACGCTGCAAGGCCTCGGGTTCGGAGAACCGGGGGATGTCCATGGTGCGGCTGAAGCTTCGCGTCGACACCCCGCAGACCTACGAGGAGATTCATTTCCGGGACATCACACTGGCAGGAGCCGGGAACCTGATCTCGGTCCAACCGTGGAGGCAGTACTCGGAGTTGAAGGAGGGCCAGAAGCCGCCCAAGCACCTGGTGCGCAATGTGACCCTTTCCAACATCAAAGGATCGTTTGGCACATTCGGGGGGATCCGCGGCAATCCTGACGACAGGATCGAACAGGTGACCTTCGAGAATATCGATGTGCAACTGTCAGCCGCGACACCGTTACCGCAACTGTCGGGCATCACCAATCTGGTCATCAAAGCAGTGAAGATCAACGGCGCTGATTATACCGGACCTTGAAAGGGAAGGGCGGTTTCCAGTTTTCAGCCTTCAATAGTCGGTCTTTGGATTAAGAAAACGGGGCGCTCGGAGGGTCGTGCTTCTGCGCGACCGTTTCCCTGTTTCAAGATCTGGCCACCGATTTACCGCAGCCGCTGTTACCGGCCCACGACGAGAATATCGAGCATGGCCGGGCCACCGCCACCGCCGCCGCGTCCGCCACGCCGGCCACCGCTCGGTTGGTTTGTACCTGCCGGTGCGGATGCCGAGGTTGTTGCCGACGGACCAGGCGATGCGGCAGCCGTCGTCGGGGGAGAGGCCGCTGGGGCGCCTGGCGCGGCCAAAGGACGCTCGATGGTGATCAGTACGATCTGATTGTTCTTGGTGTCCAGCGTGCAGGTCTTGGCGCCGGACTTCGTTTGAATCGTTTGTGCGACTTCAAAGCTGGTCGGGCTGTTCTCCTTGATGATGGTCAGGGTGCCGTCGCGCTGCGAACTGAAGGCTTCCATGGTTCTGGGATTGAACCCGCCGCCGTCCGTGCCGTTGCCGATGGGCAGGGTGGCGAGTATTTTGCCGTCGTCCGCGCTGAGAATGACACAGGTTTGCGGGGTGTGGCACATGGCGAAAAGAATGTGATTCTTCGCATCCAGTCCCAGCCCGCCGGGCCCGCCGCCCTTGCCGCCAAGGTCGTAATGCGCGGTCACCTTAAGGGTGTTGACGTCAACGACCGCGATATTGTCTTTGTCTTCGATGTCGACATACAAATGGCCCTTGCCGTCGCTGGCCGCTTGTTCGGGCGCGCCGCCGAGGTCGATCGTGCCCACGACGGAGCCGTCTTTGCCATCGATCACCGTGGCGTTGGGCGCGCTGTGGCTAAAAACGTATATTCGTTCCGTCAACGGCTCGAACAGAATGCCATCCGGGTTGCCTTCCACAGGAATGGTCTTGATCGTCGCCAGGGTCTTGGTATCCCACATGACGACTGGCTTGCTGCTGCAGAATCCGTGGTTGGATTTCGGGTCGACGGCAACACCGCGTGCCCGGGCATTTGTGATTGAGCCGTCCGACTTGAGCGAATCGAGGTCAAATATCAGGACCTGGGTGCCGCGCGGAACATACAGGCGGCGGCCATCGTTGTCCGCATAGACGTAATCGACTCCGCCTGTCCCCATGGTCTGGGTGGTATTGACGATCTTGTAAGGCTTCACGGATGGAGCGGTCTGCCCAAAACCGCGGGACGCCAACATCCCGATTGCTGCCACAAGCATAACGCGTAAAAAATGATTCGGGTAGTTCATGAAAAAGTAATCTAGGACTCCAAACATTACGCCAAGATTACGTCGCCGAAATATTCGGTTCGCGAGTCGTCGGTCTGAATCTTTTCGATGAATTGTAGGGCAACCGCTCCGGTTGCCGATTCGACAACGACGGCAAGCGACGCGCTCGCCCTGCTATGGGGATTGTCAAGTGCGTTCGAGAGGCTGCTGTCTGGCTCCTTTCTGTTTTCCTTTCTTCTAAGCGCCTTTGTTGTTTTCTTTCTCTTGCTTCCAGATCCATCGGACTGAC
>Ga0182027_10000324_pt1 | contig 82931 bp, 69 predicted proteins | sample 712E1DmetaG_FD_121300 | JGI IMG/M metagenome (GOLD analysis project Ga0182027, IMG submission 121300) | Permafrost microbial communities from Stordalen Mire, Sweden - 712E1D metaG (Illumina Assembly) | ecosystem: Environmental > Terrestrial > Soil > Wetlands > Permafrost | place: Sweden... | reverse complement strand
GTGGCTGTTAACCACTGGGTCGGGGGTTCAAATCCCTCCACTCCAGCCAATTTTTATTCCTCCCGAATACCCTGTGGAGCTACCCTTATGAATTTTGGGATAAGTCCAGGAATTTTTTAAGGATTTCCCGATGTTCAAGCGACTCCTGATTCTTCCTCTCCTTTATCTGCTCTCTTGTTCTCCGAACAAGCCCTCCCCTGCCGCTCCTTCGACAGGCCACTCCGGCATGCGGAAAATCACGGCAACCGGCAAATCGTTTGTTCAGGGCGCAAACGACCCGCAAAGCTCCGCAGACGAACAGCCGGGTATGACAAGCAGGTTTACTTATGATTATTGGCTTGATACCACCGAGGTGACCCAGGAGGAATATACAAACGTTACCGGATCGCAGCCGGTGCCGCCGGCAAGCGCGTATGGTATAGGAAACCAATATCCGGTGTATAATGTGAGCTGGTACGATGCTGTTCTGTTTTGCAACAAGAAGAGCAGGCGCGACGGCCTTGACACTGTATACACGTATTTCGGACCTCCCAAAACCCAGTCCGGCAGCGTCTATGAGATTGACGGATTGCGTATTAATACCGGCAGCAATGGCTACCGCCTGCCCACCGAATCCGAGTGGGAATATGCCGCACGTGAAGGAACCTCGACGGTTCCGTTTCCACATTTATCCGACAGCACCGCGGCGCAGGCGTATGCGTGGTATTCGTCAAACGCAAACGGGAAGGTGCACACCGTCGCGACGAAACTGCCGAACGCATTCGGCCTGTACGATATGGCAGGCAACGTGTTTGAGTGGGTTCAGGACTGGAAATGCTATTACACGGGTAAAAGTATCGCCAATTCCTGTGGAGCGCCGGTGCCAGACGGGAACAGTGAAAAAGTTCTGAAAGGCGGATCATTTGAGCATGGCCCGATAAGCCTTAGGCCGTCACGGCGCCAGACCACGTATCCGACCTCGTTATCGCAGTATGCCGAATACATCGGATTTCGTTGCGCGCTCGGCGCCATCCCAAATCCATCCTATATAACCTCGGACACCTCGAATGCCGTGACGAACGTAACGAACCTGCTTGCGTCGTCGACCCGGCAGATTATCGGCACCATACGCGCGAAGGTTGCTTTTGTCAATGTGACAAACAATCTTCGGACATTGTGTTACATTAATTACAGCAACGCCATTCCGTACATTCAAGAATTCAGGGATGTCTTAAATGTCAACGTGCCGTCGGTTTCGCCGGACGGCAGGTATGTGGCCTATTGCTCGGCCGGCGTCGGCGCGGGCGGCACGGCAAACGTTTATATCCGGTGTTTGGATACGCTGAGCAGTGCTCCGGTGAAACTGCCCGGCGACAGCGCGTTCGAACCGCGCTGGTGGGTTGATCCCGGGACGCTGGATACGTTTCTGTTGTTCACAACATCCGCAATTGACAACACGTCCCCGACATGGCCGTTAAGCCAGACGCGGATGTGGCAAATAGCCGGCGGCAAACCGGTCGGCAACTGGCAGGCTTTGACAAATGACGGCGGCTTTCACGACGGACGGTCGGCAAACGGCCAATATATCGTGACCGGATACCGGAACCTTGTCATGCGGGACCTTGTCAACCATGTGGACCGTCAGCTGTTTGTGTCCCCGCAAAACGGCAAGCCTGCGAACGGGTCGACGCAGGCATGCAATGTGTCGATGTGTACGGACAGCGCATACAACGGCCGGTGTATGTTTCTGGATTTCGGCAGTCCTGTTACGAGTTCACTCACCGGCACGATATACGGCATTCATCAGTATATTTTCGTGGCGGATTACAAAGATTCGATGATAAGCTGGTACAAGTATCCAAACGGCGAAAATTCGTGGGACAATCCCGCATGGTCGAATAATGCCAATTTTGCAATTGCGACAGGGTGCAACAGTTCGGACGCTTCGCATGACCTTTATATCCTTGGTTTGAAGTCAACGGAATATCAGAAAATCGTGTCCGGAACTTTTCTTGCGGAGCCTACGCTGTGGATAGCGCCGGGGTCTGTTGCCACAATTTCCGCGAATGACTCACTGGCGCTTGATAGTTTGGGACAGTATGATGATCCGGCACTCTCTTACAACATTGGCGTCTTAACAAAACGGATGCAGGGATTTTGGAAGAACCACAACGCGATGAACGTGGTGTTTCTCGGCAGCTCACATACTTCCTATGATATTGATCCTAATTACTTCACCGTCAACCAGGTTGCCAATATGTCTATTTTTGGCGGTCTATTTTATGTCGCAAAATTGCTTATCACACAATATTTACTTTACCATAGCCCGTCTTTGAGGCTTGTAGGCTGCGATCTGATACCGGCCACCATGAACCGGACGGATTACTTCTCGTCCTGGCCGCTTATTGATAACAATCTGGGTTTCAATTACGATCAAAATCACGGTTATTGGAAAACAGGACTCCCCAATAATTTTGAATACCTGATTGCTCTGGCGCCCTGCCCGGCCCTTCCGGGGGTGGATACGCTCGGTGCTGACCATACCGCACAATGTAGTGGATGGGGCGGTTCCAGCCCCGATCTTTCAGGCGGTGGAACAGCCTGGTCAACGGATGATCCGCAATATGAGATAAACTTTGCCGTGATTAAAGACGTTGCCAGTCTGCTCTACTCGAATAGAGTACATTTCCTTATGTATATAACCCCGGAAAGTCCATACTACAAGAACACCAATTCCTATGGGAGATATGGACCAAATTGGCAAACAGCAGAGGCCATCATAACGAGGATAAAGGCGTTGCAAGACACGTTTCCCGGTTATTTCCATTTCTATGACGCGAATCTTGACGGAAATCATGACTATGCGGATAGTGAGGCCTCCGACTGCGAGCATCTCTGCGGTGCCGGGGCGCAAAAGCTGAGCAGACGCATGGATTCGGTGGTGACGTTTATCCTTAGTCGGTGAGTATGTTTTGTAAATGAATAAGTAATCAGATGAGGCTCTAAACGTCGCCGATTCCCTCGAAGCTGACTCAGGGCGATAGGGGTGCCCACCGAAGTTATGGAAGAATCCCCGCTACCTGGGGCGGGGTTCTTTAATAAAAAAGATTGAGTCTCTCATTTGCGGCATCACAAGGCGACCAAAACCAGCCTTGTGGATCCCAGCAACGGCCATATTTTAAAACACATGCCGCTTGATACGCTTCCTCAGCCAATGATTTGTATTTCTTATCCTTGGTCTTTTCATACAGGTATTCAGCTGATCGGCCCTTTATGAAGTATGCGGTTGCAACATCATTGAGCAAACATCTTGACAATATGGACTCAGGAGAGCGCCAGAGTGCATACCTTCGCTGTCAAAAACCTTAATGCTTGTTGCCTTTGTGCTTGCCCTTGTCACCTTCGTCGTGGTTGTTAACCTTGCCGTTTCCACCCCCAGCATGTCCCGCTCTAACAACAATTCCTTTGCGAGGCACGGGTATCGGGCCGATCGGGCTGGGCGCAACCACCCTGCCTTTCGCGGACCGCGAAGGAATCGGCGGACCAGGCGGCACAGGGGCAATCATACGGCCGTGCGGTGCGCGAGGCAATGGCATCCCGGGGCCGGGCGGCAAAGGCGGCACAGGGGCAATCAAACCGCCGTGCGAAGCGTGGGGCAATGGCATCCCGGGGACGGGTAAAAGAAAGGGTCCTGACACCATAAGCCGTCCGTGCGGCCCCAGGGGCAACGGCGGACCGGGCGGCAAAAACACGGGCACAGGAACGATTGGAACAACAACAATGGGTGCATCCAACGCCATTTCGTCCGGAGAAATCTTAAAGGTTATTTCGTAATCGTGATAGTACCGTGGGCCCACCAGGCGCTGCATTTTCTTGAACTGCCCGTAGTTCATCGGCGCAACCGCAACCGGCGCTGCGTTGCCGGCGACCGTCGTGTAACAGCCGGGCGAAACAAGAACCGGAGGCGCGGAAGGCAAGAACGGATTGAACACGCTTACGCGTCCGTCAAGAACGCGGACATGAGTGACATAGGGCTGCGGGGAAAACTCCACCACAAAATGCGTCCCTTCGGCGTGGGCGACCGCCGTGGGCGTCCACACTTCATAGCGCGCGCCGCGCTGTTCGATATCCTTTACATCAGAAAGAACCTCGCCGCCTGTGTTGAGCACCGCTATGAGCCGCTTGTTCTGGCTGTCAACCGTATCGCTGATCGTGACGCACGTGTTTTCGCCCAGTTTTATGCTGCTGTTGCCGAAAGTAACCACGGCCTCCGCTTCTTTTGATGTTCTTATGGTGTCGCCGGCGCACACCGATGTGCCGTTTTGCGCGGGCGTCCACGATCCGCTTGCCGTCCCGAACACCTGGGCCGTTCCCGTTACATAGGCAAGTTTTCCAAAGATGCGGTGCTTGCCTTGACCGCCGCATCCTGCAAGGAGCGCCATGAGGGCAAAGACAACACACGCCGTAAAGTATTTCATGGGGACAAACCTCCAGTTGCTGTTAAAATTCTCAAATTTTTGAAAAGCCTTGAAATTATTAAACGCTTTTTATTTTCCCCGGCACCTCCAAAAACACCAGATACTCCTCTGTTCCCGGCCTTCCGCAAATAATTGCCAGCGCATTCATGGCGGCTGATTTCCGGTTTTTTTGAGTCACCACTTCCACCGGGGCGGGCAGGATGGAAAATGGAACGGATTTGGCAACGATTCCAGCCAGCACATACGCGCTTTTTATTTCAGTGTCCTCGATAAAAAGGTCTTCCACTCCCTGGTGGGGCGCGGACATGAGGTAATACATGTCTTCATACGGCGACATGTATCCTTCGCCGGAACTAAGCACAGTGCCGTTGAGCGTTGTCTTGTTATGGGTGATTTCAATGGTATCGTTTTTTCTGAATGATACACCGTTGGGGAGATCCAGGGGCATGGCAGGGTCCTTTCCGTGGAATAAAAGGGACACATCAATAAATTATGTGATTTTATCGTCATTAATACCAACAATATAAGCATGTCGTCCTGTTGAAGCACCGGAGTTGTACCATAAAGAAAGAAAATGAAGTATCTTTCTGAAAGAACTTGGGTCTGACAGGAAAGATTTATAAAGGAAAGAATATCCTATGCCAGAAACAGCAATCAACGTTGTTCCCTATGCGCCCGAACACAAAAGCGCGTGGAACTCGTTTGTGGACTCATCGAACAACGGCACCGTGTTCCACCGCCAGGATTTTCTTGACTACCACCCCGCGGGCAGGTTCGCGTTCCATCACCTCATGTTTTACAAAGGCGACGAGCTCGTGGCGGTGCTGCCGGGCGGGCTCTCGGGCGACATGTTCAAGAGCCCCTTGGGCGCGAGCTTTGGCGGGTTCGTGGTGAACGCGCGCCTGGGCCTGCAGGACGCGGACGCTGTTGTCAAGGCGTTCATCCGCTACTGCGCGTCAAAGCTCATCAAGGAGGTCTACCTTACGCCGCCCATGCAGATCTACAACGCCACGTTCAACGAATCCATCGAGTACGCCATGCACTACAATCACTTCATCGTGCTGTCGAGCCTGTTCTCGTCGGTGATCGATTTTTCCATCATCCACGGCAAGGAAGAGCTGTCGCGCAACACGCGCCACAAGATCAACAAGGCAATCAACAAGGGCGTCCGCATAGAAGAAAACAAGGACTACGATGTGTTCTATCCCATTTTGCTTAAAAACAAGGAAAAATTCCATGTGACGCCCACGCACACGATTGACGAGATAAAAAAAATCGAATCGCTGCTGCCCGGGATGATGACGCTGTTCATGGCCTACTACGAAAACGAACCTGTCGCCGGCGAGCTTCTGTTTACCTGCAATAAACAGTGCGTGCTCAATTTCTACACCATGCACTTGTACGACTTCCATAATCTCTTTGCCGTCAATTACCTCATCGAACATTCGATCCGGTGGTGCAACCAGAAGGGCTTCAAGTATTTCGATTACGGCGTTTCGGCGGACACCTTCAGCATCGATCCCATGGAGCCGTCGTGGTCCCTGATAGAATTCAAGGAGTCAATGGGGGCAAACGGATGCCAGAGAAAAACGTATTACCGCAGAATTTTCTGACGCGCGCAGTTGTCCTGCCGGCGCTGTGCGCACTTGCGCTGACCGTTTCTTGCTCCCGCGACAGCATGCGGCCCGTGCCGTTTGTGCCGCAAATCTCCTACCGGGTTTCGTTTCTTTCCGGCGATTCGCTTCATGTGTCTGCAACCATAGCCTGCGACCGCGGCAGCAGCCTGCAGAAAATTTTGTTCCCCCCGTTTGACGCGGACAATCCGCGCCTCACGTTAAGCGGCAAAAACATCCACAACGTAAAATTAACAGACGCATATATCGAGGACTCCGTGCGGTTTTCCCCGTGGGCCGGCGATTCGATGCAGGCAATGCTCGTGCGCGCCGGCCAGGCTTCGTTTACCCTGGAATATGACGTCACGTTTCCCTATGTGCCGGGCGGCGGCATGCGCACGGTGCTGCCGGGAACGTCGGGAACAAACGACTGGTATTACCAGGGAAATTATATTTTCTGCGTGCCGGACTATGCGGAATCAAAGCCGGGGCTGTGGCGAAAAAACATTGACGCTGCCGTGGCAATAACCGCGCCGGCCGGCAGAAAAATGTATGGGGTCCTTTCCGGAGAATTTCCGGCCTACACGGTGTATGAGCTTCTGTTCCTGCAGTTCACGGTCACCGACAGGGCCTGGCAATGCAGCGGGTCCTCATCGTATTATGCGGTGCTGTCGTCGCATCTGCCCGAGGCGGGGTTCTCATCTATGGTCTGCGCAGACCTTGCGAAAACTGACAGCCTGTGCGCGGGATTGTTCCCGCCGCTCCTTATGCCGCACACCGTGATCATCCAGGATTCTGGTTCGGGCATGGAAGGCTTGTTTTCGTTCTACATCCAGAACTGGTCCGCATCCGACTACCAGAATTTGCTTCGCAGTGTCACGTCCCATGAGGCGCTCCACTGGTGGGTGGGCATCCGTACCGGCGATCTGAATGATCCGTGGTGGAAAGAGGCCACCGCTTCGTATCTCGGCTTTGAGCTGGGAGGCGCCATCGGGTTTTCAAAAGACGTCATCAGGAGCCATATAGTAAAGGACTTTGCGGGAAATCCTATTGTGGAACAAAGGGCAATGTCGGACCCGTATGTCCGGGACTATCTGTTTTCCCCTGATACGAACCTGAACGCCATCGCGCTTGTGTATGGCAAGGGCACGCAGGTGAACATGATACTTGACAAAATGCTGCGGCAGGCAACCGGCAACACGGTAACGTTGTTTTCAAAAACCGGCGCCCTTTGCACGCACTACGATCACGGTGCGTTTTCGCGCGCAGGGTTCAAAGCGATCTTCGAACAGGGAACAGGGCTTGATTTGTCGGATTTCTTTTCCCGCTACGTGGACGGGGTGGGGCCCCTCGATACAGCGCTGCTGGCGCAGACGTTTGCCTGGCTTGATTCGTGCGGGGCGTTTACAGGGAGGCCATAAGATCAAGTTCACCGCAGAGACGCAAGGGACGCACTCCGCGTCTTTGCGGTGAGTCTTTCATTCCTGCAGCCACGTTTTCCAGATCCCCGGCGTTGACTCGGGGATGTCTGTCGCTCCCACCACTTTTTTATAATACTCCGCAGGCCCAACGCCCCCGATGACGGCATAACCGTAGCCTTTCAGTTTCATGTCCTGCAATGCGGCAAAAAGCAGGGCCGTGCCGATGCCTTTGCCGCGGAAGCCGTTGTCAACGCCCATCGGCCCGAAATACCCGAGGGCCGTGGCGTCGTAGCAGGCGAAACCGACGAGCTTTTGTCCTTTGAGCGCGATGAAGCACGAAACAGGCCTGTTGCAGAGCGCCATGTCTGTTTCGCTCGACCACGCCTTGTTGAATTTCGTTTTCACCCACTCAACGACAAGGTGCTTTTCCGGGCCGATGGGCTTGCGGATAGTAACGTCGTGTTCCTTGGCTTTTTCGACAACCGGACTGTCGCCGGGAAGATTGTAGAGCTTTACGAGCATGTCGTGCATGGGAAGGTTCCTTTGGAGGTGTTGCACTGGGTCAATCAGGGTAAAAATACATGACGGCTATTTGACAATGATAAATCTGCTTTTCACAACCTGCCGTTCCGCGGTCATGACGCTTGCCATGTAAATACCCGGCTGTATAGGAGAGTTCACGCTTACCGGTTTTCCCGCATCAGCAACCTCGGTTTTAAATACAACCCTGCCTGACAATGAATAAAGAATGAAAAAAAGTCTGTTGTGCGCAAGGTCTGCAGGTAGGGGGAAAACAAAGACACCGGAATTCGGTATCATGACTCTCAAATAATGCGTTTGAGACGACCTATTCTTCGACAATACGCCCGAAGGTCCCTCAATTCTGATCTTAACGCTGTCCCTGATCGTGGAATCGGATACGGGCGAGCAGAAAATATATCCCTCCTCATTGGCCGTAACGGTTGACGCTTCGTAGAACACTCTGCTGATTGAATCGGGTTTGGTGATGGCATGCAGTGATCCCGTGGTAAACCAGTTTGCATTTTCAAGCCCTCGTTTATTTCCAAAGGCATCATAAACCACGCAGGCGAGGGACACATAACCAGTCGGGTAGGAGAGAAACACGGAATCAAGGGAGGTTGAATCGGAAAGCCTCTGGAGTTCAAGGTGCCTTATGGTTGAAGGATATACATAAAACGGTGCTGATTGTGCGGAAAGCCCTTTCCAATATACCGTGATTTGATGCGGGGAGTCGGGGCTTGATGTCGCGTTGAATAAAACGATTTTTATTGTGTCAAGGCCGTCATTAAAACAAACATCGAATTTATTGCCAAAAGGGATTTTATCGTTTGCAACAATGGCAAATGGCTGGGGCTGGTTTTGCCGTGAGCCGATATTGTCTTTCAATATAAGGCTGTCACAGTAGACTCCGCGAACAGGCCCGTCTTTATCAAAAATACCGATTACAGCGAACACTGATGTGTCGCCGGCAACCCTTTTTTCCGGCGGAGTCATTATTTCAAACCTGATCGAAGCCGGGCCGCAGCAGGACGTTACCTTAACAAAAAGGGTATCCGGTCTGATTATGGCATCGTTCCCAGAGGTCACACGTATCCAGCCTGATCCCGGGTTGACCGGCGAAAAGGTCCACATCGATGCACTCGTCGGGGCAGGAGGGACAATGCTCGAACCCGGCGAGATTTCCCACGTTGCGACCACATACTCCCACACCGAATCATTTGACCGCCGGCCCTGAACCTTAAGCGTCGTGTCCTGGTCCGTGTTCATGATGAGGCAGTCGATGTGCGTGGAGTCGCCCACGACAATCCGCAAGGCGGCATAGGTATACTGTGCATTCACCCTCACAGCGATTGTCAGGAGAATGCCGCAGAATGCCATCATTACACGTAATACTTTTTGAAGAGACATATGATTCCAATGTTATTTAACTGCCGTCAAGAGATCTATTCTTTTATTACTTATAATAAGTCGTTGAATAACAAGGGGAGGTTCAAAACAAAAATGGTTGTTTGGTACGAACCCTGGCCTGCCTTAAGCGGCCTTCAAGGCCCACTATCATGTCGGTGGCAAGCTTTTTAAATCCGTACAAGGAAGTTAAGATTGCAATTTCCACTTCTTGATCTTTCTTCCAATCAAAGACCCAATCCTTGATGAATTCAAATGCACATTTCCTATCCTCGGCGGCCCGTTCACGTCATCTGCCCGTGACCATTTTTTAAGCGCCTCTTTTTTGTACTTTCCTTTTTCAAGAATGCGTTTGCCTATTTCGTAAAGGCTAATAGCATGCGGGCCGCCAAGGTGGAACAGGCCTTGTGATTCCTTTAAAAACAATTCAACAACAATATCCGCCAGTTCGTCGCAATCAATGCAGCTCCGGAACTCGTCGTGAAAGAGCGACATGGGAAGCCCGCGCCTCAGCCTGCCTTCTATGAAGTCAACAGCGCCTTTTTCTCCCTGAATGGATTGTCCCATGGGCAGGCCGAGCCGAACAATGCAATGGCGCGGCGCGCGCTGGATTTCCCTTTCGGCAAGAAGGTACGTTGTACCCACCACGCTTACGGGATCGGGATCGTCCTGTTCCGAGTACCCGTTTTCGGGCGGCGTGCGGCCGGAAAAAACGAGGTCAGCGCTCAGGTACATGAGGTAGCAGTCAGGCGAGAAAATGTCCACCATGTTTTTCGCGCCGAGCATGTTGATGTCATGCGCGTATTTCGGCCGCTCTTCGCAGATGTCTAGGTCGCACACGCCCGCGGCGTGGAGCACGTGCGTGGGCCGGAACGAATCGCGTATCTCGGCAAGCGCGCGGGAGTCGGTCATGCACACCGATGTTACGTTGGCTTCGTCGGGTATTTTCATCTGCGGCGGACGGATGCAGAACAGGCGGTTTTGGGGAACAAGGGATTTTAGTTTTTTATAAACGGGCCAGCCGTGGATGGACGTGACACCGGTGATAAGGATGCGGGAGAATATTTTATCCAAAGACAAGCCTTTTATTAAAGATAAAAACAAGAATTCAAGATATGGAAAGGGCTCCGCCCTTTAAATCCCGTAAGGAAAGGGCAAATGACATAATAAAAGGTGCGAAGCACCATTACTTTACCCTTAAGTAATGAAATGACAAAATGCTTATTATATTCCCCCACCAAACCTCCCCCGTCGGGGAGGATTCTATCTGAAAACTTCTTTGGATAATCAATATTGCGGTTGAGAAGGTATGGTCAGGAATAATCATCAATAGGAAACGCCATCCAAATATTTATTCAAACACCTTTCCCCATGTTCCGGCAAACACAAATTCCTTCTGGGGCCGCCTTGTCCTTTCCGCTGCTTCCCTTTTGGCAAGAGCTTCCGGCAGCATCGATGCATCACCGGCGTAGCCAATTGCAATTGCGGTCAAGGGAACGAAACCTTCGGGGACGGAAAATTCGGTTCTTGCCTTGTCAGGATCAAACCCTGCCATCTGGTGCACGGATATTCCTTCGGCGGCCGCCTGAAACGTGAGGTGCGCGGCAGACTGGCCGCAGTCGTAGGCGTACCATTTGTTGGGTGTTGTGCCGCCTGTAAAGGTGGTGCGGCCGCACACGATCATCAGCACCGCGGCTTTTGACGCCCACGTCTGGTTGTTGGGAGTGAGCACGGAGCATATTCTGTCGAAATCCGTGCCCTGGTTTCTGATTCCTGCAATGTAAAACCATTCCTGGTCGTTGTTGCACGACGGCGACCAGCGCGCGGCCTCGAGGATCCTCTTAAGAACCGCGGGGTCTATCGGCTTGTCAAGAAACGCGCGAGGGCTGTATCGGTTTGCAAGAAGGGGATGGATTTCGAAATTGGTTTTGGCGGGGTTTCCCATATTTTCCTTTTTTTTGTTAATAATACATTCACCACAGAGACGCAGAGATCGCGGAAAAGAGAAATGAGTGAATTTTATAGTAAATAAAGGTTGGGGAGAACCATAATTATTCAAACTTGTTTTTTCTCTGCGTCCTCTGCGTCTCTGCGGTGAGTTTTCTAGTAAAGAACGAGACTATCAAGCCACGATTTTCTTGATATACTCCGGAAGCAGAAACGCGCCGCGGTGGATGTCCGGATTGTAATAAGTGCAGCGCTTTGCCACCGAAGCGTAGCGTTTGTCGTTGAATGTGTCAAGGTCCGCGCCCTCTTTCGCGCAGATCACGAAACTGCAGATCGCTTCGGGAAACGACGGCATGGTGCAAAGGTATAATTTATAGGCCCTAAACAAAGAGGAAATGGTGGCCACGGTGGAGCGCAGGTATTCGGCCCTGATGGTGGGCGAATCGGTCTGGAACACCGCGATGCCGCCCTTGTCAAGGCGCTCGTGCACGAGCTTGTAAAATCCGGTGGTCTCCAGCGACTGCACGGGCCCGCCCGGATCGTAGGAGTCTACGATAATGACATCGAACGCTTCCTTTGATTTGGAAAGCCAGGAGCACCCTTCGGCGAATTCCACGCGGCTGCGCTTGTCGGAAAACGACTTGGCAAGCGTGGGGAAATGCGCGGTCACCGCCTCCTTCACCATCTTGTCTATCTCCACCACGAGCGCGGTCTCCACGTCCTTGTACTTGAGCACTTCACGCAGGCAGCCGCCGTCGCCGCCGCCGATGATGCACACGCGGCGCGGGTCCGCGTGCATGGTCATGGCGGGATGCACGATTGACTCGTGATAGATGTGCTCGTCGCGCTCGGTGAGAACGATGTTGTCGGCGAGCATCAGCACCTTGCCGAACGCGTAGGTGTGGAAGATCTCGATTTTCTGGAACGGGCTCGCGCCGTAATACAGCGAATGCTTCGCGCGGAGCGTGATGCCGGCGAGTCCGTTCACCAGGTTTTCAAGCCACAGCGACGAGTTGCTGCCTGTTTCGTAACGGGGGGTGTTTTCCATGTGGGGATCCTTTAGCTTGTATTAAAAAAATCTCACCGCAGAGACGCAGAGGACGCAGAGAAAACCAAAATTAATATTTATTCTTCACTATCAACTTTCTTCTCTGCGCTCTCTGCGGTGAATCTTCGTTTTATTAACCTTAATCAATAACCACGATTTTTGCCTTCGGGAACCCGTTGAACGTGGTCGCGCTCGCCGTGGTATACGCGCCCATGGAGTCGAACAGCAGGACATCGCCGATTTCGAGCTGCGGCAGCGCGATGTTCTCGTACAGCACGTCAAACGAATCGCATGTGGGGCCCGAAAGCACCGAGTTGAAGGTTTCGCCGCTGCGCGGCACAAACAGAGGATAGTCCGCGTGGTCGAACACCTTGCCCGAAAACGAGCCGTAGAGCCCTTCGTCAAGATAATACCACCACACGCCGCCGCGCAAGGACTTGCCCATAACGCGCGCGGCAAGCGCCATGCAGGGCCCCGACAGCACCCGCCCCGGCTCCGCGATGATGCGGTAGTTGGTAAAATACCGCTCAAGGTATTCGTTGATGGGCTGGCAGAAGCGCTGTATAGGCAGCACCGGGTTGAGGTAGTTGATGGGAAAGCCGCCGCCGATGTCGATGATGTCGAGAATGATGCCGTTTAACGCGGCCTTTCTGCAGATGTCGCGGCAGAAATCGAGCGCCTCGATGTATTTGAGCGGGTTTTCGTTCTGCGAGCCCGCGTGAAAGCTGATGCCGGCCACGTTGAGGCCCATGGCGTGCGCCTTTGCAATAAGGGAAAACGTCTGTGTGGGAGCGCAGCCGAATTTGTGCGAAAGATTGACGAGGCACGCGGGGTTCTGCACGCTCATGCGCACGAGGATCCTGGCCCTGTCTTTATAGGCCAGGAATTTGTCGAGCTCGAATTCGTTATCCACCACGAAAAGCGAAACGCCGAAGTCGAGGGCGTAGGCGATGTCGGCGTCGCGCTTGATCGGGTGCGTGTGCATGCATTTTTCAGGAGGCACGCCGCATTGCCGCACCACGTCTATTTCGCCGTTGGTGCAGATGTCAAACGAGCTGCCCTCCTGCTTGAGGATGTCGATGATCTCGGGCTGTGCGTTAGACTTGACCGCGTAGAACAGTTCCACGCCGGGGAGGGCATAGGCAAGCGCGTGATAACTTTCGCGCAGCCTGCTCTGTGAAAGGAAGAGGCTCGGCGTTCCATGAAGGCCGACGAGCTTGCTCAGTTTTATAAAATCCATAGGGCAGAAAACGCCTTGCACATCTTTCTTTGTACGGTTATAAAAGAGGACAAGAAATATACGTTATGTGGAATTATGGGGGCATGTATCCTTTAATGAAAAAAACATCTCGAAAAGGTCGAAAAAACACAAAGATGAAAAGCAGAACCTTATTATCTCCGCGACCTTGGCGTTCTTTGCGAGAAAGGTTTTTATTTATGTGCGATGTCGTCCGGAATGTCGGGGTGTTTGTCCGTGAGGATGCGGGCGTGCTTTTTGAGGAGGTCGTCGAGGTGCGGCCATGAAACCTGCGCGGCTTCGTGGATTTTTCCGGTGTAATACCGCAGGTCATTTATGCCGTAGCGCGCCAGCTTTTTGTCCACTGCGGCGCGGCCGACCGACGCCATATTCGAGCCGTCGGACGATACGGTGACTGACCAGAGCGTCGCGTACATGTGTATGTATGCGTACAGCGGGCACACGCGGCGGAACACCGAGCCGAGTGTACGCTGGATGCTGGAAAAGGTCCGGGGCCGGGCAACGGGCGATTCGGTGTGCATCACGAACACACCGCGCGCGTCGCGCAGCGATTGTTTGACGGAACGGAAAAAGTCCTTCGTGTACAGGAGCTTTGCCGGGCCGAACGGGTCGGTCATGTCCATGATGACGACGTCGAAACTTTTCCTGCTTTTCTCGACGAATTTTCGGCCGTCGGTGATGTGGATGTGCACGCGGGGGTCGTCGAAGGCGCCCCGGTTGATTGACGGAAGATATTTGCGGGAAAAGGCGATGACGCCTTCGTCGAGCTCGGCAAGGTCGACCGATTCGACGCAGGGGTACTTGAGCACCTCGCGGATGATGCCGCCGTCGCCCGCGCCGATCACGAGCACCCGCCGGGGACGGGGATGCGTGCACATGGCCGGGTGTACCATGGGCTCGTGGTAGTAGCACTCGCCCCACTGCGCGGCCTGGGTGATGCCGTCGAGGATGAGGACGCGGCCGAATTCGTTTGTGTCAACCAGCTCGATCGTCTGGTACTTCGTGGCGCCGAAGCGAAGGCGTTTTTTTATGGTGTAAAAGAAACCAAAATCGTCGTTGAGCCACTCGGTGTGCTGAGTGTAGCGCCGGGAGCGGGGCAGGTACGGGCGTTTCATGTTACGCGTCGTAGGTGTAGATGTTTTTGCACTGGAAAATCTCGAGCATCTCCTTGCGCAGGAGACTGGAGATCTTGCCGCGCGCCGACGGGCCGAGCGACTGGTTTTCGGGCCCGAACAGGTAGTTTTCGAGCTTGAACTTGCGCAGCATCATCTTGGTATGGAAGATGTTGTCCGACACGATGTTGATGTCGTAGGCCGTATAGATGTCGAGGATCTCGTCGGAGATGTAGTCCTGGATCGAGGTGATGTCGTGGTCGAGATAAATTTTGCGGCCGTGCACGTCGCGCGTGAAGCCCCGCACCTTGTAGTCCAGGAGCACGATGTCTGAATCGAAGCTGTCGATGAGGAAATCGAGGGCGCGGAGCGGCGAGATGGTGCCGCAGGTGGTGACGTCGATGTCCACGCGGAAGGTGCTTATGCCCGTGACCGGGTTGGTTTCGGGGTAGGTATGGGCCGAAATGTGGCTTTTGTCAAGATGGGCCACGGTTTCCTGCGGCACCAGGTGTCCCTCGTTGATGAGCACGGTCACCGACGCACCGCGCGGCTCGTAGTCCTGGCTCGACATGTTGATGATGTTCGCCTCGATGATGCGGGTAACCTCCTCGAGGATGCTGCGGATTTTCTTGGAGTTGTACACCTCGTCGATGTAGTCGAGGTAGTCGTTCTGCGATGCCTTGGAGCGGGCGTAGCAGATGTCGTAAATGTTGAAGCTCAGCGACTTGGTGAGGCTGTTGAAGCCCTGCAGCTTGATTTTCCTGCCGCGACACCGGTTGATCATTGCGCCAACCTCCTTGCGAAAAAAAATCTCCCCAGTGACACAACTAATGTACAGTTGAAAGTTTAAAGTTGGAAGTTGAAAACAGTTTCCCTTTTTCAGACTTTTAACTTCCAACGCTCACTTTCAACTCTCAATCTTCACAGTTCATTGATGTACAGCGGTTTGTAACCGCGGTACTTATGGGAAAAATAATTAATGAGTATGACTTCGGTCTTTTTTTTCGGCGCGATGTTAATGATGAGCCTGTCGGAGAACAGTCTGCTCATGTGCAGGCCCCTGCCCGAATCGTCGAGCGCGCCCTCGCCCGACCTCTGGCGTTCAATCTTGTGCAGTACCGTGTCTTTTGTCAATCGCCCCATGTTGTCGATGACCGCGACGCCGTATTTTTCGGCGTCACTGCCGCATTCCAGGCGTACGTATTCCCGGGGTGAAAGCGTGATGTCGGAGAGGCCCTCGTATTTTTCGGTGCCGTCCGGGAGCGCGGGCGCGTGGTACACCGCGTTGGTAACGATCTCGTCGAGGAGGAGCTGCATGTCGCCCGCACTGCCCAGTTTTTCGGTGAGCAGCGCCACCGCGGCCTCGCGCACGTCCTTTGCCTCGCCCGACGACCGGATGCAGAAGCTGCCCAGCATCGTATGCTGCGGCAGCAGGTAGCGCGAAATGCCGAAGATGTCGCCGGTGAGCAGGCCGTCAACCAGCGCGTCAAGCTCGTGGAAATTGAAGGGCGTCGTTTTGGGTATGATGTTCGACACGCCCGATTCATGCGCCATGAGAAGGTAGTCGTCGACGTTATAGGACGTGATGAGCACGGTGCGCGTGGCCTGGTGCAGCCGCTTGATTTCCGCAAGCAGCTCGGGACCCTTCATGCCGGGCATGTTGATGTCCGAGATTGCCATATCGAACGGTTTTTGGCCGCACAGCGCAAGCGCCTCATCGGCGTCTTCCGCGGCGCAGACCTCGTAGCGCGCCCCGAGAAAATCCAGCAGCATGGTGCGTATGGAGACCTCGTCGTCTATAATGAGGATGCGGTGCATCAGGGCGCCCCTATGTGTTTCGACCGATAAAATCAGTTGACCAGGCCTGTGGTAAACTGCCATAACTGGCTTTCCGTCTGCGACTTCGAGCCGTGGGCCACGACTTTCCAGTAATAGGTCGTGAACGAGGTAAGCCCGTACAGGGTGATGGAGGTCGAGGTGATGGGCCCCGCTTTCGACAGCGACAGCGGGTCGGTGCCGAACCAGACATCGAACGAGAGCGTGTCGCTGTCCGGATTGGCGCAGGAGAACGACAGCGCCACGCTGGATTGATTGACAATTGCGTTGTTGAGCGGCGAAACCGCAACGGGAACCCCGAGCGACATGCCGAAAAACAGCCGCACCCGTATCGTGTCGGCGGTTGATTTGTCGCGAACGCCGGCAACAATGGTGTCGTACCCGTAAAGACCGGCAGGGTCAATGGTGTACAGGAACGTGTCGACAACGGCCGAATCAATGAGGCTTGTCGTGTGCGTGCGCGAATCGAATAGCGACACGCTGTGCCGCTCGACAAGGGGGTTGTCCGGGTCGTGGATATGGAAGACCAGCGTAAACGGGGCCGCGATGGCGCTCAGGTCAACGGCGCCGTCGGCAAGCGTATCGGCGCCGTACGACACCGAAATCGAGCAAGGACGGTTGGGCGGCACCACGAGAATGCGCGGATAACACGTGTCGGTGCTGGGGAAACGGTCCTTGACAACAACAATCATCTGGCGGTATCCGGTGTCCGACAGGGCGGGCGCCCACGTGAGCACGCTGTCGCCGGTGTTATCAAGCAGCATGTCTTTTTTGCCCACAACCCTGGCCGAAAAAACGAACGGCGGAATGCCCGTGCCCGGTGCGGTTCGCAGCGTCATTCTCAGGGTGTCGCTGCCCGCCACGAGGAATTGCGGAAAATCTTCCGCCCTTGTGCCGAACACGACCGGCTGCGGCGGCAGGTGGCCCTTCGGCGAGACATAGAGCGTATAGGTGGCAAACACCGGCTGATACCCGTCCCAGACCCGTATGGTCACCGTATTGAAGCCGGTATCGCCCGGCGCCGGTGTCCAGGTGATGATGCCGTTTGGCCCGATTGTCAGGCCGGCGGGGCCCTGGGTGACCTGATAGGTAATCGAGTCTCTGTCCGCATCAAGGGCCAGTATGGTGTCGGTGTACGCGCTGCCGACCTCGATAAATGAGGAGCGCGGCGATTTCTGCACCGCAGGCGGGCTGTTTTTATAGATCACCACGGCCTGCTGGGCCTTGTTGTTTTTCTTGTCGACCGCAATGATGACGACCTCGTTCCCCGACTTCACGTGCGACAGCTGCACCGTGTCGTAGTACCAGAGTCCCTGGGGCGCCGCTACGACACCGTTGATGGAAAGCGTGTCGATGCCGCTTCCCTCGTCAATCGCCCTTACCGCAACAATAATGGAGGACCTGTCGGTATACAGCCCCTGCGCAACCTTGCCGTCCGCAAGAATATCGAGAATGCGCGGCGGCACCGTGTCGGGCCCGCCCGGGGTGTAGAACAGGAGAAGGTCCTTCCAGTCAAGCACGGTGCCGCTTTGGTCCGCCGCGATGAGCCGCGCCGTGTTTTGGCCGGGATTGAGCGCGACTGTCCAGTCCCACGTGGTCGCGGCATCGGTAATCGTCCGCACGACTGGGTTGACGGTGTCGTTGACATACAGTCGGAGCGTGAGGTTGAGGGAATCGAGCGAATTGTTTTCGATGCGGCCCGTCAGAATGTACGACGCAGAGCCGACCGTGGAGGTGTCGAACGGCGGGGTGAGCACCACGATGCTGGCTTTTTTCGCGTGAGGCAGAGTTGACGAAAAGACAATCCAGTAGGTTTTGACCGCCGTGTTGCCGTTGAGAAAGTGGTCGAGGGCGTACACGGCGAGCGCAAGGGGATTGGCAGCGGTATGGGTGTACACCTTGTCGAACAGCTTGTAATAATCGCTGCCGTTCTTTCCGTCGAACGCGCGCCCGTTCACCGACGCGGAATCCACGGCGCCGGTGAGGTCATCGGTGATGCGCGCCTTGAAGGTAAAAATCGAATCGCCCGTGAAGATCGTGTCGCCCCTTATAAGTTCGGTGTTGACGCATGCAATGGTCGGCTTCACGGTGTCGCGCAGGGAAAAGAAAAAGCTGTCGGCTGGCGAGACGTGGTGGCCGTCCCACACCCAGAGGCTTCCCCTGCCGGCGTAAAACGGGGCGGTCGCCGACACCCGCGTGCTGCACAGCGGTGAGGCATAGCGCGTGCTAGCGCCGAGGGCCCAGTTATAGATGACGTCGCGGTCTTTCACGCGCGGGGTGAGAAACGTCACCGAGTCGTGCGCGAACGCGACGACGCTGTCCTGGTGCAGCGGCGATTTAAGGTATACATGCAGCGAATCAACAACGTGCTGGCCGCTTTTTTTATACACCGAAGTGACAACAGACTGCCAGCCCGTGTCGTAGAACGAGACGAAAAACGTAAACGGCTCTTTTGAAAATTCGGAGCTTGTCACCGTGGAATCGGCCTTCTGCCACAGGCGGTTTGCGGTTGTCGAAACGGAAAAGCTGTCGACCAGGTCCTTGACGGTCACGCGGATCTGAAGGCTTTCGGTGGAGAAAATATCAAGCGTGTCGCTGTCGTGGATGCTCTGGTGAACAATGTACAGGCCCGCGTTTGCGTAATTGGAAAACGGATTGGATTCCCGGGAGCAGAATACGAACGCCGCTGCGAGCAAGAGAAGGACATAGAGATATTTTTTGATGTTCATATTCAGAAATGCCGCCCCTTTTAAAACTTGAACGACCAGAAAATCCCCACGGTCCCCATTGCCACGACACCCAGACTTGATATGAGGTTCGCAAGGTCGTTATTTTTGGCGTTTCTCGCGGCCTCCCAAGCCGCGCTTGAATTCTGCGCGAGATTGGCCTTGTCCGTGCTGTTCAGGGAGGAAAAATGCCGCTGCGACGCCGACAGCTGGCTTGCCTCAACAAATGCCACAATGCACCCGATGGCTGCCGCTGCCGCGCCGCTGTAGCGGATCGTGTTGCGCGTGGGGGCCTGCGGGTCCCTGAGCAGGGTGATGGGTACGCCCGATGTGACTGCGTCCGTTACGGTTGCGGCATATTCGTAGGGCTGGTCGGTCACCTTGTACTGGACGCCCAGCACGGTGAGGTTGGCCCTTCCGTTGTGCGAAAACAGGCAGGCCGACAGTTTGAAAAACTTGGTGAGGGAGCCGATCCCGTCAACGGAGTACTGCACCGAGCAGAAGGAAAGCAGGGTACCTATCGCTTCCTCGTGAATGTAGATGCCGTTCCAGTCGTACGGCGCGGCGTTCACCATGCTGCGCTTGTTGTAGGCCTTGTCATTTTCTGAAGTAAATACCACCGGCCTGTCTTTTGTGCCCTTTGCGAGCAAAGCCCCCTGGACGTGCAGGCCCGTGAAGTTCTTGAAGCACAGCACCGCGCCCTCGGAAATCGTCACGGTTTTTCCCAGCGGAACATAGATGTCGCCAGCAACGTAATACGGATGTTCTTTGGCCGCGAGCACGGGCGGCAAATCTCCAGCTATCGTGTCAAATGCAATTTTGCCCGTGTCAGCCTGAGGAGACGGGGGAGTCTGGGCCATGGAAGCGCAGAATATAAATAGAAGGATGAAAATTGTTTTTGTTTGCATGATTTTTTTTGTTTTTAAAATAAATTTAATCTAATTATTTCGCCGCCACATTCGTGCTTATTCGCCGTATCTCAACGTCCGCCTTTATAAAATATTTGTGTTCCGGCGACATTTTGAGCTGCGACTTCACATCGAACCAGGCCTCCATGGCTTCTTTTCTCGTGTCGCTGTTGGGCTTTTTGTCGTACAATGCGCTCGCGCAGGTCGCCTTTGAATACAGCAGAAGCTCCCGGAAAGCGCTGCCCTCCATGTATGCGGCGGGCGAAACCGCCGCGCGCTTAATCAACTCCCATGCCTGGGAGTAGTCCTTTGCGACATAACACCAGCGGGCCTTTTCAAGATAGAATTCGCCGTCATTGATGTTGTTTCCGGCGACAAAATTCTTCACCGCATCGTTGTCGCCGGCGCCCTTGAGGGCGCGGAGGCGGTACAGCTTGGCCTTTTTCAAGTCTGCCTGGCCCGGCGCGAGCAACTTGTACACCGTCAGCGCGTTTGTAAAATGGCCGGCCTCCACCTCCTGGGAAAATATTGCCATGATATCGGACGTGTGGTACCTCACCTTGAGTTTGTCAATAAGCGACGGGCCGGGCTCTTCCGGTTGGGCCGAAACGGGCGCCTTCGGAGCGGGAGCAGGGGCCGCCGGCTTGGCCTCCGGAACATGTTTCGGCGCAGCATGCCTGTTTTTTGCCGCCCTGGCGCCAGTTGTGCCGCCTGCCGAAAAAAGTTCGTCGGGTACAAGGTCTTTTTGCGGTCCTTCGGCAAGAGGCCTCTGCAGGGCCAGCATGGAATCCGCGCTGGCGGCTGCGGGCGGGGGCGCGGTTTTGTCCCCGAGGTGCAAGGCGAACTGGGGAAGCAGCTTTTGTGCAAGAGAAGGATTCAGTACCCATAATCCCGCAAAAGAGGCCACCGCCACGAGTACAGCCGCGGTGCATACCCACAGCACGGCAGAACGCAAGTTTCGTTTTTTATGGAACCGTAGAACGCGTTTTTCTTTTCCCCTGTTTTCCAGGAACTGCTCGAGCACCTGCTCGGGCGCCTTTAGCGTGAGGGTTTTGTGGATGCGGCAAATGGTCCTTAGAAAATCCAGCGAGTTCTGCACCCGCTTTTCCTTTTCATAGCGGATGCAGTGCTGGACAAGACTGCTCAGCGCGGACGGGATCTTGGCGGAGACATTGGAGAGCGGCACATAGTTGTTGTTGAGCTTGTCGGTGACCAGCTTTCCAAGTTTGTCCTCCGGGAACGCCCGGCCGCCCGTGAGGGTTTCGTAGAGCACGGTGCCGAGCGAGTAGAGGTCCGCGCGCACGTCAACTTCTTTTAAGTCAAGCTGTTCCGGAGCAAGGTACTGCATGGTGCCCATCACCGTGCCGTCGAGCGTGTGGATGCTCGCGGTCATGGGCTTGGCGATGCCGAAGTCCATGAGCTTTGCAACACCGTCCTTTGCAACCATGATGTTGCCCGGCTTAAGGTCGCGGTGGATCACCCCTTGGTAGTGCTTGCCGTACAGAATGTAGATCTGGTTATGGGCATAGTTGAGCGCGCGTCCCACCATGATACCGATCGAGGTGCATACCTCGGGTGGCAGGCCGCCAGACTCATCGATGAGCTTTTCGAGTGTGACGCCGTCGATGAGCTCCATCTCGATGTACGGCAGGTCGTTCCAGGTCCCGACCGTATAAATCTCGACGATGTTCGGGTGGTGCAGTTTGGCCGTGATCTTCATCTCGGTGTGGAACCGATCTTCGGATTCCAGGGTATGGTCGGGCTTAAGAAGCTTTACCGCGCGCTTGACCTCGAGCTCGGGGTTCCAAATCTCATAGACGATTGCCATGCCGCCCGCGCTGATGAGAGACGATATGACGCCGGAGCCCAGTTTTATGGGCTTCTTGCCGTCGGGCAGCGATACGGTCCCGGGAAGCTCGATGCGCTTCGTGTCGTCGGGTTTGACTATAATTTCTTCTATTTCCATTTTTTTCGCCGTGAAAAAGTTCCGATGTGCATTGTTTATTATACAATTATGACAGATCGGTTGTGAAGAAGCAAGATTAAAATATGATTATATAGGTATTGTGGTGGAAGCTGGCTAAAAACAATATGAAATTTGCTTTTGGCAAATCAGAAATTGATATTTACAAGTAATCCTTCCTTATCCGCGACAACACGACCAGCAGCAATTTGTTTATATGGAGGATCGTGAATCCCGACGGAATGAGGTTTCCATGTCACTTTATAAAAACAAATACCGCATAGAAACTGCGCGCTTGCCTGGATGGGATTATTCATCCGCGGCGTATTATTTCATCACTATTTGTACACATGGAAAACAACCATTTTTTGGTCTTCTGCGAAAGGGTAGGATGGACTTTTCCAAAATCGGCAGGATCGCCGAACAATGTTGGATGGAAATCCCCATTCATTTTCCGCAAACACAATTACACGAACATGTTGTGATGCCGAATCATGTTCATGGGATAATACGAATCGTTGACAATGTTCCGGATCAAATTGTAGAGACGCAAAATTTTGCGCCTCTACAAAAATGCGAAAATCCACAAAATCCCAAAAAATCATTTCAACCAAACGCATTCGGTCCGCAATTAAAAAACATCGGATCAATAATTCGCGGATATAAAATCGGCGCGACAAAATGGTGTACCATGCAGAATATCAATTTTTCATGGCAACACCGGTTTTATGATCATATTATTCGGGATAATCGCGAATTGTATCGGATCAGGAAATATATTATTGACAATCCTAAAAATTGGCAGCGCGACAGAAATTATTATCCATAACACCCAGGACCACCAATGCCTCACGATACCAAACCCCGCCACTTTCCCCCGATATCCCCCTTTATCCAGACTATGCAAGCCATTGCCGGAAACGAAGTATACATCACCGGCGCGGCGCCGCTGGCGCCGCTGTCCTACGGCGACGAAATGGCGCTCAAGCAGAAGACGTTTACGGAATTCTTCAGGAAAAAACAGGTCGAGGGCGACTGGGAGCGGCTGGTCGCGTCGCCGTTTTCCCGGCTGTACCGGACCACCACCAAGCGCAGGGTGGTGTTTGCATTCGGGAAATTCATGTTCAGCATGGGCGAGGGCGTGCGCGACCGGCCCGACGACAATAAAAGCGAGGCCATGCTCGAGCCGCGGCAGCACACGGCGCTGTACGAATTCCTCCTGAAAAAACTCAACGAACCGATATTTTCCCTTGTGGCGAAACGCTGCAACTACCTGATCATCCGAGGGTCGTACAAGGAATTCTGCCTGATTTTCAACATGCACAAGCTCGACGGCCCAACGGTGCGCAAGCTCAAGATCCTCGGCACAAAACTTTCGGGCGCGGGCACGGGTGTTGTTTCATCGTTTGTGTTTCTCGACCCATCGCGCTCGAAATATTATCTTGATAAAAGGGAAACAGAAAGCCGCTTCAACGTCAAGAAACTTTTCGGGCCCGATACGCTCCGGTTCGCCACGGCCGAGCAGACCTATGTGTACGACGCGTTGTCGTTTTCGCAGATCAACCAGTCCATGGTGCCGCTCATGCTTAAAAAAGCCGCTGTGCTTCTTGATGTTCCGAACATGGACTGCTCATCTATGCGGCTTGTTGATTTGTACTGCGGCTACGGATTGTTCACGCTCTACCTGGGCCGCAACTTTCTCGAATCCTGGGGAATAGATTACGAAGCGGCTTCCATCCGCAGGGCGCGCGACTCGGTGGCCCATTGCAAAGACCTGCCGGCATCATGCAAAATGCGATTCATGTCAGGCCAGATAACAAGCCGCGGCATGGAAGAAATGCTGCCTTTAAACGGCGACATTCCCGAAGCGGTGGTGCTCGATCCCCCGCGCCGTGGTACGGAAAAAGGCGTTATCGGCGCCATTGCCAACAGGGGGCCGGTTAAAATCCTGCATATTTTCTGCAATGTGGACATCATTCCGGAAGAACTCGAGCAGTGGAAACGGGTGGGATATACCGCATCCCGGATTTTGCCGCTGGATATGTTTCCCGGCACCCCTAATCTTGAAGTAATGGTCCTTCTTAAGCCGCGATAACAAAAAAAATTGCTTTTATCCCTGTGCACCTTGCATTTTCAAGAATTCGGGAAGATGCAATCCGGTGGTAACAATTGTATGTTTCAAGCCATTGGCCGCGCTAAAATATTCTTATATAAGATATTGAAGTCTTTATAATTGCAGGTGATGTCGCAATAAAACAACGCGCGCTATAAAAATTCTTTGGAGATTTGTCAAAGCTGATACTTTTATGAGTGAAAAGCCCATACCCCAGGTCCAATCGGCCGTAAAAGAAGCCTCTTCTACCGAAGCGCAGACTTCAAAGTCATCGCTGTTATACTCCGCGTCCACTCTATTTTATGATGGACAAACTGAATTCCTGCCGTCCCAATTACAGGATTATGCCAAGGGCACAAGTGAAATCACCAGCGTATTATGGGTGGGAATAGATGTCGGCTCCACGACCGCCAAGATTGCCGTTCTGGAACCTTTGCAGAAAAAGCTTTTGTTCTGGAAATACCGGCGGCATTTTTCCAGACAGGCGGAAACCGTGGCAGCGCTTCTTTCCGAAGTACATGAGGCTTTTCCGCGCGCTCTTATTAAAACGAGCATCTGCGGCAGCGGGGCAGAGCCCCTCGCCGCCATCATCGGCGGGTGCTTTGTGCAGGAAGTAATCGCCAACAGCATCGCGGTGTCGGAAATATTTCCGTTTGCGCGGACATCAGTTGAATTGGGTGGCCAGGACGCCAAGATCCTGTTTTTCCGCGAAGACGAAAACACACGAAAGCCGAAACTTTCCGACATGCGGATGAACGGGTGCTGCGCAGGCGGCACGGGCGCATTCATAGACCAGATCGCCCGGTTGCTCAACCTTCCCATAGAGCGGTTCGACGAGGCTGCGAGAAAAGGCAAGACCGTGTTCGATATCTCGGGCCGCTGCGGGGTGTTTGCAAAAACAGATCTCCAGCCACTCCTCAACATGGGTGTTTCCAAGGAAGACCTGGCTTTGTCCGTGTTTCACGCGGTGTCGAAGCAGACCATCACGGGGCTTGGCCACGGCATGCAGCTTTCTGCGCCCGTAGTGTTTCTGGGCGGACCCTTCACGTTCAACCGCGAACTGGTAAAGGTGTTTGCCGGCCATCTCAACCTGTCCGCGTATGAAATCCTGATTCCGCCATTGCCGCAGGTGGCGGTCGCCATCGGCGCGGCGCTCGCCGTTGGCGTGGTGCCGGATGAATCACAGAAACCATACCTTGGCAGAAAGGCCGTAGCACGGCTTTCGGATTCAAGCCGCTCCATTGTTGCCGATGCTATGCCTGCGCCCCCGTTTTTCAAAACACAGGAGGAACTTGCCGCCTTTCGCAGCCGTCACGCCGCGCCGCCGTTTGTACCCAAAAGCATCCCCGCAGGAACATCGCAGGACGTGTACGTTGGCATAGACGCGGGATCTACCACCATCAAATTCGTTCTCATGGACGACGCCGGCGGCATCGTCAACAAGTTCTATGCGTCGAATTCGGGAAACCCCATAGGCGTGGTGAAAAAAGCGCTTATTGACATATACGATTCCTATGACCGCGCCGGTGTGCGGCTCATCGTGAAGGGGCTGGGCACCACGGGATACGGCGAGGCGCTCGTGGCAAAGGCCTTTGGCGCCGATTTCCACACCGTGGAAACCATTGCCCACGCGCATGCGGCACTGCACTTTGTCCCGAACGCGACCTTTGTATTGGACCTGGGCGGCCAGGACATGAAGGCCATGAGGATTTCAAACGGCGTGATCTGCGACCTGTATCTTAACGAGGCGTGCTCCGCTGGGTGCGGCTCATTCATCGAAACACTGTCGTCGTCGCTCAATATTCCCATCGAAAAAGTTGCGGAGCTGGCCTTTCAGGCGAACAGTCCGTCCAACCTCGGTTCCCGTTGCACGGTGTTCATGAATTCCTCGATTACCACGGAGCAGAAAAACGGGAAATCCATCGAAGACATCATTGCGGGACTGTGCCGTTCCGTGGTCGACAACCTGTTCATGAAGGTGATTCGCGACCGCAACGTTTCGTATCTTGGCAACACTATCGTGGTGCAGGGAGGCACCTTCAAGAACGACGCGGTGCTGCGGGCCTTTGAGCAGCACACGAGCGCCGAGGTTATACGGCCGCAGCATGTCGGGGAAATGGGCGCGCTCGGCATCGCGCTGCTCACCAGGGACGTGGTTCTGTCCGGGACCGGAGAAAACGGCGGTCGCACGTCATTTATCGGGTTCGAGGCGCTCCGTACGTTTGAATGCTCAGGCGTCACCAACGACAAGTGCGGGGGTTGCTCGAACACTTGCAAGCGCACCATTGTCCGGTTCAACAACGGTTCGGTGTTTTGCGCGGGCAACCGCTGCGAAAAGGGGTCGGCCGATTTTGAGGCCGGGTCTTCGCCCGGTACAAAGCCTGCAACCGCGAAAGCGCCGTCCATGGTCCGTTTCCGCGAATCCGCCATGCTCCATGATTACACAAACGGAACGCGGTCGGTAAACCGCGGGCAGACCATAGGGATCCCGCGCGTGCTGGAATTCTACAACAGCCTGCCCTTCTGGAAAACACTGTTCTCGACGCTCGGTTACACCGTTGTCCTGTCGCCCCGGAGCAACCACGCCTTGCACGAAAAGGGCATGCGTTTTGTCGCGTCCGACAACATTTGCTTCCCGGCAAAACTGTCGCACGGTCATGTGGAGTACCTGGTTGAAAAAAATGTCGACCGCATTTTCATGCCCATCATGGTGACCACGCCCTCCACGCTCGAGGACAAAAAAACGGTCCACATGTGTCCCGTGGTACAGGGATACCCGGTGGTTCTCCGGGAGATGAACAAGCCGCACCTCCGGAAACAGCTTTCGGTGGACAGTCCCGCGTTTGTATGGTCGGACGAACGCATGCGCCGGCGGCAGGTAGGCGATTTTCTGCGTGACGTATACGGGATCCCAAAAAAAGAAGCCGGGACCGCGATTGACATAGCGGAAAAAGCGCTTTTGCGGTTCAGGGCGTCCATGGCCGAGGAGGGCAACCGCGTGCTTTCGTCCATTGAGGCCGAAAACGGCATGGGCGTGATTCTCGCGGGGCGGCCGTATCATTACGACCCGTTTATCAACCACGGCGTGCCCGAGGTCTTTTCGGCGCTCAACATTCCGCTGCTTACCATGGACTCGATCCCTGGCAGGGAGCGGTTCGACCTTTCGCGCACGAGGCCGGAGCTGTATAACCCCTTCCATTCCGAAGTCTACTGCGCCGGCCTGTTCGCGGCCGCGCACCCCTGTCTCGAAGTGGTGCAGCTCGTTTCTTTCGGCTGCGGCCACGACGCGATAATCTCCGACGAGCTCGCCAGGATCATGCAGACGACCTGCGGCAAACAGCCCCTTGTGCTTAAAATTGACGAGGGAGAAGCACTCGGCGCGCTGGGTATCCGGATCCGTTCGTTCGTCGAGACCGTCAGGAGAAGAAGGTCATGACCGCTGTCAAGCGCGCCGCAGGCGCGCTTCCCCGCCCCTATTCCCCGGCCTATACCCGCGCAGACAGGCGCAAACGCGTGATCCTCGTGCCCAACCTGTCCCGGTCGTTTACCGCCATGGCGGCGGCCGTGTTCCGGCGCCTGGGGTGCAGAAGCGTGCCGCTCCCGCTCGCCGACCAGACGGCGCAGCACCTGGGAAAACGGTTCGTGCACAATGACATCTGTTATCCTGCGCAGGTCAACGTCGGCGAATTCCTTCACTTTCTCTCTGCCGGGTCCATGGCCCCTTCCGAGGTCGCGGTCGCTTTGGCCAAAAACTGCCGCGACTGCCGTGCCGGCCATTATTTCGCGCTCACGCGCAAAGCGCTCGACGACGCGGGATACAAGGACGCCGCGATCATCACGACGGGAAAAGACGTAAAGGGCGCGCACCCGGGGTTTTCCGCCGGGCTGCGATACAATCTCCTGATGCTCTGGGGAATCGTGGTGATCGACGTGCTCGATGCCCTCGTGCTGCGTACGCGGCCCTATGAGCTCGAGGAGGGCAGCGTCGACCGCCTGTACGAGGAACACCTTGACAGGATAACACAGGCGCTCGAACGCGGCGTTATACGATGCCTTGCGGCCCTTTCCAGAGCGGTGGACGCGTTCAACGCGGTGCCCCTCAAGAACGTCAAGCGGCGGCCGAGGGTGTTTGTGATCGGCGAGATCCTCATGAATTATCACGAGACGGCGAACAGGCAGCTCACCCGGTACCTGGAAAAACACGGCATGGAAGTGGTGCTGCCGGACATGGTCAATTTTTTCTGGCGGCAGGTGGTCGTGGACAGGGACCTTGCGCGCCGCAGGCTGGCCAAATGGCCCATGGTAACGAGGCTCGGCGCCGAAGGGTTCGACCTCGCCTACCGCCGGGCGGTCGGGAAAGCCGGAAAAATCTATTCGAAGTTCCGTTTCTACGAACACCGGCCCGATATCGTGGAGCTTGCCGCAAATATAGAGGGGTTCATTGACAAGACGCTTGTCGCTGGCGAAGGATGGCTTATCCCGGCCGAAATCATGCACCACGCGATTAAGGGAGTCACCTCGTTCGTGATCATCCAGCCCTTCGGGTGCCTTCCCAATCAGATCACCGGCAGGGGGCTCGTCAAGCCGCTCAAGGAGAGGTTCCCGCATATCAATATCCTCGCCCTGGATTACGATTACGACGTATCCATGGCCAACCTCGAAAACCGGCTCCAGATGCTGGTGATGGCCGCGAAGCAATATACGTGAGGCAAGGCCATCGCTTGACAACAAAGAAGGCGATCGGGACAAGGCAACCTACCACCTTTTCCGCGCCGGGGTGTATTTTATCACCTGACTTTTTTAGTAAAATAGTCAGGAACGTATGCGACGCAGGAACTTCAGCAATAATCCGGACAAAAGATCCTCAATTCTCAATGCCGCGCGGGTGCGCTTCTCCCGTTTCGGCCTCAGCAAGGTCACCATGGACGAAATCGCGGCCGACCTTGGCATGAGCAAAGCCGCGTTGTATTACTATTTCCCCACCAAGGAAGACATCTTTAGACAGGTGATTGCGGCAGAGCAGGATGACTTTGTCTGCAGAATCGAATTGATTATACAAAAAACGTGCTCGGCTTCGGAAAAACTTGGCGAGTTTTTTGCGGAGCATTTAACACTGCTGGGCACACTGCTTGATCTGAGGATCCTGAGCGACCAGGCCGGACAGGCAATCAAGCCCATTATGCGGGACCTGTTCAAGAAATTCAGCCGCAAAGAGACCGTTTTTCTGGAAACCATACTCCGGGATGGAAGAAAACGAAAAGAGTTCACCATTGATTTTCCCGAAAAAACAGCCATTCTCCTTGAGCATGTTCTGCAGGGGCTGCGGATCAGATTCATCAAGTCGATCCGCGGCCGCGATTTTGGCAAAGCCGAGGTCGGGGTCTACCGAAACGAAATACTGTATTTTTCCAAAATATTTCTGCGCGGAATTTCGAAATAACCCGATGGAGATTTTCTACCATGAATGATTCGTCATCGCAACCGCCCAAAACCGATTGGCCCAAAGTCCCCCAGAACACGGGTGCCGGCCCAGACATCGGCGACGAGCCGATCGCCGACGTGCCGATGTTCAAACGCAAGCGCGTGATCATCCCGCTGTTCCTCCTGATTGTCGGCATGACCTCTGCCGTCTTTTTCTGGTATGTCCAGAGGTTCAGCTCGATCGCCACCGACGACGCGTTCGTGGAGGCGTACCGCGCCTCGATCAGCTCCAGGATCCTCGGGCGCATCACGCTGCTCAAGGGCGACGAGGGCGACACGGTGCGCGCGGGCGACACGCTCGTGCGGCTCGACGACGCGGACCTGCGCGCGCAGCTTGCAAAGGCCGAGGCGTCGCTCCGGCTCATCACCCGCAGCGTCGAGATATCGTCCGTCAATAAAGCCAAGGCGATCGACGATTACGACCGCATGGAAAAACAGTTCAAGAGCCAGATCGTTTCTCAGGAGCAGTATTCCCACGCGGAGAACGCCCGCAAGCTTGCCGAGGCGCAAATCGACAGGGACCAGGCGCAGGTCGCGGCCGCCCAGGCCGACCTTGCCATTGTCAAGACGCAGCTTTCCAACACGGTGATCGTTGCGCCCTTTGGCGGCATCATCGCAAAGCGCTGGGCGCTGTCGGGCGACGTGGTGTCACCGGGCCAGGCGGTTTTCTCCATGTTCGACAACAAGCACGTGTGGGTCACGGCAAACTACGAGGAAACCAAACTGCGTTCGATCCGGCCTGATATGCGGGTACAGATCACCATCGACGCGTTTCCGGGGCAAATTATTCCCGGCAAAGTGGAAAGCATCGGAAGGTCAACGGCGTCGCAGTTCTCGCTCATACCGCCCAGCAATGCCTCGGGGAATTTCACCAAAGTGACCCAGCGCGTGCCGGTAAAGATCGCAATTGTCCAATGCCCGGCAGCGGTGTCCCTTTTACCCGGCTTGTCGGCCTACGTCCGCATTTTTTCGAAATAGGCACCCATGCTGCGCCAGCGATTTGTCAACAATGTCCCGTCGCTCCACCACGAGCACGATTCCTACAAATGGTGGGTGCTCGCCAACATCATGATAAGCGGGTTCATGGTGGTGCTCGATTCAACCATTGTGAATACGGCACTGCCCAAGATCATGGCGTCGTTCGGCATTTCGGTTGATGTGGCGCAGTGGATCCTCACCGGCTATATGCTCGCGTTCGCGGTGATGCTGCCCACCTCGGGCTGGATCGCCGACCGCTTCGGCTACAAGCGCACCTATGCCGTGGGCCTGGCCGTGTTCACCCTGTTTTCGTTTCTCTGCGGCATATCGTGGAACGAGAACTCGCTCATCATGATGCGCATCGGTCAAGGGTTGGGCGGCGGCCTTCTGCAGCCCCTCGGCATGGCGATCATCATGCGGGAATTTCCGCCCGAAAAGCGGGGACTTGCCATGGGATTCTGGTCAATTTCCGCGGCCGCCTCGGTGTCGCTGGGGCCTATGTTCGGCGGATACATAGCCGATAATTTCGACTGGCATCTGATTTTCAATATCAATGTTCCGATAGGAATCATCTGCATATTCGCCACCTGGGTGATCCAGCGCGAATACAAGACGCAGCACGCGCGGTCGTTCGACATGACCGGCTTCCTGTCTTTGTCGACGTTCCTCGGCTTTCTGCTCTTTGCCCTTGCAAGCGGCAACGCACAGTGGAACACCGGCGGCTGGACGTCCGACACCATGATGCTGTGCTATGCCCTGGCGGCCGCGGGGTTCGTGGTGTTCATCGTGACCGAGTTCAACGTAAAGAACCCGCTGGTGAGGCTGAATCTCCTTGTCAAATACAACTTCGGACTCACCAATATCGTCATGTTCATGTTCGGTGTGGGAATGTTCGGCAGCGTGTTTCTGATTCCCGTGTACCTGCAGAACATCCTGGGGTACACCGCCTTGCAATCGGGTATGGTGCTGCTTCCCATCGGCATCATCCAGGCAGTCACCGGGCCCTTTGCCGGATACTTTTCCGACAAGGTAAATCCGAAGATTCCCATTATTACCGGGATTGTCCTGTTTACGCTCAGCTTCTATCTGAACTCCAGGCTTTCCATTTTTTCCGAACATGCGCAGATCATGTTTCCCATGTATTTACGCGGGGTCGCCATGGGCATGCTTTTTTCGCCGCTGTCCGCGCTTGCGCTCACCGAAATCTCCAGGACCGAAATGGCCCAGGCGTCGGGATTGATAAATGTTATTCGCCAGGTCGGCGGCAGCTTCGGCGTGGCCATTCTGCAGACGCTCCTGACCCAGCGCGTCGTTTTCCACACGGCTGTTTCCGGGGCCCTGCTCAACCGTTCGTCGCCGGTTTTCAGCAATAGTCTCCAGATGATTCAGGCGCATGCCGTGCACGATGCCGGCTCGACGATCCAGAATGCGGCCGCTCAAAGTTCGATGCTTGTAATGTCCCATTTTTCCCAGCAGATGTTTGTCTGGGGCATCAATGACGATTTCCTCATTTCTGCCATGTGCACGGCCGCGTGCATTATTCCTATTTTAATTTTGAGAACAAAGAAAAGGGCCCTCGCACAATGATTCTTCAAAAGCGGATAATACTCATCGCTTGGTGTTTGATTGCCGCAGGCGTGCTGAACGTTTCAAGCCAGAACGCGGATTCCATAACCCTGCCATTCGCTATCGGGTTTGCCGTAAAGAACAGCGCGGCACTCAACGCGGCGCAGCAGGGGCTGGCGGCGGTTAAGGCAAGAACGAGCCAGGCGAAAAGCGGATGGTTTCCTGTTGTAAATGGAACAGTCTCCTATGCTAACATAGGTCCTCTTGAAAAGATGAATCTGCCGCTCGCGGTTGGGATAAAGACGGATCCGACATCTGTCAACGACCAACTAATTCCGCGAAACATACCCTTTCAGCTGTTTCCGGCAGACAACTGGGACATCCACCTCGGAGCGGACTATGTCCTGTTCGATTTCGGCAAACGGGGCAAGACCGTGCAGCTTTCCCGGATAGGTGAGGAGGCGCTGCAAACCGGAACGCGTCTTGCCGCCAAGGCGGTCGCCTACCAGACCATCGTCATGTTTGAGACGCTCCTCAGCAGCGCGCAATTGGTTACAGCGAAACAGGAAAACATCTCCAACCTCAGTCAGCACCTTGATTTTGTAAAGAAAAAACTCTCCACAGGCAGCTCCACGGAATTCGACGTCCTGCGTTCCGAGGTCCAGCTCACCAATTCACAGACCGAACTCATCAATCTTCTTAATGACCTGGACAAGCAGCAGATCGACTTCCGGCAGTTTCTTGGCCTTGATGACTCGGCGCTGGTACGGTGCGCCGGCCTGTTTGATTCGAGCTTTCAGGAGCCGCCCAGGGATTCGCTTGTAGACGCTTCACTCAAGCAAAGGACCGAAATCGACCTGCTCAACCTTGTCATAAAAGCCTCTCAAACGCAACTGTCTCTGGCGCGCGCAGAGCTGGCCCCCCAACTCACCGCGCACCTTGCTGCGGGAGCAAAGAACGGTTACATTCCGAACCTCGATCAACTGGAGTTCAACTGGGTGGCCGGCGCCCAGATCACCGCGCCCATTTTCGACGGGCGGCGGAGCCATTTTCACGTAAAGGAACTCGAAGCACATATCGACAGTTTACACACCGTTCTCGCCGACGTGCAACGCCGTGTACGCACCGACGTACTCAAGGCGATCTCGGATGTCAAGAGCGCGCACCAGAACGTCTCGGCGGCGGCGCAAAATGTTCGGCTTGCCGGAGAATCGCGACGCATCGCAAATCTCCAATACGAAGCAGGGGTAATTCCTAATCTAGACATGCTTGACGCAGAAGACAAACTTGTCCAGGCAAAATTTGCGCAGCTTACGAGCGATTACCGCTATACGCTCAGCCGTTACGCGCTTATGCGGGTGACCGGGTTTGATTTTACGGAATTATCAAAAGGCGCGAAGAAAAAATGACCCACAGTGTAACAAGGCTTTTGCATGCTGGGTCAAACAAAATCGTTGAGAACTGACATTTTCCTAACAAACACGAAGTAATTTTATTGAACCCGTTTTCGAGGGCAGAAAAACTTTTTCCGAGAAATCATCCATTATGATAAAGAACCTTGTTGTCCCGCTTGCCCTGTCCCTGCTCGTGTGCGCGCTCTGCTCTTGTCAATCAAAGGCGCCGGCAAAAGCCGCAGCGAATAAATTCAACACGACACCTGTTGTTGAAGGGTTTGTGGTGAAGCCGAGCGTGGTAATCCAGACCATTTCGATTTCAGGCACGCTCAGGCCGTTTGAGGAGACCGTGCTCATGCCCGAGGTGACGGGCCGGGTGGTGGCGCTCAACCTGCCCGAAGGGAAGCTTGTCAAACAGGGGACCTTGCTGGTCAAGCTGTTCGACGACGACCTGCAGGCAAGCCTGAAAAAGTCGCGGACGCAGCTTGACATCGCGGTGCAGACCCAGAAGCGGCAGAGCGAGCTGATAAAAATCAGCGGCATCAGTCAGTCGGATTATGACCAGGCCGTTTTGCAGGTGAACTCAATCAACGCCGACATCGAAATACTCAAGGTGCAGATCCGCAAGACGGAAGTGCGCGCACCGTTTGAAGGTGTGATCGGACTGCGCAGCGTGAGCGTAGGCGCGGAGGTGACGCCCGGGACCCCGCTCGCCACGATCCGCTCCATGCAGCAGCTGAAACTCGACTTCAGCGTTCCGGAAAAATACAGCGCCGCGGTCAAGGCGGGAATGAAGGTGAAATTTTCGGTGCAGGGCGACGACTCAATGCACGATGCGACCGTCATGGCGACCGAAGAGGGAATCGACGTGACCACCCGCAACCTCAAGGCCAGGGCCGTGGTGAAGAACAAAGACGCGGCCCTGAAACCGGGCGCATTTGCAAATGTCGGGCTGGAGTTGGGGGAAAACAAGAACGCGCTGATGGTGCCGACGCAGGCGGTCATTCCCCAGGAACGTACCAAACAAGTGATCATCGCGAAAAACGGCAAGGCGAGTTTCGTCACCGTAACAACGGGCGTGCGCCAGGCCACGAACATTGAAGTGCTTGACGGCATCGCGGCGGGAGACACCGTTGTAACGACCGGCCTGCTTTTCCTGAAGCCGGGCTCCGACCTGAAATTCTCAAAAGTAGTGCAGTAACCCGTTATGACCCTTTCCGAATTTTCCCTGCATCGCCCCGTGGCCTCGATTGTGATGAGCCTGGTGATCGTGCTGTTCGGCGCCGTTGGTTTCAATTTCCTGGGTATCCGGCTCTACCCCGCAATCGACCCGCCCGTGATAAATGTGCGGACGAATTACACCGGCGCAAATGCGGACATCATCGAGTCCCAGATCACCGAACCGCTCGAAAAGGCGATCAACGGCATCGAGGGGATAAAATCGATTTCTTCTTCTTCGTCAACAGGCGGCAGCAACATCACCGCCGAGTTCAATGTCGGCGCCGATCTCGAAAAAGCGGCGAACGACGTACGCGACAAGGTGTCCCAGTCGGTGCGCAGCCTTCCGCAGGACATCGACGCGCCGCCCGTGGTCACCAAGGCCGACGCCAACAGCGATCCGGTTGTCACGCTCTCGGTGCAAAGCACCACCATGAACGCGCTCGAAATAAGCGATTATGCCGAAAACATCCTGCAGGAAAAGCTGCAGACGATCCCGGGCGTAAGTTCCGTCGCGCTCTTCGGCCAGAAGCGGCCCGCCATGCGGCTGTGGCTTAATCCCGATAAAATGGCGGCCTATAACATCACGCCCCAGGACGTCAACGCGGTGTTGACCAAAGAGAATGTCGAGTTGCCCGGCGGAAAACTTTCCGGCAAATCGACCGAGATGATCGTCAAGACCTTCGGCCGCCTCATGACCGAGGAGGATTTCAACAACCTCATCGTGCGGCAAACAAACGACCAGGTGGTGAGGTTCAGCGATATCGGCGAGGCGGTGCTCGGCCCGGAAAACCCGGAAACCAGCGTCAAGCTCAACGGCGCGGAGGGGATTTCCCTGGCGCTTTTGCCCCTGCCGGGCGCAAACACCATCCAGATCGCGGATGAATTCTACAAACGGTTTGCCGAAATACAAAAGGGCCTTCCTGCCGGCCTCAACCTGTATATCGGCTACGACAAATCGAAGTTCGTGCGCCACTCGGTGAACGACGTGAGAATGACCATCGGCATCGCGCTCTTTCTGGTGATATTGATCGTGTTTCTGTTTTTCAGGAACTGGGTGCTGGCATTGCGGCCGCTCCTTGACATCCCGGTATCGCTCATCAGCGCGTTTTTCATCATGTACGTGTTCGGGTTTTCAATCAACGTGCTCACGCTGCTTGCCATCGTGCTTGCCACCGGCCTCGTGGTCGACGACGGCATCGTGGTCACGGAAAACATTTATAAAAAAATCGAGCGGGGCATGGGGATCTGGGACGCCTGTATACAGGGGACGCGCGAAGTGTTTTTCGTGGTCATTGCCACGTCGATGACGCTTGCGGTCGTTTTTATCCCCGTGATTTTTCTGCAGGGATTCACCGGCCGGCTGTTCCGCGAATTCGGCATCGTGCTGGCCGGCTCGGTGCTCGTCTCAGCGTTCGTGGCGCTTACGCTTACGCCGGTGCTCAATCTCAAGCTGGGAAAGATCAACGCGCAGCATTCGCGTTTTTATAAGTCAACCGAGCCGTTCTTCGCCGGCATGGAAACAATGTACCGCAGGGCCCTTGCCGTCTTCATGAAGCATAAATGGCTGTCGTTCGTGATTCTCGGCGTTTGCCTCGTGCTCATCGTTTTTTTCGGGAAAACCCTGAAGTCCGAGCTGGCGCCGCTGGAAGACCACAGCCTTATCCGCGCCTCCATCACCCTCCCCGAAGGCACGGGCTTCGACTACACGCAGAACCTCGTTGACCGCATTGCGCAACTGGAAATGGACAGCATAGCCGAGGCCCGTTTGATTTTCGCCGGCGCGGGCCTGGGCGGGGGCGCGACGAACTCGGGAGTGGTCCAGACGTTCCTTGTTGAACCCAACGAACGAAAAGCGACCCAGCAGCAGGTTTTCGACAGGGCCTCAAAAATGTACAAGCGGTTTCCCGCGGCGCGTGTGACACCGAACCAGGAGCAGACCATATCCACGTCGCTTTCGGCGGGCCGCCAGCTGCCCGTGCAGTTCGTGGTGGAGAACCTCGACTTCGGCAAGCTGCAAACGGCCCTGCCGAAATTCCTTGACGAGGCGCGCAACGATCCGGTGTTCGGCAGCATCGACGTCGACCTGAAATTCAACAAACCGGAAGTCAACCTCACCATAAACCGGCTCAAGGCCACCGACCTCGGCGTCAATGTCGCCGATGTTTCCAATACGCTCGATTACGCCCTGAGCGGACGCCGTTACGACTATTACTTGCGTAACGGGAAACAGTACATGGTGATAGGCCAGGTGGAACGCGGTGAGCGCAACAAACCCGCCGACATCACGTCGCTGTATGTGCGGAACAACGCGGGCAGTCTCATCCAGCTCGACAACCTCGTGAGTATGACGGAAAACAGCAGCCCGCCCACCCTTTACCATTATAACCGGTTCAAGTCGGCGACGGTGTCGGCGACGCTCGCGCAGGGAAAGGCGCTCGGCGAGGGGATCGCGGCAATGCGGAAAATCGCCAAAAAGGTATTGGATGAAACGTTCCACACCGAGCTCTCGGGCCCTTCGCGGGATTTTGCCGAGAGCAGCTCCAACACGTCGTTCGCGCTCGTTCTCGCGCTCCTGTTCATCTATCTCATCCTTGCCTTCCAGTTCGAGAGTTTCCGCGAGCCGTTCATTATCATGCTTACCGTTCCGCTTGCCATTGCCGGCGCCATGCTGTCGCTGGGGATTTTCGGCATGACGCTGAACATTTTCTCGGAAATCGGCATGATCATGCTTATCGGCCTGGTCACGAAAAACGGCATTTTGATCGTTGAGTTTGCAAACCAGAAACGCAAGACCGGCCTTGTAAAACAGGAAGCGGCGCTCGAGGCCGCGGCGGCGCGGCTGCGGCCGATCCTCATGACGTCGCTGGCCACGATATTCGGGGCAATGCCCATCGCCATAGGGTTGGGAACGGGAGCGGAAAGCCGCATGCCTCTGGGAGTTGTGGTGGTGGGAGGTTTGTTTTTCGCGCTGGTACTCACGCTGTTTGTCATACCCGTCATGTACGTTTTGATCGGGAAGAAAAGAGGGCAGGAGGAACATGCCGCCGTCCCTTCGCCGCAGCCGTCAATACAGCAGCCATTATGAAAAGAATAATCACATTGCTTTCCCTCCTTGCCGCGCTCTCTGCAGGCCATGCTCAGCAATTGCTCACGGCCGACGATGCGGTGGGCATTGCGCTCAAGAACAATTACGACGTCCTGGTGGCGCACAACGACGCGGAGATCGCGAAAGTCAACAACACGCCCGGCAACGCGGGCATGCTGCCGACGGTCGCCGTTACCGGGTCGGACAATTATTCGCTCGCGAGCGGCTATCAGAAACCCGCGGCCGGGCCGGAGCTAAGCTATGCCAATCAGGGCGCCAGCATCTTTGCCGCGGGAGCGGCACTCAACTGGACCCTTTTCGACGGCGGAAAGATGTTTGTCACGAAAAAGAAACTGGGCGAGCTGGAATCGCTGGGCGGCCTGCAATTCAGGATCAAAGTACTGCAAACCGCCTATGACGTCACCGCTGCGTATTACGACGTGGTCCGCCAGAAGCAGCAGCTGGCCTCCATCCAGGAAGTTATTACCTATAATCAAGAGCAGGTGACCATCCTTCAGACAAGCTTCGGCGCAGGGCTTTCGCCCAAGACAGCGCTCTTGCAGGCACAGATAGACTTGAACGTGTACAAGGAAACCGCGCTTGCGCAGCAGGCCGTCATCAGAAGCGCCAAAAGGACCCTCAACCTGTTTTTAAGTAGGGATGCCGATGCCGGCTTCGAGGTGACGGATTCCATTCCGCTCACCTATACGCCCGACAAAACGCAAATGCTCCAGAAACTGTTTGCGAGCAACATTGACATCCAGTCGTTTCAGAAACAGGTGGAGGTGGCCAGGCTCAGTTTGCAGGAAACGCGTTCGCTTGCCTTTCCCAGGCTGACCGTGAGCGGCGGTTATGCCGCATCGCAAACCGATAATCCGGCAAGCTCCGTCCGGCTGACCCGGACCTATGGCCCGCAGGCGGTCGGGGCCATAACCATTCCCCTGTACCAGGCGGGCAATGTCTCCCGCCAGATCGCCGCGGCGAAGCTGCAGCTCTCCTCAACGGAATACGATTTGAAAAGCGCCAGGCAGAACGTTGCGGGCCAGCTCCAGAATGCGCTTGACGAATTCGAAAGCCAGCGGGCCCTGCTGCAGCTCGAAGAAGGCAACGTCGCGCTGGCAAAGGAGAACCTCGATATTTCCATGCAGCGCCTGCGGTATGGTCAGTCAACGACATTGGAACTGCGGCAGGCGCAGGACAGTTACGAGCAGTCGCGCACGCGGCTCACCAACATCAAATACAGCCTCAAAGTGGCGGAAACGAAGCTCAGGCAGCTTATCGCCGAGCTGTAACACCAACGCGATTTCCGGGCAATTTGCCGGCGTATGAGCACCGTGCCTGTTGCTTTATCGCAATGCAATAAGTATATATAAAAGCGATGCGGGCGGTTTTGGAAACAAGGACTGGCTGCCCCGCGTTTTTTCTTCCTGCGGCATCACCGATAACGGCGGGATGCCGGTTCGTTTCATACATAATCGTTGTCCAACAAACCCGAACGTGAGAACAGGATCCCCCCGTCATGGACTCACTCGTTGAAACAATCGGAAAAATCCCGTTCCGGCTCACCATGCAGGCGTTTTCGCGCAAACCCGACACCAAGGCGCTCACCAGGTATTTCGAGCGCATCCGCGAAACGTTTCAAAAACACACCCCGGCCATCGCGATAGGCGAACACATCGGCTCGGGCGGGTTCGCCGACGTGTTCAAGGCCTCTTCGAATTACGACGGCGTCACCGACTTTGCCATCAAAATTCTGCGCACCGACCTGCTCACCATCCGCACGGGGAACGGCAGCGACCCGCAGGAAGAGGAAATGCGCGTCAAGGACATGAAGAAGCGGTTCACCAACGAATCGTACGTCCAGTGGGACCTGAGCAAGAGCCTGTCGGACACCGTGTCGCGCAGCGTGGTGAAAGTGTTTGACTTCGGCGAATTCGACCACGCAAACAATTTCCGGTTCATCCTCATGGAGCAGATGGGCCTCACCCTCAGGAACTTCCTCAACGACAGGAAAAACACGGCCGACACCCGCGACATGCTGCTCTACAAAACGCGGCTGATGCTCACCATCGCCGAGATGATCAGCAACGTGCACACCGAGGGCATTTTTCACCGGGACATTAAGCCGGAGAACATCCTGTTTCCCCGGCATTTCATCCTGCCGGACTTCGGCGCGGGCGATCCGGGGCGCAGGGGGGCCGCGAAAAAAATAGAGGTGAAACTCGCGGACTTCGGCACGGTGCGGTGGGTGAAATCGTACACGTCGAAGTACGACGGCATGATAATCGGGTCGCAGTTCTACATGTCGCCCGAGCAGATTTACAACCCGGAAAACCTCGACCAGCGCACCGACATCTATTCGTTCGGCATCGTCTGTTACGAACTGCTGTACGGCGCGCACCCCAAGAGCATCAGCAAAAATACCACCAACGTCCTGTCGAAGCTCGCGAGCGAAAAGCCCATAGTCAGGACGCCGCCCCGGGGGTTCGAGGACCTGAACGAAATCGTGGTCAAGTGCATGGGAAGCATCCGGGAGCGGTACCAGTCCATGGAGCACGTGGTGACGGATTTGCGCGCGTTTTATGAGCAGGCGGCGGGATAGGGGAAATCAATGCTACAAACTGTTTTTATCCAGCCAAGTGAAATCTTTAACTAATTCATTGATTCTCGAATCGCGACCGATACCGATAATAAAAGGTGGCAGCGTTCTTTCAATATAGCGCAATAAACGAGGTATCGCTTTCTTAATAATTTCAGCGATTTCTTTGCCGGTAATATCACCGCTTGTCCGGACAATAACCACTTTTGCATGTGAGTTTTTTACAGCAAGTTGGGCAGGTGTTCGATACCGGATGTATTTATCCTTAGAAATGAAAATCCATCCCTTATAGCCAACTTCTTTAAGGATATTTTCATCAGTTTCGTCCTGCTTAAAATGATCGTCATGGATTTCAACTTTTATACTTTCATCTTGACGTAATATATCGGCAACGATGTGACTGCCGAAATTTCTGTCGAGAAAAAATACTGGTTTGGGCTCATGCGGCCGTTTTGAGCTGGAGCTCGCACCTGATGGCCTCTTCGATTTGCTGATTTGGTATGCTATAATCCGCAGCAAGCTCGCCGACTGATTCGCCAGCTTTATACCGTTCGGCTATTACTTCTGTCGCTATTCCTGTTCCAGTAATGACCGGCCTGCCGAAGGAAAGGTGAGGATCTATTACGATAACCTTTGGTTCATTGAAATCCCTCTTACGAATAAAGGGGTACAATTTCCAGACAATGCCATGCTCGTCATATTCGATTCTTTTAAGATAAGCTTTCAGGCATTCTTTCATTTCCATTTGTCCGCCGGCGGTTACATTAATCAATTTGCTGTATTCAGATACGAAAAGGTCAATTCCGTCGGTCTCAAATTTTATATCAATAAGCGGTCGTTCAAGTTCATCCCCGAATATTTTCTTTACATAATCAAGCGCCATTCTAACTTTCTGAAGGGATATTTCATGTTCGCGCCGTATCGCATTAAGAACGTGTATCTCGCATAAATTAAGGAATGAAAGAAGCTGACGGTCCTTATCTGGTAATTTTATTAGGCGTTGCGATCTACTTTTTCCTTTTGAAACAGGGTAATTCTGGCCGAATACCCAGCACCTGATTGTTGATACTGGTATTCGCAGGTAATGGGACGCCTCAGGGATTCTGTATGAGGGGAATTGGCGTATGTCTGTCTTGTTAATCATGGTCCACCACGCTTTTTATTGCAATTATATCAAATATATATAAACTTAACAATAAATATAATAATATCCCAACCATTTTCCACTCACCTAATAAAAATCTCCATCTCCCTCTTACACGCGGCTGCCATCACAATCTCCGGCCCTTCAAACTGAATAAAACCCGTCACCAGCGTGGTGGCCGGAACAGGCTCGCTTTTTCCCGACTCTCCAGAAGTGTTCAGCCCTGAAACTTTGTAATAATACGTTGCGCCCGCAACAAGGCCCGTATCGCTGAACGTATCAGCCGCCGTGCTCCCGACCGCCGAATATTCCCCTGTGTCAACAGTACTCCGGTACACGTTATAGGACACCGCGCCGTTTAGCGGCTGCCAGGTGACCATGATGCCCAAGCTTGAATCGCCCGCGGCGGACACGCCGGATGGTACGCCCGGAAATGTCAATGTGCTGCATGGCGCCGACAGCCCTGATTCCCCGGAACCGTTTACCGCGCTGATTTTATAGTAATACGTTGTTCCTCCGGCACTGTTCGTGTCGCTGAAGGTGTCGGCACTTACGCTGTCTGCAAGAGTAAATGCTCCTGTGTCAACAGTGTTCCTGTAAATTTTATACAACGCGGCGCCGGTCACTAACGGCCAGGTGATTACGATGCGTGAACTGGAAACGGCCGTTGCACCGGCGCCAACAGGAATCGCGGACAATGTAATCGCATTTTTTGTAAACGACAGCCCCGATGCTCCGTTATTGTTTACCGCCTTTATCCTGTAGTAATACCTTGTCCCGGCAGCGAGCCCGGAATCCACAAGCGTGTCCGTTGTCATGGTCCGTCCGAATAAAAAAGTCCCGGTATCGCTCGTGTCGCGGTAAACATTGTATGAGGCCGCGCCTGTCACCGGGGCCCAGGTAACGACAATGCACGTTTGCAAGGTGCATTTGGCCGACACATGCCCCGGCACCGCGGTGGATGCGGTCACCGCCGACGATTGCCCGGATTCCCCCAGGCTGTTCAGCGCGCTTACCTTGTAATAAAAAACCGAACCCGGTGTTAGCCCCGTATCGGAATAGGTGGTGCCGGTGACCGTGTCGACAACCCGAAATGTTCCCGTGTCAACCGCGCTTTTAAAAACTTTGTACGAGGTCGCGTTTAATATGCCGATCCAGGAAACAAGTATGGACGACATGGACCCCCCCGTGGCCGAAACGCTGAGGGGCGCCGGAGGCTTGGAAGGCCCCGGCGCCGTGGACGGGGCCGCGCAGAACAACAGAAAAGATAAGGCGGCACAAAGAGAGAGTAAAAGGATGTGGCTGAAGTTTTTCATGGTGAAAGAAAAATACTCCTGTGAATGACACAATAATAAAATAAAAATAATATGGTGGGGGAGGCATCCCCCTGGCCCCCGGCTTCCGGCGCTGCGCGCCGGCGATCCGGGGGCACTCACGCATCCGCTGGGCGCACCCGCGAACATTTTTTAAAAAGAAAAAGGTTTGTTTTAGTAAACGTGTCGAAAAAAGATTTCTGACCAGTGTTTGATATTCTTTGTTTTCGCGCCAGGCAGGACCGGAGGTCGCGCTGGAGCGCGATGCTGCCCGGGCCCGCCGCGAAAGCGGCATAGGGCCGTGGCAGCCCGAGGCCTGTGGCCGAGACCGGAGGGAGGGCCGCCGCCGAAGGCGGGGCGCCCAACTCTTCAATCAGTGTTATAGACAAGCTGTACATCCCCCACCAAGTAACTAAATATCTATAATTAACCCTCTTTATTTCTTATATTAATGTTTACACCACAGAAGGAACCAAACGCCATGCGTCAACCAATATTGTTCACATTTACCGGACTGTTTTTATCAACCATTATGTCCGGATGTCAAGACGGCACCAAAGGCATTAACAGCTTTTATGTTCAGAACCCGCTTTCCAACCCGCAGAACGGCCCGGCCGCGGGAAACGGAGACAGCTCCTGCGCGGTCCCGGCCGCGGCCGGGCTCGAAGACGTTTCGAACCCCGACCACGTGATCGGCACCGGCACGCCCGAAAGCTGCACGCCTGACGCGTTTATCAAAGCGGTGGCAAACGGCGGGAAAATCGTTTTCAACGGCGGCACCCAGCCGTTCACCATTACGCTCACACGTCCGGCAAAGGTATTCAACGATTCGAACCCCAACATCGTGATTGACGGGGGCGGAATCGTCACGCTGAGCGGCGGCACTACGACGCGAATTCTGTATATGAACACCTGCGACCCCAACCAGCACTGGACTTCAACGCGTTGCGATAACCAGGACAGCCCGCACCTCACGGTGCAGAACCTCACGTTCATAAACGCAAATTCCACCAACGAAGCACAGTACGACGGCGGCGGGGCGATATGGGTGCGCGGCGGACGGTTCAAAGTCGTCAATTGCAGGTTTTTCAACAACGTGTGCGCCCGCATGGGCCCGGACGTGGGCGGCGGCGCGATACGGGTCTTTTCCCAGTACAACAACCAGCCCGTGTACGTGGTGAATTCCACGTTCGGCGGCGACAGCATTTATGGAAACGTCGCCTGCAACGGCGGAGGCATCAGCAGCATAGGCGTGTATTGGACCCTCATCAACTGCCTGTTCTCCTACAACAGGGCAATCGGCAACGGCGGCAACCCGGCCCAGGCAGGCTCCATCGGCGGCGGCAGCGGCGGCGCCATTTACAACGACGGCGACACCATGACCCTGTCCCTCTGCGGCTGCCGCCTCGAACACAACCAGGTGAACGCGTTCGGCTCGGCCATATTCTTTATTTCCAACAGCCATACCGGGACCCTCGTCATCCATAATTCGGTAATAAGAAATAATACCGGAGGGTCGTGGTATGCGCTACCCGGGATTTCGATGCATCCGGACACGAGGGTGGATACGGCGGGGTCGGTGATTGAGAATTGAGTAAGGGGGAGGGTCTGGCCGCACAAGTATTTTTCCGAATTGTGGCTGTTATTGATGGACAATAAAATTATCTGATTGAACTCGGAAGCATTGCGCCGAGATTCGCTACCTAGTTATTTTCCAAGTTTATAAGCCGGTACCCATCATGAAAATATTGTTGTTAGGCATCTGCAAACAACCTCACCGCTCTATTAATTCAATCATGAATCTCGCATCTTGCGCCCTGGTCGCCCTAGTGTTGTCCACGGCTGTTCCAGCGAAGACAGAAATTGACTTGAATGTCGGTGGACTAGTTGGCAATGATGTCACATGTGAACCCGTCTACGATGGTGGCTTGCTCGGAGTTTACCTCGGATATTCATTTGGTATTGGTCTCAAGTATATTGCGAAAAGCAGGATTGGCTACAGCCTTGCAGCTTCATACCGCACGATCAACAAAGCGTCCTTTCTTTCAAGCTTAGGAAAATCACAAGGGGGTGGCGGAAGATTTTCAATCGACTACAACTTTACCTTCGGATCGAACCCATTACATTTTCTCGTGGTTTCCCTGGGTCCTTGTTTTCTCTATAATAGAGACATAGTGGATTGGGAATACGATGACGCCCTCGGTTGTCTTTTTGTCCCAGGATGCACAACAATTGCCGAAGTGAGAGCTAAAGACTTTGTTGACGAGCTTGGCATCGGTTTGCTGCCATCCATATCCATTCATTTAGGAAGGTGCCAGATCGGCGGCCATTTTAGCCTTTGCTACATTGCCCCCATTGAAGTGGCAAGAAGGTATTACGAAACACAGAATGCCACGCAGCAATTGCTTGACTCTTTCGGCAAGCCACGCGCAGGTGTCTCCATTAGTTTGGAAGCATTTGTTGGGTACGAACTGTGAAAACAAGCATTCGGAGGCTTGAGAAGCCTCACGCACGCGTGCTCAGTCCATAACTTTATGAAAACAACCAACAACCCCATTTGGCACGCTTAATAAATATTTGTTTGTCTAGAAGTGCTACAAGATCACCCAGGTTTATCTTTAAATGAAAAAATATGATATTCGACAAAGGCCACCCCTACGCCTTCCAAACCTGGCTGCGCCGATATCTGCCCTGGTTTTTAATTGATTTAGGCATTGCAAATAAAGGCGAAGATTGCGAAAAGATCGGGGCCCGTCATTTCTGGTATTGTAAAGATGCGAATACCAGCGGTTGCTATCATTGCAACGTCGTCCGAAAGGGAAGACTTTGGGAAACCGAAGAAACAAATCGTGATTGTAAATAAATGAAAAAAGCATTGTAATGGTCCCCCGCAAAAGAGAAACCTCATGTCCTCTAAAACCATCAACATCGCAGGAATAATAATCCCAAACATTTCCCCTTTGTTTTTTGCGGTAATTCTTCTCCATATACTGGTGGCGTTTGTTTGCGTCCTCGCTGGCATTATCGCGATGTTCAGCAAAAAAAGAGCGGGGGTGCATTCAACGTTCGGGTCGATATATTATTGGTTTCTGGCCATAATATTCGCGTCCGTGACTATACTGTCCATTATGCGGTGGGCCGAAGACTACTACCTGTTTATACTCGGGGTATTTTCTTTTACCATGGCGACAATGGGACGCATGTCGCGAAGGAAACGTTGGAAGAATTGGGTAAAAATCCACATTGCGGGAATGGGAATGTCATACATTTTGATGCTTGTTGCGTTCTATATTGATAATGGGAGAAACCTGCCGGTTTGGAAGGACCTGCCTGCATACACCTACTGGCTGCTGCCGAACGTTGTTGGAATACCGCTCATTATTCGGGCGTTAATTAAATATTCAAAACCAAACAATAAAATTGCCTGAATGCGCCCGCACGGGTGCCCCGTCCTGATGCGAGGACGACATTGTCACACGGTCAAGAACAGAAAAATTTCTGGTGAGTTCACAGGGCATCCCCGTATGGTGGAAACGATAAATTTATATCAGCATTATTACTCACTGCACTCTTAATACAATTGGAATGTTTGGAACAATATTCCTGTTATTTAAAACCAAGCCGCGCTTTTTAACGACTATATAACATTCAGGCACTGGTGCCCGACCTTGCAGGTCGTTAGAAGCATCATTATAAAACATAAATACATTTTTCAATGGAGTATTTTTATGCAGTTAAATTTTGCCAGGTCTTCCCTTTTAATTATCGTACTGTATGTTTTTTCATTCTCTTTGTCGAACAAGCCGTTAATTTTGTTTTCAAAATCCGGCCATAACCAAGCCTGGGGCTATATAAATTCCGGGTGGTTTATTGACTCTAGCGGCAATATCCGCAACTATCATTTCAGTATGAGCGACAGCATGGATTTCAAGCCTATAACCGAAGGTTATTTTAATAAAATGATGTTGTTGAGCACGTCAGCAGGAAAGAAAGTACAATCAGACACGCTTAATTTAATGCAGGACCAAATTGCGCAGGCAGGCAAGGGCCCTTTAAGTTCCGGGGGAGCGTGCTTTGATGCCGGAGAGGTTGCATACAATGCATTCATGTATGATTCTGTTAATTCCCGATATTCTCAAATAATATGCTACGAAACCGGGGATATGTGGGCATGCAATGCGTCGCCTGAGGCGAGAAAAATAGCGCGATGGCTTATTTCCCTTGATTCATTGCCGTTTTTAAGTTGTGCGCCGCCGGATTCCTGCTTGAATTTATCAAGTGCTGTAAGAAACAAACCGCCAGTTTATACAAAAGGAGTTCAATTCACTTCTTATAAAAAATATTTTTTAAATGGCAAAACATCTTCAAATGCTAAAAACAACATAGTAATAGGTAAAGGTCAAAAATTGCCGTTAGAGGTGAAATGATTAATCCGCACGCATGGGTACGCTGTCCAATTATCCGAAATAAATTTGTCAAGCAATGATATCCACCAGATATTTTAAACTACGCCAACCCCCAAGGAGCCCCATGCCCAAACGCTTCATTTTCATCCTTTCCTTTATCGGAACATTATACGCAGGTATAACCGACACGTATTATGCAAACGGACTCAGCCTGGAGGGCCAGGCCTTCCTCGGCTATGTTGACCATACCGTAACGCGCACAGACATTACCACCTATCCTGCGGATAAAACATGGCTGCAGTATTTTCAAACCCGGAACAACGGCCGGCCCAACTCGTTCAGGTTTGCGGCATTGTACAGCAGGCCGCTTTTGAGCTTTCTGGCGCTTGAAGCGGGCGTTTCGAGCATCCACACCGACGATGAAGAGTACAGCCGGTATTTCAATTACACGAACGAGGTCCTGACCGTCAATTACATTGATTTGTCTGTTCTGGCCGGAGTATCCTTTTCGTACCGTTTTTTAAAAGTGTTCGGCGTTTTTGTTTCACCCGCGCTGGAACTGAACAACCAGTTTTTCAATTACAGCTACGATGCGACGCCCCCGATGGCGGACGAAATCAACAAGTCGGAGGTGAAATACCAGTTTAATCCGGCGTTTGTCGTAAGGGGCGGGGCGGAGTTTATTCCCTGGCCAATATTCGGCGTGGCCCTGTTGTTCACTTACAGGAATTACAGCGCCGAGGCGACGGACATTACGGTCATCAGCAACGCGAAATTCAGGGAAAAAATAACCTATGCCCCGTTCGCGCTCGGCATAAAGGCATCGCTTTATTTCCAGAATAAAAAGAAATGAAATTTTATTATGCGCACGGGTGCCCTGTCCGCTCATGCAAAAACCGGGAACATGCTCCTGCCTGGTTTTCCGCCGGAAAACACTTTCTGCATCGCAGGCTTCCTTTTCAGCAGGGTTTTTATATATTATCAGGTAAGGCCGCAGGGTTGCCGGGTGATGGAACCCGCCCACTCATGGTCGGGCCGAAAAAAACAATGAAAGGGGCCTTTTATGACAAAAAGATCTTTGACAAAAAAAATATTGGCACGTGCGATAGAGACCTTGGCGGGCGTTTCCTTGGTATTTGCCTCTTCATCCCTTGCTCAGTCCTCCTGGCAAATGAAACCCGACTCCATGAATCTTGGGATTCTCGTTTTAGATTACCAGACGTATGCCTTTGAAAAAGGCAATTTCTCAGCGCATCAGCCCTGCGGCAATGAAGATGCGGACAGCCTGCCGTTTTTTATTCATTACGATCCTCCGCTGGATTGGGGCGGTATTTCATTTTTATATTCAAAAAACCTTGATACTCTTTTCAACGCGACAATAATATGGATGGGCAGGGGAGAAATTGGTTTTCCCCGGGGATTTCTGCCTGCCGATTCATTTAAAATTCAACAAACAGCGGCGGCAGCTCCTGTTTCTATTCAATATTTTGAATTTGGCACGTTTGACACCTTGTTCCAAAAGAAGGCGGATTCCGCATGGAACGCGGTAAAGTTATTGCAGGTGGTAAAAGATTTTTCGCAGCACCCTTACCGGGTTGGTGTTTATTTATATCCGCCCTCGGTGGGGGCCTTTGATCCTTCAGTCGCAAAGTGGATTGTTTTTCTTTATCAGGGGAAGGTAAACACAAAAGTAAAGCAGCTTGTTGAAACCGAATCTCAGCATCCTCTGTTTCTGAATTGTACTAACATGGCAGGTTCAAAAATGGCTGTCACTTACCGGTTGACTACAAGGACAAATGCGACCATTGCTGTTTATAATGCGGAAGGCGTAAAAATAGCCGGGCTGGCCGCCGGCGTCCATGGTCCTGCTCTCTACACCGTGAATTTTGACATTGGAAAATGGGCCAACGGAATGTATTTATTCAGAGTATCCGCGGGAAATGTTCACGACGTAAAAAAAACAGTGATTGCACGGTAAAAACCTCGCGCGGGCGCCCTGCCCGTTTTTCCACTTTTTCATCAAGGAACTTCTCATGAAGCTTCGCGTTCTTCTTTGTCTGTTGTTTGCTGTCCAATTACCTTGTTTCGCGGCTGACCCTCTTGACGACAACCCGCCCTTCCGCATCGCCGATTACCGGCCGACAGGGTATCAGACGCAGTCGCTCGTAATTTCGCCGTCCCTAAACATGGGTGCGCGGGACAATGTGGACTCCAATTACTACAACGGCAGGGAGGAGTCGGCTTCCATGAACGGATCACTGGGCGCGAGCGCGCTCCATTACTTCCGGAATCAGACCGGGACCAAAGACCTGGAAGTGTCCACCCGTGCCGGCATCTCGGGATCGACAAACGCGAATTACAACGGGCAAAGTCCCTCCCCGCAAAACAGATTGGATTACTCTCAATATTATCCCGGTTTTAGTTACAACATTTCAAACACAACGAGATACAGGAAATACTCCGCAAACGGCTGGTTCTTCGAATGCCTTGTCTCCCCGTCATTGAACCATCAGCCTTTCGACCATTTCAATTCGGAAAATTCTGAAATATATCCGAGGGGCGCCGATTCCTCGTATTATTATGCCCAGAAGACTTCCGAAGACATGAACTCCGTTTCGCTTTCATCCGGGATCGGCGTAGGCATGGGCAGGGGATGGATCGCCGACGTGACCGGCGCGGCAATAGCGTTGCATATGGCGGATTGCATCGCAAAGGTAAATGGCAGTGCGCGGCAATATTCTGCTACCCAGATGCGGGACCTGGCCTGGACCGTGGACAGGCTCCGCCGCAGGCGCATTTTCGATTCGCGGATTGCAAACATCGAGTCGGTGGACACGCTCTGTCGGTTTCTGGGCGCGGAAAAGTTCGTCGACACCGCGACCGTGCGGCTTGCCATGGAGATAAACGATGTCTGGAACTATGGTTTTTCCCAGCCCAGGTTTTGCGGCAGGGAAATTAAATGCCTGCCGGTGATGAACATCGATTATATATACAGCCAGTCGAAAACATTCTCCCGCTCCCTGGATTCAACCGCACCGTACGACCCTTCAATTACCGTCGAAGACGTTTCAAAATGGCCCAAACCATATAATGATACTTTTCAACGGAAGTCTTCTGATAATTTATTGTCGTACGGCGCGCGCCTTTACGCCGGGTTTTCAAATCCCATCGGCAGGTACTTTGAACTGGACGGCTCAATAGATTTTTCCGGGACCCTTAACACGTTGTATGATTCCCTTTACTACGCTCCGGGGACCGGGAGCCAGTTCAACGGTACGTATCCGAATGCCACGGGAAAACTGTCCCTTAAGCTGTCATGGTATCCGTCAATACGGTCCACGATCGGCCTCAACACCCAGCTTACCGAGTCGGCGGATTTCAATTTCAGTTCACGGAAGGTTTCCGGCACCGATTATACTTCGTGGGCCTATTCGCAGCGACGGTTGTATTACACCGATTTCTCCGCGTACCTGCAGGCGACCTACTTTGTATCGCCGCGGTGTTCCTATCAGGTGTGGGGTTCGGGCCAGTATATTTCCGGCACGAAACGGGACATTACTACCGGAATGTATTACACTTCGGCGGGGATCCGGAATTTCAATTTTTCCTTTGGTTCGAACTTGTCGTATGCGCTATTTTAGAAATCAAAAAGGCCGCATAACCGGCGTCCGGTACGCTGTCCAATTTTATTTGGAAAGCATTAGCAATCCCCTGTGCTTTGATCATCCTTGATCGTATAATGCAATCAAAGAGCTTTATCGAGGGCAACAGCAAAACACGTTACGGAAAAAGGGGAGATGCATGTCTCGAAAAACCATGGTTATGATTGGAATGGTCATCGGATCAAGTATCGGCGGCTATCTTCCCACATTGTTCGGGGCCCCCGGGATTTCTTTATGGACCCTGCTGGGAAGCACCGTGGGAGGTTTTATCGGCATTTATATCTCGTTTAAACTTTCAGGGTAACCGTGTTCAAATCCTGGAGCGGTGATAATCCCTAAAGGTTAATTCAAGCCCGCAGCCTGGCACACCGGTTCAGGGATATCGTTTCCCTTTTGCAGCCGCGAAAAAACCCTTACCCCAAGCACCCCGGCGAGTTTTTTCACCAATTCCATGTCTTCCTGCGACATCGGGGGACATTCGTCGCTTGTCCAGAATTCGATATGTTCGAGCATGATTTCACGCGGTCCCATAAACAAAAACCCTTTCTGTTTGAATTGTGGATACTCACCACACAAAGACCATGTTGACGGTTTTCCGAGGAGAATGTTTTTCACTGTCAACCGTCAACCGACAACTGTCAACCTGGTTTTTCTATTCCCCGCAAAACACCTTCACGATGTCCCCGTTTTTCGAATTGACGTTGACTTCCATTTCCGCGAGGTTTTTAATGAGCTCGTCTATGTCTTCGGGCTTGATGTTGCTCAGGTCGAAATTCATCCCCTTTTCCTTCATGGTGCTGTTGATGTGCTCCATGGCCTGGGGCGGGATGAGCGAGGTAAAACGCATGCCTGCGCGGATGAGTCCGAGCGGTACGCGCACGTCAACATTGTCCTGCTCCGCGCTCAGCACCTTTACATACATGTATTTGATGTTTTTAGGGTTTTTTCCCTGAACAGCGGCGGTCTCCGGCGCCTGCGGGCCGGTGTTTTTTCCAAGCGCGTCGAGCAGCTCTTCCGCCTCGGCCGCGGAAATTTTAGCCTCGCCAAGCATTTTAAGGATGCGTTTTCTTTCTTCATTCATATATGCCTCCAATGTTAAAGAATAGTCAAGTCTACAATTGAATTATGTTTGGCGTTGTCCACTTTTACCGTAAGGCCGCGCAATGCCGACAGCAGCGAAAAGGTGCAGCCAATGATGGCGAACAAGTAAATCTTTGCATTGGCAACGCGGAGCACGATTTCGGCGATCACAAGAAACGGCAGCAGCAGAAAAAACAGCACGAGCGCAATCGGCCACACAATGAACAGGGGCAGCCACAACCTGAGTTTGAACCTGCCGCCCGAATGGATTTTCAAATTCATGACGCTTGGTATCATATCAGCTCCTTAGTTTTTCAGCAGCATCTTTTGCCGTTATCTCGCCCCGTTCAAGCTGGCCGAGTATTTCCTCACGTTTGGACACCGGCGTCACCTCCACGAACTGGAGCTGGCTTCCTATTTTATTAAGCCGGGCCTTGATGGTGGGGTAGCTCACGCCGAATGCAGCCTCCATTTCCTTTATAGAGCCGTGCGTCCGGATGAAATGCGCCACAAACACCTGGTCTTCGTCGGAAAGCCTGGCAAGCGGAGCAAGCTCGAATTCGCCCTGGATGGATATCCCCGTGTCCTTCATTTTAATGGAAGTCACAACAAATTCTTTTTGGCCTGTAAGAGTTGTCAGTTCATACCACGCAGATGCCATTACTAACCTCCATATTGATTTTCTTAATTAAATATACTATCATTTATTAATTTTGTCAATAATTATTTTAATTTATTTAACAATATTCGTAATTATTCTTAACTTTTTGATTTATAATGTTTTACAAAAAAGGGGCACGGCGCGCCGTGCCCCTCCAGCGGGGACGGTGCTAATTGGAGATAAAATCCAAGGACCCTTTCCAATCTCAATAAATGTCCGCGGGTGCGCCCAGCGAATGTATGAATCTTGCCAATAACGATACCCGGCCGCACCCAGGAGTGGGGAGTGCCGAGGACTGCCCAGCAGGCCGAGGCCGGGGGAGATACCTCTCCCCCGAAAATGTAAATAAAATTAGTAATTAGAATTAAAAAATTAATTACCAAAATATGGCAAAATTATTAAGTATTTTTTCATTGATTTCCCTGTTCAATCATCCCCGTCCGCAACCCGGAAACGGTAAGCGCATGAAACAAAAAATCGCAGCGTCATTGGTGCTTTTTTATACTTCCTGCCTGTTCGCATTCAACCACCCCGAAATAAAATGGCAGAGCGTGACCACCAACCATTTCATCATCCACTATTATGACAAAACAGAACCCGCCGTCTATGCCACGTGGAAGATCGCTGAAGAGTCGTATGCTGCCTTGTCGGAGTTGTACGATTACAACGAACGCGAGAAAATCAGCATCGCTCTGGCCGATTACGACGACTACTCGAACGGGTTAGCCTCCTGGACAAACGGGAGCATCATGATATGGGTGACCGATTTGCGGGACGACATGCGCGGCAACAACACCTGGCTGCGCAACGTGATAACGCATGAACTCGCCCATATCGTGACCCTGGAGAAAAGCTCGAAACTGCAGCTGTTCGACTGGACATTCGGGCTCGACTACCAGTCGCCGGCGGTGGGCGTTTCGCTTGAGGAGCCGTTTGCCACAACCCGGTTCTGGCCCATCTGGCTGGCCGAAGGCGCGGCGCAGCTCGAATCGGCGCGCCGCGGCAGCGACTGCTGGGATTCCCGGCGCGACATGCTCCTGTCCGATGCGGTGACAAACGGCCTGCAGCTCACGCTTGACGAAATGGGGTATTTCAACCACACCGGCATCGGGAACGAAATGGTATATAATCAGGGATTCTCCTTTCTCAAGTACATCGAATCGAGGGTCGGAACGCCGGTCATGGTCCGGATGTGGAACGCAGGCCGGAACATGTCCCTTTTCATGAGCAGCTACAGGTCGTTCTTCAAGGAACAGACCGGGTTTCGTCTCGAGGACCTGTACGGCCAGTGGATCGACAGCGTAAAAATGGCCGCGCAGCTGCGGACACCGGCAAAACCAACGCCGGCTGCCGTGGTCTGGAACAGGGGGACCCATAATTATCTGCCCAGGGTGTCCGGCGACGGCAAATGGTGGGGATGGCTCACCTCCAACAAAGACGACGGAGACCGGACCGACCTGGTTATCGCTCCGTACGGAAAAACAGACGGCGGAATTACCGTGCAATGGGCGCTTTCGTCGTGGGATTTTTCAGCCGACTCAAGGCGTGTTTATTTCCTTAAAGCAAGGGAACTGTCCGATCACGGCTCCGCGTTCAACGATTTGTATGTTCTGGACCTCGGCGCCAAAAGCGAGCGCAGGCTCACGAGGAACGGGCGGTTGTACGACATTGCCGTGTCTCCCGACAATCAGCGGATCGCGTGCGTGCAGTTCCGGAACGGCGCCTATTCCGTCGTGGAGATGGACGTCGGGGGCCGCGGCTGGGAGACGCTGGCGCAGGGCGCCGTGGGCGAGCCGTTTATCGGGCTATCGTTTTCTCCTGTCAAGGTCTCGCTTCCCCAGCCGGCGGCAGCGGTTTCGGTCCGCGACACCGCCGCTAAACTGCTTGTTACCGATTCCACAAAAGCGGATTCAACGAAAAAGGACACCCTTGCAAAAGCGCCGATCGACACCGCCGCGGCCGCGCCGGCCGAGCCCCCGGAATACAAACTTGCCACAAGCAGGCTCGTGAGCGGCAGGGCGCGGATATGCATCGTTGGGCTTTCGAGCAGGACGCTGAGAATGACGGGCCCGGATTTCGGCCAGCAGGAGTTTCCCCATTGGGGAAAGGACGGCCGCATTTATTTTGACGCGGATTACGACGGCATTTTCAACATCTACTCCATGCGGCCGGACGGCGGCGACCTCAGGCGGCACACGAGCGTGAGCGGAGGGATGTTCCAGCCGTTTCTTGACAATAACGGAAAACTCCTGTGCGTGCAGTTTTCCCGCCAGGCGTTTTCGGTGGTGACCTGCAACGCCGCCGGTGCGCCGTACACCCTGCCGCAATCGTTTGCCTGCCCGTTTCTTCCCGTGCCAAGGCCCAAAGGCGAGGTGACCATACGGAGCCGGCCCTATGAAGGGAAGCTGTTGAGGCCGGTGTGGGAGCTGCAGAGCATGCTGTCGGTGACCGACCAGGCGGGCACGATCATCGATGCGCTGCGAAACAACGGATTCACGCGCTGGAGCGACACCGCCGCCATAGGGGCGATAACAGGCCTCATGATGAACCGTGCCGATGCGCTTGATAAAAATGAAATGTCGATGGGCCTTGTTGCGGCGGTGGTGCATGAGGGGATACCATTGGCCGATTCGTCATGGAGAGACTCTCTCGTCGGAACACGATACCGCGTGGCGCCCAAAGCATCACGGCAGGACTTTCTGGCCTCCTTCACCGATAAGAAATTTCGGGAGATCTCGGGAATGCAGTCCGAACACGGGACCGGCGTAGGCCCGCTTGTCACAAATTTTGTACGCGGCAGGGACTTTCTCAATGCGGTCGCCGCTCAGGGAGGCTCCTCCTCCGATTCAACGTCCGGGCCTTCACTGAGTTGGATACCCGCACTGTTTCCGACGTTCAGTTTTCAGAACAGCATGAGTGAAGTCACCTTTTCGTTTAACGCCCAACTGGCCATCGCGTATTTAATACCGATGGCGCTGTCGGCCGGCGGCGAAGCTGCCTGGCAGGCTTCCAGGGACTTGTACTTCGGGATTGCACCGCAATTGGACCTGAACCCGGTTCCCACGTTTTCACTCACCGAATTCCAGGTGCCCCTCTACGGCATCTGGTTTAACCAGGGGTATCAGAACACGGACATTGTGTATAACGAATCCGGCGTTTCCGAACTTGCGCTGTCTATAACGCCGGATTTCTTCGCAAGCGCCGATTCCGGCGGCGGCTCGAACGTCACCTATCCTCGGTTCACCGCGACGACCTATGAGCTGTATTTCTTTCACGGATTTCCGGTCACGGCCCACTCCTCGGTCATCGTAAGGACCGACGATTACTATACCAAACTTTCCGCCGGCAATTTCACCGATCCCCGGGGCCTGCTCAAGGGGCTGTCGTCGGAGTTCCTCAACCTGAGCGCGGGCGCGTCGTTTGTTGTTCCGCTGTGGCGGCAGATCAACCGCGGGCCCGCCTATGCCGACGCGCTGTACGGCGAACTGGGATACGACCTTTCATTCTATACAAATAAGACAACCGATTATCCGAATTACAATTATTTCCAGGCGTTCTCTAATCTCCATGTGAACGATGCGCTGGTGGCGAACCACGTGTACGTTTCGCACGTCCTTACCGTGGGCACCCGGCTCGGGTTTTTCAAGTCATACGAGTTTTCGCGGTCGCTCGCCGCGAAAGTTGCCTGGGACATGATGAGAAACAAGGTCGGTCTCGATTTCTCAATCGGTTTCTGATACCCCGAAAGGTAAAACGCTTGAAATTCCTTTTACTATACCCCTCGTGGCCCAAACTGGAATTCCAGACCGGATATAACCTTCCGCCGCACGGGCCCGTGGTCATGGCCGCGGCGGTCCCCTCGTGGGTGGACGTGACCTTTGCGGACGAGAACGTCGAAACCGTTCCCTTTGACAAAGCCTGGGACGCGGTGGGCATCTCGACCATGCTCACCTGCCAGCTGCCGCGGGCCTTCGAGATCGCCGATGTCTTCCGGCAGAAAAAAACACCGGTGATTTTCGGCGGCATTGCCACGATGCTGCATGCCGACGAAGTAAAGAAACACGCGGACAGCGTGTTTCTCGGCGAGGCCGAAGGCAGGCTCGACCGGGTGTTTCTGGACATAAAGGAAGGAGCGCTCAAACCGGCGTACAATTTTCTCCAGGATTTTCCCGACATCGGTCTAGTGGGGCCAGCGCGCCGCTCCATTCTGGACCATGAAAAATACGCCTACAAGGGCACGCGCATGGTGGACCTGTTCCACGCCTCGCGCGGCTGCAGGTTCAACTGCTTTCCCTGCTGCACGCCTTTCTTGGGCGGCAGGAATTTCAGGCCTCGGCCGATTGACAAGGTGGTAGAAGAGCTCGCGACCATAGACAACGACAGGCTGTTTGTGGTTGACAACTCGCTTGCACAGGACAAACAGTGGGAGCTGGACCTTTTCACCGCCATGGCGCCCTTTAAAAAACACTGGTGCTGCCACCCAATCGAGGACGACGACGAGGTGCTTGCGAAAGCCGCAGAGGCAGGCGCGTGGTACGTGTACCAGGCGGTGTTCGACACATCGGATTTTATACGCAACCGGATAAAACGGTACAAACAGTTCGGCATCGGCGTGGAAGGCACCATCATCCTCGGCACCGACGACCATACCGAGGATTCCATCAGGCGGCTCGTTGACTTCCTTGCCGAGGTGGAGCTTGACCTTGCGGAATTCACCGTGCTCACGCCCTTTGCCCACACGCCCATTCGGGAGGGGCTCGAGGCCGAAGGCAGGATCCTCACCAATGATTTTTCCCGCTACACGGCCGGCGAGGTGGTGTTCCGGCCGAAGCATATGACGCCGGAAAAACTGCAGGAGCTGTACGAGTACGCATGGAAAACGTTTTACAAGAGCGAGCCGCAAAGATATAAAATGTATAAATTGTTCAAGAAAATATTAGACAAGAAAGAGAATTAAAAAGAAAAAGACTTCTTGGTGGGGGAAGTATCCCCCTGCCTCCGGCCGCCTGCGGCGTCCTCCGTCACCCCCTCCTGGGTGCGGCCGGGTACCGCCCGTGGCAAGATTCGTCCTTCAGTTGGGCGCACCCGCGGGCGACCTTAAAAAGAGTTACAAAGTCTATATTTATGAATCCTCATGACGTCTGGATAACCGGAATAGGCATTGTGTCTGCACTGGGAGCAGGCGCCGAAACCCATTTGGATGCTATCAAACATTCCCGCACCGGGCTTGCCCCGCATCCATTTTTTGAGGACAAGTACAAATCGGAATTCATCTGCGGCATGGTGCCGCACGACGCGCTTCCGTATTCCATAGAGGAAAGCACGGCAGCGCGCGCCAATCTCCTCCTCGACATCGCGTGCAGGGAGGCGCTTGGTCAGGCCGGCGCGCGCGACGGATGCGGCGCAGACATCGTAATCGGGACAACGGCGGGCAATTTTCATGGCGCAACACTGTATTACCAGCAGAAGCGATCCGGACAAACGCCCGACACAGGCCTCGTATCGGGGTTTTTACCGGGCGCGCCGGCAGATTATATTGCCGAAAAGAACCGGATAACCGGAAGGCGCACCACGCTGTCGTCCGCATGCGCGTCGGGCGCAAGCGCCATCGGCCATGCATTCCGCGCAATTCGAAACGGCCATGCATCCATGATATGCGCGGGCGGGGTAGAGGCCCTGTGCCCCTTTATCGTGGCAGGCTTCAATTCGCTCCGTTTGCTTTCAAAAAAGCCGTGCAGGCCCTTTGACGCGGCCCGCGACGGGTTCAACCCTGGCGAAGGCGCCGCGATGATGGTACTCGAAAGCGCCGAATCGGCCACGGCCCGCGGCGCGCAGCCGCTCGCCGTTGTAAAGGGCTTTGGCGAAGCGCTCGAAGCGTTTCACCATACGCGCTCAAATCCGGACGGAAGCGGCATAGCAGCGGCAATGACAAAGGCGATTTCGCAGGCGTCATGCGAGACGTCCGCGGTCGATCACGTCCACCTTCACGGCACCGCAACGGTATTCAACGACCTTTCCGAATACAACGGCATGAAAACCGTGTTCGGCGGGCGTTGCGGGCAGGTGCCGGTGTGCTCCACGAAATCCATGACCGGCCACACGCTGGGCGCTGCCGGCGCCATTGCTGCCGTGTTCGCCGTGTTGTCTCTCAGGCACGGCATCGTGCCTGCCACGCTGTTCCACGAAACCCTTGACCCGCAATTCAAAGACTTTTTTATCGTTACAAGCCCGCTTGCAAAAGAACTGAAGTGCGTGGCGACGACGTCGCTGGGGTTCGGTGGCGAAGTCGCATCCTTGCTTTTGGGGAGGGCGGAATGATGGCCCCCGCTCTCGGCATCACCAGCGTGGGCGTTATCATGCCTGCGGGAACCGAGCTTGCGGCGCTGCGCACCGCGCAGGCCGGACAGGTCAGCCTTGTGCAGCAGGTCCCGGCCATAGACGGTATTGCAAAAAACGACATGCGCCGCATGTCCAAGCTTACCCGTTTCACGCTTTTCGCCGCCCAACGCGCAATGCTGTCCGCCGCCCTGCAGCCGCCGGGCACCGGGCTGTTTGTCGGCCTAACGCACGGCCCGACCTCGCACCTTGTCGAGTTCCACGACTATCTTTTCGACTACGGGCCCGACATGGCGTCGCCCAACAGCTTTTCCAGCGGCGTAACGAACGCGCCCCTGTCGAGCGTGTCCGCGTTTCTCAAGCTCACCACGGGCGGCATCACGATCCTCGGCTACGAAAACAACGGCCTTGACGTTCTCAACTGCTGCGGCCGGAGCCTTGACGATTCGGAATATACAGCCTGCCTTGTTGGGTCGTCTGAAGAATATTCCGGCGTGGTGCACGGCGCGTACCGGGCATGCGGGTGGTTCGGCGAAAAAGCGCCCGCGTTTTTGCCTTGTCCCCGTGATAACGGCCCGGCGCCGGGGTTCGGTATTTCCGAAGGCAGTGCGTTTGCCGTGATTGAGCCGCTGTCGCGCTATAACGGCAGGAAACCGCTCTGCTGTTTTTCTCCTGTCAATCTGGAGCACTATAAGGGCGGGGCGGACATCGTTATTTCGGGTGCGGGCGCCGGCATGCAGGACGCTTTCGAGCTTGCGCTCCTTGAGCGGATCGGCCTGAACAACAAGGCCAAAAAACCCACCCTGCTTTTTTCAAGGCCCCTTTTCGGGGAAACATTCGGCCTGGGCGCGATGCTGTCGTGCCTCATGGCATGCGACATCGTGGCAAACAACGCCGTGTATCCGCCGTTTCCCGTCAATCCTGTTGTAAAGGACTCGTTTGATGCGCAGCAGCATGGTCCTGCGCAATCGGTGCTGGTGGTTGCAGCGGGGCGGAACGGGCAGGCGAGCGCGGCATTGTTTTACAAGTGACAAAAGATGGGCCCGGGATGCCTGAAGCTCTTTACGGCAGAAAGGTAAAACCCTTTGAAAACTCCGTTCCAAAGAGATAGTATTTGATATATCACCGTTTTCCGCAGCTGTGCTGAGTCATGAATAAAAATAAACAGTGGGGCCTTGTTTTTTTCCTGTTCGCGGTTGTGAGCGCCGGCGTGTGCGTCGCCGTGGCGCTCAACAATCCCTACAGCCAGAATAAAAACCTCTATACGATGGTTTTGCCCGCCATCGGCCTTGCGTTTTCTCTTACCGCGTTTTTCGCCGGCCACTTTTCGTATCCCCGCGTGCATAATATAAAAGTCTATCTTGCAGGATACCTCACCGGGCTTTTCGGCATCGCCTACTTTGTGCTGTACAGGTTTTTCTGGGTGCTGCCGCTTCCCCGTGTGGGGAGTGGATATGTGGTTGCGCTGTACCTGCTCATGCTCATAAACGGCGCAGGCATCCTGTTTCTGTCGTCGGATTTTAAGTTCCGGATGGTGCGGCAGATCACCCTGAGCGTGGTCACGGTGGAGTGCGTGCTGGTGCTTGTCGCGCGGCTGTCGCCGCATGCAACGCAATGGGCGCGCTCTCTTGAGCCGGACAGTATGTGGGACGTACGGTTTTTCGGGGGGGCCCTGCTGTTCGGGCTGATTGCGGTGCTGAGCGCATGGTACGTTAAAAAGGATTTTTACCTGGGCGGCCTGCTTGCGGGATGGGCATTTTTCTTTGCGCCGGCCTGGGCATCGCGGCCCTGGTTTCACGGCGTCAATCCCGTGGAAACCGTGCTTTTTTCCATGATGCCGGTGTATCTCACCACGAGCGTCATCATCCACTGGTTCCTGCGCATGGAGCACCGCATCTCCTACGATCCGCTCCTTCACATATACAACAGGGATTTTTGCAGCAAAATCATATCGGAGCAGAGCAGCATCAACACGTCGCCGCCGTTTTCCGTGGCCATGGTGGACATAGACCATTTCAAAAACGTCAACGACACCTACGGCCACCAGGCGGGCGATGTGGTGCTGTACGCGGTGGCGCAGGCGATCCAGCGTGAGGTGGTGCCGGGAGATACGGTGTGCCGCTACGGCGGCGAGGAGATTGTGATTTTCTTTTCCCAGAAGAGCACGAAAACCGTTGAGCCCGTGGTTGAAAAGCTCCGCGCCGCCATCCAGAAGATGAAAACAAAAACAAGGAAAAAGACGCTGGGCGTCACCGTCTCCTGCGGCATTTCCACCCGCGAAGACATTTCCCAGTCCATCATGGACGTGATCCACGCCGCGGACAAGGCCCTTTACAAGGCGAAAAAAGAGGGCCGCAACCAGGTGCGGACCGCCAAAACCCCGCTTGAGCAGGCCGGCAACAAACAGTAATTTCGCCGTTTCTTGATGCAGATCAAGGAAAAATCCTCCCTCCTGTGGCATATTTAATAAGGGATGCACGAAATAACAAGGAGGGAAAACCATGAAACGTACCATCATTCACATTGACGAAGAAAAATGCAACGGCTGCGGGGCCTGCATTCCGAACTGCCCCGAAGGCGCCATGCAGGTCGTTGACAGCAAGGCGCGGCTCATCAGCGATTTGTTCTGCGACGGGCTCGGAGCGTGCATCGGCCATTGCCCGCAGGGCGCAATTTCCACGGAGGAGCGCGAGGCGGAGGCCTACGACGAGAAAAGGGTGATGGCCAACATCGTGAAGCAGGGCCCCAACGTGGTCGCCGCGCATCTTGAACACCTTAAAAGCCATAATCAAATGAAATATTATAACGAGGCGCGGGAATACTGCCATGAAAAGAACATTCCTTTGTCCGAAAAAAAGGAGGAGCACATGCACGAACACGGAGCCTGCCCCGGGGCCGCGACCAGGACCATTGACAAAAACCGCGCTGCTGCAAAGGATGGTTCCGGCACGCGGCAGTCTGCGCTCACCCACTGGCCCGTTCAATTGCACCTGATGTCGCCCATGGCGCCCGCATACCAGGGGGCCGACGTGGTGCTGTCGGCCGATTGCGTGGCGTACGCATATGGCGATTTCCATAAAGACTGGCTAAAAGGCAAGGCGCTTGCAATCGCCTGTCCCAAACTCGACGAGGGCCAGGAAACCTGGGGTGAAAAAATCACGGCGCTCATTGACCATGCCAACATCAACACGCTCACCGTGCTTACCATGGAAGTTCCCTGCTGCAGGGGCCTGCTGGCAATGGCGCAGGCGGCCGCGAAAAAAGCGGCCAGGAAAATCCCGGTCAAGTCCGTGGTCATTTCGCTCGACGGCGCAAAGCTGAGCGAGGAATGGGTGTGACTATGCTCTCACGGTGCCCGGGATCCGACAACATGCGAACGCCAACCCTGGCGGTGAAAAAATGCCCGGCATGCGGAAAGGACGTTGAAATATTTTCCACAGACCCGCGAATACGCTGTGCCGCATGCGGGTTTACGGGTGAAAATATTTCGCAGTCATGTTACAACTGGTGCAGGTATGCGGACCAATGCCGGGAGGATGCGAAAAAATAAACAAATGAAAAGAAATAATATTTTTTGTGGGGGAAGTATCCCCCTGCCTCCGGCCGCCTACGGCGTCCTCCGTCACCCCCTCCTGGGTGCGGCCGGGTAGCATCCGCTGCAAGATTTGCACATCTGTTGGGCGCACCCGCGGAGAGCGGCGGTGTAGAAAAAAATGCAATACTTTCATAAACCTCGACACAAATTATTTTGAAAGAAAGCTGTATAAAGGAGGAGTCACTTGAAAGCCTCAGTAAAAACCGACCTGTGCATCGGCTGCGGCCTGTGCGCGGACGTGTGCCCCGGCGTATTTGTCCTCGACAGCGAAACCAATATCGCCAAGACCGTAACAGACCGTGTGCCTGCGGAACTTAAGGAAAAATGCGGCGAAGCGGCCGCAGACTGCCCGGTGGAAGCGATAGTGCTGGAAGAATAGCGTTAATGGGTTCAAGGGTTCAGAGTTTAATGGTTGAAGGGTTGGAAAGAAAATCCGCCGCTTCAACAGGTCAACTCATGAACCCTGAACCCTGAACCCAGAACCCTGAACCTCTGAACCTGCCAAGCCATGAACCCTTCTGACCATTTCCTTTTTTTCTCCTCCCGCGTCGAAAACGGGGCGGCATTCATTGACAAAGAGGAGTGCCGGCATGCGTTTTCGGTCCTCAGGAGCGCCCCGGGCGGGACCCTGCGAATCACGGACGGCAAAGGCTCAATCTATGAATGCACGGTCCGCGAACAGTCGTCCGACGGGACCTGGTTCCCTGTTGTTAAAACAATTTCCGCCCCTGCGCCGAAAAAGAATGTGTCGGTGTACGCGGGCCTTCCGGAAAAAGACACGTTTGGCGAATTGTGCGAAAGCCTTGCCGCGCTCGGCGCGGCAAACATTTTTCCGCTGGAATGCGAGTACTGCCAGGACCAATGGTGGCAGGCATGGGAAAAGCACAGCGGGCGGTTCCTGAAAAAAATGATTGCGGGAGTAAAGCAGGCGAAAAGCGCATGGCTGCCGCACCTGAGCGCCCCGCAGCCGCTTGAAGGCGCGCTGGCCGCAGGCAGGGGCGCGCTCATGCTTGCGGCGGACGAAACCGGCGTCCCGTTTACCGATGTTATTGACAGAATAAAAAATGCGGCCAACGTGTCTTGTTTCGTGGGCCCGCCGGGCGGCTTTTCGCCAAAAGAAATCGATCAGTTGAAATCGGCGGGGTTAGTATTTATATCGATATCGAAGAACAGATTGAGGACTGAATTAGCGGCATTGGTATTATGCGGAATGATTATGGCAATACAATAAGAATTTCTTGTGGGGGAGGTATCCCCCTGCCTTCGGCCGCCTACGGCGTGGTGTCATTGCATTCCTTAAGGGTAAGGTAATGGTGCTTCGCACCATCTATCATGTCTTTTGCCCTTTCGTCACCCCCTCTTGGGTGCGGCCGGGTACCGCGTGCGGCAAGATTCAAAGAAGAACCTCACCCCGCCCTCTCCCACAGGGAGAGGGAGAAAATATCGAATGCAGATTTTATAGGCGCACCCGCGAGCTGTTGTGGTAAAGTGATGAAGAACTGTTTGAAATGTTTCAGTAGTTTCGATGGGAGTCACAAAAGTAAATTAACTAAACAGAAGATTGCCGACGCGTTAGGCGGACTGGCGTGGTGCGCTAAAGCGCAGGGCCGCCTGACCACGGCCCGGAGGGCCATGGTGGCAGTGCGGCACCGAGGCCTGTGGCCGAGCCCGAAAGGAGGCCGACCCTGTTTGTAGGGGCGAAAGATTTTTCGCCCCTACAAACAGGGGAACGCCCTGCCCTTGTAAATAATTTTGAAACAAGCTTTACTTCTCCCCCGGAATAAATATTATTTAAAAGCAAAATAAACCCCCAGCCATGTCACATTCCCGTAATGCGTTTCGGTATATCGCATCGCGTACAGCGGAAGGTCTTCTTTTATATTCCAGGAAACGGGATACAGGTACCTGAACGTGGAAACCAGGCTTATGCCGATACTGCCGTTGAAGGCGACGTTGATCCCGAGGCCCGCAGAGCCGCTCACCGACCAGCTTACTTCGTTGACATAGTAGCGGTCGGTAAAAATCACTTCCTGGCCGGGCTCGTCCAGAAAAAACGTGTGCTCGGTCACCCACACGGCATTGATGCCCGCGCCGAACACGATAAACGGCGTGACGCGGCTTTTTGCCGGCACCAGGGAGCAGAGCAGGGCCGGCTCCAGCGCGGCATGGTAATAATAGTATTTATCAAGGGCCGCCCGGTCGGTGTACAGCGTGTCGACGGTTGAATTGCCCGCGTCGATGCTGAGGCCGACCTGAAAGCGAAGCTGCCTGCAAAGCGGCAGCCGGATGCCGCCGCAAATTCCGGCGGTGAAAAGATCGGGCCGGGCCACGGCAACGCTTTTTTTTATGCTTTCGAAATCTATATGTCCTGCGCGTTTGCTGTAGGTGATGAACGGGCCGACAAAATAATCCCCCCTGGCCGGCTCTATGTTCTCTCCCTGTCCCCACGACAGAAGAGGGAGGCAGAGAAGAACAAAAAGTATTTGCGTTTGCAGGCTTTTCATAATTCTTCAAAAAGAAAGACGGTGCAGAGGAATACCGTGTTTATTAAATATAGTTTGCGTTATTTCCTTATGGTAACGGCAATGGGGCCGCCTTAAAAACCCCGGTACGCTGCCTTTATTACCTGAAACTGTTGATACACCTTCTCGATTGAGGTATTTTCCCTTAAGGGCAAGAAGTTTTTTTACCGGGACAAATCATGAACCAGTTCAAAATGTATTTCCGCATGCTCGGGTATCTCAGGCCCTATATACCCATGCTCGTGCTCACGGTGGTGCTCTCGCTGCTCGTGGTGACCTTTGAGTCCCTGTCGCTGTGGTTTTTCGGCCCCTTGATTAAGGCGATTTTCAAGCCGGAATCGTTCAGCATGGCGGCGCCCGCGTTTACCATAAGCAACATCAACGAGGTCCTTAAATACTGGACCTATCTTCTTATAAAGCGGGACAATGTTTTCGACTCTCTCAAGATCGTCTGCCTGTGTCTGATCCTGTTTTTTCTCGCAAAAAATATATTTGCGTATATCAAGGGGCTCGTCACCGGCAATCTTAATTTCTTCATCACGCGCGACATGCGCAACCACCTCTATTCCCATGCCCTGGTGCTGCCGGTGACCTATTACGACCGCAACAGGTCGGGCAATATCATTTCACTCATGTTCAACGACATCGCCGCAATCAATAATTCAATGACGGGGACGTTTGAAAAGCTTGTCACCGACCCGCTCCGGCTGATATTCTTCATATCCGTCCTTGTCATTTTAAGCCCCAAGCTTACCCTGTTCGTGTTCGCCATTTATCCCGTTCTCGGCGTGCTCGTTGTGCAAATCGGAAAGACCGTCCGCCGACGGAGCAGGCGTTCGCTCGAAATAATATCGGGGCTTTCCTCCATCATGAACGAAACGGTGAACTGCATCCGTGTTGTCAAGATGTTCAACATGAACGAGGCGGAGGAGGCGAAGTTCACGGCCGAGAACAAACGTTTCACGAAGAACAGCTTTCGCGTCCAGGTTTTTAACGCGCTGTCGAGCCCGCTTACCGAGACGCTCGGCATTTTCATGGTTGCCGCCCTGCTCTGGCTGGGCGGCCGGGACGTTCTCATGGGAAAAGGCTTTTCCGGTGAAGATTTCATACGGTTCCTGGCGTTTCTGTTCATCATGTTCCAGCCCCTCAAGTCCCTCTCGCAGGTAAACAACTCGATCCAGTCCGGGCTTGCCGCGGCCGACCGGGTATTTGCAATCCTCGACACGCAACCCGAGAAACTGCTGCGCGTGGCCTCGAGCATGACGCCGAAGTTCGAACGGGATATCCGGTTTGCCAACGTGCGCTTCACCTACCCCGGGTGCAAGGAGGAAGTCATCCACGACATGGGCTTTACGGTTGCAAAGGGCAAGGCGGTCGCGCTCGTGGGCTCGAGCGGCAGCGGAAAAACCACCATTCTGGACCTGCTGCCGCGCTTCTACGACATCTCGGGCGGGTCGATCACCATCGACGGTGTTGACACAAGAGAGTTCGACCTCGTGGGCCTGCGCAGCCTGTTCGGGATCGTGTCGCAGGAGACGGTGCTGTTCAACGACACCGTGCAGAACAATATTTCATACGGTATTGCCGACGCACCGCTCGAAAATATCATCAAGGCAGCCAAGGCGGCGCAGGCGTGGGAGTTCATCGAGAAAATGCCCGGCGGGCTTTCGACGGTGATCGGCGAGCGCGGCGTGATGCTGTCGGGCGGCCAGCGCCAGCGCCTTTCCATCGCGCGCGCCCTGCTCAAGAACCCGGCCATCCTCATCCTCGACGAGGCCACGTCGGCGCTCGACACCGAATCCGAGCGGCTGGTGCAGAGCGCAATCAACAACCTCATGAAGGACCGCACCGCCTTTGTGGTGGCGCACCGGCTGTCGACCATTGCGCACGCCGACCGGATCCTGGTGCTTGAGAGCGGCCGGCTCACCGAACAAGGAACCCACGACGAGCTCATCAAGATTAACAAACGATATAAGTACCTGCACGACATCCAATTCTCGGGTCATCCGGCCGCATGACACGGTTGCTTCAGAAAAAACATTGTACTTCCCGGCAGGAAAAGCGTGTGCCGGAGCTGATGGTTGGAATATGACAGCCGTAAACGCGCCATTGCTTCATGCGGTGATCTTTTCGAAGGACCGCACCGCCCAGCTCGACAGCCTGCTGCGCAGCATGCGTGACCATGTCGCGGTCCCGCTTGCCGGGACAAGCGTTCTCTACAAGGCGTCGGACGCTTCGTTTAAGGCCGGATACGATCGGGTCGCGTCACGGAATCATATTCCCGGCATAACGTGGAGGGAAGAGCGGTCGTTCAGAAACGATTGCATTTCGCTTTTGTCGGCCCTGCCGGCCGGGGCCCTTGTGCTCACGCTGGTTGACGATGATGTTTTCTTCCGGACGTTCAGCAATTCCGCTGTGCTCGGCATTTTTTCTCCGTCGCGCCATTGCGCAATCTCCCTCGTCAGCTACCCGGAGGAAGAAGAGCATATTCCGGGAATGCGGCGCGCGCCAAACTATCTTGAATGGAAATGGGCGTATCTTATAAAACCCCGGGGATTCCGGTTGTACCCGTTTTGCCTTGACGCATACGTATATTCGCGGGACCTGCTGGTGCGGCTGCTGCCCCGCCTCGATTTCAAGGCGCCCAATTCGCTGGAGGGCGCGCTCAACCGCGCAAAACGCCGGCTGATGGTCTGGCGCCGCGGCCGCCTGCTTGCGACCCCGGAGCCCTGCGTATTCAATAATCCACTTAACAGGGTGCAGGACGAAAGTAGGACGCATAACCTTGCTGTTTCCGCCGGGCAGCTCAATGAGCGCTATTGCGCCGGATTTGAAATTGACAATGCAGACCTTTATGCCGCAAGCCCCGGCCGCTGCCATTTTCCCGTGGCGGTCCGTTTTGTCCGGTCGGTTTGACGACCTGCGCAGGGGACGGCGCCGGGAAAATGTATTTTGATTACCGGATCCGCACAGCGGGGAGCGGGAATCATGGTTGTTTGCAATGAGGAAACCGAATGAGATTCGTTGAAAGGTTCCGACAAAAATATTTTCCGAACACGCTCGTGCGCGTGGTGCGGATGCCGCTTTCGTATTACGTGTCCATGCTGGCCGCGGGAACTCCGTTTTCGTTTTCGCGGTTCGGCGACGGCGAGTGGAACGCCATATTGGGCCGGCCCGGAGAAAACTGCGACGGCCATGCGTTTTTCCCTGAGCTCGGCGCGGATTTGCGGGAGGCCCTTGTCGCGCGGCCGGCCTATCTCTGCGGCATGCAGTACCGCGCCATCCGCGACATGGGCACCGACATCCGCGCGTTCCTTGCCAAAAACGGCGTTATGGTGCCGTGGCAGGACGCCGACGTGTTCCACTATGCCAACAACGACGCCACGCTGTTCCCTCTTGTAAAGCAACTGCGCGCGATGAAGGTGGTGGTCGTCGGGCCGGCCCATTTGCGTGCCGTAAACCGGACGCTGTTTCCCTATGACCATTTTATCGAGATACCACTCAAGAACTGCTACACCGCGAGGCGGGAAACCGAAGCGCAGGTGCGCGAGTACTTCAATCGGTCCGGCCCGGCTGTGTTTGCGTTTTCGGCGTCCATGACCACCAATGTTCTTATTCACCGTTTGTTTCCGCTCATGGGCCCGTCATCGTGGCTCATCGATTTCGGGTCGCTGTGGGACGTATACGTGGGCGTCAAGTCGCGCGGCGGGTACGCATCGGATGACTGGTCGCGGCGAATTAAAAAGAATTGCGGTGAAGCGTGAACCGGAAAAACACCACGGTGTCGGGAGCCGAAAGGCCGCTTGTGTCGCTCATCATCGCAGTGTACAACCGGCCCGATTTTCTTGAAAAGGTCTTTCTGTCGCTTGAAAACCAGACATTCAAGGATTTCGAAATCGTGGTGGCGGACGACGGCTCAGGACCGGAAATCGCCGAGCTGATCCGCCGATATTCGCCGCGGATGCGCTGGCCGGCCCTGCACGTATGGCACGAGGACCAGGGATTCCGCAAAACCATCATCGCCAACAAAGCGGTCGCCGCGGCCCGCGCCGATTACCTGGTGTTTGTTGACGGCGACTGCATCCTGCACAGGAAGTTCCTCGAAAGCCATTTCCGGCATCGGGCCAGGGGTGTTGCGCTTGCCGGCAGGCGGGTCACGCTCGACAGGCACATCACCGAAAAACTCACCTACGACGACGTTGCCTCGGGCCGGCTGGAAAAGCCGTGGTTCTGGTGGAACCACTGCGAAAGGTCCGAGCGCAAACATGGATTGTATTTTCCGCTGTTGCAGCCGTTTTCGAACCTGAAGAAAAAGGGCTACTCGATGTACGGCAGCAACTTCTCGCTCTTCAAGGAAGATTTCTATTCCGTCAATGGCTACAACGAGGACATCATAGGCCGGGGCGTCGAGGACGACAATCTCAGGGCGCGGCTCAAGCTGTCCGGCAAGGTTGTCCGCTCGGTCACCCGCATTGCGCTGCAGTATCATTTGTTCCACAAAGCTGATCCGGTGCCGCACTCCAAAGAAACGATCCTCGCGTATTGCTTTCCCAAACAGGCATGGGCCGACCTTGGGATTGTCAAAAGGTAAGAAGCGATGAAAAAACTCTCCATTGTCACCGCGGTGCACAACCAGCTGGAATACAACAGGCTGTTTTTCGAGTCTTTGAAGCGCCACACGTTTCATCCGTACGAGCTCATCATCATCGACAACGCATCGCACGATGGCTCCGCCGAATTCTTCGAGCAGAACGGCGCCATCGTTGTCCGCAATGCAACAAACCTCTGTTATGCCTGCGCGCAGAACCAGGGACTGCAAAAAGCTTCAGGAGAATATGTCGCGTTTCTCAACAACGACATCTATCTCTCCAACGCCTGGGACAGGGCGCTTATCAATTATCTGGAGGAATACGGGCTCGACGCGATCTCGCCCTGCGGCATCGAGACAATGGAGTCGGCCCCTGCCACGCGGCGCTTCATGCGGCGATGGCGAAGGATCAACGCAATGCAGCGGCTGCGTGCCGCTGCGGGCATCCGCTACACCGCGCATGACCTGCACCGCCTGGTGAAGCTCATGTACGGCAGCTGGGAGACCTTCACGGAAAAGAGGCGCAGGGAGTTCGCCCGCTTTCTGTATCCCGGCATTTCGGGAAACGCGGTGCTTGCAAGAAAAAAACTGTTCGAAACAATCGGGCCCTGGAACACCGCGGTAACGGCGCCCGACTGGGACCTCCAGCTCCGCCTTGTAAAGGCACAGTCCGAAAACGGCGCCGTGCGCCAGTGCATGATCGCGGGTGACGTTTTCGTGCACCACTTCATACGCGCCACGTTCAGGGCGTCGCCGAAACCGCGCGGCTGCCAGCATGCCTGCAACGACATCGCCGAAACCTACGGCAAAAAAGACCTCACCTACCTGCAGCGGCCCGCGGCGTCGGTGATCATCGCGGTGCACAACAGGCCCGATTTCCTAGAAAAAGTGTTTGCAAGCCTTTCAAACCAGACCATGGGCAATTTTGAAATCGTGGTCGCGGACGACGGCTCGGGCCCCGAAATAGCCGCGCTTGTCAACGAATGGCGGAAGCGCTTCCGGTATCCCGTTGCGCATGTGCGGCAGGAGCACCGCGGCTTCAGAAAGACCATTATCGCCAACAGGGCGGTGGTGCGCTCGCGCAGCGACTATCTTTGCTTCATCGACGGCGATTCGGTGCTGCACCACCGGTTCCTCGAGAGCCACCTCGTGGGCCGCCGGGTGCACACGGTGCTGTCGGGCAGGCGCGTGATGCTGTCGCAGGAACTTACCGAAAAACTGACCGTTGCGGACATCAGCAGCAGGAGCATCGAAAAGCTGTCGTTTTTGCGGGGGGGCGCCGAAAAAAACAGCATCAGGTACGCACTGCGCCTGCCCGGGGTGCCGGCCGTGGAAAACCTCTTTAACAAGGAATACTGGGTCCTGGGCAGCAATTTTTCAGTGTACAAAGGCGACTATTACGCGATCAACGGCTACGACGAAAGCCTTACGGGCAGGGGGCTCGAGGACAACAACCTGTGCGCGCGCTTCAAGCGCAAGGGGATTAATGTTAAAACCATAACGCGCGAGGCCATCCAGTACCACCTTTTCCATTCGTCAGTGCCGATTGCCCACGATGCCGCCATGATACGGCGGTACGGGCACCCCGATCATTTCTGGGCCGAAAAGGGGATAATAGAAAAATTGTAAATTGTAGAATGCGGATTGTAGATTTCAGGATTGAAGAATATATTTTAATGATATCACTGTTTCGTACCATTAACGGGAGGGGTTATTCATGAAAAAGCATTGTTCTGTTGTAATCGCCGCAATCGCCGCGTGCTGCGTTTTTTACACGGGCGCATGTGCGTCGGACTGGGCCACGAGCGCGGGGAGCTGCTATGCAAAGGGTGACAAATATCTTGACCTTGGAATACCGCTTCCCATGTACCCGGCCGGAGTGCACGTCGCATTCGACTATGCGTTCCACGATGCGATTTCGGGCGGCGGTGGAATCGGTTTCAGGTATTACTACGGCGAAGCGGCCTATTTAACCTTTCTTGCCAGGGCCGCGTTTCATCCGTTCAATCTGCAGGTACTGTCGGACAAGATAAAAGTCCGCGACAAACTCGATGTGTATGCCGGTCCCACGTTCTGGTTCGGGCCGTCCCTCAACGGTTGGAGTCCGGATTGGTGGATCCGTGAGTACATTGGCATCCGCTGGCATTTTGCGCCCAGGTTCTGCCTGTTCGCGGAAGACTGCGGCGGGTTCGGGTGGCTTGACGGAGGATTTACCTTCAAGTTCTGATTGCCGAGGAAATTTGTAAGATTGGAGGGCGCAGGCAGAGAGTCTGCGCCTTTTTATTTTTTAATCGCTATGGGTTAAATTCCTCGAAGCTTGCTTCGGGGTAGTTTATTTGTTGCTCTTTTTAAACATTCTTCTTCAGGACGTAATTCTTATACCCGCCGATTTGTCTCCCGCCGAAAAACGTTTTTTCGAGAAAGGTAAGGAACCGGTATTTGAACCGGTCGTGATGGTGGATGGTTGTCGGCTTTCCCCCTGCCTGGAGCAGGCCGCCCCAGTCCATTGATCTTATCCGTTCTTGCATCACCGCGGGGTGCGTGCCGGAAAAAATAGTGCGCCTGTTTAGCGGGCCGAAATCATAGACGTCGGATTTTTCTTCAGGCCTTTTTTTAACGGGCCCGGCCCCTGCGTAGATTGTTTCCACCGCGATGTTGCGGCGCCGCATGAGGCGCGGGTCCCGCACATAGCCGTAGTGGAACACCTCGGCGTTGGCAAGCGCGACCGTGAGTTTTTTTCCGTTGCGCCGGAACGACTGGGCGTCGCCGATTGACCGCGCGCCAATACCATTGCGAACGATGCGTATTTCGCGCGGATACCATTTGTGCCCGTCCTGCAGGTGTTGGTAATCCCCCCAGAAGTGCCGGTAGGAAAACAGCAGGCCTTCCACTGTGGTGACCGCAAGAAGTTCCTTGCAGCGTTTACGTATGGTGTCGAGATACTGCTCGTGGACCGCTTCGTCGGCCTGGATGTAGAAACACCAGTCGCCTGTGCATGCGTCAAGTGCGATGTTCGTCTGACGGGCATAGATGCCGCTCCCCAGAGTGTTGTTTTCGGGCCACTCGGTGTCGATGATGCGGACCTTGGGGGAGCCGACAGCCGCGACGAGCTGGCGGGTGCGGTCCCCCTTGTCGCCTTTACCGATGGCAATGACGAACTCGTCGCACACGGGAAGGATTGAGCGGATGGATTCCGCAACGGGATACCCGAGCCTGTCGGCGTTGCGGGCAAACGAGAAGCCGGATATTTTCATGGCTTACCCACCCCGGCGTGCGACGGTTGTGTAAACGGCCAATGTTTTTTCCACCATGCTATCAACGGAAAACATGTCGCGGGCGCGCGCGCCGCAGCGCTTCGCGGCCGCCTGCGCAGCGTGATAATCGTCCATGAGGCCTGCGGCCGCGGCCGTGAAACCCTCATAATCCCCGCGCTTCACAAGCCGCCAGTCGTCCGGGAAAAGGTCCGGGGTGCCGCCGGCGTTTACGGCAACACAGGGGATGTCGCGCACGACAGCGTCGAGAAGCGCGCTGCCGAGCCCTTCGGCCGACGACGTTGAAACGTACGCGTCGAATGCGCGGTAATACTGCGCCGCGTTGTCGAGCTTGCCCGCCCAAATAATATTTTCCTGAATTGTAAAGCGTTTTTTCCGTTTTTCATCAAACGGGCCTATGCAGGCAACCAGCGCGCCCGGCTTCCGCGTCCGGATGCTGTTTGCCAGGTAAAAAAGCAGATCAATGTCTTTTTCCGCCGTAAAATGCGCGACCGTGCCGAATGTAAAAGAGTCGGCGGGGATGCCGAGCCGTTTTCGCGCTTCGGGCCGCGAGAGCAGGGGAGCGGTCCAGTCCGCGCCGTCGCCAACAATATGCACGCGATCGGGTGAAACCACCTCTTTACACTGGGCAGAAACGGCGTTCGAGATGGCGATGACCGCTGCGCATGCCCGGTATTTTTTGTGAGAAAAAAATGATGCGTGAATCGGAAACACCACGCGCCGGGTGTATATCACGGGAATACCGAGCCGTTTTCCCGCCAGTGCTCCGTGCGCGAGCGCATGCGCATCGTGGCAGTGTATCACGGATGGCCTGTGTTTTCTGCCTATTCCGGTAAAGCGCATCAGCCCTGCAATGTCCCATTCGCCAAGCCACGGAACTGGCATTGTATTTTCAAGTGCCTGCGACGCGAGCTCGCCGCCTTTTCTGCACGCGAGCATGCTTTTACATCCGCGCTTGAGCAGGCCCGCATGGAGCCAGGAAACCTGGCGTTCGCCGCCGCGGAGATATTTTCCGGTGGAAAAATGGAGGACGGAAATGGGTGGATTGTCGAAAGGCATAAATGGTTATCAAAAAGATACATAATCCAATGATTAATTATCCATAGACAATTTATATTTCCTTTCATAAACATTATTCGAATAGTAGTACTTTTTTACACCGTCCGGCACGGTATCTGTCCGGCGCTCTCTGAACGAGCCGGCACATATTTTACATTGCACGCATTACAACAATGTTCCAGGTTACAGGTTCCAAGTTCCAAGTTTACGGAATGCGCGTTTATCCTGTAGGTCTTTAACTTGTAACCTGGAACCTGTAACCATTTTTTTAACATGTGCCGAAAGACATCGAACTATAAACTATGGATAAAACAACTTTCCTTTCCCGGTATCAGGCCTTCCAGGACCGCATCGCCGCGGCATGCGCAAAATCCGGCCGTTCCCCTTCCGACGTCCGCACCATTGTTGTGACAAAGACGCACCCGGTGGAAACGGTGCAGGCCGTTATTGACTGCGGCATCCGCGACATAGGCGAAAACAGAGTACAGGAACTAGAGCAGAAAATTCCTCTTCTTACCGGTACCTTTGAAGCGCACCTGATCGGCCACCTGCAGACAAACAAGGTGAACAAGGTGGTCCCGCTGGTGCAATGGATACAGTCAATAGACAGCATTCGACTCGCGGAAAAAATCGAAAATGCCGCTGCGGCGGCGAATAAAAAAATCAAGGCGCTTGTCCAGGTCAAAACATCAGTCGAAGAAACAAAATCCGGGTGCGCTCCGGAAGAATGCGTTGCGCTTGCAGAGCAGGTGGCAAAAAGCCCGTCGCTTGAGTTCTGCGGGCTCATGACCATTGGCCCGCTGGCCGCCTCGGAATCCGATACCCGGAAATCGTTTACCGCATTGAGAATTTGCGCTGAGAAATGCAGGCACCTTGCCCCCCGCATCGAGCTTTCCATGGGCATGAGCTCGGATTTCGAATGGGCGATTGAAGAAGGCTCTACCATGATTCGAGTCGGGACATTACTGTTGGGGGAAAGGGATTAAACAAAGTTCAAGGTTGACAGTTGACGGTTGTCGGTTGACAGGAAAAAACATTAGCTGGTTGTCTGTAGAAGTTTCCGGATAATCGGGTGCTACAAGGGTGCGCCCAGCAGGAGGCGCGGGCTTGAATCGGGTGGTACCCGGCTGCACCCGCTTAGCGATCCAATTTATTATTATTTTTCTTATTCATAAACCTGTCTTTCCCATTTCACGATATATTTTTCTATAATGGAAATAGTACTAACTCTCCTGCGTCTCTGTGAGGCCCTGCTTCTTGCGCGTGTTATATTGTCGTGGATACAGCCGCAAGGGTACAATAAGTATGTGCGGTGGATTTATCTGCTCACCGAGCCCGTGCTCGCGCCGGTGCGCAGGGTCCTGCCGTTTTCGCAGGGGGGAGGATTTGATTTTTCGCCGATCGTCGTGTTTATCATTATTGACATCATCAAGCAGGCCGTATACGGACATTTTTAGGCGGCAGATGATGCCGCCGGACAGGAGACACGCATGAGACTCACACCTCTTGACATCAGAAAACAGCCCTTCAGAAAGACCCTGTGGGGGTTCGATTCCGACGAGGTGAACAGCTTCCTCGAGATGGTGGCGGGCGAGTTCGAGGCGATCATCAAGCAGGACAACGAGCTGCAGACGCGGGTGAAGAACCTCGAGCAGAACCTGGAGCATTATGTCAAGATAGAAAAGACCCTCAACGACACGATGCTCATGGCCCAGCGCACGACTGACGAGGCGCGACTCAACGCCCAGAAGGAGGCCGAGCTCATCCTCAAGGACGCGCAGATCCGCGCGGGCCGCTACGAAGACGATTCGAGGCACCGCGTGCACGAGCTGGAGAGCGAGATCGTGACCTTAAAGACCCAGCGCGACAGCTTTCTGGCCCGGTTCCGCGCCATGCTCAAGACCCAGCTCGAACTGCTCGCCGTGATAAGCGACGATCTCAAGACCGGGCCGCGCGCAGATTCGGGGTCCGCTATCGAAACCATTGACGAGACCGTGGAAGAGGCCCCTTCCCGGTCAGAAGCATAGGCAATGGCCGGTTCCTGCACTGTTTGCGTCCGGCTCAAGCCGAACGCGAAGCGTGAAAAGGTGGAAACGGATGAAGCCGGGGGCTTGCGCGTCTGGGTGAACGCGCCGCCGGTTGAAGGCAGGGCAAACGCCGCGCTCATAGAAATTCTCTCCGAAACCCTCGATATCCCGAAATCATATTTGTCAATTAAGCGGGGCCTTGGCTCGAAGAACAAGGTGGTTGAGGTTGTTGGGATGACAAAAGAGGAAATGTTTAAAAGAGTTTCTGGCAATAATAAATAAAATGGGCGTTCCCCCTTGTAGAGGCGCACGGTTGTGCGACTCTACAAGGGGTCGGCCCTCCTTACGGTCTCGGCCTGACGACCTCGGGCCGCCACGGTCCTATGCCGCTTCGCGGCGGATCCGGGCGGCATCGCGCTCCAGCGCGACCTCCAGTCCTGCCTAACGCGTCGAGAAAGTTACGATTTGCAAAGTTGTTTTAGTGGCTCCAATCGGGACTTCGGGATATAAAAAATCATAGTATTAAAGAATAGCTGCATCTTTTCTTGTCTTTCACATGAAATTTTCCGCGGGTGCCCCTTGTCAATAAAGCTCGAAGCTTGCCACAGATGTCACCCCGGGGCCACCCCGGAGAGGGGAGTGCCGAGGACAGCAAGGCTGGCCGAGGCCGGGGGAGATACGTCTCCCCCGAAATGGGTTGTGGCAATCTCATCAATCAAAACAATACAACTCCTCCAAAAATCCCCTCCCATGGATTATTTTATCCTACTTATAGGTCAAGGCTGTTCCAGCAACTCATGATAGGAGGATTCCGGAATGTCCAAAACAACGTACGACATGATCACCGAAGCAAAGACGTTCATCGAAAAGAAAACGAAAATCAAGCCCGAATTCGGCATCATCCTCGGCACGGGCCTGGGCAGGCTGGTGGAGTCGATCCAGGTTGAGACCGTGATCCCCTACGAGACCATCCCTTTTTTTCCCGTGTCAACCATCGAAACGCACGCCGGAAAGCTCATCATGGGCACGCTCGGCGGCAAGACGGTGATGGCCATGCAGGGCAGGTTCCATTTTTACGAGGGATACACCATGAACCAGATCGTGTTTCCGGTTCGCGTGATGAAGTTCATGGGCGTGCGGAACCTCGTGGTGTCCAACGCGGCGGGCGGCATCAACCCGCTGTTTGCGCCCGGGACCATCATGGCCATCACCGACCACATCAACCTTCTCGGCACCAACCCGCTCATCGGCCCCAACGACGAGCGCATCGGCCCGCGCTTCCCGGACATGAGCGAGCCGTACTCGCAGGAACTGCTCGGGCTTGTCCGGAAAGTCGCGCTTGACAATAAAATCCCCCTTGCAAACGGCGTGTACGCCTCGATGCCCGGTCCCTGCCTGGAAACAAGGGCCGAATACCGCATGCTCAAGACCATCGGTGCGGACGCCATCGGCATGAGCACGGTGCCGGAAGTGATCGCCGCGGTGTCGTGCGGCATCAATGTGCTGGGCCTGTCGGTGATCACCGACGCGTGCCTTCCCGACTGCCTGGAGCCCGCTGACATAAAAACGATCATTGCCACGGCAAGCGCGGCCGAGCCCAGGCTCGTTTTGCTCATCGAGAAGGTGTTGCAGGCATTATGACAAACCAGTCATTCGATCCTGTCAATGCGAAAGTCAGATTTCCCGAAATTGAGTCCGGCGTCCTGTCCTTCTGGAACAACAACAGGACATTTACAAAGAGCCTTGAGGCGACAAAGGGGAAAAAGGCTTTTGTATTTTTTGACGGGCCGCCTTTTGCGACAGGCCTACCGCATTACGGCCACCTGCTCGCCGGAACCCTCAAAGACATTGTCCCCCGCTACTGGACCATGCGCGGCCGCCATGTGGAGCGCCGCTTCGGCTGGGACTGCCACGGCCTGCCCGTGGAAAACGAGGTTGAAAAGGCGCACGGGATCAGCAAGCACAACATCGAGGACGAATGGGGCATCGGCGTTTTCAACGAAATCTGCCGGTCCATCGTGCTGCGGTACACGTCGGAATGGCGCAGCGTGGTGGAGCGCATGGGCAGATGGGTTGATTTTGAAAACCAGTACCGCACCATGGACCCGCCGTACATGGAGAGCATCTGGTGGGTGTTTTCCGAGATTTGGAAAAAAGGCCTTATCTACCAGGGGTTCAGGGTGCAGCCGTATTGCCCGCGCTGCGCCACGCCGCTTTCCAATTTCGAAATGAACGAAGGGTACAAAGATGTCCAGAGCCCGTCTATAACCGTTTATTTCCCGCTTGTTAATGATCCGCAGACCAGGCTGCTGGTGTGGACCACCACGCCGTGGACCCTGCCGTCAAACGTCGCATGCGCCGTGGGGCCGAACATCACCTACCTCAAAGTGCGGGACGGCGATTCGAAGTACATCATCGCGAAAGACAGGATCGGCGCGTACTACAAGGACGCGTCGCAGTACACGGTGCTCGAGGAGCTTTCGGGGAAACAACTCGAAGGCCTGCGCTACGTGCCCCTGTTCGATTATTTTGCGAAAACGTCCGACAAATTCTTCACCGTCACGTGCGCCGATTTCGTATCGACCGAAGACGGCACCGGCATCGTGCACATAGCGCCCGCGTTCGGCGAAGACGACTTTGCCGTGGGCAAAAAGCTTTCGCTTCCCATCGTGTGCCCTGTTGACGAAGAGGGAAAATTCACGGCCGAGGTCCCCGAGTACGCGGGAAAGCTCGTGTTTGACGCGGACAGCGACATCATGAAGCGCATCAAGGCCATGGGCCGGCTTGTCCACCGCAGCACGCTCGAGCACCGGTACCCGCACTGCTACCGGTGCGATTCGGCCCTTATCTACAAGGCCATCACCACCTGGTTCATGCAGATAGAACCGCTCAAGAAAAACATGCTCGAAAACAACCAGACAATACACTGGGTGCCTGCCCATTTACAGAACGGACGTTTCGGCAAGGGCATCGAGAGCGCGCCCGACTGGAACATTTCGCGCAACAGGTACTGGGGCACGCCCATTCCGGTATGGCTGTGCGAATGCGGGCACAGGGAATGCGTGGGCAGCCTCGAAAAATTACATGAACTTGCTGGTGGAGGGGACAAGGAAGCTGGATCAAGACACCATCAACGTGCTATTAAAAATGTTGAAACCAACGTCAATAATAAGCTGGAAACGCTGTTTATGGATACGGACGAGCCAGCCGGCTGGGCTCAGCGGATTCCCATTTCTCCCATTCCAAAGAACGATCTTCATCGCCATATCATTGACGAATTGCATCTTTCATGCCCAAAGTGCGGTAAGAAAATGACGCGTACACCTGAAGTGCTCGATTGCTGGTTCGAGTCGGGCTCTATGCCTTATGCCCAGAATCATTATCCTTTTGAAAACAGAGAATCATTTGATAAAAACTTCCCGGCCGATTTCATCGCCGAAGGACTTGACCAGACGCGCGGGTGGTTCTACACGCTCACGGTGCTGTCGAGCGCGCTGTTCGGCACAACAGCGTTTAAAAACGTGATCGTCAACGGCATCATCCTTTCGGAGGACGGCAAGAAGCTGTCGAAGCGGCTGAAAAACTACGCGCCGCCCGAAGAGGTGCTTGGCAGGCTCGGCGCCGACGCGCTGCGGCTGTTCCTCATCAATTCCCCTGCCGTAAAGGCCGAAGACCTGCGCTTTTCGGAAAACGGCGTGCTCGAAATGTCGCGCTCCGTGCTGCTGCCGTTCTGGAACGCCTATACGTTTTTCGTCACCTACGCCAACGTGGACGGCTGGGCGCCGCCCGAAAAAATCACGCTCAAAAGCGCCAACGAGCTCGACCGGTGGATCGTGTCGCTGCTCAGCAGCGTAATATCTTCTGTCAATAAGGAAATGGAAGAGTACAATCTGTACAAAGTGGTGCCGCTTCTCGTGGATTTCATCGACAATCTCACCAACTGGTACATACGGCGCTCGCGCCGCAGGTTCTGGAAAAGCGAGAACGATGCCGACAAGAACGCCGCGTATACCACTTTGTACTGGGTGCTTGTTGAGTTCTCAAAGGTGATGGCGCCGTTTCTGCCCTTTCTCACCGAGGCCATTTACCAGAACCTGTGCGCGGCAAAGGGCGCCGCAGCGGCCAGCGTGCACTGTGCGCCGTACCCGACAATCGCTGCGGCGCTGCTCGATCCCGGCCTCGACGAAAAGATGCGCCTCGTGCGCTCGATCGTGAGCATGGCGCGCGCGCTGCGCAGCCGCTATAACCTTAAAATCCGCCAGCCGCTTTCGGAACTCACCGTGGTGATCCGCAGCGACGAGAAGCGCGGCCTCATGCAGGACATGGAGGCGCTCATCAGGGAAGAGCTCAACGTCAAGAACGTGCGTTTCGGCTCCGACGAAGGCTCGGTGGTATCGCTGTCGGCAAAACCGAATTTCAAACGGCTCGGCAAGGTGCTCGGGCCCAGAATGAAAGAGGCAGCCAAAACAATTGAGACGTTTACCGCCGCGGACATCCACGCGCTTGAAAAGGGCGAAAAACGCGAAGTGTGCGGCCACGGGCTTGCTATCGAAGACATCGAGGTGCGGCGCACCAAACACGAGGGCGTGGAGGTGGAAACCCAGGACGAAATCACCGTGGCGCTCAACACCGAGATCACCCCCGAACTGTGCGAGGAATGCCTTGCGCGCGAATTCGTCAACCGCGTCCAGACCATGCGCAAGAACGCGGGCCTCAACGTGACCGACCGCATTATTGTCAGGTGCGCGTGCCCGGACGTGCTTAAAAACGCGGTGTCGCGCTTCAGGGAGTACGTGTGCAGTGAAACGCTGGCCACGTCCCTTTTGTGGGAGCTTGACAAAGGCCAAGCCGCGGAGGCGATCGAGATAGATGAATTTAAGGGAGAAATCCAGATTACCGTGGCAAAGAGTTGATTATAACAGATTGGACACCGCTATCAACGGCTTTTTGAAAAAATTCAAAAACGACGTCATCTACACCGTCGTGCTTCTGGTCGCGGCCGTATGGCGCTTCATCCCGCGAAAGCCCGGCCTTGCCCTGTTCGGGTTTCTGGGGCGGCTGTTTTACCTGTTCCCCACAAAGGACAGGCAATGGTGCAGGGAGCACCTGAGCGAGGTTTTTTCCGGCTCGCGTTCCCCAAAAGAAATCGGCGCTCTGGCAAAGGGCGTGTACGACAATATCGGCAGGAACCTGTTCGACGCATTGTACCTTTCGAACAAAAATCGGGAGCAACTTGACAAAATAGTAAAAAGCGACGACCTGGCGCCGGTGTGGGACGCCTACAACAGGAAAAAAGGCGTGCTCACCATCACCGCGCACACCGGCTGCTTCGAGATGCTGCTGCACTATTTCGCGTCGCAGGGCTTTGCCTGCTTCGCCATCGGCAGGGAGTTGTACGACAAACGGATTGACGACCTTATAAAGCAGCAGAGATCCGGCGAAAATATCGTGTATCTTCACCGGTCCGAAAACCTTCGCAGGTTCCTCAAGCTGCTTGCCGAGGGCAGGCTGTTCGGCGTTTTGATTGACCAGGACACGAACGTGGACGGCGTGTTCGCGCATTTCCTGGGAAGGCTCGCCTACACGCCGAGCGGGACGGTCAAGCTTGCCATGCGCTACAATCTGCCCGTGTTCGTGATCACCACGGCGCGCGACGCCAACGACACGCACCGGATTTTTGTCAGGGAGATACCCATGAAATCGGACGGGAAGTTGGAAAGCGACCTGGTGCGGAACGTGGAGCAGATCAACGCGGCGATAAGCGCCACCATCCTCGCCTATCCGCAGCAGTGGGTGTGGATGCACCGGCGCTGGAGTCGCAAGCCAACCGATATTGGATTCGAGCATGTTCCGAACATTGAGAGAATTACATAAAAATTCCAAAGTCCAGATTGCAGATTCAAGATTGATAAGAAAGAAATACTCGGTAAAAATTGGAATTTGGAATCTGAAACCTGGAATTTAGAATAGGGAATTGATTGACATGAAATTCTTTTTTAAAATTACCATGATTATCGTTCCCTTGCTTTTTTCCTGCGGGCAAAAAAAGGAGACCGTGCCCGTGTCCGACGCGGTGGTCGACCATCCGTACCAGGAAATTGACACGACGACAATGTACTATTACAATGCGGGCAGGCTCCAGTGGAAGCTCGAATCGAAGCACATGAAAAAATTCATCGCCGACACCGGCCACGTTCTGGCCAACCCGGTAAAGCTTAATGTGTACGACTCGCTCGGCAGGGAGACCTCGCTCGTGCTTTCGGATTCGGGTTACACCGACGGCGTCATGAAGAATTTCTGCGTGTGGGGCAATGTGTTCGTGCGCGCGCAGAACGGGGTGAAGGTCACGTCGCAGAAGCTGTTCTGGAACCTCGCCACGCACCGGATCACCTCGGCCGATTACGTGCAGATCAAGACGCCCAAGGGCGATGTATTGCAGGGCAAGGGGCTTGACGCTGCGGAAGATTTCTCCTGGTGGAAGTTCGAGCATGATGTGAGCGGCAGGTTCCCGAATTTCAGGGAGCGGGTGGACAGAGGTGAGGCGTTCTAAATTAATAGGATGTGTTGGGCGTTCCCCCATTCAGGGGCGCAGAATTCTGCGCCCCTGAATGGGG
>Ga0182027_10000323_pt1 | contig 83305 bp, 83 predicted proteins | sample 712E1DmetaG_FD_121300 | JGI IMG/M metagenome (GOLD analysis project Ga0182027, IMG submission 121300) | Permafrost microbial communities from Stordalen Mire, Sweden - 712E1D metaG (Illumina Assembly) | ecosystem: Environmental > Terrestrial > Soil > Wetlands > Permafrost | place: Sweden... | reverse complement strand
AGCTGGGTTCAGAACGTCGTGAGACAGTTCGGTCCCTATCTGTTGTGGGCGGAGGATATTTGCGAGGAGCTGTCCCTAGTACGAGAGGACCGGGATGGACGAACCGATGGTGTTCCAGTTGTCGTGCCAACGGCATAGCTGGGTAGCTAAGTTCGGAAGGGATAACCGCTGAAAGCATCTAAGCGGGAAGCCCACCTCAAGATAAGATATCCCTCTTGATGGAGACATCAAGACTAAAGACCCCTTGTAGACGACGAGGTTGATAGGTCAGATGTGTAAGCACAGTAATGTGTTCAGCTAACTGATACTAATCGGTCGTGAGGCTTGACCATAATAATTATTATGGTCTCATACTTAACTATAATGCTTTGTTTTCAACATAGCGATATGCATTGTCATGCAATTATATAAGGAATATTTTCGGTGGCTATCGCAGGGAGGTCACACCCGTTCCCATCTCGAACACGGAAGTTAAGCTCTTTTGCGCCGATGGTACTGCATGGGTGACTGTGTGGGAGAGTAGGTGCCGCCGGATTTAATACAAGAAAGCCCCTCTGAGAAATCAGAGGGGCTTTCGTTTTGGTGACCTCGTAAAAAGTCCATATGCTGCGTTGCGCTGCTGCCTTTAGTCATTGCGACCTACGCAAAAGTAGGCCTCATTCCTAAAGCTTCGCGCGTCTTGCCTCTGGAGCTTTTTACTAGGCCGCAGCTTATGTGTGAGTGTTCTGTAATATTTGTTTTATCCTGCCAAAGGCGGAGGATATCCCAATGGTGTAGTGTGTCGGGATAGATAGTAGTTGTAACGGCCGCACTTAATCACTTCTTCCTGTATTCAGTAAAAGGTATCCTTTGAAAATAGTGCTTGATTTTAACCAGTAATCTTTAATAAATTTCTAATGTTTTCTTTTGGAAAAAAAAGACATATGCTATGATAGTGTCTAAATCATCGGATAAGCGAATTTCGTATGTTATAATGTTAGCACCAATCAAAAACGGAATATATGAATAAAAAATACCTATTAACATTAATTATTTTATTTACAGTAATTTTTGTTTTTTTTGTAGGGATGTATTTATTAGTATTTAATTCCGGTTTATCTTTGCATCAATCCGATTGGGGAAGTTCTGGAAGCTATTTTGCGGGTACTATTGGCATTTGTTTTTCTTTGCTTGGTATTATTCTTATATATTTAACTTTTTTTGAACAGAGAAAGCAGCAATTTGAAAATACTTTTCAACAATATATTTCAAATTACTATAGCCTATTGAATTTAATAAAAGAAAGATGGTTACACAAAGAAATTGATTTAGTTACTAGGAATCCAATATATCAAACTGGTAGAGAAATATTTGGTAATGCAGTAGGATACATTAACATTAAAGCAAATAAGCAGAAAGAAACATTTATTTATATTTTCAGCATTCATAATAACGTGTTTCAACATTATTGTAATTACATGATTGAACTTTTTAAAATAGTTGATAATAATAACGAATTAACTGATAAAGCAAAGGGAATATATATTGACCGTTTTCTATCAATGGTATCAACTTATGAATTGGTCTTTTTTGCTTCCTATATTAGATATTTGTATAAGAATGAAAATCTTAATAAGATCAAAAATCATTTACAAGTGAAACTTAATGAAATAAAATTTACAGATGATTTTCCACATATAGAACAGATGAAATTTATCATTAGTGAATTAAAATAAATTGAACGGGTATTAACCACGTTTTTGCATCTGCTGATTTCGCGACATTACGCCTGTCAAGCTGTAATTCACAATTTTAATATTTTTCAATCTCGCTGTTGCTTGTTGTCCGGTACAATATTGACGTTTACAGGGACAGTTAAAAAAAGTAACTAATAGGGTTAAGCAATGGATAAGCTTATGTTTTATATTGTGGATGTTTTTGCGGAAGAAAAATTTGCGGGAAATCAGCTGGCGGTATTCCGCGGAGGCGCAAAACTATCTGCGGAAACAATGCAGAAAATAGCCCGCGAGATGCATTTTTCTGAAACGACCTTCATTATATCAGAAGAGAAGCACGAAGGCGGTTATGATGTCCGTATTTTTACACCAGAAGCCGAAATTCCATTCGCTGGACATCCGACTTTGGGTACAGCCCATATCATTCGCAGTGAAATGGCAACTGATGCGGCGAGAGAAGTTGTATTAAATTTAAAAGTCGGACCAATACCGGTTACTTTCCAGGAAGAGAAAAACGGCACTATATCCTGGATGAAGCAGGTGAGTCCGGAATTTGGCGGGAATATAGATGTTGATACAATAGCTAAAGTATTGGGGCTTAGACGATCAGAAATAGATGAACGTTTTCCGGTTGAGGAAGTATCCACCGGTTTGCCCCATATAATTGTTCCGCTGAAAAGTTTGGATTCATTGAAGCTAACTCATATAAACAAAGATAAATATTTTGATTTGATCAAAAATACATGGGCAAAACCGATTCTGATTTTATGTCCTGAATCACATCGGGCATTAAATGACATTAGTGTCCGGATGTTTGCCGATTGTTATGGAATTTCCGAAGATCCGGCAACAGGTAGTGGTAACGGTTGCCTTGCCGCTTATTTGGTGAAACATCGTTATTGGGGGAAAAATGAAATTGATATTCGCTCCGAACAAGGATACGAAATTAATCGTCCTTCTCTTCTATATTTAAAAGCTCAAGAAATTAATAGTCAAATAGATGTGCGTGTCGGTGGTAAATCAATCACTATTGCTAAGGGCGAATTTTTATCATAATATTGAGAGTAATTTTCGTTAAAATATTTCCTTGGTATAGTAATTAAAAAATGTTATTGGACGTCCGTAATTATAATCAAGGACCATCTTGATTTAAAAAATCATTTTAAAATAAAGCAATTAATTTATTAAAAAACCGTACCTACGGAAAATAATAGAAGAAAGGAATTTGTTATGAGAGAAGTTGTAATTGTTAGTAGTGCCAGAACAGCAATTGGAGATTATATGGGGTCACTTTCGGGTTTGACTCCTGTGCAATTGGGCGTGACTGTCTTAAAGGCGGCCATCGCCAAGGCCGGCATTGACAAAAAACTGGTCGAGGAAGTGGTTGCCGGTCAGTGTAACCAGGCTGGCGCGCCGGGAAATAGCGCCCGTCACATTGCTCTGGGTGCGGAACTGCCGGTGGAGTCCTTCGCTTTTACGGTTCATCAGCAGTGCCCCTCTTCCATGCGCGCCTCCGAATTACTTTCACAGGAGATTATGCTGGGCAAGATTGACATCGGTGCTGTGGTAGGCATTGAAAGCATGAGCAACGCCCCCTATCTGCTCTTCGGCGCCCGTAAAGGATATCGTCTGGCTGATGGTGAAAAGATTCAGGACAGTTTGATGATCGGCGGTCTGGTCGATGCGCTGCTGGGTTATCATATGGGGATCACGGCTGATAATATTGCCGACCAATACAAAATTTCCCGCCAGGAGCAGGATGAATGGGCTCTGATGAGTCATCAGAGAGCCTGCGAAGCCACCAAAAAGGGCTGGTTCAAAGATGAAATCGTGCCGGTGGAAATCAAAACAAAAAAAGGCCCGGCCATATTCGACAAGGATGAACATCCCAGAGCCGACACTAGCATGGAAAGCTTGGGCAAACTCAAACCCGCTTTCAAAAAAGATGGTACCGTCACGGCAGGAAACGCCTCCGGTTTGAACGATGCCGGTTCCTGTATGATCATGATGGCTGCCGACACCGCCAAGAAACTGGGTATTAAACCCATCGCCAGAGTAGTTGCTTCCGCCCCCGGCTCCGTTGAGCCCCGCATCATGGGTATGGGCGTTGTTACGGCTGTACGAAATGCCCTAAAATTCGCCAATATGAAGCAGGAGCAGATTGATTATTTTGAATTCAATGAAGCTTTTGCCGCTCAGATCATTGGCTGCAACCGTGAGTTGAAGATTAGTCTGGACAAAATCAATGCCGTCGGTTCCGGTATCAGCATGGGCCATCCGGTCGGCGCAACCGGCGCCAGGTTGATCATCACCATGATTAATGAAATGAAGCGGCGCGGCGTAAAATATGGTTGTGCTTCTCTTTGTGCCAGCGGTGGTCCCGGTCACGCGTTTATCGTTGAATCTATTTAATTAAAATAGTTTTTATTAATGCCTGTGGTTTTATGCCACAGGCATAATGTATTTATTCACCTATGATCTTAACTAAAACTCTTTTCTTTCTGTTGCCGTCAAACTCGCCGTAAAAAATTTGTTCCCATGGACCGAAATCGAGCTTGCCTTTGGTAATAGCTACCACTACTTCCCGCCCCATTATTTGCCTCTTTAAATGCGCATCGCCATTATCTTCACCTGTTCGATTATGAAAGTAGCGTGAGATCGGTTCATGGGGAGCAAGCTGTTCCAGCCAATGGTCATAATCATGATGCAGGCCGGATTCATCATCGTTGACGAATACGGATGCCGTGATATGCATGGCGTTTATCAGTACCAGCCCCTCTTGGATGGCGCTTTTTTTTATGCTCTCTTCCACTTTTGTCGTTATGTTCACAAAGCCTCTGCGGCTGGGAATATTAAACCAATATTCTTCACGATAAGATTTCATAATTTAATCCCTTTTTTTCTTGAACATACTCAATCAATATTTGATTGTCAAAACAAAAGATAAAAAAGGAACACCTTTTCCTCAAATAACGATGCAATTAACTTTACAAGCTTATTGCCTTGTGTTATTAGGCAAAAAAAATTATAGTTAAAACCGTTCAGGAGAAAGAATATGTCTGGCCATTCCAAATGGAGCACGATAAAGAGGAAAAAAGGGGCTATTGATGCCAAGCGTGGTAAGATATTTACCAAGATTATCAAAGAAATAACCTTAGCGGCTAGGATTGGCGGCGGCGATATTGAAGGGAACGCGCGACTCAGACAAGCGGTTCTGGCAGCTAAAGAAGAAAATATGCCCAAAGATAATATCGAAAGGGCGATTAAAAAAGGAATTGGCGGCGGTGAAGGTGCAGCCAATTATGAAGAAGTGACTTATGAAGGTTACGGACCCGGTGGAGCAGCCGTTCTTGTTGAAATCATGACCGATAACAAAAATAGAACTGTGGCGGAAATTAGACATATCTTTTCCAAGCATGGCGGAAATCTTGGCGAAAACGGATGTGTAGCCTGGATGTTTGCTAAAAAAGGCAGTATTGTTATCGATAAAAAAACAATTGACGAAGACACCCTGATGGAGCTTGCTTTAGATGCGGGAGCTGAAGACGTAAAGGGCGAAGACGATGAATACGAAATAATTACAGCTGCAGCCTCTTTTGAAACAGTAAAGAAAGCTATTGACGATAAAGGAATAAAACATCTGGAAGCACGCATCGGAATGATTCCTTCCACTACAGTGAAATTGGAAGCAAACAAAGCTGAACAAATGTTGAAAATGATGGAAAAGCTGGAGGATAATGACGATGTACAAAATGTCTATGCTAATTTTGATATTGATAAAGATGTAATGGAAAAATTAAGCTAAAATTCAACTCACTTTTATACGGAATACAAATTGAGAATTTTAGGAATTGACCCAGGCAGCCATATTACAGGTTATGGCGTTATTGAAAAAGACGGCAATTATTTGCGGCATGTAATTCATGGTGAGGTTAAACCGCAAAAAGATTCAACCTTATCGACGATATTAATTTCCATCCATCAGCAAATATCCAAAGTTATTACACAGACGGCTCCCCAAGCTATAGCACTGGAAAATATTTTTTACGGGAAAAATGTGCGCAGCTTGATTAAGCAGGCTCAAGTAAGGGGTGTGGTTATATTTGCCGGAGCAGATAAAGGTATATTAATTTTTGAATACGCACCATTGGAAGTAAAAAAAGCTGTGGTCGGTTACGGACGTGCAGAAAAAAGACAAGTACAATCAATGGTTAAAGCGATTTTAAAGCTTCCTATTTTGCCGACGACAGATGCCGCCGACGCTCTAGCGGCTGCAATATGCCATGCTAACTTCTTAAAGGAGCAAACAATCTGATGATTGCTTTGATCAGCGGCAAAATTGTTTATAAAGGTATTTCTCATGTTGTTATTGATGCCCATGGTGTTGGTTATCGCATTTTTATTCCTTTAACTACTTTTTATGAATTGCCCGAAGCCGGACAAATCATAACATTGCATGTTCACACGCACGTCAAACAGGATGCCATAAATTTATTTGGTTTTTACACTGTTCAAGAAAGGGATCTTTTCCAATTGATGCTCTCCGTCAGCGGTATTGGACCAAAAATGTCCATGAATATTCTTTCCGGTATTTCCGTGCCAGAAATGTTACGCGCTATTTCCAGCGGAGATGTAAGGAAGCTGATCAGCATTCCCGGGTTAGGTAAAAAGCTGGCTGAACGTTTGATTCTGGAGTTAAAGGAAAAAGTTGTAAAGAAAATGATGGCTGAGGAAATGCCGGCGCTAGACAATCAACAAAAAATAAATGAGATTATCAGAGAAGATGTTCTTTCCGCTTTGATAAATTTAGGGTATAAAAGTAATATCGCCCAGGATGCATTAGATAAAGTGTTATACACGTCTGCAAAAGAGTTGGCGATGGATCAACTCTTGAAGAAGACTTTAAAACTTCTTTCCGGCTAAAACGAATCAAGAAAAAGTGTAATATTATGGATGCTCCTATAAAAAATCCTTTAGTCAATCCCGGTTGCAACGAAGATGAATATAAATTCGATGTTAATTTGCGTCCGATAAGATTAAATGATTATGTAGGACAGGAAAAAATCAAGAATAATTTAAAAATATTTATTGAGGCGGCGAAAAAACGTCGCGAGGCGCTTGACCATGTTCTTTTACATGGTCCGCCGGGCTTGGGAAAAACTACTTTGGCTTATATTATTGCCAAAGAAATGGGTGTGGAAATCAAAGCCACTTCCGGCCCGGTTATTGAAAGGCCGGGAGATTTGGCGGCTATTTTGACCAATTTGCAAGAACATGAAGTTCTTTTTATTGATGAAATCCACAGGCTTTCGCATGTAGTTGAAGAAATATTATATCCAGCCATGGAAGATTTTCATATTGATATTTTAATCGGACAGGGACCATCGGCAAGATCAATGAAACTAGATATACCCAAGTTTACCTTGGTGGGTGCGACGACTCGCGCCGGACTTCTGACTTCTCCCTTACGTGACCGTTTTGGCATGCACTTTCGCCTTGAGTTTTACTCGCCGCAAGAACTCGCTATAATTATAAGGAGATCCGCTTTAATTTTGGGAATAAAACTTGTTGCTGAGGGAGCAGAAGAATTGGCCAGGCGCGCTCGCGGCACACCACGCATAGCGAATCGATTGCTTAAAAGAGTTCGAGATTATGCAGAAGTAAAATTTGATGGAACAATTAATACAAAAATAGCGCGCGAAGCGCTGGATGCTTTTGAAGTTGACCAGAAGGGATTCGATCAAATGGACAGGAAACTGCTCTTGACTTTGATTGAGAAATTTAACGGAGGACCTGTAGGAGTGGAGAGCCTTTCCGCAGCAATGGGCGAAGAAAAGACAACAATTGAAGACGTATATGAACCGTATTTGATTCAGGAGGGTTATTTACAAAGAACGGCAAGAGGGAGAATCGCCTGCGCCAAAGCTTATGAACATTTTGGTCTCAAGGTCTCTAACGGACAGAAAGAAATATTTTAAGATAAAGTAGCTTTTGCTCAGGCAAAGTTCATATCATGAAGCTATTAATGCATATCTGTTGCGGACCCTGCACAATTTACCCACTAAAAGAACTGCGGACCCAGGGGCATGAAGTGGTGGGTGTTTTTTACAATCCCAATATCCATCCTTATCAGGAATACCAAAAACGCCGCCGGACTTTAAATGATTATGCGGCCATGGCGTTTTTAAACGTTATTTGGTCTGAAGGTTATCCAATGGAAGAATTTATCAGGAACATTGCTTTTAAGGAGAATGAAAGATGCGCATACTGCCTCACGGATCGTCTAAAATATACAGCTCAATTGGCAGTTGAAGAAAAATATGATGGATTTACAACGACTCTACTCTATAGCAAATATCAAAAGCATGACTTGATTCGGGAAATTGGGGAAAACTTAAGCAGGGAATTGCGAATAATTTTTTACTATCAGGATTTTCGCGTCGGCTGGCCGGAAGGCGTAAGAATTTCCAAAGAGTTGGGATTGTACCGTCAACCGTATTGTGGTTGCATTTACAGCGAAAAAGAGCGGTTTTACAAATAAATCCTATCATTTAGGTCTGTTTCAATGTTTTTATCAATTCACTGTGGCTTTTACGACACACAAAAATAATCCGTGTCAATTTATTATCGGATCATTTATAGAAAAATCATTATTATTACAATAACTTAAATTCAGCAAATAAGTTTAGTAATATGGTATAATACTTGCTTATATTTTCTATAGATTCATTCGAGTTAAAACCTATGTATTTACAGCGGACATTAAACAAGGAAATAAATTGTTCCAGTGTCGGGTTGCATACTGGACGAAAAGTTAACATGCGGATAAAGCCGGCGCATGTGGATACGGGAATTATCTTTAAGCGTAATGATTTGCCGGATGTCCCTCCAATTAGGGCGGAGTTTAATAATGTCTGCGACACTACATTGGCAACTTCATTGGGAACTAATGGTGTTACTGTTGCTACCGTTGAGCACATCCTTTCAGCTTTCAGCGGTATGGGGGTGGACAATGCCATTGTCGAACTGGATTCTTTCGAAGTTCCTATTATGGACGGCAGTGCCCTTCCTTTTGTAAATCTCCTGAAAGAAGTGGGTACTCATACACAAGGAAAAACCAAGAAACTCCTGTTAATAAAAAAGCCTGTTTCGGTAAGAGAAAAAGAAGGTAGTGCTGTTTTACTTCCTGCTGAAGAATTCAAAATTACTTATGAAATTGATTTCCCGCACGCCATAATCGGCAGGCAATCTTATAGCATGACTTTTTCTGATGAGAAATATGAAAAGGAAATTTGTTCCGCCCGAACATTTGGTTTTTTAAGAGAAGTCGAATATTTGCAAGCAAAGGGTTTGGGACTGGGAGGATCACTGGAAAACGCTATCGTTCTTGATGATCAGAAAATTATTAATAAAGATGGACTGCGTTTTCCCGATGAGTTTGTAAAACATAAGATCCTTGATGCTATTGGTGATTTGTTTTTGCTGGGCATGCCGATTATTGGTCATTTTGTGGCTTTCAAGTCAGGCCATCGCTTGAATAATCTGTTGCTCAAAGAATTGATGTACAAAACAGATTGTTGGGAAATTGTTAATTGTATCAATGAAGATGAAAGTGCTCATAAGATTAGTTCATTGAAAATTCCCTCCTTTAGAATTCTTGACACCGTTCAGGTTTAAACCAAATTAATCTTGATTTTTATCGTTATGTTACCTAGTATAACTCTTTAAAAATATTTTAAAATACAGCAGTGTTTGTGAGGCTGCCTTTTCCGGTAAAGTCAGCGATTTTGCACTATATTAAAGAATAAAATTATAGTGCATCTTCCTATCCGCCGTAATATGCTATTAGTAAGAGTACTAGCGGGGAGAGGGCGCGCAGTGATAATTACTCTTAGCCCATAAGGAAATATCGTCCGTGGCGTTGCGGATACCGATTATATCTAGGGTAGTTATTAAAATATGAATTTTAGTAAGATACATGATTATATTTGCCTTAAATTTGCTGGAAGTTGGCGTATTATGAAAAAGATAAAAAAGGTTTTTTATGCTGTAGTTTGCATTTCTCTATTTGTTTCTGTAGTACTGCCGATGCCAGCGCAGGCAATCGAACCGAAAATAACGGATATTTTGATTAGTAGTAATCAAGAAAATGTCCTTTTGTATGCGCGGCTGATAAATGGCTTTAAACCGGAAATGGAATCGGCAATTCTCGCCGGTGTTCCCACAGTCTTCAGTCTTCAGTTGGATGTCTATCAGGAAAGACCATATGTGTGGAATAAAAAAATAAACGGCCAAGAAATTAAACGTATTATAAAGTACGATAATCTCAAAAAAACATTTAGCATTTATACTACCGGCAACCCGGAACCGTCTATTTTTCCCGACTTTGAAAGTGCTCAAAATGCAATGGCTGATTTTAGTGGAATTATAGCGACTCCTATATCTTTTCTAGAGAGAGGGAAATATTATTATTTAGAGATGAAAATAAAAATAGATAAGGTGCGTTTGCCTTTGCACATGGAATATATCTTTTTCTTCGTATCTTTTTGGGATTTTGAAACAGCTTGGTATCGACAAAATTTTTCTTACTAATAGCTTATTTTCCAAGAAATAATGAATTGGATTGAACTGTATAGGCGATGGAGAAAAAAAGAAAAAAAATTTACATTGACGAAAAGGAATTAAGAAAACGGCGACGTGAGCGGATTATTATGGTCGTTGTCGGCGTTTTAGCCATTACTTTCACCTTAATAGCCAGCCATTTATTCAACAAAGATGATTTGCCCATAACAACAAATATCTTTGTTTATGGTCTCACCAGCATTAATGTTATCTTAATAATTTTATTGCTTTTCCTGATTGTCCGGAATGTGGTCAAACTTTTTTACGAGCACCGCCGCGGCATTATTGGTTCAAAATTAAGGACAAAGCTTGTAACTGCTTTTGTCGGTTTATCTCTTGTGCCGACCATCTTACTTTTTTTGTTTGCCATAAATTTTCTTTCTTACAGCATTGAGTTTTGGTTCAACATTAAGATTGGCGATGCGTTGAACCGGTCGTTGGAGGTGGCACAAGTTTATTACCAGCAAATGGCGGAACAGGCAAAGTTTAACGCCCGTCAAATAAGCGCTGATATTACAAAAAATCGTCTTTACGAGCGAGAACGGGTGGAATATTTAAAAAGTTTTATCGGACAGCGTCAAAAAAATTATAAAGTGGGCATGGTCGAAACTTATTTCGACTTCCAAAAAGAAAATATGGTCTTTGCCGATTCTGAACATCCGGAACTGGTTCCATTAAATCTTGTTCCAAAAATGTTGGAAGATATTTATTCCGGCAAAGAAGCATCTGCAATACAGCCGACGAATGCCGGCGAGGAAATTGTCGGCGTTGTGCCTGTTTTTTCTTTTGCCGTACCCTCGGAAGTGATTGGCCGTATTTCGGTAAGTTATAGCGTGCCCAAAGGTTTTGTGGATAAACTCCGAAGCATTGCCGACGCCTCGGAACAATATGGACAGATAAATATTCTAAAAAATCCCATTAAATTCAATTATCTCATTACATTGTCTATAGTGACTCTGGTAATTATATTTTTAGCGACATGGTTTGGTCTTACTCTAGCCAGCGGAATTACCGGACCTATTCAAGATCTTGTCCAAGCCACCAATAAGATTACACAGGGTGATTTGGACACCCAAATTGATATTGAAGCGGACGATGAAATAGGAATGCTGGTAAAATCTTTTAATCAAATGACCAAAGATTTAAAGAAAAGTAAAAATGGTTTGGAAGAAGCTAACCTAAGTTTGGAACAACGGCGCAAATATATGGAAGCAGTTTTACGCAATGTGTCCGCGGGTATTATTTCTATGGATGGAAATGGGATTATAACCACAATCAATCATGCTGCGGAAAAGATGTTTGATCTTGTTCCCGAGAATATCCTGTTTCATAACTACCATGATTTGATGATACCGGAACATCTAATCCTTGTCGAAGAATTTCTACAAGAAATGAAAGAAAACAATGAAAGTATATTGGAAAAACAGCTGGAACTTGTACTCAAGGACAAAGCTCTTACTATACTTCTCACCATTACAAAAATTAAAGATGAGGACGGCAACGATTCCGGTATTGTTGTGGTATTTGAAGATTTGACTCAACTGCAAAGGGCAGAACGTGCTGCTGCCTGGCGTGAAGTAGCAAGACGCATGGCTCATGAGATCAAGAACCCATTAACACCGGTACAGCTTTCTGCGCAAAGATTACAACGAAAATATGGAGATAAATTAGGCGAAGATGGTTCTGTCTTTAAAGAGTGTACTCAGACAATTATTGATCAGGTGGAAGTATTAAAAAATTTGGTCAATGAATTTTCCCGTTACGCACGCATGCCCGTTACCACTCCGGCATTAAATGACATGAATGATGTAGTTGCCGATTCTGTTATACTCTTTCAGGATGCCCATAAGGATATAGTATTTGAATTTAGCAAATCTGAAGGATTACCAAAGTTTGAATTTGATGCCGAGCAAATTAATCGAGTCCTGATTAATTTGCTGGATAACGCAGTTGCGGCGATTAATAAAAAAGAAGGCCGGATTGAAATTAAGATAAGTTATGACGAACAACACCGTAAGGCCACAGTGGCAGTTGCCGATGATGGTCCGGGAGTTCCGTCGAGTTACAAAGGAAAGGTATTTGATCCATATTTTTCAACTAAAAAATCAGGCACTGGCTTGGGTTTGGCAATTGTCAGCTCGATAATTTCTGACCATCATGGTCAGGTAAGTGTATCGGACAACCATCCCACGGGGACGGTTGTTTCTTTTCAGTTGCCGGTTTCTGGAGTTTAAATTATATTATAAAAAAGTAATTGGATGAAAAAATAATAATTATGAACGAGACAATTCTTGTAGTTGATGATGAAGAGAGCATTTGCCAGTCGTTAAAAGCTATTTTAAGCGACGAAGGACATCAAGTGATGGTGGCGAACAGTGGCGAAGCTGCCATTAAAATTGTTGAAGAAGAAATGCCGAGGCTGGTATTATTAGATATCTGGTTGCCGGGTATAGATGGTTTGCAAACACTAAAAACAATTAAATCTGAATACCCTGATGTATTGGTAATTATGATGTCCGGCCATGGTACAATCGAAACCGCAGTTAAAGCAACAAAACTGGGTGCCTTTGATTTTATTGAAAAACCTCTCTCCCTCGATAAGGTCATAATCATGGTGAACAACGCTCTCAATGTAATTCGTTTGGAAGAGGAAAACATTTTATTGAAACAAAAAGTATCTCACCAATACGAATTGACCGGCATTAGCCCGCAAATAACAGAACTCAAAGAAATGATCGGTATTGTTGCTCCTACAAATGCATGGATTTTGATTATGGGGGAAAACGGCACGGGGAAAGAACTGGTGGCGCGCTCAATACACCACTTAAGCCGGAGGTCGCAAAAATCCATTGTCGAAGTCAATTGCGCTGCTATACCGGAAGAACTTATTGAAAGCGAATTATTCGGCCACGAAAAAGGGGCTTTCACGGGGGCCACAGAAAAAAAGCGCGGCAAATTCGATCTGTCCCATGAAGGCACAATTTTTCTCGATGAAGTAGCCGATATGAGCTTGAAAGCGCAAGCGAAGATTTTACGTATACTGCAGGAAAAGAAGTTTGAAAGAGTAGGCGGCAATAAATTAATAGATATGGATGTGCGGGTTTTAGCTGCAACAAATAAGGACTTGGAAAAGGAAATGGAGGCGGGGCGTTTCCGTAATGATCTTTATTATCGTTTGCATGTAATTCCACTGCGCGTTCCGTCACTGCGCGAAAGAAAGGAAGATATTAAGCTGTTAGCGGAGCGTTTCTTGTTGGACGCTGCCGTTAAAGAAGGTCAGGAGCCAAAGACCTTAACTGCCGATGCATTAGCGTTGTTGATGGAACATAATTGGCCCGGGAATGTGCGCGAGTTGAAAAATATTATAGAGAGATTGATTATTCTAACTCCTTCTAATGAAATAACTATCAAAGATATTCCGCTTTTGAATATCAAGGCGGAGGAAGAGAAAACCCCTGGCCTTGATAATATAGTTACCGATTCCTTAAAAGATGCGAAAATCGATTTCGAAAGAAAATTTATTTTAAAGAAACTGGAAGAAAATGAAGGTAATATTTCGAAAACGGCGGAAGCAATCGGCTTGGAGCGCAGTAATTTGCACAAGAAAATTAAAAGCCTCAAAGTTGTGACAAAGGACGAGTCTTAATCATTGCTGTTTTCTGCTACTTTAAATCTTCGTTAACTTTTTTATAATTCAACTGGCTTTTCATATCAGAGATTGAAAATTTGTTGAAGGGGAGAAATATGACTCCTAGTACAACTACAACGGCCATGGATAAGAAATGAAAAACAACTGCAAAAGAAAGCGCTTCAGCTTTAGCTAAACCAAAATAGCTTAAACCCAGAACACAGGCGAAATGCCAATTACCAATATAACCAGGTGCTGTGGGAATGGCTATGCCCACAATGAGAACAATCATTACAACGAATGATGCCATTACCGGTAAGGTAAAGCCAAAAGCCAGAAGCAATATATAAATTGCCAGTACCTCCAAAAGCCAGACTAAAGCCGAAAGAAAAAATAAATACAATAGAAATTTAATATTAGTAATAACCTGAAAGCCATCGATAAAATTATGGATCAATTCATCTATCTTATGCGCAAATTTTCCGGGGAGCTTACTTAAGATTCTGTTGATTAACTTTAGTGCTGCGTCTCTGCGCAAGATTAAAAAGACGATAAAACAAAACATTACTAAGGCAAGCAGGAAGAAAATAATGCCCGATTTAATCATCCAAGGAGGCAGATCAGTAAGAAAAAGAACAATTACAGCAATTGCCAGTACGGTAAAACTATCCAATGCCCTTTCAACGAGAATAGTTCCTAGTGCGGAAGACATTTTTATTGAGCTTCTTTTAGAGATTAAATAAGGCCTGGCCAGTTCACCAATACGCGCGGGAATTGAGGCTATTGCCAGAAAGCCTACCGAGGTAACTGAAAAAAGAGAAAATTGATCTATTTTTTCCATTGGCTGTAAAATAACGCCCCAGCGATAGGAACGCAGCCACTGCATTAAAATTACAAGGAGGATGAAGAAAATAACATAACTTAATTGAATATTCTTCAGATCACGGAAAATATCCTGAAGATTAATTCCTCTTACGGACAAATAAACCAAGACGATGCTGATCAGGATACCTAGGATGATTTTTTTATTCATTTTATTATCAGGCCGCAGCCTATTTTAGATATTTAATTTTTGGCCAGGTATTCGGCGATTTTATCGTGCAACAGTTGGGAGGATAGTTTATTCCCGATTAAGCCCACGCGTATAGCAACTGTAGTGAAATTCTTCGATTTATAAGTTATGTCAAATTTAACTTTTTCGCCATTGATAACTGTAGTAATTTTCCCCTGGGCGATTTCTTTTACTGGAACGACTTCAATACCGCGCATATCAGCTATTGTTTTCTCGCAGGCATTCCAAGTCTTATCAAAAGATGCATAGTAATCAGTCTTCAATTCACCATTGACGTAAAAGTAAGTTCCCGTACCGGCTCCTACTGCGGCGCCGCCAACAACAAGTACGGCACAGCCGGAAAAAAGAAAAAGAATAACTGATAAGTAAATAAGACCAAAAATATTTCTTTTCATATTTCGTCCTCTAGCGATAATTACTGCGAAATTTTTAAGCATATGTTCATTGTTATTGCAATAACTATTATCCGGCAATACTAATTTTGCTTTATATAAAATTGCATCAATTTAGTATATCTTTAGAAGTTTTTTTCTCAACGCATAAAATATATATGTTTAGGCTTCGTTGCCGTATCTATGTCCTGTTGAAAGGGAATATAGTGAGAATTAATTATTTTGCCGATAAATTTCGGCTAACAGGGAAGGAACTTCCCCACTGGTTGGTATTAGTTAACGGATGGGCTTAGTCTATCAAATTCTCTTAAAAGTTCTTCCTGCTTTTTGCTGAGTTCTGTAGGTGTTTGTACAAAAATATCGATGATCTGATCACCGTGTCCTAAACCGCGAACATGAGGAATACCTTTACCTTTGAGCCGAAAAGTTTTACCGGTTTGAGTCCCTTTGGGGATTTTTATTTTTTCATTATCTTGAAGAGTAGGGACTTCAATTGTTGCCCCCAATGCAGCCTGAACGAAAGAAATGGGGACGCGGCAAATTATGTCGTCGTTTGATCTGGTAAAATATTCGTGTTCTTCGACATGTAAAAAGACATATAAATCTCCATTTGGCCCGCCATGATCGCCTGATTCACCCTCACCGCGCAAACGCAGACGGGAGCCGGTTTCCACGCCGGCAGGAATTTTTAGCTGAACATTTTTCTTGATATTCTCTTGGCCCATGCCCTTGCAGGTATTGCATGGTTTGGATATTAATTTGCCGCGACCGCCGCATTGAGGGCAGGTGGAACTAATCATGAAGAATCCGCTGGATTGAATTACTTGACCGCGCCCTTGACATGTCCGGCATGTTTCCGGAGAGGTTCCCGGTGCGGCTCCGGTGCCTTGGCATTCATGGCAGGTGGCTAGTTTTTCCAGTTCAATTGTTGTGGTCAGTCCAGAGGCGGCATCAAGGAAAGAAATTTTCAGATCATAGCGTAAATCAGCTCCGGTACGCACAAATGAATGCGATCTGCCTCTTACACCGCTAAACCCAAAAACATCCTCAAAAATATCACTGAAATGAGAAAAAATATCATCAAAACCGCTAAAGCCTCTAAAGCCGGTACTGCTTAAACCTTCATGACCGTAATGGTCATAGATATCCCTCTTTTGTTTATCGCTTAATACTTCGTAAGCTTCAGCCGCTTCTTTGAACTGTTCTTCCGCTTTTTTATCGCCCGGATTTCTATCCGGATGATATTTCATTGCTATTTTACGGTAATTTTTCTTTATTTCTTCTTCAGAAGATGCTGGTTTTACACCGAGAATTTCATAATAGTCTTTTTTTGTCATGCGTCTTTTCCAAGTTTCTCCGCTTCCATAATTTTCTTCAGTGAATTTAAAGTCTCCTGGTTGCCCGCTTTTTCCAGGGCATGTTGAGCAAAAGAATATTTTTTTAAGGCGACGGCTTTTTGACCGATGCTTTCCCAATCGGTTTTATTTAGTTCCAAGTTTAGGGCTTTCGCGGCGCGTTGAAAAAGCATTACATCGCCGGTATCCAAAGCTATGTCCTTTATTTTTTGCATACCTTTATGGTGCTTTGCTTTTTCATAAAAATCGAGCGCATCGGATATACCGCCTTCTTCCAGAAACAAATTGCCATAATTCTGAAGAATTTCAGAGCTGGTATTATCGATATATAATATTTTTTGTTTTAAGTTGTAATCCGGCAGTTTTCTAGAGCTCAAATGTGTCCCCCTGAAACTAATATATTTGGATAAATTTAATAATGATTTTGATTATGTCAATGGGGTAATAAATTATTTTACTAGACGTTTTAGGGCTTCTTCGTATTTTGTTCTGGTTTTTTCAATAATTTCCGGCGGCAATTCCGGTGCTGGCGGTTTCTGGTTCCATTTGATGGAAAGGAGATAGTCCCTAAGGAATTGCTTGTCGAAACTTTTTTGCGCCCGTCCTTCTTTGTAATCATCGCTCGGCCAGAAGCGGGAGGAGTCGGGAGTGAGCAGTTCATCGATCAGGATTAATTCCTTGCCGATAAGGCCGAACTCCATTTTAGTATCGGCAATGATAATTCCGGCGCTTTTAGCTATAGACGCCGCCCGTTCATAAATAGCTAAGGAGATGTTTATAATTTTAGCGGTTAGTTCTATGCCGATAATGTCTTCCATTTTGCCTCTGGTGATTGCTGTATCATGCTTGCCTTCAGGAGCTTTGGTCGTCGGAGTAAAAATGGTCTGGGGCAGGCGGGAAGATTCTTTCAATCCGGGCGGAAGTTTAATGCCCGAAATTGATTGACTGTTAAGATAATCTTTCCATCCGGAGCCGGAGAGGTAACCCCGCACAATGCACTCCACCGGCAGCGGAGAGGCTTTTTTCACTAGCATGCTCCGGCCTTCCAATGCTTCTCGATAGGGGGCGCATTCGGCGGGAAAATCAACCGCATTGGTTGATACAATATGGTTGCCGATAATATCTTCCATCTGTTTGAACCAAAAAGCGGACATGCGATTTAAAATCACGCCTTTGCCGGGAATCGGATTGGGCATAATAACATCAAAAGCTGAAATACGGTCCGTGGCCACGATCAGTAAGTAATCTTTTACGGCATAAAGATCGCGAACTTTACCGCGATTAATAAACTTTAATTGGGGAAAATTGGTCTGCTGGATGCTCTTAGTCATAAAAGATATGCTCCTTTATCTCACTGATGGATTGTATTTTTTTTCATGGCCGATCGTGGAAGTAGGTGTGCGTCCGTAATTATGTCCCGGCATAACTTTAGTGTCATCCGGCAGGGTGAAGAGTTTCTTTTGAATGGAATCGTACATTATCTGCCAGGAACCGCCCGGCAAATCTGTTCTGCCTACCGCTTCCACAAAAAGAGTATCACCCGTGAAAATAAATCCGGGGGTATAAAGACACATTCCGCCGGGAGAGTGCCCGGGGGTGGAAATAACTTTCAGCTCAATATTGCCCACGGAGATTACATTTCCGTCTTTAACCAGAATGTCGGCAGGTGGGGATTGTTTCGCCCCGAACATTTTGAGCATCATGGCCGGTGTGGAAGTGAGCATCGGGGCATCGTTTTCGTGAATGATTATTTTAGCGCCGGTAAGTTTATGCATTTCGGCATTTCCACCGATGTGATCGACATGGCCGTGAGTATTGACAACATAGTTGATCTTCAATTTGTTTTTTCGGGCTTCGGCAATAATATCTTTGACATTATCCGCAGGATCAATGACCAGCGCATCGCCGGTGACAGTATCTCCGAGTAAATAGGCAAAAACAGCCATATGGCCGACCTGCATTTGTTTTACGAACATGAAGGCTCCTCCAGCAAAAAAATCTTTTGTAAATTATCATTTTTTTGTTTCTTTCGTCAATTTAAATCAAGCACATTAAAAAGATTATATCATTGGCACTTTAATATGACCCCAAAAAACCCATCCATATTATTCGCCTGCGGATAAGTATGATAAAAATTGCGCTTGTCCAATAGTTGAGGCTTTATTAATGAAGGGGGCTTGCATAAAGAAAAGCGTTTATTCGACTTTATGAAATCATCTATAATGCACTCATTTTCTTCGGGCAAAAGTGAACAGGTAGAATATATTAGGTGGCCGCCTTTTTTAACAGCCAGAGCAGCATTGCCTAAAATAAGCTTTTGAACTGCAGTATAATTATGCAAATCCTCAGGACGGATACGCCATTTGATTTCGGGATTTCGCCGCAGGGTTCCCGTGCCGGAGCAAGGGGCATCAACAAGAACATGATCGAACCTTTCTTTTAATGAATCGGGCAGACTAATACTCAGATCAGCCGTTTGGGTTGCTATAGTTGTAATTCCCATTCTCCCTGTTTCTTTTTTTAGCTCAGAAATTTTTTTTGAATCACGATCAGTGGCAATAATTTGACCTTTGTTTTTCAAAATTGCCGCTAAATGAGTTGTTTTTCCGCCTGTGCCGGCACAAATATCAAGAACTGTTTCATTTTCTTTCGGACTGACCAGATAAGAAATACACTGTGAGCCCTCGTCTTGAATACGAATCAATCCTTTGTGAAAAAAGGATGTTTTTTGAATCGGTTGATCTACATGAGACAGAGTAAAACCATCGGGAGAAAAAGTTGTTTCATTAATATGAAGGCCTGAGGATACAAGTTTTTCTTTAAGTTCTTCCCGTGTGGTTTTTAAAGTATTAACGCGTATGGTCAAAGGCGGTATTTCATTATTAGCCGCGCACAATGCCAAGGTCTCTTGTTTGCCGAAAATATTAATCCATTTTTTAACGAGCCACAAAGGATGGGAATGAAATGCCGCAATGTGTTCAGCGGGGTTTTTTTCGAAAGAAGGGAAAGATATTTTTTTACCATAGCGGAGGTAGTTTCTTAAAATTGCATTGACCAGCGCGCTTTTGGCGGGGCGAATTTTTTTGGCGATCTTGACAGCTTCATCGACAACGGCAAAATCTGGTAACCGTTCGCTGAATTTAAGTTGATAAAGGGCAATGCGTAAAATATTTTTAATTTTTTCATTGAGAATGGAAAAATCACCTTGATAGAGTTTGGCGATTATCCAATCAAGATGTCCCTGAAAGCGTAGTTCTCCGTAAACAAGATGAGTAAGCAGGCGCCCATCAGCAGTGCCCGATAATTTATACGCATCGAGGCAGTTATCGATAAGCGGTGCAGCAAATTTTTGGCGTTTTTGAACCAGAGTTAAAATGTCGACCGCCAGATGACGAACGGATTTATCCATAGTTCTATATATTTACGCTATTATTAATAATAAATACAGTCGTTTGATGCCAGGAAATACGAGAATATCGGCATATTGATGATCAAAAAATATTTTTGCATACATACATCATATCCGGCGCATTATAAAAATAAATCATTTCTGGGGACGAATAGCAGCGGGGCTTGTTTGATCAGGATATTTTCCCTTAACTGTTAGATAAAAATCACGAATGGCGCTCATGTCCCGATCTATATCCCCAGTTGGATAAATAAGCGGTCCGACACCGCCCGTTTTGTTTGCATAATCAATAAAAGCTAGCTGGATGGGTACATGTGCGCCTTCCGCTATATGGTAAAAACCGGATTTCCAGTAACCTGCTTTATGGCGGGTACCTTCGGGAGCTATGGCCAGGACGAATTTCTCATTTGCTTCAAATTCATGGATCATTCGATCCACAACATTACTTGATAATGCCCTGTCAATCGGCAATCCGCCCAACCATTTCATAAGCGGGCTGAAAGGCCACCTGAATAATTCTTTTTTAGCTATAAAACAAGCGTCAAGTTTTAGCGCGAAAGCCAGGATTACGCCATAGAATACATCCCAATTAGAAGTGTGCGGCGCAACAATCATTAAATATTTTTCTTTTTCGGGTAGCTGACCGATTTCTTTCCAGCCGAGTGTCCTTAAAAAAAACAAAGATATGCCCCGCAAAATTGATTTAAGAAGAGGTGTATTAAATATTCTGTAAGGCAAAACTGTTTTCCTCACTTTATAGAATCAATGTTTTATCAAAAATTTGAATTCGGTAGCGAGCGCATTCCCCGTAGCGAGCTTTCGGGTAAGCGAGCGAATACTGAATAATATTTCCTTAAGAATCGAAGATTCTTCGCGGCTTGACATGGAGAGCTTCAATTATTTACTTTTTTTATTCCACTTTCATATTCCTTTAAGTATATTCAAGGTCTACCATGAGTGTCAAGATAATAAGCCGTTAATAACTAAAACAGATATTGCTCTTGATCAGGATTATATTTACAGGTCATGAGCCTAGAATGACGTTGGGATTGAAGCGATAACCGCGGAGAAAAGCGCTGGCCGGCATCCTTTTTTTACCGGCAAGTTGTAACTCTTTTAAAAGCACATATCCGTTTTCAGCGGCAATAGGTATGCCCTCTGCGGTTAGGATGCCAATTGTGCCCGGAATATTGTCGACTTTGTCTGGTTCAGGTTCGGCATCATATATTTTCAGTAATTGGCCTTCTAAAATCGTGTAAGCTGCCGGTATTGGGCTCAGGCCACGGATAAGATTTACAATGTCGAAGATATCGGCGTGCCAGTTTATTCGGCCGGTTTCTTTTGTCAGACGGGGGGCAAAAGTAACTAAAGAATGATCCTGTGCCCTATCGGCTAAATTACCGGCTAGTATTTGTTCAATAGCAGTCATGAGTAAGTGAGCTCCTTGCGCCGCTAAGCGGTCATGCAATTGGCCGTAGTTTTCATTCGCAGAAATAATAGTTTCGCTTTGTAAAATAATGTTGCCGGAGTCCATTCTTTCATCCATATGCATAATTGTAACACCTGTTTTTGTCTCTCCATTAATGATTGCCCAATTGATCGGCGCCGCGCCACGATATTTCGGCAAGAGGGACGGGTGAATATTCAGGCAGCCCAGAGGTGGAAAATCAATGATAACTTTCGGCAGAATTTTGCCGAAGGCCGCAACAACGACCATTTCCGGATTAAGTTTTTGGAAAAGGTCTATAAAAGATTGTTCGTTGATATTTTCGGGCTGAAAAACCGGCAAGCCGAGCTTTTGCGCGAAAGTTTTTACGGGAGGAGCGATTTTTTTTTGACCTCTTCCCTGGGAGCTATCAGGTTGAGTAACAACACCGATAAGGGGATAGTTCCGGGTGTGGAGTATATCCAGCGCAGGAATGGCGAAAGATGGTGTTCCCATAAAAAGAATGCCCGGCTTGGTCATTAAAAAGAATCCTTTCTTTTTTCTATAAAAGCATATAGGTAAATAAATCTAATGTGTCAAGGGCAACGATCTTACAGCTCTTTTATTATAATTGTTGCAAAACTAAATATGTTTCTTTATTTTAAGTAAAGATTACTAAAATTATTCACAGTGTATGGATAAATATTAAAGGGTAAATTATATAGAGGTTGCTTCAACATTTTTGCGATTCTATATTCGCGAGGCAAATATGAGAAAGTGGCTTTTATTTCTATTAATATTTATTATTTCTGCTTGTGATCAACCTGCAAATGAAATGATCAGAAATGATTTTCAGCGAATATATCCGAAAGCGCAAATTGTTTTGATAAAACCGATTGAAGAAAGTTCCGATACTTACCGGGTTAATATTAGTTATCGTGCTGATACTAGTTACACCACGGAAACCAGTAGTTCCTTTCAAGAAGATGTTTTTCTTTATAAAAAAATCGACGGTAAATGGGTCAATACTTGGCGAAAATCAAGCGGAAAAAAATAACGGCTTATAATAAGCATAAGGTAGCGCTTTTTTTCTCCGATTAATAATTTGAACATAAAATGAATACTTTTTATGGCAGGTTAATGCTATTATTCAAAAAATTAAAAACAAATTATTTAGCTTGCCTTGGGACTTCCGGCTATTTTTAGCGGCTACCTTTGTTTTCGGATTTTCCCAGAGTCTTGTCGATTCGACCTTTAATAATTTTCTCAATGAAACCTTCGCTATCAGTAATCTGCAAAGAGGGTTAATGGAACTGCCCCGGGAGATTCCCGGCTTTCTGGTGGTATTTGTTTCGGCAGTATTGTTTTTTCTTTGTTCCCGGCGGCTTGCCTTTGTGGCGAATTTCCTTTGCGCAGTGGGTATTTTGTTAATTGGTTTCTGCTCGCCGAACTTCCCCGTCATGCTTATCTGGCTTTTTATTTTCAGTATGGGTCAGCACTTGTTCATCCCTTTGAACCAGAGCATCGGCATGGAACTGGCGGACGAAGGGCGAAAGGGCAGAAGATTGGGGCAGTTCAGCGCCGTCGCCAACGTCTCTGCGATCATCGGAAGTCTTGCTATCTTCGTCGGATTTAAATATTTTGGTCTCAATTTTCAAATATCTTACTTTGTGGCTTTTCTGGGGTTTCTTCTCGTATCGCTCCTGATCTTCCTGATGAAAAAAGATGAGCCGTATGCGGCGAAAACCAAACTCAAACTCCGCAAAGAATACAAACTCTTTTATTGGCTGAATATTCTGTACGGTACGCGCAAACAGATATTTATTACTTTTGCTCCCTGGGTGCTGGTGATTGTTTTCCGGCAGAAAACGCAAGTCCTCGCAATTCTGTTGGCCATCGGCGGCGTTATCGGCATTTTTTTCAAACCCATGCTGGGAAAAGCAATCGATAAGGTGGGCGAAAGATTTATACTCAGCGCCGAGGCTGTTGTGCTTGTTTTTGTCTGCCTGGGTTATGGTTATTCCAGAGAGATTTTTTCGGAAACTGCCGCCCTGTTTGTCGCTTTTGCCTGTTATGTCCTTGACCAGTTACTTATGTCGGTGAGTATGGCGCGGGCAACCTATCTGCAAAAGATTGCTGTTGTTCCGGAAGATGTTGCCCAAACGTTAACGATGGGCGTTACGATAGATCATGCCCTGTCCATCTCTATCGCTTTGCTGGGAGGATTTCTTTGGGTGACATGGGGTTACCAGTATATATTTCTTCTGGGCGCCGGCATTGCTGTGGTCAATTTCTTTTCGGCATTGAGAGTTAAAACAGATGGGCAACAGACTCCAGCGAGATGAACTTGTCTTAGTCTTGCCCGTATTTGCATAAAATAATTGCAATAATGGGATTGTTGCAGTAGATTTGAACATAAAAATAATTCATCATAAGAGTTATAGCGATTAACTTTATGTGTGTTATACGGACAGAAAGAAGCAGATAGAATTGATCTGGAAACCATGTAAACAGTAGTAGTTAGATGGCTCCGCGCCGAAAATCACCGGTGTGGGGCTGTCGCGAACAGCAACAGGAGAGCGAACGAGTGAACGCTAAGCTTGCAGAAGAGATTCATACTCGGGCAGGAAATTCGTCTGCAGCGTGGCAGTCAGTGGCAGATGATTTGCTGATCGCATCGCAGGTACTCAAGGAGCGGGCTGCGTCCTTAGACCTGACCTCCCTTGTCGCCGGTGATCCTATTCCGGTCGAAGGTCGACTGGGAGCCGTGGAGCTCATGCTCAAGGGAATGGCTATCGAGTGCCTTCTGAAAGCTCTTTGGCTGAAACGCGGTAACATGCTCATTAAAAACGGTAAATATGTTAGGGTTCGCGGCGCGGGGGACCATGACCTTCCACAGCTCGCATCTGCGGCCAAGTTTGTCATCAACGATTTGGAAACAGATCTCTTAAGGCGCTTGTCACACTTCATTCAATATGGGGGTCGGTATCCGGTTCCAAGGGATGCTGCGAAGCTGAGGCCCACTCGTAGCCTGCGAGGTGGCAATGCTCCGGCAACCACGTGGTCGTCTCCATCCGATGGGAAGCTATTCGATGCCCTGGTTTCCCGACTGGTCTTCCTCCTTGACTGAGCCGCCGCCTAACCGCGCGTTGCAGTGGACGGCCACTTAGTGTCCGCCACTGAACGCGGTAACGTTAATAAAATAATGAACTTTCGCTATTTAATATTTCTGTTTGCTACATAAAATTTTCCGGATCAACATCAACCGTAATCTTCACTGTCCTGTCAGTATGTTTGAGTAAGAGTTCCTGTGCGATTTGATGCAAGACATTTATGTCTTGTCCTTTGATCAGCATTTGGTAGCGGAAGCGTCCTCGAATTTTAGCCAGTGGTGATTCTGCCGGGCCGATTATTTCCGCGGCATAACCCAGATGCGCCGATAGTTTCCTGGCCAGCTTGCCAATGAGCTTTGCCTGTTCCACAAGGGTTTCTTTTTTGTTCGAAGATAAACGCACATTAATGATCCGGCCAAACGGCGGGTATTGCAGCGATTGGCGAAAGTCGATTTCTTCGGCGTAGAATGATTTGTAATCGTGATTTTGGGCATGTTTCAGAGCATAGTGTTCCGGATTAAAAGTCTGAATAATGACTCTGCCCGGAGCATCTCCGCGACCGCCCCGTCCGGCGACTTGTGTCAGCAGTTGAAAAGTTCTTTCTGCCGCCCGGAAATCGGGTATATTGAGCGATGTGTCTGCCGAGATAACACCAACCAATGTAATAAACGGGAAATCGTGCCCCTTGGTGATCATTTGTGTTCCGATTAAAATATCAATTTCCTTTTTCTCCAAGGCGCTCAGAATTTTTTCCTGCGCTCCTTTGTGGGCAGTCATGTCGGAATCCATTCTTTGCAGTCGGGCGGACGGAAACAGGAGTTCGATTTCCTTTTCCAGCTTTTGTGTGCCTATACCATAACTCAATACGCGGTTGCCCTTGCAGGAAGGGCATAACGGCAATGCTTTCTGGGCGTAGTCGCAATAGTGGCATTTGATAAGATTTTCGGTCAGATGATATTTCAGGGAAACGGCGCAATTAGGACAGCGGAAATTATAACCACAATCAGCACAGACAAGAAACGTGTCAAAGCCGCGTTTGTTCAGAAAAAGTAAAACCTGTTTTTTTCTGCTCAATGTTTCCCCGATAGCAGAAATCAGAGCAGCGGAAAGAATCGGTGCCTTGCCTAGTTTTTCTTTTTGCGCCTTCATGTCGATGATTTCGACAACTGGCAGCGGTTTATTATTGACTCGCGCCCTTAGTTCCAGATAACGGTACTTTTTTGTCTGAGAGTTAAAATATGTGCGCACGCCGGGTGTGGCGGAACCGAGAATGACAGTAGCTAAACTCAGCTTTGCCTTCAAAACAGCCAGATCACGGGCATGGTAGCATAATCTTTCATCCTGTTTATAGGATACATCATGTTCTTCGTCGATGATGATCAGTTGCAGATTCGGCAAGGGAGCAAACAGGGCGGAACGGGCGCCGATAACCAGGTTAATCTTGCCGCGCTTGATCTGGCGCCACTGGTCATAGCGGATAGATTCCGCGATGCCGCTGTGGAGCACGGCAATATTTTGCTCATCGAACCTGCCGGCGATGCGGGAGATTAGCTGCGGGGTTAAGGCGATCTCTGGTACAAGGTAAATTGCCGATCCGCCAGCACTAAGTACGTTTTCGATGGCGTTTAAATAAACTTCTGTTTTCCCGCTGCCGGTGACGCCATGAAGTAAAACCGGTGTAAAAATATTCTTTCCCAGATTTTGAGAAATTTCTTTGAGTGCTAGTTTTTGCTCACTGTTGAGAGTGATCCTCTCTTCGGCGCGGCTGATTGTCGGCTGAAGGGAAGCTTTGCGGATTACTTCGCTTGCTGTAAATTTGATGATTCCTTTAAGATGAAGATTATTGATCACGGAGCTGGAGGTTTTAGCCTTTTTCATTAAATCGGTTAAGTCCATGGAACCGTGTGTTTTCAGAAATTCGACCACTAGCTCCTGTCTGCTGGTTAGTTTTGTTCCGGTAATTTTTTCGTCCACAAGAGAAACGATTTTTTCACGGCGCATGGAAAGTTGTTTCTTTTGTTTTTCTTCTATCCGCAAAAGACCCGACAGATGAAGATTTTGCACGACAGCAGAAATGTTTTTCAGGCCGCTTTCTTCGGTCAAATTGTGCAAAGAAATACCCTGAGGATATTGTTGCAAGAATGCCAGCAGTTTTTCTTGCACAGGGGAAAGGGAAATATCACTTGGCAGTGGTGAGGGCGTGATCCAGAGAAAATCCTTCTTTTCTGAACCTGAGGGGATTGACTCGGCTAAAGTTTTACCCAGCGGATATATAAAGTAATTAGCAATCCACTGATAAAAATCAAGATCGGCCTTACTGAATAGAGCTTCGTCATCAAGTATTTCTAAAATGGATTTTACAGCGGCCAGGTTGCAGGTGGCATTTACGGCGACAATAAAGCCGGTGCGCTTTCTGCGGCCAAAGGGGATAAAAACTCGTTTGCCGATTTGGGCTTCCTGCTGCAGGTTTGTCGGGACTGCATAAGTGAATAATTTATCTGCCGGAATGTTTAAAGCGACATTTACAAACATATAATCTTGTCCAATTCTAAAGGAATTTTTCGCCATACCGGCAAAAATTATCGGCAAGGTAAGTTTTATTTTATTATGCGCTCCCCTGACGGGAATGCGCCACCGATCAAAGCGCTATTTTTGTTGGCAGCGTCGTCAGCTTCCTCAACGTATTGTGAGCTTTTTAATAAATTATACAAGCTCACCGGGAAGGATATAATTATTTATGTTGTGCACCTTCAGCTTGCCAAAAGGCGCGCTTGCGGTCTGCACTCCCGGAGATAATACGTCTCAGAAGCCTCCTCCTTACCGCCTCGATATCATCTTTGATATAGAACTGGTATTAGCATTTTTAGCTTTTAAATGGAATTATTTACCGATTGCTTGAGCCAAAAAAAACGCCCCAATATTGGAGCGTTTTTAGGAATTTATGATTTTGAATTTTATTCACCTTTGAGCTTCTCGATTTTTTCCTGCTTTGTTTTGCAATCGATGCAATCAGTGGTAACCGGCCTGGCCATAAGTCTTTTTTCCGAAATTGGCCCGCCGCAGGATTCGCAAACACCGAATGTTCCGTCATCTATTCTTTTGATTGCTTCCTGCATTTTCATGATGAGTTTGCGTTCTCTATCCCTGATGCGCAACTCAAAATTCCGATCGGATTCCAGAGATGCCCGATCATTGGGATCGGGGAAATTTTCTTTGCCGTTGGTCATTTCCGAAACAGTTTTTCCTGCTTCAGTCAGAAGTTCATTAATTTTCTGAATCAGCATTGTTCGAAATGTTTCCAGTTTTTCGGGCTTTAAAGTCGTTTGCTTCTCCAATGTCTCTACTCCTCGTGATAAAACTTAGCGTTGCTTATTACCTAATGACATATTGTTTGTAAAGCAAAATAATCATGCAAATAATATCTAAGAAAAATAGACACAATTTCTTAGTCGTTAGAACAATACATTTTTTTTATCTTTTCCACAATATTTGTTGTGGATTTGCCTGTAATTTCAGGGATTATTGCCACTCTGCCCCCCCATTTTTTTATTTCTTTACTGCCGACAATCTTCTCTTCCGGCCAATCGCCTCCTTTAATAAGGACATCAGGTTCGAGGTAATTAATGAGTTCCAGTGGAGTTAACTCTTCAAATATTGTTATAAAATCAATAAATTCAAAGGCGGCAAGAATTTCCGCCCTTTCTTCTTCACCGACCAATGGCCTTGTCTCTCCTTTGATTTTTCGTACGGAAGAATCGCTATTGAGCGCCAATACCAAAACATCGGCAGTTTTCTTAGCCTCCCTCAAATAACGGACATGGCCGACATGAATAATATCAAAGCAACCGTTAGTGAAAGCAATTTTTTTGCCTTCTTTGCGCAGTTTTTCCAGCTTGTTTTTGAGTGTATTTCTTTCTAAAATTTTTTTCATTATCGCCTGTCGCCCATCATATAATTGAATTTTGGAGAACTCTGGCCAGTGTCAACACAGCTACTTTTTGTGCTCCGGCTTTGATCAATTTTTTGGCACATTCATTGAGAGTAGCTCCGGTAGTATAAACGTCGTCGATAATAATGATATTTCTGCCGGCAATTTTTTCCTTGTCTCTTACCTCAAATGCCCCCTTAATATTTCGTTCCCTTTCTCTTTTGTCTAAACCAGTTTGAGTTAAAGTAAATTTGCAGCGTTTTAGCAAGGAAAAATTTACAGGGATTTGCCATTTTTTTCCTATGGAGTCAGCCAATATAATGGATTGATTAAAACCCCGTTTTCTCAGCTTTTTAATATGTAAGGGGACTGGAATGATTAAAGAGTAGTCCCTAAATTCTAAATCAGGAAAAGAAAAGTCGGCCATGAGGGATGCCAGCAGGACACCGATGGATAAATCGCGGCCGTATTTAAACTGATGGATTGCATTCAGGATAATGGTCTCATAGCTGGCTACAGCGCGGGCATAAGAGAAATAAGGTTTCTTTTCCAAACAATTTCCGCATAAATGGCTTGCGGACGGACTGTCGAAAAACGTTATACCGCAAATAGGACAAATACTGCCGGTTAGAAATTTTATTTTTTCCCGGCATGCAGAGCAAAATACTTTTTCTGTAATCGGCTGCAAAATAGCGGCACAGCTTATACACTGGGGTGGGAAAACGATATCGGTGATATGCCTTAAAACGTCATCTATAATCAAACCATTGCCTTGTTTAATCTTTTTATTTCCGTCGTATTTTCACCAATACTCATACGGGGGGCGTCCCACAAATTTTCTATATCGTAGAAGGCTCTGAGCGATTCCTGGAAAATAGAAATTACGATGTCATCATAATCAAGCAAAATCCATTGGCCGTTAGCTTCACCCTCTACACCCAATGGTTTGATTTCCGATTTCTTTAGAAATTCCTGTATGGCAGCGGAAATTGCTTGAACTTGTCTTTCAGTTGCCCCACTGCAAATAAGCATGTAATCTGTAAAGGCGGAAATTTTTTTGACGTTCAAAACCATAATATCTTTCGCTTTTTTCTGCAAAGTCGCGTTGATGCACAAAAGAAGACGCTGCTGGTTTTCATTTTTTTTTGCCGGCAAATACACCTCCCGTTTTTGTAAGATTTTCCCTTTATGTCCTTCAGTCTTCAGTCTAACCACCTTGAATGTTTTTATATGCCACAAATAATCCGGGTTGACAATGTTACATTTATAATGCGGTTGTCCCCGCTCGGAAGTATTGGATTATGTTCTTCAGTGTGCTAAAAGAATGACCTCTAAAGCTGCAAATATATTTTTAGCAATAAGAATTTTTTGGTTATTGTGAAATAATAATGGCCATGATAAATGAGCTTTCCATATCAATTTATAAAGGAATTTCTTAATGCTCGATATTTTAAGCAAGGTTCATGTACACATGCCGTTTCATCTTTTGCCCCAATATCAGGAAACCATTCTCCAGCGGAAGTTGAATCCGGAAATTTATTTTAGTCACTATGCATTGCAGAACATAGATAGAGCAATATGTGTGGAGACAGCAAAACTTTTTTCCAGTGCCGGCTTAAAAATCACTTTCCATGCCCCATTTATGGATTTACGCCCCGGAGCGCTGGATGATAAAATCCGGCAGACAAGCCTTGATAGAATAAAACAGGTATTCGGTCTGGCGTCTTATTTTCAACCATTAAGAATAGTTTGCCATGCTTCTTTTGATGACCGGTATTATGTAGATTGCGATGATTTATGGCTGGAGAATAGCATCAAAACATGGACAGAGTTGATTGCACTGGCTAAAGAAGCTAAAACAATTATTGCATTGGAAAATGTCTATGAAAAAAATCCGCATATTTTGCGCCGTCTTTTCGATGCTCTGTCTTCGGATAGTATTTGTTTTTGTTTGGATACAGGGCATTTTAACGTGTTTTCTTATACACCGCTAAATATTTGGCTCCAAGAGCTGGGAAAATATTTAGGTCAGTTGCATTTACATGATAATCATGGATTGACTGATGAGCACCTGCCGGTAGGCAATGGAAAATTTCCTTTTGCTGAGCTTTTTCAATCTTTAAAGAAAAATAAAATTCATCCGATAATAACATTGGAGGCTCATGCGCAAGATGACCTTTGGCATTCGCTGGAGAACATTAAAAGCATGGCCTTGTTGGATTTTATTTGATCATTATTGATTTAGACAATGTAGAACTGGTTTAGGGAATTAGCGTGCTTCGATATATCATAAAAAGATTAATTTTTATGATCCCGCTTTTACTGGGGATTACAATCATTTGTTTTTTTGTTATGCGTCTGGCTCCCGGCTCGCCAACCGATCTGCAGACCCAAATGAATCCAAAAGCTTCCGTGGAAATGAAAGAGCGCCTCAAGACCTTGTATGAACTGGACAAGCCTATTCATGAGCAGTATTGGTCGTGGCTGAAAAAGATTAGCCGTGGAGATTTGGGAATATCCTTTTCCTCTGATCTCCGTCCGGTTGCCGCTAAAATTATGGAGCGGCTGCCAATTACCATCATCTTAGAATTTTTATCTCTTTTAATTATTATTGCTGTTGCTATACCCATAGGAGTGCTTTCTGCCGTCTATCAGGATTCTCTTTTCGACAAAATCACCGGCGTATTCGTATTCATTGGCTTTGCCGTTCCCACATTTTGGTTGGCTTTATTGTTGATGATATTTTTTGGCATCCAACTCGGCTGGCTGCCCATTTCCGGTTTGCGTTCCTTAAACTATGAATACCTTACTCCTTGGATGCAATTCGTCGATTTGGCCAAACACTTAGCCTTGCCCGTGTTCATATCCGCCTTTGGCGGATTAGCAGGCCTTTCCCGTTACATGCGCGCGAACATGCTGGAAGTAATCCGACAGGATTATATTATGACTGCGCGGGCTAAAGGTTTGAGCGAAAGAGATGTTATCTACAAGCATGCATTGCGCAATGCGCTTTTGCCGGCCATAACTATTTTAGGACTTTCCATTCCGGGCCTTATCGGCGGAAGCGTCATCTTTGAGACAATATTTGCGATTCCGGGTATGGGACAGCTTTTTTATATGGCGGTTATGGCCAGAGATTACCCAACGGTTATGGGTATTCTGCTCATTGGCGCTATTTTAACGCTTTTAGGAAATTTAATCGCCGACGTATCTTACGCAGTGGCTGATCCGCGTATTCGCCTATCTTAATAGAGCTGAAAAATGAACTTCTGGGAAATGTTTTATAAAAATAAATTAATGCTCACCGGTAGCGGAATTGTTTTATTGTTTTTTCTCATTTCGCTTCTGGCGCCCTGGCTCGCACCTTATGACTTCGGGCAAATTGATTTGACTAATGTTCTGGCTTCTCCTTCGGCCAGCCATTTATTCGGAACGGATCAGCTTGGGCGTGACGTGCTTTCCCGGATGATTTGGGGCGCACGGATTTCATTGAAAGTTGGTTTTGCAGCTACCGGTGTGGCCATCATTATCGGAACAATACTGGGAGCTGTTTCCGGCTATTATGGCGGTTGGATTGACGCGGCTATCATGCGGTTTGTGGACATCATGCTTTGCTTTCCGACATTTTTTCTGATTCTGGCGGTAATCGCCTTTTTAGAGCCTTCTATTTGGAATATTATGATAATTATCGGTTTGACCGGATGGATGGGTGTCACAAGGCTGGTACGGGCCGACTTTATTACGCTAAAGGAAAGGGACTTTGTTCAAGCCGCGAAAGTAATAGGAGCAAGCGATTTAAGGATTATTTTTCTCCATATTCTGCCTAACGCTATGGCTTCAATTTTAGTCGCGGCAACATTGGGCATTGCCGGTGCGATACTTACGGAATCAGCCTTGAGCTTTTTAGGGATTGGTGTGCAGCCGCCGACGCCCAGTTGGGGCAACATTTTAACTGCCGGAAAAGACAACATAGATATCGCCTGGTGGCTTTCCTTATATCCGGGGCTGGCCATATTAATCACGGTTGTCGGCTACAATCTTTTGGGAGAGGGCATCAGGGATGCACTAGATCCGCGGTTAAAGAAGTGATTTTGGTATGGCGAAGGACAATTAAGGCTCTTCCAGCAAATCAACGTTTATTTTTTACTATCAGAAGGGTTTATCTGAAAAAAGTATTTCAATAAATGAATTGGTTTATATTGTTTTTATCAGGGAATGAAAGGGCCAGATTATTTCTCTGGTAATTATCCCTCCATTTGCGCAGAATTTTACCTTCTATATCAATTTCACCGTTTTCAAAAATGAATTTCATCTTAACGACAGCCCCAATTTCATGTTCTTCATCACCCTCGTATAAGATGATATGAGTACCGATGCTCGATATATCGATGACCTGACTTTCCTTTCCCTGGCAATAAGCGCGTATATTCGGAAGTAAGTTAAGGCGGATTCTTGGCCACGTTCTTAAATCACAAGGCGCCGGATCATTTAATTTATGCAGGATAATTCGGGAGTCCGATGTAATAGCCTGAATTCTCGCTTCAAAACCCAAACGGCCGGGTTTTGCAGTAGTTGTTTGGTAAGTTAAAAGAACGATATGGTTTAAGTAACCGTTTTCAATAGGTTGCTGAGTTTGCTCAATCGCAAAATAATCGTTGGGCAAAAGTTGAATAAGCCGAGATTTACGAATTTCTTTTCCTTCCAGGAGCAAGCATATTTCTTCTCCTGGTTCAATATTCAGCCGCATTAGTGATTAAACTTCTCCTTTTGATATTTAGTATAAAAAAGGAACCAACATCCTTGATCTCTTAATGTAGACGGCATAATCATCTCCGAACTTAAGTAGATTTTCTTTTTCTTCGGAAAGAGCTGTAGCGTAAATAAATACTGCAGTAACGGCAAACAGGCTTAAAGCCAAAAGTGAAGGATTTTTCATTAAACAACCTGCGCCAAGAAATATTAACGAGCTATAAAGAGGATGACGGACGTATTTATATATTCCCGTAGTTACCAAAGTGGTAGTTGTTTCAATGTTGGCGGAGCTTGCGGGTTTGCCCTTGTGAATAAGGAGGTAGAAGCCGGGAAGAAATAAAAGGAGGGAAATTATTAATAATCCCCAGGAAATTATATGAAAACCGGAAAAAGGCTTATGAAACCAGTAACTGCTGTTGGCTAAAATTAAAATTAGGAGAAACTCAAAAGCAAAAAACCGATAAAACTTTCGACTGCCTGTATCGAATAAAGCCGGCCAGAAAATTATGATAAATATTATAGAAACCGCAAAAAATATGATAAGTTTAGTCATAAGTTGTCTATTCGTAGATAGAAACAAGCTTTATAGCAGCAACCATGCTATATTTATTATAGTATTTAGCGAAAAGGTTAGCCGGTGTCAAGGTATTTCCCCTATTCAATGTTACAGCATTTATCTATTGAAGCTTGATAAAATTGAGAAAATGTAATAGAAGTCCACTCGTTCAATTAAGCGTAGAAGGAGAATTCTTAACATGGCCAAAAAAGTTAACCCGGAATTACTTAAACTCGATAAACGCATTCTTTCCCGCCGATTATTATCCGGTGAAATATCCGAAAAAGATTTGCAGAGTTTATTAAAAAAAATTCCCGATGTCGCGGAGAATGCTGAGGAAGTTAATCCGGATGGAAACGAAAAATAGTTTCGTATGCTGATTGATTCTCACGCTCATCTGGAAATGAAAGAGTTCGATCATGATCGTGAGAAAGTGGTCGAACGTGCCCGGCAGGCGGGCGTTGATTTTGTAATTACTGTAGGAACTAACTTGACTCTCAGCCGTAAAGCGGTTGAGTTGGCCGAGAGGCATGAAAATATTTACGCAACAGTCGGTATCCATCCCCATGATGTAGTCAACACTGATAATAAAACTTTCGATGCTCTCCTTGAACTTGCCCACCGGAAAAAAGTTGTCGCCTATGGCGAAATTGGATTGGATTTTTTTCGTAATATTTCGCCTCAAGAGAAACAACTGGATTTGTTTGGCCGTCAGCTGGAGCTGGCGAAGGAATTGCAATTGCCGGTGATTATTCATGATCGAGACGCTCATGAACAAACATTAAAAATGGTTAAGGCCTCCAGTATACGTTGTGGAGTATTTCACTGTTTTTCGGGTGATTATAACATGGCCAAACAATGCATAGATTTGGGTTTCTATATTTCCGTGCCTGGCGTCGTGACCTTTGATAAGGCAAAAACTATTCAAGATGTTGTCAAACACGTGCCTTTGTCTTCAATACTGCTGGAAACGGACGCGCCTTATCTTGCTCCTATTCCGCACCGTGGAAAAAGAAACGAACCTTCCTTTATTATCCATACGGCAAAAAAAGTGGCGGAGCTTAAAGGTTTGTCTTTGGAGGAAGTGACTGATGCTACTACTCAAAACGCCAAGAGTCTTTTCCATATTGCAGCTTTCAGCAGCAAATAGTAACGTATTTTCCAAATAATTTAATAAGTGTTAGGATAATGAAGAACCAACAGAAAGCAGTAGTTTTATTAAGCGGCGGTGTTGATTCGACCACAACATTGGCTATCGCCAAGAATATGGGATTTGCCATCTATGCCTTGAGCTTCAGGTATGGTCAGCGCCATGAGGTGGAATTGGAAGCAGCATCACTTATTGCCCAGCATTTTAATACGGATGAGCATCTTATTGTCGATATTGATCTGCGCCGCATTGGCGGTTCTGCCTTAACAGGGGATATTGCTATTCCTAAGAACCGCAACATTAAACAAATGGGAAAAGATATTCCCGTAACTTATGTGCCGGCGCGCAATACTATCTTTCTTTCTTGCGCTCTGGCTTGGTCGGAAACAATAAAAGCGTTTGATATATTTATCGGTGTTAATGCCCTGGATTATAGCGGTTATCCCGATTGCCGTCCCGAATACATCGAAGCTTACGAGAAGATGGCCAATCTCGCCACAAAGGCCGGAGTGGAAGGGAAACAGAGAATAAAAATTAATACACCGCTTATCAGGATGACCAAAGCGCAAATTATCCGTAAAGGAATAGAGTTGGGTGTTGATTATAGCCAAACTCACAGCTGTTATGATCCATCGGCAGAAGGCATTGCCTGCGGAGAATGTGACTCCTGCCTGTTGCGTTTAAAAGGTTTTAGAGATGCGGGTGTAAGTGATCCTATTGAATATAAGAATCACGAAGAATGATGAATTCTTGATAAATCGACAAAGCTTTGGAATCGTCATTCCGGCATTGTTAAAAACTTTCAATCCGTAATATTCATTTTTCATAATTTGTTAGAGTTAAATACTTGTAGGTGGCATCTGCAACAGTTCCTATTGAATAGTATAGATTTTAAACTACAATCTTTTAATATTAAGTAGTATTCAAGGGGCATTAAAATACTTTTTTACAACGAGCAAAATAAAGATTGGCTTAATCTTCAATAATTGGTGACAAACATGGCAAGAACATTGACTACCTATGTTGATTTAAACCGATTGCAGGCCTTAGGCGAAAGAGCATCGGTAATAATCAGACTAATGATGGCTGGGAATGATATTGCCTTAGCAAATCAATGTCTTGGATACTATAAAAATGAAGAATCACCAGTAAATAATGACATTCGACGTGGGGCTGGGTTATATTTTATAAAAATGCAATGCGGCCATTTAAATGAAGCAATAAAGCTAATTGAAGAAATAATTAGAGATGAATATCTTCTGGAAAGAGTTAAACGTTGTTCTAGTTCTGCGATGGACGCATTCGCCAAACTAAAGAAATGTTTAAAAGGTGGGAGCGACGAAAAGAAGTTTGAACAATATATTGGATTGATTCGCCATAATACAGCATTTCATTATAGTAACAAATTAGTAGATAGGGCATTGGCTGATCGAGCAGGTAGGCCAGAATCAAGACGATCGAAAATAACAGCTGGAGATCATATTAGTCTTTGGCGGCTTCATCTTGCTGATGATATTCTAGATAGTATTGTATGCCGACATATATGGAGAATACCAAGAACTACTAATCTTCGGCAGGAAGCCGATAAAATTGCAGACTTTGGAGGAAATTTATGCGTTGCATTTTTAGATTTTAGCGGGGAATATATATTTAGATTTGTGAAAGAACATGCAGCATTTTAATCAACTTCGAATATTAATCATTTTACTTTCGCCTCACTATTTGTATTACCTATTTGTACGTGAAAACAACGCGTGAGTTGATTGTGTCTGTTTATTTAGATCAAAATATTCATAGATAATCTTACAGAGCCGTTATTCGTATTGCTCCAGAAATTTATATAATGCATTTTTCAGCAGATCAAAGAAATGATTTTGTTCTATTTATGACATGCAAAACTGTTTTTTCTATACTTCCTTTCAAAAAAAGCAAGTTCTTATCAAACGCTCTGCGGAATACCCTGCTCATCGTCCGTCTTTGTTCGCTCTTATCTGCGGCAAAATAGCTTCTTTTGAATATCTCATGGCCGGGGCAATATCTTACGGCTTGCCATTTTCCCCTCAGTGCTGCTAGAGTAATACTAACTCACAGAGAATGAAATCTCACAGGATGGTAAGGGATATGGAGAGCAACGACGATATAAAACTGCTCCTCATGGAGGAACAAACTCTCCTCTCACGCGAGAGGACAATGCATTCATATATGCAGACAGGCCTGGCCTTCACGTCCGTCGGTCTTGTTATCATGAAGTTTCTGAGCGGTCTGCTCTATTTTTGCATAGGGGTGGTCTTTATTATCCTGGGCGTCCTTCTCATTGCCGAATCGGCGAGGCGGTATGTGCACTTCAGGAAGGCAATCCGGAAACTCCGCGAGAAGGAAACAAAGTTAGGGTATGAGATTGGGATGGTACAATAGGGAAAAAAATCGGTGACGCTTGTTAATGTTCAATAATTAGGTAACTCTTTTGAAAATAATTAGCGAGCTGGTACAACAGCCCCCTGTTATTACTATAGAATAGATAGATGCTTCATATTTATATTATCCTGTAAATAATAATAGGAAAGAGTTTGGATGTACTTTAAAACCCTTAGTACCATTTTAGCTTGTAACCTTCTTTTTATTTTGATTGCTATTCCGCTCATTTTGCGCAGGGTGCCGCCCAATCCCGTTTATGGATTTCGCACCCGCACAACTTTAGCCGATGAAAACATTTGGTACGAATCTAACGCCTACTTTGGCAGAAACTTTGTTATTTCCAGCATTATTTCAGGGATTGCCGTTTGCTTTCTGTATATCTATCAGGAGCTCCCTCCAGAGTATTTTATGAAGGCAGGACTTTTCTGTCTCATCGCTCCGCCGCTCATTGTTATAATACTCACGTTGCGTTATTCGCGAGTGCTCAACCGCCGCAACCAGTAACCTCTCTCTAGCCTTAACAATTAAACAGTTTGCATTTTGGCTGTTATTGTAATAAATTTATGTCAATGGGGTGCCATTGATGGCTGAGATTATACCCTTTGAACCTGACCCGGGTAATGCCGGCGTAGGGAGTGGCGGCAATAAAAATTTTTAGTAAAAGCCATATCCCTTCAGGGTATGGCTTTTATTGTTTTGGGAACTATGAGAATTGTATGACGAAAAAAATAATCATTGTCAGCGGCGGTAGTGAGACTCCAATTACGCAAGCGTAGCGTAGCGGAATTGGTTAGACGAACTATCCCGCGGTTGGTCACTAAACATTGTATTTGCAGGAACGAGTATAGATAAAGATTATGACTGAGAATGTAATCATAATAAGCGGCGGCCGTTTCGGCGATCCAATATTTTTTAAGAAAAAGATAGCGGAAATAGGAGACTCTCTGATCATTGTCTGCGATGGCGGGGTGCGTCATGTGCAACAATTAGGAATTAAGCCGGATGTGATTATCGGCGATATGGATTCTATTGAGCCCGCTCAACTGACAAGTTACTCCACACAGGGTATCAAGATTATCAAATATCCGGCCAATAAAGACTTCACCGATACCGAACTGGCTCTTGATTACGCTTTGAATTTGAAGCCAACGGCCATTTATATCTGGGGAGCGCTGGGCGGAAGAATCGATCATACTCTGGCTAATGTGTTTTTACTTCGTAAAGGACAAAAAGCAGGAATTAAAACTTATCTGATCGATGAATACTGTGAGGCTTTTATCGTTGATAAGAAAGCCTCTTTTGTTGACGCCAAGGGCGTTACTGTTTCTCTTTTTGCGTTTAGTTTCAAAGTAGAAGGTTTATCACTCAGTGGTTTTGTTTATCCTCTTAAAGATGCAGTATTGACGATGGGTGAATCGCGAGGAGTAAGCAACATTATTAATGAAGCTCACGCCAAAATAAGTGTGCGAGCTGGAAAGCTTCTAGTGATTCGTTATTGGCAAAAGGGTATTTTTCCGGAGGCACTTTAATTTATGAAGCCGGTTAAAGTATTATGTATCGGCGGTTCCGATTCCAGCGGTGGTGCAGGGATTCAGGCGGATTTGAAAGCTATCAACGCCTGCGGCTGTTATGGGATGAGCGTTATCACGGCGATTACGGCGCAGAATACGCGGGGGGTTCAGGATATTTATCCGGTCTCATCGAAGTTTATCGCCCAGCAGTTGGAATCGGTGTTAAGTGATATTGGCGCGGATGCGGTAAAAACCGGAATGCTTCTGACAGCCGGAGTTGTTCAGGTAGTTGTAAAGAAGATTAAGGAGTATAATATAGGCAGAGTTGTAGTCGATCCGGTGATGATTGCCAAAGGCGGGTGTTCTTTAATGCAGGATAAAGCGTGGGAGGCGCTTGTAAAAAAGCTTTTGCCTTTAGCTTTTGTTGTAACGCCGAACATACCCGAAGCGGAGGGATTAACACGATCAAAGATTAAATCAGTTGATGAGATGAAAAAAGCGGCGGCTTTAATTCATAATCTCGGCGCGAAGAATGTTGTGATTAAGGGAGGACATCTTCCCGGCGCTAAACAATCAGGCGCTGTGGATATTCTCTATGACGGGAAGAAATATTACGAGTTTTTCGCTCCCTGGATTGATTCGTACGATACTCATGGTACTGGCTGTACTTACGCTTCAGTCCTGGCCGCAGAAATTGCCCGCGGTGTAAAAGTTGTTGCCGCGGCGGAAAAAGCGAAAAAGCTGGTCACTGACGCGATAATAAATTCGCTTAAAATAGGAGCAGGACATGGGCCGGTTAATGCGTTATTTAAATATTTGACAAATTAAGAAATTAAAAAAACAGGAACCTTTTATATGGAGCAACAAATGACACAATTAGAAAAAGCCCGCAAAGGCTTGATTACGGAAGAAATGAAAATCTGCGCGGCCATTGAAGGCGTGGAGCCGGAGTATATAAGGCAGGAGATAGTCGAAGGCACTATTGTCATCTGCCGCAATGTAGAACATAAGACAATCAAGCCTCTGGCGATAGGAAAGGGTTTGCGCACTAAAGTCAATGCCAATATCGGCACATCGAAAGATCACGCTGATTTGAATTTAGAATTAGAGAAGTTAAAAATAGCAGCCGCAGCCGGAGCCGATGCTGTGATGGATCTCTCTACGGGAGGAAACCTGGCCGAAATTAGAAAAGCAGTTATGAGAAAGTCTTCGGTGGCCATAGGCACGGTGCCGATTTATCAGGCCGCGGTAAAGATGTTGGCGGAAAAGAAAGCGATTTCCAAGATGACCGCGGAGGATATGTTTGCCGTAATCGAAGAAAACGGTAAAGACGGTGTCGATTTTATTACGGTTCACTGCGGAGTGACGAAAGGCAGTGTCGCGACTGTGGAAGGGCAGGGGAGAGTTCTGGGAATAGTCAGCCGCGGCGGCTCCATGACAGCGAATTGGATGTATTGCAACAATCACGAAAATCCTTTTTACGAGGAATACGATAGGCTTCTGGAAATTGCGCATCGTTACGACATGGTATTGAGCCTGGGCGATGGGCTTCGTCCGGGCGCGATTGCCGATGCCACGGATCAGGGACAATTACAGGAATTGATAATTCTGGGAGAACTGGCCGAGCGAGCTCGTGCCGCAGGTGTGCAGGTGATGATTGAAGGACCCGGCCATGTTCCCATAACTGATATTGAGGCCAATATTAAACTGCAAAAAAAACTTTGTCAGGGCGCTCCGTTTTATGTTTTAGGGCCTCTGCCGACTGATATTGCTCCTGGTTACGATCACATTACCTCCGCCATCGGCGGGGCTATTGCCGGAGCTGCCGGGGCAGATTTTTTGTGCTATGTCACTCCAGCCGAACACTTGCGTCTGCCTACTCTGGCCGATGTTCGCGAAGGAGTTATCGCCGCGCGTATAGCTGCGCATATTGCCGATATTGCCAAAGGTGTTCAGGGGGCGCGTGAAAGAGACCGTAAAATGTCGGCATGCCGGAAAAACTTCGATTGGCAGGGGCAGGTTGATTTATCTATTGATCCGGAAAGAACTCTCGCGCTCTTGGAAAAGAGCAAAAGCGCGCAAGATGAAGGTTGCACCATGTGCGGCGAATTCTGCGCTATTAGGTTAGGTAAAAAATAATTGGTAATACTTGAGTCTCATTAACCACGGGTATCTATGATACCCTCCGCCTATGGCGGGATTAATTCCACTTACGCTTCAAACGGAACTCCGTTTGTTTTCAGCGAGTGTCATTAAAAGGAGGCATACAAATGATTCGTGTAATTGCGATAGTAACGGTAAAAGAAGGTAAGAGGAAAAATTATTTGGAAGAAGTATATAAAATTATGCCCCTGGTGCACATAGAAGACGGCTGTATCGAATACGGACCGCATATAGATATAGATTCCGGTATTTCGGTTCAGAAAAAGCTCGGTCCTGATACTGTCGCAATTATCGAAAGATGGGAAAGTCTCGAAGCATTAAAAAAACACGGGACGACGCCGCACATGAATAATTTCCGCCGTGCGGTAAAAACTTTTATGCAGTCCATGGAATTAATGGTACTGATGCCGGCTTGATCACCTTTTTAAGGAGATGTCTTTGTCCGTTGCGAGAGAAAATAAGATAATTGATAAACGCAAAAATGCTGGTGAAATATTTGGCAAATTAAAAGAAGCCGGTTTTGAAGCATATTTTGTCGGCGGTTGTGTGCGCGATTCGCTCTTGGGAAAGATTCCCGGCGACTACGATATTGTAACTTCCGCGCTTCCCGATCAAATAATCTCTTTGTTTCCTCACACCGCCGCGATAGGGGCAAAGTTCGGCGTTGTGGCCGTTATCGTTGAGGGGCATCCTTATGAAGTGGCAACATTTCGCAGTGATGATATTTACGAAGACGGAAGAAGGCCTTCCCAGATTCATTTTTCCACGGCGCGTGAAGACGTTTACCGTCGCGATTTTACCGTCAACGGACTATTGATGGACCCGGTGACGGGCGAGATAATCGATTATGTAGATGGCCGCAAGGATATTAAGAAAAAAATAATCCGAACCGTTGGCAATCCCGAAGAACGTTTTAATGAAGATTATTTGCGGATGCTCAGAGCCATTCGTTTTGTCGCAAATCTCGATTTTACAATCGAGCCGGACACGAAAAGTTCAATAGAAAGAAATGCCGCGAAAATAAAACAAATCAGCGCGGAAAGATTGCAGGAGGAACTGGGTAAAATTCTCACGCGCGGAGGCGCGCGCCGGGGTTTTGAATTAATGGCGCAAATAGGGATGTTAAAGGAAATTTTACCGGAAATAGATAGATTGCAAAAAGTGGAACAGCCGTCGCGTTTTCATCCCGAAGGCGATGTCTGGCAACATACATTAATGATGCTGGAGTTACTGCCCAAAGAAGATTCCAATGTAAATATATTACTGGCGTGGGCTTCGCTTTTGCATGACACGGGTAAAGCAATTACGCGCACTGAAGATGAAAATGGCGTGCACTTCTACGGGCATGTTCAAAGTGGAGAAGAAATTGCTGATAATATAATGCGGCGATTGAGATTCTCGCGCGCTCAGCGGGAAACAGTACTTAATCTAATCCATTATCATATGGTTTTTATGAATGTACGGAAAATGCGTCCGGGACGACTAAAAAGATTCTTGCGCATGCCTGATTTTGATTTGCATCTGGAGTTGCACCGGCTTGATTGTCTGGCCAGCCACGGGATGCTCGACAATTATGAATTTTGCCGCGATCAGCTGCAGCTGTTAGCGGCGGAAGATTTAAACCCGCCGCGCTTGCTTAATGGTAATGATTTGATTGTTCTTGGCTTTGTTCCGGGTAAAATCATCAGGCAAATTTTACAGGCGTTGGAAAACGAACAATTGGAAGGCAGAATTTCTACTAAAGAAGACGCAAAAAAATACATTCAAAAATACTGGAAAAAATAATTTTGCACCTGCCTTTTTTCTTGGTAAACTATCATTGAGAAGATCAATCTTTAAAAAATATTCAAAGAATGATGAATCGATGAAAAATAACCGGGAAAAATTATTTATTCTTTTTATAATATCTTTGTTAATTTTATCCTGTGCCAGCCGAACCACACATGTAAGACAGGTCGAACCGGTGTCACAAAAAAAATCATTGGAGCTTATGGGCTATACCATTCAAGCCGGTGCGTTTGTCCAAGTGGAAAACGCAGTTCGTTTGACTGAAACGCTTAAAGCACGGGGATTGGATTCCACATATTTCAAGGCCGCCGATGGATTATTTAAGGTTCGTTTTGGTAATTATCCCACCAAAGAAATGGCCAGACAAAAAGCGCATAATCTTAAAGAAGCAGGAATCATTCAAGAATTTTACATTGTACGGCCGGAAGACTACGCTGTTGCCGGACAAAAGCGTTACGGTGGCAATTACCTGCGAGAAGCTTTGGTTAAAACTGCCCAGGATTTTATCGGAGTCCGTTATCTTTGGGGCGGCACTTCTTCCGAAACAGGATTTGATTGCAGTGGATTAACCATGACTGTGTATCAATTAAATGGATTGAATTTACCCCGCAAATCAACAAGACAATTTGAAGTCGGCAGTCCGGTGGTTAGCATCCGCCAGTTACAAAAGGGCGATCTGGTGTTTTTTGCGTCGAAAGGAAAAAATAAGGTTTCGCACGTCGGGGTTTATATTGGAGATAGAGAATTCATTCACGCTTCCTCACGGGGTAAAAAGATTCGCATTGATTCGCTTTCTACTAAATCCTTTTCTCAAAGATATATGGGTGCAAGAACATATCTATAATTCAGAATAGCTGTAATTCTATTTTATAGCACTGCTGGATTCAAGGTACGTGATTATTAAAATGATCTAAGTACTGAATAAATTATTTTCTGGATTATTTCTTGAATACCTCAAAATAGAGATTTAATTTTTTTCCGGATAAAAAGTAAAATCGCTCTGTGATTTGTTGTGACGTGAGCTTTTATGATTGTTTAAAAATAATTTATACGGCATAAAAAAAATAAAATAAATTGTAAAATATGTGTAGTTTTTGTTGACCAGATGAAGAAAATAAAGTAAAATTAACTTAGAAAAAAAGAATTTGCAGTTTTTTAATCCTAAAGAATACAGTTTTACAAAGGAGGCATTACTTGATGAAAGCAAAAGCAAAGAAGAAACCAGTAAAGAAAGTCATGAAGAAAAAAGCTACAAAGAAACCGAAAGCAAAAAAAGTTGCCAAGAAGAAACCGGCGAAGAAAGCAAAAAAGAGATAACGATTAAGAAAAAAATAATTAAACGATAATTAGTCATTTAATTATAAAATCGTTCTATTTCGCCTTAAGCAGAGTAGTGTTTTAAAATGACACTGCTCTGCTTCAAGTAATATTGAAGTTCCTTGTCTTTTTTAAATAAATTATTTTTCTAAAATGCACTATATTGGTAATTTATGACCAAAGACTTAATCCTGGCAATCGATAATGGCACACAATCGGTAAGAGCGTTGATTTTCGATTTACGGGGTAATATAGTTCATAAAGCGCGAATTCCGCTGGAGCCATATATTTCGCGCGAACCAGGCTGGGCGGAACAAGACGCAGATTATTACTGGAAGTCTTTATGTCAGGCTTGCCAAAAGCTATGGAACGAATCATCAGTATCAAAAGACGCTATTGCCGGAGTCACGATTACCACACAACGCGCCACGATGATTAATGTCGATAAAAAGGGTAATCCATTACGCCCAGCTGTAGTCTGGCTGGATCAGCGACGAACAAACGGCTTAAAGCCGGTCGGGGGTTTTTGGGGACTGGCTTTTAAAGTATCACGTATGTCAGAGACTGTGGCTTATCTGCAGGCTGAAGCCGAATGTAATTGGATCAGACTGCATCAGCCGGAAATATGGAGTAAAACTTACAAGTATCTTTTTCTTTCCGGCTATTTGACCTATTGTCTGACGGGAAGATTTGTCGATTCCGTAGGCTGTCAGGTAGGATACGTTCCTTTCGATTATAAGAAAAAACGGTGGGCATCTTCCTGGAATTGGAAATGGCAGGTTACTCAAATTGAACCGGAAATGTTGCCCGACCTTATTGCCCCGGCCGATACGATGGGGCAGATTACCAAAAAAGCAGCGGAGGAGACTGGCATACCGGAAGGTCTGCCGCTGATCGCTGCCGCCGCTGATAAAGCTTGTGAAGTGCTAGGTGCGGGATGTCTGGAACCGCATATCGGATGTTTGAGTTATGGTACGACTGCCACAATCAACACCACGCATTACAAATATATCGAAGCAATTCCCCTGATTCCGCCATATCCTTCTGCAGTGCCCGAGGCTTATAGTTTGGAAATTCAGATTTATCGTGGTTACTGGATGGTCAGCTGGTTCAAGGAGCAGTTCGCTCAACTGGAACAAAAAATAGCTCAGGAACGCGGCGTAGAGACCGAGACGATAATTGAAGAATTATTGCATCAAGTTCAGCCGGGATCAATGGGGCTTATATTGCAACCATATTGGTCCCCGGGAATAAAAGTTCCCGGACCGGAAGCAAAAGGTGCTATAATAGGCTTTGGTGATGTGCACAATCGCGCCCATCTATACCGGGCAATATTGGAAGGCTTGGCTTATGCTTTGCGCGAAGGAAAAGAGCGCGAGGAGAAACGCAGCGGTGTAGAAATAACCGAGTTGAGAGTTTCCGGCGGTGGATCACAAAGTGACACGGCAATGCAGTTAACAGCCGATATTTTCGGTTTGCCTACAGCGCGACCGCATATCTATGAAACATCCGGATTAGGCGCAGCAATCGACGCAGCAGTAGGATTAAAACTTCATCGTGATTTTAAGACTGCCGTTCAAGAGATGACGCGCATTGGACAATTATTTGAGCCCAATTTGAACACGCATAAAATATACGATAAACTTTATAAGAGGGTTTATAAACAAATGTATAATCGATTGAAGCCTCTCTACGAAGAAATTCGCTCCATTACCGGTTATCCCAACCGGGTGTAGTAAAAGTTTATAAGTAATTATTGTAATTGTAATATATAATTCAACAATATTTTTTGACTAAATATTGTGTTGTCGAATTACCAAAATTAAATTCAATATATAAAATCATCAATGAAAAGAAAGAATATTATTTAAAAATGAAAACTAAAATCAACAATAAAATCGCATTCAGGAACTTGCTGGTAACGGGAGGTTGCGGATTTATCGGCAGTAATTTTATTCACTATTTAATGGCGCGGAGAGATTATTCCGGCAGAATCATCAACGTGGACAAACTAACATATGCCGGCAATCCCGAAAATCTGACGGACATTACCTCTGACTTTGCTGCAAGGTATATATTCCAAAAGGTGGATATTTGTGATGCCGCAAAACTCGAAGATGTATTTCTGAAATATGATGTTGATGCAATTTGCCATTTTGCGGCTGAATCACATGTTGACCGCTCCATAAAAACACCTGGTAATTTTATTCAAACAAATATTATTGGAACTTTTAATCTTTTGGAAATAGCTAAATTTCGCGGGGATAAATTCAAAATCTTTCATCATGTCAGCACCGATGAAGTTTATGGGAGCCTCGGCGACAAAGGTTATTTTCACGAAGATACTCCCTATCGTCCCAATAGCCCGTATTCGGCATCAAAGGCCGCTTCCGACCATCTGGTCCGCTCCTATTATAAAACGTTCGGAATGCCCATGACAATTTCCAATTGCTCTAACAATTACGGCCCCTATCAGTTTCCTGAAAAGCTAATTCCTTTGGTTATTCTTAACGCGCTGGATGGAAAGCCCCTGCCTGTGTATGGCGATGGGAAGAATATTCGTGATTGGCTGTATGTTGAAGATCATTGCGAAGCTATCTGGCAAATTATGACTTCCGGCAGAATCGGGCAAACTTACAATATCGGCGGCAATGCCGAAATGGAAAATATTTTAATTGTGCAAATGATTTGCGATATTCTGGATGAAATCAAACCGCCAGCCGATGGAAACCCGAGACGTAACCTGATTACATTTGTTAAGGACCGTCCCGGACACGACCGCCGTTACGCCATTGATTTTTCGAAATTAAAGAAAGAATTAGGTTGGTCTCCAAAAGAATCTTTTAAATCCGGTTTGAGAAAAACAATAAATTGGTATTTGAAACAAAGCAATTGGGTGGCCAATATTAAAACAGGCACGTATCAGAAGTGGATTGAAGAACAGTACGGCTCTTGATGCAGAGCAAATAATTTACAGCTAAGATATAATATTCTATTCTATTATTTCCCAAGGAGAGAATCATGCCAAAGATGTCCAATCTAAAGAATCCACCCCGAACAGACGAATATCTTATGGAAAGTGAAGAGGAAAACATACGCCTTGAGGTTAAAACAGATCCGGAGGCCTTACGTAAACAGGCGCTTTGGTGCGGAGTAAAACCAGGGATGCGTATTTTGGATGGTGGTTGTGGTCCGGGTATAACAACTGCTCTTCTTTATGAAATGATTCAACCAGGAGGAAGTATTGTCGGAGTTGATTTTTCCGGAAAGCGTATATCGTATGCGAAAGAGCGTTATGGCGCTAAAGATGCAATTGAATTTCATTTGCGTGATTTGCGCGAACCAATGGAAGGCTTAGGCCAGTTTGATCTGATTTGGGTAAGGTTTGTATTGGAGTACTATCGCAAGGGGGCTTTGGATATTGTAAAAAATTTAAAAAAGAATGTAGCGCCGGGTGGTTTGCTCTGCCTGCTTGATCTGGATTATAACTGTTTGAGTCATTATGAATTGCCACCTCCTATGGTTTCAATATTTCCAAAAATTATGAATTTCATGGACGAGAAATATAATTTTGATACATTTATAGGACGCAAACTCTATTCTTTTCTTTATGACATTGGTTTTAAAAAAATAGATGTGGAATTAACAGCGCATAATTTAATTTTTGGTGAAGTAAAATATAAAGATAAATTTAATTGGAATAAGAAAGTTGAAATGGGAGCAAGAAAAGCAGAAAAATTATTAAATTCATATCCCGGTGGTTATCAACAATTTTCCAGTGATTTGAATAAATTTTTAGTTGATCCAAGACGTTTTACCTACACACCTTTACTTCTTTGCAAAGGGGTTAAGCCATTTTCGAGCTAGTAGGAATATCGAGAATTTTCCTGACGCTGAGCAGTAAATCCTCAGGGCGGTATGGTTTGTTAATAAATCCCACCGCTCCGGCTTTGGTTAAATCTTCTACTTGTTGGAAGGTAGAATAGCCGCTGGTCATTAAAACTTTAGCCCTTTCATTAATGGCCAACAAATCAATAAGGCATTTTTTACCGCCCATACCGGGCATATTTAAATCGAGAAGCACCAGCTTGATTTTATCTTTTTGAGCGGTATAAACCTCTAGTGCCTGCTCGGCGCTTTCAGCAGTCATTACTTTATAACCATAAGAATTCAATGTTTCTTTAACTGTTTCTAAAATGTTTTTTTCATCATCAACAATAAGTAATTTCTCCTTGCCGCGAGGAATTTTCACTTTTTTTTCCTGAACTTTTTGTTGCAGTTTTTCGGATGTCGTGGCTGGGAATAAAATTTTAAAAGTCGTTCCCTTATTCGGAACGCTTTCACAGTAAATAAAGCCGCCGTGATTTTTTACAATGCCATGAACAACGGCAAGTCCCAATCCAGTTCCTTTTCCAGCTTCTTTAGTAGTGAAAAATGGTTCGAAGATGTGTTGCATCAGTTCTTTTTCCATACCGTATCCCGTATCCGAAACTGCTAATTCTATATAATTGCCGGCAGGAATATTCAAACCGGATATGGAAACATTTTCTTGGAAAATAATATTATTTGTACTTATTATTATTTTTCCGCTGTCACCCATGGCATCACGGGCATTAATGACTAGATTCATGATAATTTGACCTATCTGAGTGGAATCGGCGATAAGGGGAAAAATATCGTCATGCAGGCTTGTTTGTATATCAATCATCTTGGGAATGGATTTTATAAGCAAGTTATGTATACTTTTAATTTCTTCATTAATATTGATAATCTTCGATAGGGGTTCAACTTTTTTGCCGAAAAGCATTAATTGGCCGACAAGCTCTCTGGAGCGTTGAATTAGTTCACCGATACTTTTAAGATAAGAGATTTCTGTTTCATTACCGGTTCTTCCCGAAATCATTATCTGGTTGTAACCCATAATTGCCTGGATAATATTATTAAAATCGTGGGCAATTCCTCCAGTTAGGGTGCCGACGGCTTCCATTTTAGAGGCCTGCAGAAGTTGAGCTTCCATAATGCGCAATCTGGTGATGTCTTTGAGAGTCCCCACAACACCGATGACACTTCCGTCCGCATCTATGTCCGGCGCGCCGGTAAAAGTAATGTAGCGCGGCAAACCTTTATTATTCAAAATAATAAAGGTTTTATCTCTAATTGTTAATTTATTGTCGAGAATGTTTTGAAAAATTTCAACGAATGCCTCCTGATCTTCTTCACGGATAAAATTAGAAAGATTTTTATTTTTAATTTCGTTTATATTGTGGCCTAAAACCTCTTCCCAGGCGGGATTAACATATTTAAACTTTCCATTTATATCGAGCTGATAGATAATATCAGGAGAATTATTGCTCAAATTGCGGAAACGCTCTTCACTTTCTTTAGTTTTTTTATGGGCGAGCGCGTTATTCAAACTGATACCGATTTGCTGAGCAATACCTGTGAGCAAACTCAAATCGCTTTGAGTAGTGGTGCTTTTTGATTTGGTGTTATCAACGGCCAGAATGCCTTCGGATTTTCCCTCATAGATGATCGGGACGCAAATAAATGATTCAATTTTAAATTCTTTGATGAAGTTGGAGCTTCTTTCCGAAAGATCATATTCAATATCATTTACATTATTAATGAGAAATGGTTTTTGATCTCGATAGGCCAAATAAAAACTACCTTTGGATAATGGATTGGTAAGATTAAAGTCCATGCTTTTTAATACAGCTTCTTCTTGGGGTGTGTAACCATAACCGGATGTATATACAAGTTTCGTTTTCTCCGGGTTGGCGAGCATAATCATACCGCGGTTGAATTGAAGGCGATTTTTTAAAGAATCTGAGATAAAAATTAAAAGTCTGCTAGGATCGGGAATATTGGAAGCTGCTTCACCTATTTCCTTGACAAGTAATAATTCGCTGTAGCGAAGTTCTATTTGTTCAAATAACTGGTCAGCTGCTTTACCCTGATCCTCTAAGTTACCCATCATTTCCCTGCTGTTAAGAATAGTTCCGTATAGCAATAATGCACCGGATATTAATAGTGAAAATAATAAGAGAATTAACCAATGGGTTAAGGGTAGAAAAAAGAAAAAAGGTATTGAGGTAATTAAGCTTAATATAAATAAATAATTTGCTGCTTTGCCCCATAGAGTCGATGTAGGTATTTCCCAAGTTATTATGTAGCGGCAATGACTATCGCCACGATGTATACATTCCGGATGCTTAATATCTGGGTATTTCTTAGTGAATACTTCCGCGACAGCTTCAATCTGACCCATACGATTTTCGCATTGGAAAAGTTCTTCCTTAACGTTTTTGTGGGGAGTTGCGATTATTTCTACTTTATTATTGGCTAATTTATTGACTTTCATTGTTTGATGACGGCTAACTGTGGACCCCATTTTTTCTGCAGCCCAATAAGCTATGGAAGGAGAGAGAAATCCTGCTACGGTGTGACGGACAAGACTCGAAGATTTAGTAGAAACTATGTACCTTCCGGCTTCTCTGGCAATATTAGGATTAAAAGTAAATTTTTTCATGTTTTCATGAAAACAGTTCACCTGCTCTTGAGTAAACCAGTGCCCTCTGTCTTCTAACTCGAAATTGGAAATACCAGAAGATACTAATAGTTCCTTTATGCTTACGTTTGGATAAATGTTTTCCAGATATTCTATATAAGTTTTAATTATAACACTGTTATATAAGGGTATATTTTGCATCATTTTATCCTGTATCTCATTCTGAATTTACTTGCCATGTATTCAGCATACTGCTCAACATAGGGATCATTTTTTATAGTCCATAGTTGGTAATTTTTATTGGCGCTGATGCCCTGTCCGGATAGATAATTGGATGGATAAATAAGGAGAGGTATGTGACCCTCTTTATAATAGAAACTAAGCTTATTAATAGTGGCTAAAATAATATCCCATTTTAGTCTCTCATCATTAACTATAATTATTTTTATGCCATTGAGTAAGTCAGAGAGGTTTAGACCGAGATCGGATTTATTGACAATAAAAAAAGCTGCTAGTTTATCCTCAAGATATAAGCAAAATGTTTGACAATTTCTTATAAATCCAGCTTTAGCAAAAGATTCTCTTAATGGTGTCAAAGGAGAGTCGAGTCGAAATGCGTCCAGCATGAGTCCTCCAGAATGACTGTCATAAAAATTTTTCAGATTTCTAAAATCGTCCGCACAACATTCGCGTAAAAGCCATCCCATAGGAAGCTCAAGGTTAAAAGATATTTTCTGGAACAGCATGTATGAAAACAAGTCTAAAGAACTGCCCTTGCGATTTCCTAAATACTCAACAAAACCTCCAAATATCATACTCATAGCTTCGTTTTTCGGCTGGTAATAAGCTATCACATAATCCATTCCTCCGGACGCAAAACGATAAAAACCATTAATATAATGTACTATCTGCTTTAAAACCATGAGGCCTGCTATTTTGCTTTCCATTGGTCTGGCGGCAAAATGATGAATTAACCATGACGGATGATAAGCATGCACCATCGACATATGCCCATAAATTTTCCCATTTTGTTCATAAACGAAATGTCTTGCGATGTCCGGGTTATCTTGATACAGTTTTCGATATGTTTCTTTGAAGGTTTCACGGTAAGGCTGAAGATGTTCATATTTTTCGCCGTAAATAAAGCCGGTATCGAAAAAAAATTCCCATAAAGATTCCATATCTACTTCTGTGGAAACACGGGCGTTATTATCGAGATACACTCCCAAAATGTGGTTGAAACGACTATAAGATTGAACATCCATATCTGTAATAGCCAGACCGCATTGTACTTGGTTATTATTTTTATCTTCATGGCGATAAAGTACGTGAACTGAACAATCCATTTTCAAAATACCAGCGTAAACAATGGACATATTCGGAATGATCATTCCGGGTAGCAAAGTTTCTTCTTCCATACTATCCAATACAGAAAAGCCCGATGTAGAAATTTCTAGAATGTCCCTTTCTATATTCTTTTGACAGAATGGATGTTCATAAATAATCGCGAAAGAAGGTGTGATATGTTGACGGGGATTGCGCATATTTCTTTTAGGAAATATCGTCATTTGAGTGTTAAGAAGTGCAAATACAACTTCACCGTCATGTGATTTAATACCGTTACGGATACAGCAGCAAGAACCAGAAAAAAGTTTAGTGGAATTTTGGTAAAGATTGATCAAAGCGGTTTTTTTTTCGTCAAACTCTTTCACATTTTCATGTCCGGTTAATTTTATTCCCAACGCGCTGGGAGTAAAATCAACCAGTGTGCCTTGGGCATTAAAATCATTCTGGATTACTTCGCATGTTATACCTTGACAATAATGTCGCCTTGTTTTACGTGTTTTTATAACACGGCTTTCATCGGACAGGTTTAATTTCAGTGTATTCTTTTCTATATTGATTAGTTTGACAGGCGCCAATATAATGGTAAGTCCGTCATCAATCATTAAATAATCCAAACTATATTCATTCAGATCAAGAAGATCGTCTTGCGAAACCAGTTGGCAAATGAGTTCATCCTTCATACAAGGTTGGGGGTACGCTTTAATTAAGATATGCTCGCCGGTTTCTCTATTGTGCAAAAGAATAAAAACATAACCATTGATAAAGTTGATGTGATTTAATTTATTGACGAGTTTTTTTTGATCCCAAGACCGCTCGTTGCCGGTTGCGGAAAGGAGTTCTTTATGCTGAAAAGTCCAAAGATGAGAATTATACGATGAAATCTTTAGAGCAGGACGAACCACAGATTTAAACTTTTCTTCCTTCAAAAAATTATCTCCTCATATACCAATAAAAGATAACGTAAGATTAACTGTTTTACGATCTACAATCTTAAAATATACTGAAATATAACAGTATTTTACTAATATTGTCAACGAATAATTGATATTTTCTTTATAGCTATACTTCAACCTTAGAGAAAAGTTCATTTCCATGTGTCACTTATTGATATCTTAAATATTAGGAATAGTGCTGTTAGCAAATTGGAAGTCCATGTAAAGCTATATGAATGTTTTAATAAACTATGAAATCCCACAAGTTGTGGCTATTTTTCATTGACATATAAGGACGTTTTCCCTATACTTCTTCCGGAACAAAGAAAGTTCTTATTCAATCTAAAATCACTGCATTACCTAAAGAGCTTTTTAAAGAATGTATACGCTGTTACTTATTAATCCTGTCGAAAAAAAATCTGGTTTAGGCGCTTATAAAACATCGTCAATGACCCCGCTTTCCCTGGCATATGTTGCTGCTCTTACACCCGAAGATAAATATAAAATTGTAATAATAGATGAAAGCATAGAGACTTTAGACTACCCTGAAGCTGATATTGTCGGCATCACGTCCTACACAACCCATGTGTGCCGTGCGTATGAAATCGCTCAAGTGTACCGTAAAAAATCAGTTCCTGTCGTGATGGGTGGGATACATGTATCAACGATGCCGGATGAGGCTTTGAATTATTGTGATGCCGTTGTTATAGGTGAAGCTGAATCGTCATGGCACAAGGTTTTAGATGATTTTGAGAATAAACATTTACAATCGAAATATTACGCCGAACTCCTGCCTTTGGAGAACATGCCCTTTCCAAACAGGAAATATATGCAAAACGATCATTATCTGTGGGGAACAATTTTGACATCCAGGGGATGTCCTATGGACTGCAGCTTTTGTTCCGTGACAAGATTCAATGGCCGAAAATTTCGCAGAAGAAAAATTGAAGATGTTATCTCGGAATTATTAGAAATCAAAAATAAGTTTGTGCTAATTGTTGATGATAACATTCTAGGACATGAGGTTTCAGGAGGCGATAAAGATACCGATGGTAAGAGATGGCTGGAACAATTTTTCATAGCCATCGTCAAAAATAAAATAAAAAAATATTTCTATGTTCAAGCTTCTTTACAATTAGGCGAAAATGTAAAGCTTCTGAAGCTTGCCTATAAAGCCGGTGTGCACGTTGCGCTGATTGGAATTGAATCAGTTGAACTGGACAGTCTGAAAATATACAACAAAAATCTAAATGCCGCGTATGTTAAGAAGCATAGATATCTGGAACTTATAAAAAACATCAGAAAAAGTGGTATCGTAATAGTTGGCTGTTTCATCCTTGGTTGCGACAACGACACAGTTAGAAGCTTTAAAAAAACATTAGATTTTATTTTGGAATCAAGAATAGATATTTTGCAAATTACAAAACCAACTCCCTTGCCCGGAACAAAGTTTTATAACGAGCTATATGAACACAACCGCATTATCGATACGAATTATCCCGATGCCTGGAAGCATTACAAATTTACGCGCATGCTTTTTAAGCCTCTATGGCTGGAAATTAAAGAAGTTTATCAGGGAGTCTATTATATAAAGAAAAATTATTATGCATTTCGGACAAAAATGAAGCGTTTCTTTCAAACATTGTTTGATACTAAAAGTATAATATCTACCATCATTATGCTTTTATTAAATAGTTCATACGAAAAGGCTTTTTTAAATTCCGATATTTATCAAGAATACGACATGAGAGAGCTGGAAAAAAAATTCAATTTCAAAAACTAACCTCGACAACCTTTTATCGTTACGGGAAGATTGTTTATCATACTTATAAATGGTATTCATTTTTTGATTGTGGGCACATGTCTTTAAATCGATATTTACCAAATTTCTTTTCCGGCAACTTCGCATTTTGAGTAGATATTATTTCTTCTCTGAAATTTTATTTAAGACAAATTGTTCATAATTATTGCCCTTGTGGTTTTAATATGAATTTGTCATGATATTTCCGATTCGAATATTAATATCCATTAGCCAAGTAGGAAATTATGCTGATCATGAAAAAAAGTGTTTTGGCTACGGTTGTTTTTGTATGCTTAACTATCTTTGCCGGTTGTATAAGCTACGAAAGACAGATAGTTCCTTTAAAATAAAAAAATGTTAATTGTTTAATTAATTTATCTTTCTTAAAAAACCGGAGGCATTTTATTACCAATAAATGAGAGAAGTAATTATAGTTATCAGCGGTATAATTCTATTTCTAATCGGTATGGTTAATCTTTCTTCCGCCGTACAGAAATTAATTAATGTCCGCATCATACAATACATCAGATACGCCGTAGAAAAACCTCTGTATGGGCTTTTTACAGGAGCGATTTCTACAATTATTTTTCAAAGTTCATCCGCCACTACTGCGCTTACCGTTGGTTTGGTGAGCGCAGGATTGATCAGTTTTTATAGTTCTTTGGCAATTATATTGGGAGCTGATATAGGTACTACGTTGACTGTGCAGTTTGTTATTTGGCGGTTTACGGAAATTTCACCGCTCTTTATTTCCCTGGGCGGTCTTTTGTGGTTAACCGGCAAGGGCAGATGGAAAATTATTGGCGAAATGGTTTTTTATTTCGGCCTTATTTTCTTTGGGCTGGATTTAGTGAGTCAAGCGGCAGAGCCTTTAAAGAATTCTCCGTCCTTTATAAACTTCATTGCCCAGACAAAAAATCCTTTTTTAGGGATTGGACTGGGTCTGATTATAACTGGCATTGTTCATGCGTCCGCTATACCAATTAGTATTTTAGTTCTTTTAGCGCAGCAGGATTTGGTATCACTGGAAAATGCTCTGCCTGTAATTATGGGGGCAAATATCGGTACTACAGTCACGGCGCTATTGGCCGGAACAGTCGCAACGATGAGCGGCAAAAGAAGCGCAGTATCCCATCTTATCTTTAAATGCTTTGGTGTAGTTGTGTGCCTTATTTTTATGCCGTACTTCGTGGATATAGTGAAAAGCATTTCTTCCAGTACTACTCAGCAAATTGCTCTGGCGCATTTTTTACTTAATCTTGTCATTGTATTTATCTTTATTTTTTTACTGCGGCCTTTTACCGGTTTAATGAAAAAACTTTTACCCGGAGAAGACGAAGCTTTGCCTATATGGCCCGAATTTCTCGATCAAAAAGATTTAGTGAATACAGAAAAAGCCCTGGACAATGTACAAAAGGAATTGAAAAGGGAAATCACTCTTGTTAAGAAAATGTTTCTGAACAGTATGAATATGATCAACTCCTATCAGGAGGGCAAGAAAAGAGATATTTCGTATATCGAGATGGTAGTTAATAATTTACGTACACAAGTAGTTAAATTCCTGTGGAAAATATCAGCTCAACATCTTTCAGAACAACTTTCGAAAAAACTTTTTGCCTTTACGGCAATAGCTGCAGATATTGAAAGTATCGGCAACCATGTAGTGTTGATAACTGAGTTAGCTGCTGAAAAAGCCGGGAAAAAAATCGAGTATAGCGAATGCGGTGAAAATGAATTGCGAGAGATAATTTCTTTAGTAAGCCGAAATCTGAATGATTCGGTGTTCTTGATTGAAAAAGCCGCCCATGAAAAAATTAAAGATATCATAAAACGAGAGGAGGAAATAGATATTCAGGTTAAAGAAGCTCGGGATAATCACCTAATAAGATTTCATAGCCGTCTTTGTCAAGCCGAGGCTGGGCCGATTTTTGTGGAAATGCTCATTCATTTAGAGCGCATTTCGGATCATTGCGAAAATATTGCTGAATATATATCAGATATTTGAAAATACATATAATAAATATTGCCCTGAATAAGAATATATCATATACTCAATAATAATTTAAAAAATTCCGGCCCTCTGCTCTAACATGCTCTTTAAGGAGACATTAGATGAATAAAAGAATGAATGCTTTGAAGTTTGCCCTGGAAAATGAACAAAAAGAGCGCGAATTTTACATGGCGAATGCCCGCAGAACTAAAAATATGGCGGGTAAAAATATGTTCAAGCAAATTGCCGATGAGGAAAAGGAACATTACGAAGTCTTAAAAAAGTTGCATGAAAAATGGCAGCAGCAAAAAAAATGGCCGGCAACGGTTCCGCTGAAGGTAAAAAAATCTTTAGCCGGCAGTATATTAAAATCTATGTCGGGTAAAAAGGCGGCTCGTATTGCCGGCAATGAAGACGACCTCAAGGCCATTCGCACAGCGATTGATTTTGAAGCAAGGGGTGTTGCTCTTTATACAAAATTGGAGAAGGAAAGCACCGATTCTAAAGAGAAAGTCTTCTTTAATTTGATAGCCTGTGTTGAACGTGATCATCTTCTTTCTTTGCGCGATACCGAAGAATTTCTGACTGATCCGGCCACATGGTATCAAAATATGGAAAAACCCATGTTGGATGGCGCTTGATATAGACGCCCGTCCTTTAGTGCTCGCCGATAATTGTATTGATATTACCTGCGGCCAGTTGTTCTAATTTGTAACTCAGTTCCGTCCAGATAATATAGCAATGCTCCAATTCTGAAGTAATATCTTTTAATTCTATGTTTAGTTTCTTTATTTTGGATGAATCTTTGTGTGTTTGTGGATCACATAAGACGTATTCGTGTTCGGCTTTTCTGGCTTCCAGCGACTGAATCTTTTCTTCTGTTGCGGCAAGTTCTTTTTTCCAAAAACTTTTAATTTTGGAAAGTTTGTTTCTCTCCTGGGCTTCCAACCTCTTTTTCTCTTTATTTTTAAACGCCTGTTCTTGATTCGGTTGGTGTGTAGTCTGCTCGTTTTTGAGCTGTGCGCTTGCCTGGCTGCGTTTTTCGATAAAATATGTGTAATTACCATGGTAGTCGTTGATTGATCCGTCCTTTAGTTCAAAAACTTTATTGACCAGATGATCCAGGAAATAGCGGTCATGCGAAACGATGGCGATAGTGCCGTGGTAGTTGATCAGCGCGTTTTGAAAAATATCTTTAGTCTTTAGATCAAGATGGTTGGTCGGTTCATCAAGGATCAGAAAATTTGTATCGAGAAGCATAATTTTTAAAAGAGCAAGGCGCGATTTTTCGCCGCCGGAAAGGACGGAAACTGGTTTAAAAATATCATCTCCCGAAAAAAGAAAAGCGCCCAGAAGGTTGCGTTTTTCCTGATCGGAGGCATGGGTAGGGACAGAATTTACTTCTTCCCAGATTGTCTTTTCGTAGTTTAAGTTCTCCGAGCTTTCCTGAGAAAAAAAAGCCATGTTTACGCCTTCACCAAACTTTACAAATCCTGAAGCAGGTTGCTCCGATAAGCTTAACAAGCGGGATAATGTTGATTTGCCGGAGCCGTTGACACCAACAAAAGCCACCTTATCACCGCGGAATAAAGTAAAATTTAGATTGCCAAACACATTTAAGCTGCCGTAGTTATGCCCCAGATCAATTGCCTTGACTACTTCTTTAGCGCTTTTTTTACCTGCGGGAAATTTCATGGTTACGCTTTTAGTTTTTGCTTCGAGCGTCACTGCGGAAAATTTCTCCAGCATTTTAATGCGGCTTTGTACTTGAGAAGCTTTGGTTGCTTTGTAACGGAAGCGTTCCACAAATTCTTCAATTTTTTTAATATGTGCTTTTTGCAGTTCCAGCTCTTTTTTCAAAACAGCGTGCCTTTTTTCTTTTTCGCTTAAATAGTGGGAGTAATTGCCTTTGTATAGATGAATGCGGCAAGAGGAAAGCTCGGCAATTTGTGAGGCGATCTTATCGAGAAAAAAACGGTCATGAGAGACGACGATGATTGTCCCCCTGTAGTCTTTAAGATAACTCTCCAGCCATTCCATACTTTCGGTGTCCAGATGGTTGGTCGGCTCATCCAAAAGCATAATGTCCGGTCGCGCCAGAAGAATCGATGTAAGCAGGATACGCATTTTCCAGCCGCCGGAGAATAGATCACAATTCTGTGAAAAATCACTTTCTTTAAAACCAAAGCCTTTGAGTACCTGTTTGGCTCTGGCTTCAAAAGCATAGCCATCGAGCGCGGCAAAGTGTGCCGTTGCATCCGAGTAGTTTTGGGAGATTTTTTTATATTCAGGAGTATTTTGTCTGGCCTGAGAGATTTGGCGCTCCAGATCTCTTATGGATTCTTCGAGGGCGGTGATGCCACTTTTCTTTTTGAGGAATTTGATTAGGGGTACAGATTCAAGTTCCACCAGATCCTGCGGCAGATAGCCGATAGTTTTTTGCTTTCTTCCGGGAATATCAATAATACCGGAATCAAGATGAACCTGCTCCAGGATTGCCCGAAACAGAGTTGTCTTACCCGTGCCGTTATCGCCGACCAGGCCGATGCGGCTTTTGGGATGAATTGTCCAGTTGATGTTATCGAACAGCCTTTTATCAAAAAAAGACAGGCTGACATTTCTGAAGTAAATCAATTACGCCCCCAATTTATATGCCAGAGCGTATATAGGAAAAATGAGTCAAACTGTCAATTTTTAATATCCAATCAGGGAAAGGGTTAGTAAGGGTTATTTCTTTTTCCGGAATATAATTTTTAATGGCACACTATCAAAGCCAAAAGTTTCACGGATTTGATTAATCAAGTAACGCTCGTAGGAAAAATGGATACCTTTGGTGTTGCTGACAAAGAAGACGAAAGTAGGCGGTTTGACATCAGTCTGTGTGGCATAAGAAATATGCATCTGACGGTTGGCATAACGCGCCATAGAGTTTTTCTGCACAGATTTTTCCACCAGATCATTTAATGGGGATGTCCCGATTCTCTTTGTATACTGGCTATAAACTGAGTCGATCAGATCAAAAATCTTCGGCGCCCGCTGCCCTGTAACTGCCGAGATAAAAATAATGGGCGCAAAGTCCATGAATTTGATTTTATCCTTAATATCGTCGACAAATTTCCCCACTGTGGAGTTATGCTTTTCAATCTTATCCCATTTGTTGACTACGATGATGCAGGCTTTGCCGCGCTCATAGGCGAGCCCGATAATCTTTGTGTCCTGCTCGGTCAGCCCCTCTTCGGCATCAATCAGAACAAGCGCGATATCACAGCGATTGATTGATTTGAGTGCCTGAACGACGCTATATTTTTCCAAAGTCAAGCTGATTTTGCTTTTCTTGCGGATTCCCGCTGTGTCGATCAGCAGATAACTTTTGCCGCGCACCTTTACGGTCATATCAATGGCGTCTCTTGTTGTGCCTGGGATCGGATTGGTAATACTTCTTTCCTTGCCGAGGATACGGTTGACCAGTGATGACTTCCCCACATTGGGCTTGCCGACAATGGCAATTTTTATTTGATCGTCTTGCTTATCCTTGGCGTCTGTTATTGAGGGGAAATTATGTGTAACAGTAACCAATAGTTCATCAACGCCCAAACCATGCTGTGCTGAGATTGGATAGAAGTGGTCGATCCCGAGCTTATAAAATTCACCCAGCATTTCTTTGTGGCGGTCTCCATCTATTTTATTGGCAACGTAAAAAACATTCTTATCTTTACCGCGCAGTTGCTTGGCGATTTCAATGTCTGAGGGTGTCAGCCCATCTTTTCCATCCATTAGAAAGATGATGACATCTGCTTCTTCGATGGCCAGATTGGTCTGCTCGCGCATTTGCACGAGGATTCTTTCTTCCGAGGCTGGTTCAAATCCACCGGTGTCAATGAGCGTAAAATCTTTATCGTCCCAGACGCAGTCCATATAGTTACGGTCGCGCGTAGCGCCCGGCTCGTCAATAACTATAGCTTTTTGCCTTCCGGCAATTCTATTAAAAAGAGTCGATTTGCCGACATTGGGCCTGCCGACGATGGCGATTAGGGGTTTTGCTTGCATCTAAGTATTATAGCCTCTTTAAAAAGTTTAGTGCTTTAATAAACCAAATTCCTGCAGCATTTTATCGGAGCTTGTCCAGTTTTTCTTTACCCGCACGTAAAGTTCCAGGAAAACCCTGGCGTTAAAAAATTTTTCCATTTCCAATCTGGCTGCCGTGCCGATTTTTTTTAATATCTCGCCCTTTTTCCCAATAATGATTGCTTTCTGTGATTCTTTCTCCATAGTAATTGTGGCGCTGATGCTGATTAGATTTTTCCCTTCATCTTCTTTGAATACATCGACGATAACGGCACTCGCATAAGGAATTTCTTGTTTAGTTAAAAACAATATCTTACCGCGGATGAATTCGGCAGCAATAAATCTTTCGGTAGAGTCGGTGGCAATATCATCAGGGAAATATTGCGGTCCTTCCGGCAGGATTATCTTTATAGCTTCCAATAAATCATCAACGGCGTCTCCTTTTAATGCCGAAATCGGAAAAATATCCCGGTAATTGTAAAGAGTACGGAATTTATCGATCAGCGGCAGGAGATATTTTTTTTCGATAAGATCGATTTTATTTATGACCAAAAAAACGGGAACTTGAATTTGCGCCAGGTATTCAATTAAAAAAAGGTCATGGTGATGAACGTCGGCATCGGCTTGGATAAGCATCAGCAAAATGTCCGAATCATGGATGGTATCTTGTGCCGTTTGCACCATTGCCCGATTCAGCGGTGTTTTTGGTCTGTGCATGCCGGGAGTATCCAAAAAAATAAGCTGGGAATCAGATAAATTTTTAATGCCGGTAATTTTGTTTCTTGTTGTCTGCGGCTTATCCGCGACGATGGAAATATTTTCACCGACAATAGCATTAAACAGCGTCGATTTACCGACATTGGGACGGCCGATAATGCCTATGAATCCGGATTTAAACACTCTGATATTATTCTCCTTTAATATACCTTTATTTATGCTCTTCCCAAAATATTGGTAGAGACAAGTTTTCCTTTATCGTCAGCTACTGAAATTACACCGGGTTTTTGCCGGGTAAATGATTCTATAACTATCTTTGTCCGGGGATAGAGGTTCTTTATTGCGGATATATTAGCATTGTTCAAGCCGCGAAAACTGGAAATATCATGATCAGACAAGTGGAAGCGAATCTCCGGAGTTTCATGAGGAATATTATCCAATAGTTTGATTGTGCGATTGTAAAAAACAGAAGAAAGAACAAGGCTGCCCAGGGAAGGATGAATAGGCCCAGCCAATACGCCGTTATCATTTTCCATCTCCTTAGTCAAATGAAGGCCAATTCTGATGATGCGGATTCCTGCCGCGGATAGCTTTTCCCAAGCAAGGCAGCTTAATTCTACGGCGTGAGAAAGTTCCAGCGGGTGATATATTCCCTGGAAGAATTTTTCCGCAAGAATAGTGCCGCTAAAAACGATAACAGGATGAATGCGCACCATATCAGGTTTTAGCTCAATTGTCTTATCAAGGGAATAAGTAAATCCTTCCTTTGTATCTTCCGGTAACCCGACCATTAAATGCAAAGAGGTTTGAAAATCGTAATCTTTTAAAAGCATCATCGCGTCTGATATAACAGCGGCATTGTGTCCTCTCTGCGAAAATTTCAGCACCTCATCGATGAATGATTGTGCTCCAATTTCTACAGTAGTAACGCCATTCTCTTTAAGGAGAATCAATTTATCGCCGGTGATATAGTCCGGCCGTGTCGAAATTCTAACGGAGTTAACAAGACCGGCCTGAATATATGAATTCGCCCACCAAAGAAGCGCCTTTTGATAAGCAGGATCAAGTCCCGTGAAATTTCCGCCATAGAAAGCGATTTCCACTTTTCTTGTTTTATCTTTATTCCATTTCAGATAAGATTCTACTTCGGCTTTAAAAATATTTTTTGTAAGTTCCAGTGGATAGTTTCCGGCGGAAATTTTTTGATTGCAAAAAATACATTGATGCGGGCAGCCTTTGTTCATAATGAAAACAGGAATAATCAGTGGTTTGCCGTTATTCTTAGCTTTACGATTATCTATTTTCATCTTGCAATACTTCCCATGCTTTTTGAGCCGCTTGTTTTTCAGCATCTTTTTTGTTTTTACCGCTGCCGATTTGCGTTATTTTATCCGCAATTGTTACCTTGACTTCGAAAGTTATCGCATGCTCTGGTCCATGAGAATCAATAAGTGTATAAATAGGCGTTATTTTATATCTTTTCTGACAAAATTCCTGCAAAGCAGTTTTATAATCAAAATATTTAAAGGTTATGCTATCGTCTTTCAACAAAGGTTCAATTAATTTATTTACGGCATTTTCAACTTTGTTAAAATTGGAATCGAGATATACGCTGGCGATAACTGCTTCTAACGCATTAGCCAAAAGGGAATCCTTGGCGCGGCCGCCGGAATTTTCTTCTCCATGCCCGAGTAAAAGGCAATCCCCGATTTTTAAATCCTGTGCTATCCGGGCTAAGAGTTTTTCGTTGACCAAAGCCGCGCGGATTTTGGAAAGAGCGCCTTCGGAAAAATCGCCATATTTTTTGATCAGCAGGTTACTTACGCAAAGCCCCAAAACGGCGTCGCCCAGAAACTCGAATCTTTCATTATCGGAAACAGAAAGGTGCGGATTTTCGTTGACATAAGAACGGTGGGTAAGGGCGATCGAAAGAAGAGAAATATCGTGAAAACGATATTTAAGCTTTTTTTCCAAAGCATTTAAAATATCCAGCCTTTTTTTATCCAGGGACGATTTTCCCATAAAGTTTTCCATCGTGATATTTTTCCGCGCAAATCTTTACGATCCTGCCCCCGACGGAAGAATCGTTGTTTTCCAGTAAAACCGGCAAATAATTGTTTGAAAAACCTTTCCTTAAACCTGTTCTTTTATCTTTTCCTTTTTCCACCAGCACATCAAGCTTTTTCCCCAGGAAGCGTAAAGCAAATTCTTCCCTCTTTTTTGAACTCAGGTTTCTGAGAATTGAGGCGCGTTCCTTCTTTGTTTTTTCCGGGACTTTGGGATAAAGTTTCTGTGCCGTCGTTCCCGGCCTTTCGGAATAGGGGAAAACATGCAAATAAGCAACCGGCAAATCCTGCAGTAATTTAAAAGTATTATTGAATTCAGCATCGCCTTCTCCGGGAAAGCCGACCATAACATCAACGCCAATGGCTAAATCACCTAAAACTATTGAAATTTTTTCTATAAGCATCCGGTAAAAGTAAGAATCATAACCTCGTTTCATCATCTGGAGAATTTTATCATCGCCGCTTTGCAGGGGAATATGTAAATGCGGACAAAGAATATCTGCTTTATTCAAAAGATGCAACAACTCGTCAGTGATCTCACGGGGTTCTATTGAACTCAAACGAAATCTTACGTCTTTGCGGCCATTCATTATTTGACGCAAAATACCGGTAAGGTTTATGGGAGGATTAAGATCATATCCATACGTTCCTAAATGAATGCCAGTAAGCACAATTTCCCTATAATCATTTAGCGCAAATCTATTTACTGCCTTCAAAACATTTTCCGGAGCCAAACTGCGGCTTTTTCCGCGGGCAAAAGGGACAATACAATAACTGCAGAAGGAATTACAACCATCTTGAATTTTTAGAAAAGCTCGTGTTCGCCCGGAAAATTTTTCCAGCGGCATTTCGCAAAAATGTTTTTGCTGAAAAATATCATCAGAGAAAGTTCCTTTTGAATTAATGGCGCCCTTCTGAAGAAGGGCGGGAATGATATGTTTCTGATCATTGCCTATGACAAGATTTACTCCATGGAGAGCGGCGATGTCTGCGGTAGCAACCTGGGCATAACAACCGGTGACGATAATTTTTGCCTGCGGATTGGTACGCTTAGCTCGCCGGATCAACTGGCGGGCTTGAAAATCGGAAAAAGCCGTCACTGTGCAGGTATTGATAATGTAAATGTCGGCCGGAGATATGAAAGAAACCAAAGAAAAGCCTTTCTTGCCTAAGTCTTCGGCCAGTGCCGCCGATTCATATTGATTGACTTTGCAGCCCAGGGTAGTCAGCGCTACTTTTTCTTTATTCGATTTCATGTCTAATCAATACTCCAGTTAAAATTAATAGTCTTTGGCCGGTACTGGTAATATAAATAATTATGCCTTTGATAAACATTTGAATTGTCTTGAAAAAATCATTGATATTTTGGTAAAATCTAGTCAGAAGGGTAGGGTTTGTCAAGTTTAAATAATAATGGATTTCATAATAAAAATAAGATAAATTTATATAAAAGGGGAAAGGGGTCTTTAAATTATGGATGCAATAGCAGGTTATATAGCCGAACACCCGGCAATGCTTATAATGATTATTGTTTTTGTTATCATATTTATCCTATATTTTATTTTCAAAAAATTAGTCAAATTAACTTTGGTTGTTTTGTTTATTTTGTTGGCGGCGGCCGGTTACTACTATTTTAAAGATCCAAATAAAACGGCGGAAAAAATTAAGAATACGGCCGACACAATAAATGCCGGTATTAATGAAGTAGTGGATAAAAGCAAAAACTTATATAAGGACACAAAAGCTTTATATGAAAAGAGCAAAGAAGTCCCCGGCGATATTAATAAATTGCTTAAAGATTCCACGGAAAAAGCAGGCAAATAACAGGTTGCTTTTTTCAGTTCTATAAAATGTCTAACTGGACAAAGATAATTAGCTGGCGGTTTCTATTTTTGCTAGCTCTCTTAATTATCTTGGCGGCAACTTTTTTACGGACAGTCAGTCCTTGTCAGGAGCCGTTGACTTACCGTATTGGCAAAGTGGATGAAAGATTCGGTCTTACCCGGCAAGAATTCGCTATTGCTGTGGATATGGCAGCGGCAATGTGGGGGAAGCCACTTTCCCATGAGTTATTTCGGGAAGATCATAACGGCACAATCGAGATTAACCTGGTTTACGACTACCGGCAAGAAGCGACAGATAATTTAAAAAAACTCAATTTCACAATTAACAATACAAAAGACTCTTATGGAGAATTAAAAAATCGCTGGGAACGCCTGAAATCGGAATACGAGCAGAAAAATGCAGCGCTTAAAGTAAGTTTTAGCGCCTACAATACACGGGTTGATGCTTTTAATGCAGAAAATAAATCCTGGAGCCGGCGCGGCGGTACTCCCGAAAGTGTATATAAAAGATTAACCTCGGAAAAAAATGATTTAAATTCTTTGCGTGAAAATCTGCAAACGCAACAGGATGAGCTCAAAAAGCTGACTGATACCATCAATAGTCTGGTGGTTGTCATCAATGAAATTGCCACAAACTATAATCTGGATTTGGTTAATTATCAAAATACGGGAAATATACTGGGGCATGAATTTTGTGAAGGCCTTTATGAATACAAAAACGGGAAACAATCAATTACTATTTACCAGTTTGATAACGACTACCGGCTGGTACGTATACTGGCCCACGAATTTGGTCACGCTTTAGGATTAAAGCACAGCGAAGATCAAAAAGCGGTTATGTATAGTCTAATCCAATCAGATACAATCGAGCTTTCGGCGGATGATATAACCAGCCTCAAAGCACACTGTAATATTCATTAACAAAACCTTGACTGATGATCCAGAAAAAGGCAAACGTTTAAATATGGAAGCAATAATATTTCAGGTTATCTGTGAACAGTTTGAATTAAGCTGCTAAGAAATCTATCTAAAGCAGGTTGATTTCCATAGCGCGGACAGGGCACGCGGAAACGCAAAGCTCACAGCCATTGCATTTTTCGGGATCAAACAAGACTTTTTGAGTTTGTTTTTCGAACGATAAAGCTCCTATAGGGCAAAAGGCAGTGCACGCTCCGCAATGAACGCACTTATCAATGTTTTGACGGACACTTTTGGATAGAGGTTCGACTTTAAGCCCCATATCCTTTAAAAAACGGATACCAAGATCAAAATCTTCTTTGGAGCCGCTTAACTCCAGGACAATAACACCCTCGCGGCGGGGGAATATTCTTGCTTTAAGAATATTAAAAACAAGATTGTATTGTTTAACAAGCTGGTAAATTACCGGCTGCTGAACAATATCAGGTGTATATCGAATAACAATCTTTTTTGAATACATAATGCTATTATAAAGTCAAAATATCTGATGAAATGTTAATTTATAGGGTAAGCATTGTCAAGGCAATAGTTGAAAATTCACATAAATATTAAGCCACATAAGCCACATTAGACATCGGAAAATTACATATACGTAGATTATACCTCTTTTAGTTATGAAATTTCTCGATTAATAATCTGACTGCAAAAGATTTTTCCAATCGAGAAGGGGGAATGTTTTGTGCAGAGAATGGTCATCATTAACAAAATGATGATCCAATTGCCGGAATACTTTTACGGCGATATTTTTTACGGCGAACGGATCGACAATATTATCGTTGATTCCATGATAAACAATAACCGGAAGCGGAAGCATTTTGTCAGGCTCAGGGCTAAATTCGGGAAGATTCAACGCCGGAGCAAGTAGAATCAATTTTTTTACTCGGATTTCGTTTTTCATTGCATATTGGACGGCCATTAATCCTCCATAGCTGGATCCCACTATTATCAAGTTTGTTTTTTCGGCCAGTATAGCTGAAAGTTTAAGCATGCGTGCAGTAAAATTCCCCGTATAATTTTCGATGAGCATCTGCGGAAAATTTTGATGGAAAAATTGCCCTTTAGTGCCTTGCGCCGTACTTTCCAAACCGTGAATAAACACTAGTGTATTTTCCATTTTTTTCTCCACTCGGGTTCAGGACTTGCCCTGAGATCTAATACTCTTCGTAAATTAAATTCTGTTTTGCATAATTTTGCGTTGCCTGGATTATGACAGTATGTTAGGACTCCCGCAAGAGGAGATTTGATTATGGCTTTAGTTTTACCGTTTAAAGCGATTAGGCCGCAGCGTCAATATGCGGCGCAGGTAGCTGCTCTACCCTATGATGTAATGACCAGAGAAGAAGCTCAAAAGTCGGTTGCCGGCAATGATTTGAGTTTTATGCACGTAGAAAAATCGGAAATTGATGTGCCGGATGGTACTCGAAGCGATGATGAACTTATTTACCGCACGGCAAAAAGCAACTTTGCCCGGATGAGAGAAAAGGGAATCGTTTTTCAGGAGAAATTCTCCTGTTTTTATATCTACCGGCAGCAAATGGGCTCTCAGGTGCAAACCGGAATCGTCGGAGTAATAAGCGCCGCTGAATATGATACAGGCAAGATCAAGAAGCACGAATTGACCAGAAAGGATAAAGAAGAAGACCGCATCCGTCACGTTGATATAGTCAATGCACAAACCGGTCCGGTTTTTATCAGTTATATGGCGCGTCCCCGGATAAATGCTATAGTGAAGAAGATAGTAGCCAGTAATCCCGAATATAATTTTACCGCCGAAGATGGAATTATCCACACGGCCTGGGTTGTAGCTGATGCCGGACAGATTGAACAAATCAAAAAAGAATTTCTGCAGGTCGATGCTCTATACATTGCCGACGGACATCATCGTGCCGCCGCCGCTGCCGCTGTTGCCCGCCAAAGACGAAAACCGGATAATGCCGCAGGTTCGATTAACGAACCTGATATGGTGCTGGCGGTGCTTTTTCCCCATGAGCAATTAAAGGTGATGGATTATAACCGAACCGTCAAAGACCTAAACGGTTTAACGCCGGAAAAATATCTGAAGAAGATCACTGCCAGCTTTATAGTCAATAAAAACTTTGCCGCAAAATCACCGCAAAAGCTGCATGATTTCGGCATGTATCTTGGCGGGCGCTGGTATAAGCTTACCATTAAAGACGGAATGTATGATGCAAAAGACCCGGTAGCGAGTCTTGATGCGGCAATACTCCAGGATCATCTGCTGGCGCCGGTTTTAGGGATTTCCGATCCCCGAACGGATGATCGCATTAAATTCATCGGCGGCATTCGAGGCATGTCGGAACTGGAAAAGTTGGTGGACAAAGACGGCTTTGCCGTGGCCTTTTCCCTGTATCCGACAACAATGGAGCAAATCATGCATGTGGCTGATGCCGGAGCAATTATGCCGCCCAAGTCCACCTGGTTTGAACCGAAACTGCGCAGCGGTATGTTTGTCCATGATCTTAGTTGAATAAAACAGAACCAAAATCATGGTAGAAGAAACCCTCGACGAAATTCTTGATGGTCATTTACGTGTTTTTCAAAAGAAAAGAGGATACAGATTTTCTCTGGATTCTATCCTTCTTTCCCATTTTGTTTTCTTAAAACCGCATACATCTGCCATAGACTTAGGATGCGGCAGTGGCATTATTCTTCTTGTTCTGGCCAAACGTTTCCCGAATATAAATTATGCCGGTTTAGAAATTCAAGAAGAACTTGCGGCGCTGGCACGAAAAAATGTTAACTTTAATAAGCTAGTACATCGCATTAAGATAACAGAAGGTGATGCGCGCAAAATTAAAAATATTTTTTCCGCAAATTCATTTGATGCCGTAATATTTAATCCGCCTTATCGAAAGTTAAACTCCGGCAGGATTAATCCTCAGTTGGAAAAAGCCGTCGCCCGCCATGAAATTAAAGGCTCTTTGAAGGATTTTATAAGGGCGGCAAAATATTTGCTCAAACCGGAAGGAAAAGTATTTACGATTTATCCGGCGAAAAGATTGGTTGAACTGATAACGCTTTTCCGTAAAAATTTCATTGAACCAAAAAAAATGAAGCCTGTTTACTCTGATAATTTGTCTGCGGCGGAGTTTGTTCTGGTCGAAGGCAGAAAAGGATCAGGCGAAGAGCTTAAAATTGAGCAACCGCTTTTTATCTATGATCAAAATAAAAAATATACGGCAGATATGATGGGCATATTCAGCGAGCTTGCTCGTTTTCCCAATGCCGCCGGCGATTGATTTCCGCTTGCATCACTCGCTTGAAGATTATGGCCAATTCGCGGTCGGCCAAGGCCTCCGTACATTCCGCTATCATTTTTTTGTCTCTTTCTTTTAATAATGATTTTTTTGCCGCAGGTATATTCGCATCAGTCCTTGTTTGAGCAAGCTTATGGCCGACTGAAAAACGTATGTCTTTTACGGCAATTTTCCCGGCAAGTTCATTAAGCTTTTGGAGAATTTCTTCTTTCATGAAATGAAGCTGTTGTACCCATACCGAGGAAGTTGTTTTGACAAATAAAGTTCCATTTTTTAAGCAATCAGGTTGTGTTTGCAGAACGATCTGTTGACCGACGGCTTTAGGCCAAAGTTTTATTAGAGAATTTTCTTCAATTTTTGCGGCAACGCCCTTTCCCTTAAAGGACGAAAATAAAATTTCGCCGATTGATTGCAATCGAGATTGGTTTTTTTTCTTGCGCATGTATTTTTAGTGGCACAATTCAAACAAAAGGTCAAGAAGGCGGAAAATGGGGCACAGGATTAGGAAGTTAAATATAACTAAAAAATTATTCTAAAAATATCTTAATCGTAAACGATTATTTTATTTTGACACGGTTTTTTGTTTATCGATAATTTCGCGCAATTGGGAAGCGATATCTCGAATTGTAAAGGGTTTTTGGATGAATCCCACACAGCCGCGCTTGATTATTCTGCTTGCCTGCCCATTTAAACTATAGCCGCTGGAGAGCAAAACTTTCACCAGCGGGTTAATTTTTTTGAGTTCGTCAAAAATCTCTCCACCGCTCATTTCCGGCATTACCATATCGAGGATAACCAAATCGATATTTTCTTTTGAGTTTTTATATAAGTCTATCGCTGATGAACCGTCTTGAGCGGTTAGAATCGTATAGCCTAAGGTTTTTAATATTTCACTGCCGACGGTCAATATCATTGCTTCATCATCAACGAGAAGAATTGTCTCCGTGCCTTTGGATATCACGTTATCTCCATCAACATCTTTATCTTTATCGTGAGTATCCTTTTTGGGAGATGCCGGAAGATAAATATTGAAAGTGGTTCCCTGTCCTTTTTCGGAGTAAACATTGATAAAACCATTATGGTTCTTAATGATTCCATAGACAGAGGCGAGCCCCAGTCCGGTTCCCCGCCCCATTTCCTTGGTCGTAAAAAAAGGTTCAAAAATTCTTTCTTTTGTTTTTTCATCCATGCCGACGCCGGTGTCGGTTACCGAAATTTTTACGTAATGACCATTCATAGTTACGTATGGTTTAAAATGGCTCTCTTCAACAAAGACATTTTTGGTTTCCAAATAAAGATTGCCACCGCCGGGCATAGCCTGCCAGGCATTGACATAGAGATTAAGCAATACTTGCTCAATTTGTCCATGATCGACATCAACCGGCCAAAGATCATTTTGAAAGGTGCGGTGAATTTTAATTTCTTTTTTCGTGCGGCCGATTGTTTCTGAAGTTTTTTGAATTAATAAGTTTAAGTCTACGGTCTTTACCTCATATTTGCCGCCGCGGGCAAAACCAAGAAGTTGTTTGGTTAAATCGGCTCCGCTAGTGACAAGAGTTTCGATAGTTTTCAGGTGTTCAAAATTAGCATTTTGGGGATCCATATGCAGAAGGGCCAATGAGGCATGCCCTTGAATGCCCATGAGCAGATTGTTAAAATCATGAGCGATACCGCCCGCAAGCGTGCCGATGGATTCCATTTTTTGAGCTTGAAATAGCCGCGCTTCCGTTCTTTTTTGTTTTGTTATATTTCTCATGGAATTTAGAATTGCCGGTTCATTGTCCCAATTTATACCAACACTATTGGTTTCCACCCAAAGAGTCATGCCTTGTTTATTTGTGATACGAAAAGAATAATTAATGCTGGGATTTTCCCCCTGCAGACAGCTTTCCTGCAATTCCAGAACCATGTCGCGATCTTCAGAAACAACAAGATTGATAAATGAAATTAAAGATAGCTCTTTCATACCGTAACCCATCATTTGCGCAGTATGCAAATTGGCATACTTTATTTTTCCATCCATAATAATAAAAATGGCTTCATTGGAATTTTCAATAAGCAGACGGTATTTTTCTTCCGATTTGCGCAATGCCTCTTCGGCTACTCGCCTCTCGGTGATATTTTTAGAGATAATGGCAACGGCAATAATTTTTCCGTTATTTATGGAATCTCTTACCGGGCTGAAAGTGCGCAAAAAATAGCCGCTACGAGGGCTTTGGTGCTCGTCCTGAACGGATTTATTTATGGTGTACACTTCTTTGACTTTTTCGGCAAATTCTTTGCTTTGTTCGGCAGAATGAAACTCATCGTAGGAATGTCCGATAATCTTTTCTATGGGCAATTTCAATCTTTGAATATGGTTATTATTCATAAAAAGATAACGGCATTTCTCATCAACCAGATACAAAGAGTCGGTAGTTGAATCAACGAGATAGCGATATTGATTCTCAGTATTTTCATACTGCAGAATGTTTCGTTCAAGTTCAGCTATTTTTTGTTTAAGCTCTTCGTAAGTCGGTTTTAATTCCATTTTCCCGTTATATATATGAAGTATTTGACTAAACCAATTTTTTCAATTCCGCGAAATAAACTTCATAAATTGGCCGGCTGAAAAGAATATGGCGAATAATCCTTATATCCGTATTGCTTCGGGCGAATTCAATACAAGTCTTCAGCGCCAAACGAGCTGCTTCTTCCAGAGGATACCCGTAAATACCGGTGCTTATAGCCGGAAATGAGATGCTTTGCAATCCTTTTTCTCGGGCAAGTTCCAGGCTTTTTTTGTAGGCGCTCTGCAGAAGCAAAGCTTCGCCTTTTGTTCCGCCTTTATAAATAGGTCCTACAGTGTGGATTACGTATTTAGCCCGGAGATTTCCGCCGGTAGTAATTACAGCCTGACCGGTCGCACAACCACCGATGAGACGGCACTCAGCCATAATTTCCGGACCTCCGGCGCGATGAATGGCGCCGTCAACACCGGCACCGCCAACCAGGCGCTCATTGGCAGCGTTAACAATGGCATCAGTAGTTTCCTCAGTGATATCGCCGCAGGCAAGCGCTATCAGAGTTTTATTGATTTTTGTCTCCAGCGGCTATGTTCTCCTAACATTTTTGATCTTCGGATGATTATTGATCACCATATTAAGCGCAAGACTAAACAACTGTAAAGAAATACTTTTGGGCAGCCGGACAAGAGGGCCTTTTTAGTTGAAAATTAAGCTCTTAAATGCTAGAGACTCTACACATTTGAATAAGAGAAAAAACCATGATTACACCGCAAAACAGAAAAGACAAGCAACAAGATAATTTGTGCGAAGAACTGTTGCGGGAAAGAGCGGCAGTTTTGAGTCGTGCGGGTACGGCCGTAAGCGATGCGATCGATCGCCTTATGCGCATGGATCGGGAAATCGAAAAGAAAATATTTTTTTTAAAAGCTTTAAACAGAAATAAAAATAAACGGGAAATCTTGCAGGAAAAAAAATTGATCTGCGAAGAAATCAATTTAAGCATTAATCAATTCAACACTACTCGTCAAAAAGCACACCTCCAATATTATTATTTGATTGTTACACGGGAAGCACTGGGATTAAGGCGGCATGAAATGGTTCAGGAAATTTACAGGATTCCGGCAGAAAAGAAAAAATTATAGGTAATTTAATGGACAGGTATAAGAAACAACGAAAACGAATGGTGGAGACCCAAATAAGAATGCGGGATGTATACGACGCCTGTGTTCTGAAAGCTATGGAAACCGTTCCCCGGCATCTTTTTATCGATGAAGGGCTCATTGAACAGGCCTACAATGATAATCCGTTGCCAATTGACGCAAATCAAACCATTTCCCAGCCCTACATAGTCGCCCTCATGACCCAGGCGCTGGAATTAAAAGGAAAAGAAAGAGTTTTAGAAATCGGCACCGGTTCCGGTTATCAGACAGCGATTTTAGCTTCTCTTGCCGACCGTGTTTTTTCCATTGAACGTATTGCCGCGTTGGCGGCAAAAGCGCGTAAAATTCTCGATCAGTTGAATTATTACAATGTGGCCATCAGGGTCGGAGATGGTTCCTACGGCTGGAAAGAAGAAGCTCCTTTTGATGCCATTATAACTACGGCCGCAGTGCCGGAAATTCCTCAATATCTGGTCGAGCAGCTTGTAGTTGGCGGGAGACTTGTCGTACCGGTCGGTAACCGCGATGTGCAAACTTTATATAAATTGACTCGTCTTTCGGAAAATCCGCAGGAGGTAATAAAAGAGGACTTAGGCGGGTGCCGTTTTGTAAGCCTGATCGGGGAGAGCGGATGGAAAGATTAAAGCATTTATTATTTTCAAGTCTTTTAATATTTCTAGTTTTGTTGTTTATTTTTTCTTGTTCCGGTACTCAGGTGCAAAAAGAGCCGGTAAAGGGAGTTTACCACCGGGTGAAAAAGGGTGAAACGGCATGGAGCATTGCCCGTGCTTATCGCATAAAATTACAAGATTTGGCGGAAATAAACGATATCAGTGATCCCAATTTGCTTGAAGAAGGGGCTGTTATATTTATTCCCGAAGCCAATCAAGTAATTGATGATGTTATGACCTATGTAAAGAATTTGGATGCGGCGTCTAAAACTACGGCCAAAACTGATGGGCCTGATAAGGTTAAAGGTTCTACGGAAATTATCAACGGGGAAAAAGAAAAATCATCGACCGAAACTAAACCCGTTACGGATAAAAAGATAGAGGCACCGGCAGCGTTATCTGAAAAACCGCAGGCAGCGAAGATTGAACATCGTGATGAATTGCAGCAGGCGGATGCAACTCCGGCGATAAAACTTCCTGGCGAAAAGATTGAGACAGAACCTAAAGCAAAATCGCGAGTAGAAGAAAAGAAACAAATTAAATTAGAAAAGAAATTATTTATTTGGCCGGTAAACGGAAGAGTAAAGACTCGTTTCGGCATTCAGCCTAATAAAACTTACCATAATTGGATTAAAATCGTTTCGGCTGCGGGAAGCGAGGTAAAAGCTGCGGCTTCCGGCAATGTTATTTTTTCTTCGAAATTAAAAGATTATGGACAGACAGTTATAGTTCGCCACGAAAATAATTTCTCTACTGTCTATACTCATCTGAAGAAAATAAACGTCAAGGCGGATCAAAATGTAAAAAAAGGAGAAAAGATTGCTCTGGTTGGAGATATAGACAAAACCGGAGACGCATATATAAATTTTGAAATCCGTTTACAGGGCAAAGCACGAAACCCATTATTTTTCCTGCCTTGAGAAAATTTTTCCTAACTCTTGCCTGGAACAAAAAAGTAGTTATATTAATCTTCATTGTTATTTTAATGAGGTAAAAGATGGAGAATTGTTTTGAGCAGGGACCGATTCGCCCCCCTAGCGAGGCAACAAGCCTTTTAATTCGTGTAACCAGAAACTGTCCATGGAATAAGTGTGCCTTTTGCCACACTTATCGCGGCACCAAATTTGAACTGCGTAGTGTAGAAGAAGTTAAGATGGATATCCAAGCGATGAGAGACTTTGCCGATCAAATTGTCGAGCTTTCCTGGAAGTTGGGGGAGGGCGGCCGTGTCAACAGGAATGTGTTGAAGCAAATATCTAATCACAAATTCCATAACGATTTTTTTCAGACGGTGGCGGTTTGGCTCTACTTCGGCGGTGAAAATGTATTTTTGCAGGATGCTAATTCTTTAGTTGCGAAAACTCCCGATCTGATAGCTATTCTTGATTTTCTTAAGGAAAAGTTTCCGCAAATAAAGAGGATTACAACATACTGCCGTTCACACACGGCGGCGAGAAAGACTGTAAGTGAATTTCAGCAATTAAAAAAATCCGGCCTCTCGCGTATCCATGTGGGCATGGAAAGCGGCAGTGATGATGTCCTGGCTTTAATTAATAAGGGTGTGAAAGCAATCGATCATATTAAAGCCGGTCAGAATATCAGGCAGGCCGGAATTGAACTCAGTGAATATTTCATGCCCGGATTGGGCGGTGCAAAGTTTACTATTCCGCACGCGTTGGAGACAGCCAGAGTCATGAATGCCATCAATCCCGATTTCATTCGGTTAAGAACATTGCATGTCGTACCGGGCACAGTGCTGGAAGATTTGGTTAAAAGCGGTGAATTCCAACCTTTGGGTGATGAGGACATTCTCAGAGAAATCCGCATGTTTATCGAAAATCTGGAAGTCAAAGGAAGTCATCTGGTCAGCGATCATATTTTAAACCTGCTGGAAGAATTGGAAGGCACATTTCCTGAAGATAAACCTAAAATTTTATCGTTGATCAAAAGATATTTTGATTTGTCCGATGAAGAACGGCTGATTTTTCGCTTGGGAAGGCGCAGCGGCGCATTAAGAACGCTGGATGACCTTGCCGATAAAGAACCTTTTTTAAGGCTGAAATCGGTAGTTGATAATTATGCTGTGGAAGGAGGCAATTTAGAAGAAGACATGGTTAAAATAATGAATAATTATATTTAGATACCGAATAAATTTTATCGGAGATTTTACACCTGCATTGAAATTGATTTAATTTGAACATTAATTCCCCTTTTTTGGGATAAATATCTCTCAAATTAAAAATCGTTCCGATCTTTCCCGCAGTTAAGAATAAAAAATCGAAGACACTCAAATTTAGGAAAATTTAAATATCTCGGAAATATTTCAGGTTTTTTTTAGAAGAAAACACGTGAAGAATATTATTTATTTTTTATTCACAGTTAATCGGTCAATTGTTCATAAAGCTATTATTCATTGACTATAAATGCAATTAGTGATAAACATACCTTTTAGTCATAGAAAGGCAGGAAAACAAAAAATGTTCAAAGTAGGCGATTTGGCGGTATATCCGGCACAAGGTGTCGGAGTCATTGAAGCTATTGAAAACAGGGAAGTAATGGGCAAGAAGCAGCCCTTCTACATTATGAAGATTATGGGAAATGGCATGAAAATAATGATTCCCACGAATAGTGCTAAAGCTGTTGGTCTGCGCGAAGTTATATTGGAAAAAGAAATACCCAAAGTATTCGAAATATTGCGGAATAAAGATGTTACTATAGACAAGCAAACCTGGAATAAACGTTACCGGGAATACCTGGAAAAAATTAAGACGGGGTCGGTATTTGAAATAGCAAGCGTTTTGCGTGACTTATTTATTTTGAAGAGCGATAAGAATCTTTCGTTTGGCGAAAGAAAAATGATGGATACAGCTAAGAATTTGCTGGTCAAAGAAATATCTGTGGCTACAAATAAGCAGGAAGCCAAGGTTGAGCAAGATTTGCAAATGATTTTCACTGTGCAATAATAGATTGCTCATTAAGAAAACGTTCTTTGAAAATTGAAGATAAGTTAATTGCCTTTCCTTTTTTCATGGAAATCCGCAAAAGTTACCTCCGTTTTAAATATCAAACGATTAATGGTTATGAAAAGGATGAGAAAAAAATATAATGCAGCATAGTAAATTGAAAGGAGGTGAAATGGGTTGATCATTAGAATTATTTTGATCTTGGCATGTTCTATAAGCGGTTGCGCTATCGCTTATTATTCCGCAGCGCCAAATTCATATTTATTTCTTGAATCAATTGGCGGCTTTATTATTGGATTATTAATTGCTTTATTGGTTATAAAAGTTGAACAGGATATTCGCAAATTATCTTTAAAAATTATTGCCGGCGGCGTAATAGGCATAATAATCGGGTTGTTGATCGCCTTTATATTGGGTTTCGGTTTAAATCTAGTCAGTAAAATAAGCGATAATCAACAGACAGTACCATGGATTTACCTGCTGTTAACGGGAATCTTAGGTTACCTCGGTCTTGTTTTAGGATCGAAAAAAGTCGAAGAATTTAATTTTCAAGGCACCGGTTCTAAAATTAGCAGTGAATACCGTGTCTTGGATACGAGTGTAATCATCGACGGCAGGATTGCTGATGTTTGTGACAGTGGGTTTATTGAAGGAGAATTGATTGTTCCGCGTTTTGTGTTGAACGAATTGCAGTTTGTCGCTGATTCTTCGGATTCCATGAAACGATCACGGGGAAGGCGCGGACTCGATATCCTAAACCACATGCAAAAAAGCACGAACATCAACATTGAAATAGTTGAACAGGATTTTCCGAAAATTAAAGGAGTAGACGGCAAGTTGGTGGCTCTGGCCAAAAAAATGAACGCCAAACTTCTGACCAATGATTATAATTTGAACAAGGTAGCTGAATTACAGGGCGTTCGGGTTTTGAATATTAATGAGTTGGCCAACGCCATGAAACCGGTGGTACTGCCAGGCGAGCAGATGAGCGTCAAAATCATTCGCGAAGGCAAAGAAGCAGGGCAGGGTGTCGGCTATCTGGATGACGGAACAATGATTATCGTGGATGCCGCGCAAAAGCTGGTTAACATGAATGTGGATGTAGTAGTGACCAGTGTTTTACAGACAACCGCCGGCCGCATGATTTTCACGGAATTAAAAGAAGCGGCGGATAAGAAAAATCAACATAACGCGAAGATTCCTTCAGAGGCGGCAAACTGAGGTTTCTTTAATGCTTAAGGTAAATATCATTTGATAAATAAGCCCGGGAAAATTATATTCCGGGCTTTTCTTTTTTGAGGACTTTTCATGAGGACGGTGGTCATCATTCCTGCCGGCGGCGTGGGAAAAAGATTAAAAGCGCAAAAGGCAAAACAGTATTTGCTTTTAGCTGGCGTGCCGGTGTTAGTCCATACCCTTAAAGTATTTCAGCAAGCTGAAATAATCGATGAAATCATATTGGTCTTACCGCCCGACGATGTGCCATCAGCACAAAAACAATTAATTAATAAATATGGTTTAGCAAAGGTGAAGGATATCGTTGCCAGTGGCAAGGAACGGCAAGATTCCGTAAGAAATGGTCTGGCGGCCATTAACGGTAAATGTGATATTGTGGTTATCCATGACGCGGTGCGACCATTTGTTACCAAAGAATTGATCGAGCAGGTTGTTGCTGCTGCGAAAACCACAGGCGCGGCATCCGTCGGTGTGAAGGCCAAAGATACAATAAAAGAAACTAAAAAAGATAATTTAGTTGCAGCAACAATACCGCGGCAAAACTTGTGGCTGACACAAACTCCCCAAGCCTTTAAATTCGATCTTTTGAAAAAAGCTTATACTGCCGCCTACCGCGACAAATATTATGGAACAGACGACGCGTCTTTGGCCGAGAAAATAGGCGCAAAGGTAGTGATGATTGACGGCTCTTACGAAAATATCAAGATTACTACTCCCGAAGATCTTATTATGGCAGAAGCTTTGATGAAAAAAAAAGGTGGAGAAATGAATTTTCGCAATGGTTTTGGTTACGATAGCCACAGATTTGCCTATGGCCGAAAGTTTATCTTAGGCGGAGTGGAAATTCCTTTCAATAAAGGCCTACAAGGACATTCTGATGCCGATGCGCTCTTGCACGCTATTTGTGACGCCCTTTTAGGAGCAGCGAGCTGTGGCGATATCGGCAGGCACTTTCCCGATACCGATGCCGCATACAAAGATATTTCCAGCATAATTCTTCTGGAAAGAGTAAAAAAAATAATCGAAGTAAAGGGATTTTCAATTAACAACGTTGATGCCACTGTTGTCATGGAAAAACCGAAACTGGCGCCTTATGCCGCTCAAATGGTGTCTAATATTGCCCGCACTTTGGAAATTACTGAAACTGCTGTGAACATCAAAGCTAAAACTAATGAGGGTCTGGGCTTTGTAGGCCGAGACGAAGGTATGGCGGTTTTTGCGGTAGCTACAATTATAAAAAGAAAATATGAATAAAAAAATTAGAGTAAGATTCGCGCCGTCTCCCACGGGAGAGTTGCATGTAGGTAACGCGCGCACCGCATTGTTTAACTGGATGTTTGCCCGTCATTCCGGTGGTGCTTTTATTTTGCGTATTGAAGATACCGACGAATCGCGCAGTGCTCTTTCTTATCAGCTAAATTTATATGAAGATTTAAAATGGCTGGGTTTGGACTGGGACGAAGGCCCGCAGAAAGGGGGCGCTTACGCACCCTATAAACAGAGAGAGCGCCTGGATATATATAAGAAGCACTTGCAGAAACTTGTCGATATAGATTTGGTTTATCCCTGCTACTGCACGGAAGAAGAATTGGAAGATGAACGACAGGCATTGATTCTGAGCAAACGCATGCCGCGTTACATGGGTAAGTGTAGAAATCTTACTGGAGATGAGAGAAAACAGCGGGAAAATGAGGGAAGAAGACCTTCATTTCGCTTTAAAGTTCAGCCACAAGTTATTGAATTTGAAGATTTAATCCGCGGAGCAATGAAATTTGAAGGTGAAGCCATCGGTGATTTTATCATAATGCGTTCCAACGGCATGCCCGCATATAATTTTGCCGTAGTCATTGACGACCATCTCATGAATATTACACATGTCATCCGCGGTGAAGATCATCTCTCCAACACTGCTTTGCAGATGATGCTTTACAAGGCTTTCGACTTTGAGCCTCCTACTTTTGCGCATCATTCTTTAATCTTTGGTAAAGACCGTGCCAAGCTCAGCAAACGCCACGGTTCGGTCTCAGTAGGTGAATTCCGCAAGCAGGGGATTTTACCGGAAGCGCTGATAAATTATCTGGCACTTTTGGGAAGTTCTTTTACGGAAGGCCGGGAAATATTATCGCGCGAAGAAATGATTAAAGATTTTTCTCTGGAGCGAACATCAAAAAGCGGAGCAATATTTGATGAAGAAAAACTCCACTGGCTCAATGCGATTTATATCAGAAATTGCAAAACGGAAGATTTAGTTGAGCGGCTTAAACCATTTTTAGAACAGGCTGATTATAAAACGAATACTATTGATGCAAAGTGGCTCAATGATGTTATTGAGCTAGTAAAGACTGAATTGACCACACTTTCCGAAATAGGCAGTCACATAAACATATTTTTTAATGATAAATATAAAATGACCGAAGAAGCAAGAAAAATTCTGGATAATGAAAAAGCGCGTAAGGTAATCATTGCTTTAAATGAATATTTGAAAACTGCCAAGGATAATTTACAGGAGCTATATCCTGCGGCAATAAAATACGCCAAAGAAAAAACAGGCACTAAAGGTAAAGAACTTTTTATGCCTATTCGCGCCGCGCTCACCGGCAAAACAACCGGACCGGAATTGGATAAAGTTTTTTCTATTCTGGGCAAAGATACCACTTTAAATAGATTGAAGCCTTTTACTGGTTAATCTACTGACTTCACCTACAAAGTTTCAGTAGTGGGCAGCTGTTAGAACTGATGATTACGGATTGAAAGAAAGTAACGATCAAAGAGTAATTTTATACGATGGGTAGTTCAGGAATGAGTTGAAAATATTTTTGAGAAATGTATAATATTTTCTATATATCTATTCTTAGTCCGTCATAAGCGGAAAAAGTCTCAGGAAATATCATTCGCGCGTGCACGTTAGCCTTTTCTCTTTTTGCCATTGTTGTATATAATGTGGCATCAAAATGAGTAAGAGCAAGTATTTTTGCTTTTGATTTAACCGCAAGTTTTGCGGCAAGCTGCGGGTTCATGTGAGGCCAGGAATTGGATGTTTGTCCACTAAGCATTGCACATTCGGAGATAAGAAGGTCGGCATTTTTGGAAAGTTCTGCTGAGTTTCTGCAGTAACCGGTATCGGTGCAATAACTTATAACCTTGCCGTCAATTTCAAACCGATAGCCGAAACACTTTGAAGTATGAATAAGCTGAAGTGTCCTAAATTTAAAAGGACTTCTATGCCATCCTTCTTTAATATCTATCACAGTGCAAGGGAAAGGTAATTTATGGACAGGGATAGAATATCTGGGAGCAAGAAATTCTTTGATTGTCGCTTTTGTCCCTGTTTGTCCTATTATCTCCAGCGACTTAAATTTGAATTTTGCCAGTGTATGAAGCCCTTCAATATGGTCTATATGAAAATGGCTAAGGAATAAATAAACAGGCATATCCTTTTTTATATATCGACTTGCTTTGTGAACACCATTTCCAGCATCAAGAATAATATACGCATTTTTTGTTTCTATTAGCGTGCAAATCGTATTGCCGCAATCCGTATCAAACCAGCCATTTGTGCCTAGGAACGTGACTTTCATTTTGTCCTTATGTATTCTTTTATCTTTTTAAGGGAAACTATTTTCATGCTGGCATCATCCTTAATATCCTTTTATACATTCCACTACCTTATCAAGGATTTTTTTATGACACACCCGTGATACTTGTACCACATATTAAGTTGGAGTTCAGCCAATTTTTAATTATTACGGATTGAAATGTTTTATGAATTGGGGAAATACCAAAAACAACATTTCAGGAAGAAGTACTTGCGGACAATATAAGAAAAAAACATCCGGTATTGGTAATGACTTGTAAAATAAATAATCGACGACTTCTCTGGATACTTATTATCCAACTGGATACTAATCATTGTATATATCTTACCCATTTTTAATAAAAAGAATCCAATCAAAAAAATGTATAATTGCTCTATGCGATTTGATATCTTATACTTATGTTGCTTTCCTCTTTTAGGTATACTTCTTGCTTATTATTCATGGAAACAACTTGATAAGAGGAGTATAAAGATTAAAAACACATTTGCCGAATCAAGCAAGGAGGAGAAATATGAAGAAAGTTGCCTGCGCGGTTCTTGTTCTCATAATGGTCATCTTTCTCATAAACCCATTGTCCAGTGACGCAGGAGGCGGCTATGGGGGAGGCGGCCATGGAAGTGGTGGCCATGGAAGTGGTGGCTATAGAAGCGGAGGTCATTGGGGAGGCGGTTATGGAAGAGGCGGCTATTGGAGAGGTGGCTATTGGGGTTGGGGTTGGTGGGCTCCTTGGGCGGTAATAGGAGGTGCAGCAGCTCTAGCACCTTATTATTATCCCTATTACTATCCTTATGATGATTCCTATTACAATTCACCCTATTATGCACCTCCACCGGCAGTGGTCCGAGAACAGTCCCCGGTTTATGTTCAACCTACGCCATCATCAAATGGAAGGATATTTGTCTATCCTCGCAACGGCCAAAGCGAAAAACTACAGGCTAAAGATCGTTACGAATGCCATAGCTGGGCCGTAAGCCAGACACATTACGACCCGACTCAGCCTACTGGTGGCATGTCAGAAGCCCAGTTGAACCAAATGCGTTCAGACTATAAACGGGCGATGGGTGCCTGTCTTGACGGTCGCGGGTACTCCATGAGGTAGCTACCGTCATGCTGCCCGAATAAAAAGACAGCCGTTCTTAGTTTATACCATGAGAGATGGGAGGGTTGGGCACATAATGAAATAAGAGAGTTATTTCTTTCACCTGCAACTGTTCAGTGATGGGCAGCTGTCAGACCTTATGTTAAAAAATACAAAGGCAAGTCTCAACTTTGTTATAGTATATTTAGTTCGCCAAAACATAAATACCCAAAGGAGGCTTGCCATGGAAAAGAGT